>Ga0210024_1000692_pt1 | contig 30590 bp, 27 predicted proteins | sample CryGeymeta201525_FD_183988 | JGI IMG/M metagenome (GOLD analysis project Ga0210024, IMG submission 183988) | Groundwater microbial communities from Crystal Geyser aquifers in Utah, USA - Crystal Geyser metaG 2015-25 (SPAdes) (version 2) | ecosystem: Environmental > Aquatic > Deep subsurface >...
AAATTAAGAAACCAAGCATCAAAGTGGCGGCAGGATAAGTTAATTAATTTTTATGACGCTTTTCACAAAATCGATGTCTCTCAAAAAACTTCTACAAATCCTTATTCTTTAAAAAAATCCCTTGACATACTATCTTGTTATTATTTATGATTTTATTCTATGGCACAAATTCCCGATCATGTTTTTCGCGGTTACGACCTAAGAGGAGTCGTCGGAACAGAACTCGATGAAGAAAGAGTCGAACTGCTTGGAAAAGCTTATGCTACTTGGTTATTGCAACGAAGAATCTATGACTGTGTTGTTGGTTATGACTCTAGAGAATCAAGTCCTAGTTTTAAAGACGCTATTGTTAAAAGTCTTACCGAATCGGGAATAACAACATATGATATCGGCTTTTCTCTTTCTCAGATCGTTTATTTCGCTCAATATTACTTTAGAACTCGAGGGTCGATTATGATTACCGCTTCCCATAATCCTAAGGAGTACAACGGCTTTAAGTTCGGCACTGGTTTTTCCGAAACTATGGTTACTGAAGAAATTATTAAATTCCGAGAGTTAGTTAAATCAGGAAAATTTATTATAAAACCTCCAAAAGGAAAACACATAAAAAAAGATATTTTCCCCACATATATGGCCGATTTATTTAAACGAACTGATAAGGTCGGAAAATTCAAAGTGGTAATCGATGGCTGTGCAGCGACTCCTGGGCTTTTTCTTCCTATAATTTTACGTCAGGCTGGGTGTCAAGTTGTCGAACAAAATACTAAACCTGACCCTGATTTTCCTGTTGGAGTGGCTGACCCAACCGAAAAAGAGGTTCAAGAAAGATTGGCAAAAAAAGTTGTGGCCGAAAAAGCTGATATTGGTTTTTCTTTTGACACCGATGGCGATCGGATTGGGATTGTTGATGAAAAAGGTAACTTAATATGGAACGATGTCCTTATTTCTTTATTAATAAAAGATGTCTTAAATAATTCTCCTCATGAGAAAATCGTCTACAATACTTTATGTTCTAAACAGGTCGATGAAGTAATTCGCCAAGCTAAGGGAATACCAATTATGTGGAAGACCGGCCATTCATTTATTAAGGCAAAAATCAGAGAAGAACGAGCTATTTTTGGTGGAGAACTTTCAGGACATATCTTTATTGTTGACAATTTTTATGGTCATGAAGATGGTGCTCTTACAGCATTACGATTATTATCATATTTAACTCGGACAAAGCAGACGTTAAACCAAGCTATTTCTCTACTACCTCATTATTTTTCTTCTCCAGAAATTAAGGTGGGTTGTCCTGATAATGTCAAGTTTCAAATCGTTTCAGATAAAATTGGTGGCGAAATAAAAAAACTTTACCCTTTAGCAAAATATATAGAAATCGACGGTGTCAGGATGGATACTGATGAAGAAATGATGATCGTTCGTGCTTCGCAAAACGGACCGTACCTGACTGTTAAATTTGAAGCAAAAACACAAGAGAAATACGAAACTCTTAAAAAACAAGTTAACGATATATTGCATAAATTTAGTGAAATAGACTTCAAAACAGGCGTAAACGTAGCTTCACTGAATTAATTGCTTTTAAAATTAAATGAATAAAGATAAACTAGAGGAATTTCAAAAATTTGCGGAAAAAATTGCAATTCAAGCTGGTAATATACTCTTAACTTTTAAAAATAATTATATTGTTAAAGTAACTAAAGACTCATTATTAGACATCGCAACAGATGCTGATCTAGCTTCTGAAAAATTCATTATTAGTGAAATAAAAAAGAATTATCCTGATCATAGTATTTTTACTGAAGAGCATCAGGAACAACATAGGATTAATAGTGATTTTGAGTGGATAATAGATCCACTTGATGGCACAAAAGAATTTATAAGGAATATACCTTTATACGGCATAAATATATCTTTAGAATACAAGAAAAAACTTATCCTTGGAGTTGTTTATCAACCAGAACTTAAAAGACTTTATTCATCTTCAATATTTTCTAATTCTAGACTTAACAATATGGCTCTTCATGTTTCTCGTGAAGAAAATCTTATTAAATCAATCATTCATCTTAGACTACCTAATTATAGAATGAACAAGAAATATTTTGATAGATATATGAGAATATTTCCGAAAATTATTTCTAGTATATATAGAATTAGAAGTGACAATTGGGATGTTGAATCTCTTTGTTATGTTGCTTCAGGATCATTGGAAGGTTTTGTACTATCAAGTACAGTAGATTGGTCGCCTCCAAAATGGTGGGATTTATCAGCTGGAGTCATTATGGTGTTACAAGCAGGTGGAACAGTAACTAATTTTAATGGAAAGCTAATCATAAATAGAGACTTAACGAAAGGACTTATTGCATCCAATGGTAAGATTCATAAAAAGCTACTAGATTTAGTACAAGGTTTTCATTCATAACAATCGTATCCATTCCACTCGCAGGGTGTAAAGTTGAAACTAATAAAAAAACTCCAAGAAGTAAAAAACAAAATCCTCTCTTTAGGGACTAAATCACACTGATTTTCTCTCTTTAATCAATCGAAGAAATATTATACTTGCTTTAATTAATTAAATAATTAAAGCATAAATTGAATAAAATTCAATCATATCTTGGACACCCTAAGGGTGTCTAATACTGGTCGTGCCTAGTCACCCTTAGGGTGACTAAATTGACTAAAACTATAGGTTGTTATTGTAACTTTAAGCTAAGTTTTATATAATTAGATAACTTGTCATTCCGAGCGAAGGGACGTTTGACGTCCCGAAGTCGAGGAATCTTAAAATAGATCCTTCGGTCGCTTCGCTCCCTCAGGATGACAGAGGAAAACCTATGGCTGACAATAATAAGATTGTTCTTTCGGAGTTTACGAGTGCTCTCCTAAGCGCTTTAAATGCTGTCAGAGCTAAGCCACGGCCCGATGACATTTCTGCTTTATCAGTTTCCCAGACCGTATCTTTCTTTGCTTTAGTCTACGAAAAAGTGAGAAACGCAGTTGAGTTTCGTGAGGATCACCTCATTTTGAGAGCGGCCATTGAACGAATTTTAAGACGGCGTTTTTCTTTAAATCCTGACGGTCTGGGAGAAGCAGAGAATTTGCTTCGAGAGCTTCTTTGGGCGAGGTATTTTGATAATTCAACTCTTGGCGGAGAAGACATTATTAAAATTCAGGAATTAATCGATAGATATGTAGTTCTAAGGAAAATTCTCGTTGTCGGTCGGGATGCAGAAATGCAACAATATCTCAATCAATTTTTAATTGATATTTTAACCTGTGAAATTGAAGAGAATCTAAAACCAAAGTCAGCCCAAACTCATGCTAATTTTACTTTTTATATTTACCAGGTTCTAAGGAAAAAAATTAAAATTGAAGGTTTGAAAGATGATCAGAAAGACGCTTTCTTTTTAGTAGCTGTTGAAAAAGTCTATGGAAAAAGCGACCGCTCGTACCTACGCTATCACCTTTTTATCACCCTCTATAAAATTTTAGCAGGATACTCAATTGAGGAAATTAAAAAACTCGCGGTTTCTCTTCCTTCTATTTTTAAAAAAATTGACGACATGATAGCCAATCCTTTCGTCGATAATCTGACTAAGTTCACTCGTAAGCAACTACCGCCTTTTTTGGTTCTTTTCGACCTCGTCAAGAATAAATTTCAAAACATTACCAATATTTTGACTGACAAAGAAAAACTCTGGAGCGAAGTTGATCAAACCTGCCGAGATAAATATCAGCAGTTAGGAGCTAGAATTAGAAATTTAGCCATAAGAAGCTTTATTTATATTCTTTTAACTAAAATGTTGTTTGCATTAATATTAGAATTTCCTCTTTCAAATTATTTCTACGGTGAAGTTAACTATGAATCAATTTTAATTAATACTCTTTTTCCGCCAATTTTAATGGTAATCATCTTGGCTTTTTTCAGAGTGCCTGGTGAAGAAAATATCAAAAAGATATATCAGAGAATGATAGAGATTATTGATGCGGATAAAAGCTTTGAAACCAAAATAGCCTTTATGCCGAAAAAGCCTAGGTATAAACGGCCACTTTTAATATTCGGATTTACCATTTTTTACTCTCTGACATTTTTTGTTACTCTGTCTTTAATTTATGAAGGATTGCTTTATCTTAATTTCAATCTTGTCAGCCAGGTTATTTTCATTTTTTTTGTCAGTGTCGTCACTTTTTTTTCCTACCGGATCAGGCAAGTAGCTAAAGAATTAAGACTTGAGGATAAACAGGGAATTCTTACTCCCATTGTTGATTTTTTCTTTATGCCGATTCTGTCTTTGGGAAAATTTTTCTCCCAGGAAATCGCTAAATTAAATTTTTTTATTTTTATCTTCGATTTCATCATCGAAGCTCCGTTTAAACTACTGTTTGAAGTGGTTGAGGAATGGATTTCTTTTGTAAGAAAAAGAAAAGAAGAAATTATCTAACTCTATAAAAGTACGTAGAAAAAGGTATCCGTTTCAAGGTTTTTATTAATTTTTTCTCCCACCCTTTGATAGGAAACCCGTGCGAAATAACAATTGCTCCTTTTTTCACTTCTTTATTCATCTTTAATGCTAATTTTTCAATTAACTTCGGCATCAGGAAAATATAGATATAATCGGATTGTTTCAAATCAGTTTCAAATATATTTTCTAGTTTATATTGAATACCATTTGTTCCCAATATTTTTGCCCAAAAAATCAACAGGGGATTGATGTCGATTCCAACACCTTTAACATTGTAATGTTTTACCGCTGTTCTTACTATTCTTCCATCGCCGCAGCCCAACTCGACGAACGTTTTTCCCTTTTTAAGATTAGCTTCTTTTAAGATTTCTTCAATTCTTTTTTTTCCCGTCGCCACATAAGGAGAGCCCATGGCGGAGGAATAGATAAGAAAGAGAGTATAAACTGACATAAGAATTAGGAAGGCTAATAAAAGAAGAACGAATAATAAATATAAAAATAAATAAATCACTTTTTTGGTGAGTCCGGAGAGACTCGAACTCTCAACCAATGCCTTAAGAGGGCACTGCTCTACCAGTTGAGCTACGGACCCAAATGTGCTCCCAGGAGGAATCGAACCTCCACCACTTGTTCCGAAGACAAGTACTCTATCCGTTAAGCTATGGGAGCAATAAACTATATTATATCAAACAAGCCTCTCGAAGTTTTTATTTTTATGATGCAATTTATTCATAAAATTGATATATTTAAATTATGCTTAGAAAAAGCTTGATTTATTTTGTTCTTTTTCTATTTTTGACAGGTCTAAATTTTTTTCTCGTTATTAAAGCTTACGCTGTATTTAATAAACAAGCACAAATTGAAAAAATTTTGGCTGACATTTCCCAAAATAAAAACGACCTTAATAGACAGTTTTTTCTCTCCAACGCCACTATAGACAGGGAAGGTTACAGTGGCGAAGCGACTCTCGTTGACGGCCGGGTCGCAAACCTAAAAGCTTTTTTCCGAAAATATAATTCACCACTTTATGATTCTGCTGAAAAAATCGTCGAGGTTTCCGACAGATATAAATTCGACTACCGGCTACTGCCGGCAATCGCCATGCAAGAATCAAACCTTTGCCGTGTCATCCCCGATGACTCCCACAACTGCTGGGGCTGGGGAATATATGGTACTACTGTTACAAAATTTGATTCATACGATGAAGCTATCGAAACAGTTGGAAAAGGCATTAAAGAACATTATATCGATCAAGGATTAGTCACGGCATCAGCTATTATGGAAAAATATACTCCTTCTTCTTTAGGAAGCTGGTCGCATGGAGTCAATACTTTTCTTAAAGCCCTCGAATAAGTCAAAAGTTCCTAAAGTCATAAAGTCTATAAAGAAAATACTTTACGGACTTTAAAGACTTTATAAACTTTATAGACTGTTTTATTGTACAGATCTAGCACTTTGTAGTTCTTGCGAGAGTGAATACTGAGTTCCTTGTTTTTTACTGCGGACGACAAATAAAGAACCTCTTTTTTTCTTGCGTGACATTAAAGCCTGGAGCCAAGTCTTTGATTCACCAACCTTAGCTCGAAGAACCCTTAAGATATTCAAAACAATTTCCAAAAATCTGACGTGATAGACACCCGGCTTTTCCGGCAACTCATTAATCGTCAGTTTTTCAATATCTTTAACTTCTCGGATAAGCGAAGCATCAGCCTTTTTAAGAGCTTCTATTTCACGTCTTATCTGCTCTGTCAGTTCTTTTATCTGTTTTTTAACCAAAGTATCTTCATAATACTCACTGTAGTTAAAAACCTTCATTTCCTGCTTTTTTTGGGCTTTTTTTACTTCTTTATTGGTAAAGTCCGGACCAAATTCTTCTTCATTGTACTCGCCGAAAAATTGATCAAGCATACCGCCACCGATTTTTCCAAAAGCATCAGCGGTCTTTTTAGCGGAATTTGTACCCAAATCACGAAGAGACTCGAGCGGATTTTTATAAGGAAGAGCGCTTTGGGATTTTTGGTTCGAAATTGACTTCTGCATTGTCTTATTTTACTACAGGCTTAAAAGATAGTCAAGTGTTTTCTGTTTTCTTAAAATTGATGCATAATAGTAACTGTTTTCACTGGCGATCTTTCGTTCCTTTTCGTCTTTGATATTGGCTAAAAGTTTGTCTAAATCTTCTTTTTCCACCTTAATATTCTCACAATCTGCGATCTCGGCCAGTATAAATTCAAGTTTGTAGGTATCTTCTATTTCTCGCTTATAATTGGACTTAAGTTGATCCATGGTCAGATTTTTTGATTTCAAGTAAGCTTCGGTCGTCAAACCGATTTTTTCAACATCGTCAACCAAGCGGGATAACCTATGATTTAACTCTTCGTCGATTATAAGGTCAGAAATCTCAATTTTAACCTCTTTTAAAACCGCCTCAAGAATAGGGTTGATTAATTTACTTTTATTTGCTTCTGGGTTTTTTTCCTCAACAGATTTATCTTTTCCCGGAACCCAAATATCGGCTTTTTTAACCTTGGTTTTAACTTCCTTAACGACCTCTTTGTAGTTTTTAAGTTCCACGACTGGCTTTTCGGCTAAAGTAATCTTTACTTCCCAGTCTTCTCCTTCTTTTGCCTTAACAAGCTCGATGCGCGGATTAATTATCGGTTTAAGCGATTCTTTTTTTAAGATTTCAGCATAAATTTTAGGTAAAATTACTCTGATCAACTCTTGGTAAACTACCTCTTGAGATAGATGTTTTTCGGCAATTGGAAGAGGTACTTTTCCTTTTCTAAACCCCTCAACCGTCAATTCCTTTTGCAGCCTTGAAAAAGCGTCAGCCTTCTCCTTTTGAATATAAGAGGAAGGTATTGTTAGGTTGATTTCTACGGTACTTTTTGGCAGTTTTTTGAGTTCGTACGTATACATAAAAAATGTCACCCTGAGCCTGACGAAGGGTGACGTGGAAATTCTTGTCATGGTTCGTCAAGCTCACCATGACATTGACATTTTATAATTTTACAGGAAAATTAGAAGAAAACAACGATAATTTTTCCTCTTCCTTTTCAAACTCAGCCATAAACCAAGAAACTCTGACCGCCCAGGTAGGGCTTTCTGAATAAATAGACCCGATCTTATAGACGTTCTCCGCACCCTTACTTACATAGTTATCTCTTAATCCTTTGGCCACGGCGTCGATTGACTCTGACCACGACTCAAACATCAAATAACCGCGGCCCCAACCAAAAGGATTATATGAATTTGGCCAGATAAAGCGGCCAAAAGTCGACTCTAAGCCCGCGATAGAAGGAAGCAAATAACAGTCTAAATCGTACGTAGTACAAGCTTCGATAAAACTCTTTTCATTTTCAACCATTGGTGAGTTATATCGGCTTAAAACGGATTTTATGGCTAATTCTTTCTTTTTTAAATTAATACTGTCCTGTTCTTCTTTATCAATTTTTATAGATAAGGAAAGCTCGGCGGAATTAGCCGCTTGCTTTTCAGCCATAACAGTTTCGCCCTTGAATAAAAATAAGCCTGTAATAATTAGTATTAAGGTAATTTTTTTCATAAAAAAAATCCTAAAGCTTTTAGAGAAACTCTGAAAAACCTTAGGATCTGAAAGTATTATAGCATATAACTATAGGTATGTCAATACATCTTACAATAAAGCCTATATTAAATTTTCAATTACCAATTTACAATTTTCATTGAATTTTCAATAAAACAATTTTCAAACGTTTGAGAAATTGAAAATTGAATCATTCATTGTAAATTGAAAATAGAAAATTGAAAATTTTACATGTATAATATTTTGCCATGAAAACCTTTTATAGCTACAGTTTTGGCTGTCGGGTAAACGAGGCTGAAAAGGAAGAGATTGACCGAAAAATGATCTTGAATGGCTTCAAATATGACCAAAAAAGGCCTGATTTTTTCATCATTAACAGCTGTGCTGTAACCAATAAGGCGGAAAGGGAGGTTAGACAGTTAATCTATCAGATAAAAAGAAGCTTACCTAAGGCTAAAATAGTTATTACCGGCTGTGCGGCCACCTATTGGCTGAAAAATAAGCTCTATCAATACCTTCCCGTAGATTTAATCGTCAATAATATCAATAAAGAATTTCTCGTCCAACTGTTCCACCGCGGCGGTGGAGGTATTATAGGTTTAAAAACTGATTTTAGCAAATTCTTAAAATCGGGAAGAATGATCATTAAAATCCAAGACGGCTGTCAGAGATTTTGTTCATTCTGTATTGTCCCTTATCTTCGCGGGTTGCCTAAGTCATATAAAATTGAGGAAATTATAGATAAGATTAATTTGTTGTCATCGCGAGCGAAGCGAAGCGATCTCAACCGTAAAGAGATTGCTTCGTCGTCGACTTCGTCTCCTCCTCGCAATGACATAGTATCGGAGGTTATTTTAACAGCAATAAATACTCAAGCGTATGGCTATGATACAGGTGAATCATTTATTGATCTAGTTAAAAATATCATAAAAAAAACCAGTATTCCTCGGATTAGCTTCGGATCAATCCATCCTTGGAGTATAAATGACGATTTTTTAAGATTTTATCAGGCTGTTTTGCCTAAAAAACGTCTTGTTAACTTCTTTCATATTCCTCTCCAATCAGGCTCAAATAAAATGCTGAATTTGATGAAAAGAGACTACACTAAAGAAGAAATGTTTGAAAAGTTAAAAAAGTTGCAAAGTTTAAACGAATATGCTTTAATAGCTACCGATATAATCGTTGGTTTTTTGGAAGAGACTGACAAAGACTTTGAAGAAACTTATAATTTTTTAAAAGAATCTCCTATCAGTAAATTTCATATTTTTAGGTTTTCTAAAAGATCTAAAACCAGCGCCGACTATATGGCAAAAAGACTAAAAGAACCAACCACCTCAGTTAAAATCAAACGAGCCAAGGCACTTGCTGAATTAAGCCTAAAGAAATACGATAAATTTCTCCAAAAAAACCTCGGAAGAACATCCGCTGTACTGTTGTTGCAAAAAAAAATCAATGGCTTTCAAGAAGGACTTTTAGATAACCAATTGCCTATCTTTGTGCCTATTCCACCGAAGCGGTGGAATGAGGCTGAAACGATCAAAAACGTGAAAATAATGGAATTTAAAAAAGGAAGACTTTTTGGTAAAATTGTGTAAATGGACTCGTAGCTCAGCGGCTTAGAGCGCTTCATTGACATTGAAGAGGTCACAGGTTCAAATCCTGTCGGGTCCACTTGATTTTTAAAAACTTGGGTGTATATTTAATATTATAAAAATGAAACTTATCGTTAATTGCACAACCACTACCAGCTCCTAATGGAGGGGTAGTGTTGTAGTATAAACTGTCCCTCCGAAAGGAGGGTTTTTTTATGCTACAATTTATTAATTATTAAAAACTATGGATAAAAATAATTTAGTTGCAATGCGTCATACGGCCGAGCATATATTGCATCAAGCCATTAAAGAACTATATCCCCAGATTCAATTAGCGATGGGTCCGCCTACTGATGAAGGATTCTATTTTGATTTTGATGCCTCTCCTGAAAAAGCTGAACCAGTTAAGATTTCAGAAGAAGATTTTCCAAAAATTGAAAAAAGGATGAGAGAACTTGTAAATCTCGATCTGCCTTTAACTAGAATGGAAATTTCTGAGAAGGAGGCACGAAAATTATTTAAAGGTAATCCTTATAAACTAGAATGGGTCGATGGTATTGTTAAAAAGAGCGATAAAATCACTATTTATTGGACTGGGCAACTCGGAGAAAAAAATTCTATGGTTGATCTTTGTAAAGGTCCACACGTCGCTTCAACCGGAAAAGTCGGACCTTTCAAACTTCTTTCTGTAGCCGGAGCCTACTGGCATGGCAGTGAAAAAAATAAGATGCTAACAAGAATTTACGGAACCTGTTTTTTTACCAAAGAAGAACTGGATAAATATCTTTGGCAACAGGAAGAAGCAAAAAAAAGAGACCATCGAAAGCTGGGGAAAGAGCTTGACTTGTTTGTCTTTTCTGATTTGGTTGGCAAAGGCTTGCCTATGTTAACAGCCAAAGGAGCAACAATAAAACGAATTCTTGAGCGATTCATTGTCGATGAAGAAATTAAACGCGGCTACCAACATGTCTATACTCCTGCTTTAGCTAAAGTCGATCTTTATCGAACATCAGGGCATTATCCTTATTACAAAGGGACAATGTATCCACCAATGATAGTAGACGAAGAAGAGTTGATCTTACGACCGATGACCTGTCCTCATCATTTTGCTCTTTTTAAAACTCGTCCGCGATCATATCATGAAATGCCGGTTCGTTTTGCTGAAATTTCTCCTCAATATCGCTACGAAAAAAGCGGAGAGCTTTCGGGATTAATGAGGATCCGAATATTTATGCTTGCTGATGCTCACATAATGACACCGGTAAATCAAGCTAAATCAGAGATTATTGCCGTACTCGATCTAATTGATTATATTAATCACGCTTTAGGTCTTAAAAAGGGGAAGGACTATCTTTATCGATTATCACTATGTGAACGATCTGATACGAAAAAGTATTATAAAGATGATCTTGCTTGGGACAAAGCAGAAAAAATTTTAAGAGAAGTTCTCAAAGAAATAAAAGCGCCCTACTATGAAGCTCCAAATGAAGCTGCCTTTTATGGACCAAAGATCGATGTCCAGATAAAAAATGTGGCCGGAAAAGAAGAAACAGCTTTTACCGTTCAATATGACTTTGTTATGCCTAAAAGATTTGCTTTGAAATTTATAAATAGCAAAGGTCAAGAAGAGGAGCCAATAGTTATCCATCGTTCATCAATAGGCGCCTTAGAAAGAACAATTGCCTTTTTAATTGAAAAGTATGCCGGCGCATTTCCTTTGTGGCTTTCGCCAGTTCAAGTTGCAATCTTGCCGGTTTCAGATAAGTTTCAGGACTATGCTCTAAAAATTAAAGAAGAGTTGGAAAAAAGAAGCATTCGCACCGAACTAAATAATGACAGCAAGACTCTTGGAGCTAAAATCAGAGAAGCCACCTTGCAAAAAATTCCATATATGGTTATAATTGGAGAAAAGGAATCACAATCATCTGTAGGGGCGAAATTTATTTCGCCCAAAATGATTAGCGTCAGAACAAGAGAAGGCAAAGATTTAGGCCAAATTAAAATTACACAGTTTATATCAAAACTAAAAGCTCAAATTGAGAAGTTTCTATAGACCGCGGCCAAAGTACCAACCGCGCAAGTACTATTTCATAAATCATAGGATTGATGCTCCGACTTTGAGGGTAATTAATGAAAAAGGAGAACAGATCGGAGTTTTAACAAAAGAAGAGGCTTTAAGAAAAACACAAGAACTTAACCTTGATTTAGTTTTAATCGCTCCTAAAGCCCAACCTCCTGTAGCCAAAATCATCGACTTTAAAAAATTTTTGTACCAGGAAGAAAAAAAAGCCAAAGAAGCCAAAAAGGGTATTAAAAAAAGCACGACAAAAGATATCAGCTTGAGTTTGTTCATTGCTCAAGGAGATTTGACTAGATTGGAAAACAAAGGCAAAGAGTTTTTAGCCGACGGCCATCAGGTAAGAATCAATTTGACTTTAAGAGGCCGAGAGATGGGTAAAAGACAGATGGCTTTTGACTTGATTAATAAATATATTGTCAGCCTTGGCGAAGTAAATGTCTCCAAACCGCCAAGACAGGAAAGTAGAGTAATCCGCGCTGTGGTTGCGAAAAAGAAATGAATTAATTATAATACGAATGATGCGAATCTTTATGCGAATGCCGCGAATTATGCTAATTTAGATATTAAAGTAACTATTCGCACATTAGCATCATTCACATTTCTTTATTCGCAGTATTCGTATTATATTTATGAAAAATAAACAAAAAACCAGAAAATCAGCGGTTAAACGTTTTAAAGTGTCAGCTTCCGGAAAAGTCCTTCACCGTTCCAAAGGTTTCCGCCATCTTAGATCAAAAAAAAGTAAAAGATGGTTAAGAAGGTTGAAAAAAACGAAAGAAGTAAAAGGAAGTTATAAGAGAAAACTATTGAAAATGACGGGGAAAAAATAATATGGTAAGAGTAAAATCAGGAATTCAAACAAAAAGACGACATAAAAAAGTTTTGAAAATGGCTAAGGGTTATTGGATGACGCGCCATAAACAGTTTCGCAAGGCTAAAGAAGCTGTCCTCCATGCCGGTGAATACGCTTTTGTAGGACGAAAACAAAAAAAGAGAGAGTTCAGAAAGCTTTGGATCATCCGTCTTAATGCTGCAGTTCGTAATTTGGGATTAACCTACAGCCAATTCATTCAAAAGCTTACAGCTAAAAAAATCGGTCTTGATAGAAAAATTTTAGCCAAACTCGCCGTTGATCATCCAAAAGTCTTCGAAAAAGTGGTTGAGAAAGTAAAATAAACTTCTGCTATAATTTTCATTATGCTTGACGATAAAAAACTTACCAAGGAATTGATTAATAGTCTTTCTTCTGTAACTAACTTAAAAGATCTTGAACTAATTGAAATTAAATATCTTGGTCGAAACGGTGTAATCAATGATTTACTTAAAAAAATTAAGGAAATCCCTGTTGGAGATCGGAAAGAATATGGGAAAAAAATTAATCAACTTAAACAAGAGATCAAGAGATTACTAGAGACTAAGAGATTGGAGTTATCAAAGAAAAAGTCTGATAAATTTTTTGATTCGACTTTGCCTGGAAAAACATATCCCAAAGGCAGTTTACATCCGATTACTTATACGATTGAAAAAATCGCTTCAATTTTCCAAAAGATCGGCTTTATCCGCGTTTCCTATCCTGAAGTCGAATGGGAATACTTTGCTTTTGAAGTTTTAAACATGCCTAAAGATCATCCGGCTCGAGATGATTTTGAGACTTTTTTTATCGACGCTCCTTCTGATAAGAAAATGGGTAAGGTTGTCTTAACGCCCCACACCTCTTCTGGACAAGTGAGAGAAATGCGGCGAGTGAAAACTCCACCGATAAGAATGGTTAATATCGTTAAATGCTATCGACCAAACTGGGACATCACTCACAATCCGATGTTCTATCAGTTCGAAGGATTATGTATAGACCGAAGTATTAATATTGCACATCTCAAAGGTACAATCGATTATTTTGCTAAAGAGTTTTTTGGTGAAGATCGAAAGATAAGATTGAGACCATTCCACTTTCAGTTTACCGAACCATCTTTTGAGATCGATGTGAGTTGTGGAGTGTGCGGAGGGAAAGGCGTTGACTGTCATGTCTGCAAATCCGGCTGGCTCGAGCTGGCAGGAGCGGGTATGGTTCACCCTGAAGTATTGCGCGCCGGGGGAATAGACCCAAATAAATATTCAGGTTGGGCTTTTGGCTTTGGTCCGGACAGATGTCTCATGATGAAAACAGGAATTGATAATATTAGGATTTTATATAACGGAGATGTAAGATTCCTGGAACAATTCTAAATAAGTCCGTAAAGTCCTTAAAGTCGTAAAGTCTATAAAGTAAAATACTTTATGAACTTTAAAGACTTTATAAACTTTATAGACTAACTTTATGAACATCAAAATCACCCACAATTGGCTTCTTGAATACCTTGATACTGATGCTACTCCTTATGAAATCCAAAAATATCTTTCCCTTTGCGGTCCGTCTATTGAATCGGTCACTAAAATAGGCAATGATTTCGTTTACGACATCGAAGTCATTTCCAACCGAATTGATTATGCTTCATTAATTGGTATTGCTAGAGAAGCGGCTACCATACTTCCCATGTTTGGAAAAAAAGCCAAGTTAAAAAAAGATTATCTTACCTACGACCGTGGGATAGATAATAATTCACATCTAAAATTAGAAATAATAGATCCTGAAAATCTATGTCCAAGAAAGTTAGCGATTATCATGGATGTAGAAATAGGCGATTCGCCTAAATACATAAAAGAGAGATTGGAAAACTGCGGAATTCGTTCGCTAAACAACCTTATTGATACCACAAACTACGTGATGTTAGAAGTCGGTTACCCGGCCCATGTTTTTGATTATGATCGGGTAAAAACAGGAAAAATTTTTATTCGTAAAGCTAAAAAGGGTGAAAAAATTACTACCCTCGATAAAAAAAATTATCTTTTGAATTCCAACGATATTATTTTCGACGACGGAACAGGACGGATTATTGACTTACCTGGAATTATGGGACTTGATAATAGCGTTGTCACAGAAAAAACCAAGAAGATAATTTTTTGGATCGAAACCAATGACCCGAAAGCTATTCGGAGAACTTCGATGAGACTGGGAATCCGTACCGCCGCAGCCTCGATGAATGAAAAAAATCCTGATTCGGAAGTTGCAAAAATGACTTTTTTAAAAGGAATTGAGCTTTATAAAAAAATTGCCAATGGTAAAATAGTCAGTCCTTTGTATGACACTGCTCCTGAACCAGAAAAACAAAAGATGTTAAGCATGAAATATGAGATATTTGATAAATTAATTGGAGTAAAAATAGAGAGAGACAAAATAAATAATATCTTAAGGAATTTGGGCTTTGAGATTGCTTCGTCGTCCTTCGACAAGTTCAGGACTCCTCGCAATGATAAACAGCAATCTCTTTCCGTTAAGATACCTTCCTACCGAAAATACGATATCTCTATTCCTGAAGATTTAGTTGAAGAAGTGGCGAGAATTTATGGCTATCATAAATTGCCAAATAATCTGCCGCCGCCAGCCAATGTCCAGCAACCACAAGAATTGGAAAAACTATTTACGATTACCTCAAAAATCAAATATTTTCTTAAACATCTAGGATTGACTGAGACTGTTAACTACTCAATGATCTCAAAAGAATTGATTGAAGAACTTAATTTAAATATCAGAGATCATCTGCGATTAGCTAACACAATATCAAATGAAATAGAGTATATGAGAATCAGTTTATTACCGTCTTTATATAAAAATCTTAAAGATAATACCGGAAGAAAAGATATTATGAGATTTTTTGAAATTTCCAAAGTTTATTATCCTAAAAAAAATGATCTACCGAATGAAGTTTATAAATTAGGAATCGGTGTTAATACTGATTATTTTGACCTTAAAGGCATTGTCGAGGTGTTATATAAGGAATTAAATATTGAAAGCGATCTCAAAGAAAAAATAATTAATAAAGATATTTTTTATCTGGTAGAACTTGATTTGGATTTTTTGATTAAAAACTACCAGATGATTGCACCTTACAAACAAATTAATCCATATGCGGTGATTAAACTGGACAAAACCTTTACTATCTCGCCTCATATAACCTACGAGGTTATCCGGCAAAAGGCATTTTTGTCTAAACTATTACAAAAAATGGATATGGTTTCTTTGTATGAAAATAAATTGACTCTTCGTTTTTATTATTCTTCACCCAATCGTAATATTACTGAGGAAGAGGCAAAGACTGAGTTGGATAGGGTCATACATTAAAAGGTCAGACCTTATAAAGTATGTCCCTTACAAAAGTTTAACCTGCGAAAACTGTTGATAAATTCTCAAAATATCCTATAATATATGGATGACAAGGAGTAATCTTAGGGAAGCAAAAACAGAGGTGCTTCAAGGAAAAATAGAGATAATCAAAACTGCATATCCGAAACTATTTGAAAACACGAATACGTTGGCTACGGTCTTAAATACCGCTACCGCTATTATTTCTCAGGACGAAACTCCTTATAATTTTCAAGGGGATATAACGACAATCGCGCCTTTTAACAAGTTTTCTTTAAGATATGAAACTTACGAAACAATGAAGCAAAGTAGTATGAAAAGAAAATGGAAGCTGCATATATTGATTTTGCAAGACCTTATTCTGATAATGATCTCGTTTTTTTATACATGGGAGACGTAGATAGTAAAACTCAACGACCTCAACCAGCCAATAAACTTTTTCTCCATTTTTTATCGGCTAAAACTAGAGTTATTTTTGATCTAAAAAACCTCAAAATTGGTTTTGCTGATGCTTCCAATAAAACAAGTTATCAAGTTGAAGATTATCCTACTGTAATTGACTTTGATCAAATAACTGACCAGAATAATCTATTATCTAACTTTAACAGTAATTCTGCAACAAAAATTTACGGGATTGAGGTTGACCAAGAAAGAAATATTGTTGCTTTTAGATGCCAAGGCGGATTATTTGGGATGACTGAACAAACTATCATTTTGCCTCTTAAAATGGAAGTTAAACCTGGTAAAATTTTTAAGAGTCCATCAATTCTTGATGAACAACCACCTTCTAAACGTATTACAGTAAAAAAACCCATTAGAGTGGAAGTCAAGCCTGATAAACCCGTACCTCTTAAAGATATTCTAGAAGAAAAACTCATATATGTTGTCGTTGATAATAAAAATATAAAAATTACTAGATGAAAAACAGTGTAACTGTTACCATTGGAGAATTAAAACTCAGTTTAAGAGAGCTAAAATTTTTATATTATAAATACATTCTACAATCTCATGATCAACAATTCTCAGATTTTATTAAAATTAGAACAAGTTTAATTAACAGAAATCATACTTTTATATCCCAAAAATATAACCCTAAAGATTATGTAAATCCTATGTCGATATTACTTGAAGAGGCTATTAGATTAGGAATATTGAATAAAGGTTTTATAAAAAAATTGGAAGAGGTGTTAGCTAAAGCGTAGGCGTCGGGAACAGTGTCGGAGTCGGAGCAGGAGTCGTGTAATCCCATGGCTTGTTGACGCCGAATTTTATGGTTGATTCGCCTTGTTTATCCTTTTCATTAGTTCCAATCACTTGAAGTTCATAAACGCCGTCAGTCACTGAAATTGTTTCATCAACTTCTTTTTTATCTTCATTCCAATTCCTAATTTCATCTCCATTCAGCTTAATTTTAACGTTCTTTAATTTATCCAAAGAAATTATTTTCGCTTTGATATTAAGATTGCCGGAAGAAACGGTAGTTTGTCCCGAAGGACTTTTTATCGAAACGATCACCGAATCAGAGGAAGCATCAGAAACTTCGGTCGGCGGATGGAATTTGGGATCCCCCTGATCTTTTAACCAAGCATTGATGCCTTCCTGCCAGCGGTTTTTTCCGTCACCCGATACTGGATCGTTTTCAATAATAACTATAAATTCTTTCTCTTCATAGTTGCCGTTTTTAACTTCAATATCATTAGCTAACTTACCGTTAGCTTTGGAAATTTTCAATTTTTTATAAAAAGGGGAGATGTCTTTTGGTTCGGTTCCTTCAATAAAATACTCTGATCGTGTCGGATAGCTGTCTTTTGGCAAACCGCCAAGATAAGCATCAACTGTCAAAGCTTTTACCTTATCCGGCTTTTCCATAATTCCGTCTTCGTGATTTTTCAATAGCTCTCTCATCAACCGGTAAAAAATCGGTGAGGCGCCGGTGGCACCGGAAGCGATTTTCGGATTCATCGGACTATTATCGTTGTTTCCTACCCAAACTCCAACCGTAATCGATTTGGTGTAACCAACCGCCCAGTTATCTCGTTTATCATCGCTGGTACCGGTCTTAACAGCAACGGTTTTCCCAGGAATATTCAGATAAGAGCTGGGTCCAAAAACGTCAAGTCGAGCATTATTGTCTGACAATATGTGAGAGATTAAAAATGCTACTTCTGGCGTCAATACCAGTTTTTCTTTCACTCTAACCTGTTTATAAATTTTTTTTCCTTTGAAATCACTAATTTCTGAAATGGCGTTTGTATCTATCTTTTTTCCGGCCGCGGCAAAGACGGAAAAAGCCGAAGTCAGATTGAGAAGAGTGGTCTCGCCGCCACCTAAGGTAATCGATAATCCAAAACGCCTTAAGTTTTCTTCAGTAGGAGTAAATTGAGTAAGACCCATGTCTGAAGCTTTTTGCAAAAAATCTCGAATTCCAATCATTGCCAGCATTTTTACAGCAGGAATATTTTCCGAATTCCCCAAAGTGAATCTAAGTTGCATCGGCCCTCTGAATTTACCGTCGTAGTTAACCGGTGTATAGGATTTATCACCAGATTGACCCGAACTAAATTCTGTCTTGACATCTATTAAAACAGTTGACGGAGTATAGCTCTTTTCAAAAGCAGTAGCATATGTAATCGGTTTTACGGCGCTCCCCGGTTGACGAAGACCCAAAGCCGCGTTAAAGTTTCCAAATTTTTCATCATTATAATCATAACTCCCTACCATTGCCAATATATCACCTGTCTTAGAATCCAAAACTACGACTGCACCATTAGTAACATTAAGTCCTTTTAACTTTCCTATTTCTTCAGTAACAATTTTTTCCGTAGTTTTTTGCATCTCCAAATCAAGAGTGGTTTTTATCTTTATACCCTGATCAATTAACTTTTCACCGTATTCTTTTTCTATCTGATCTTTAGTATAAAAAACAAAGTGCGGAGCGGAAATTGTAAGGCGCGGTGATGTAAATTTAATTTTTTCCAGGTCGGCTAAGTTCTTTTTTTCTTGGTCGCGGGTAATATAACCATCTTCTCTCATTCGACGAAGAACATCTTTGGTGCGTAATCGCCAAGAATCATTTTTGCCGATAAATGGCGAATAATAACTAGGGGATTGTGGTAAACCGGCGAGAATAGCCGACTCGACCAAATTGAGATCTTTTACTTCCTTACCGAAATAGCCTTTTGCAGCCGTACCGACCCCCCAGAAAGCACCACCATAAGGAGATTCGTTAAGATACATCAAAAGAATTTCGTCCTTTTTGTAGCGGCGTTCAACCTCGAAAGCAAGAATCATCTCCTGGACTTTTCTCGAAACCGTCCGTCTTGAAGTCAAAAGGGCGTTCTTAATGAGTTGTTGAGTGATAGTCGAACCTGATTGAAGACCTCGTCCCAATAAAATATTGATCGCTGCTCTTATTATTCCGAATTGGGAAATACCGGCATGTTTATAAAAATTTTTGTCTTCAATGGCAATGGTTGCTTGTTTTAAATAATCTGGTATTTCTACAAAAGTAACCGGTACTCTATTTTTATCTTTATACATATCGTAAAGGACTTTCCCATTCTTATCTAGAAAAACCGTCGAGTAACCGGTGACTTGAGAAAGCTTGGAAGGAGATGGCAGATCTTTAGCATACCAGGCAAAAAGAATAAAAGAAAAGATAAAACCGATGACAACGGCAACTGTGGCAAAAATTAATCCATAGGCAAGAAGTCGCTGCTTAAAATATTGCTGACGAAAACGGAGTCGGCGAGACAAATACATAAAAACTAGTATAGCAAAATTGGTTATTTTTTCCTATAATAGATCTATGAAAATTCTGGGAAAAAAGATAAAAAGAGATAGCGTGTGGAAGGTAATTATCGTTGTTTCTTCCGTGCTTTTGATTTTATCATCATTAGCGCCATTGTTTATAAGATGAATTTAAATATTCTCATTGATAATCTTCCTAAAACCAGTTTTATTACTATTCGAAAATTTAAATCTTTAAACATTAATACCTACTTCGATCTTCTTAATTACTTTCCTTTCCGTTATGAAAACTATTCTTTAATATCTCCTATCAATAAACTTCAACCTGGTGAAACAACAACTGTAATCGGAACAATCAGTGACGCGAAATATCAAGTGACGCGAACTGGCTTAAGAATCCAGGTCTTTAAACTTGAAGACGGGACAGGAGAAGTCGAACTTGGATTCTATAATCAACCATACATTCTAAGATTGATAAAAAAAGACATGACTTTGAGTGTTTCAGGAACTGTGGAAAAATATGGAAAAAAGCTGGTGATAAAACCAAAAGAATATGAAATCGGCGGTAAAAAAATTCATACCGGAAGAATTGTTCCAATTTATTCGGAAAAAAGGGGATTATCCTCAAAAACAATAAGAGAGAAGATATTCTACGTGTTGCAAAATGTCATGGTTCGTCAAGCTCACCATGACACCTTTGTCACCCTGAGCTTGACGAAGGGTGACGAAATCTTACCTAACGAAATCATTTCTTTTAATAATTTAATTGACGAACAAAAAGCCTATCAACAAATCCATTTTCCCGATTCAAAAGAAGCGGCCCAAAAAGCCAAAGATCGACTGGCATTCGACGAACTATTCATGATTCAATTGTCATCATATTTGGTTAAAAATGAATGGAAAAAAGAAAAGGTAGGATATAAATTCACGATTGGGAATAGGCATGCCAATTCCCTACAACAATTCATCAATAATCTTCCTTTTAAATTAACCTATGCCCAAAAGCGCGTCTGGAATGAAATAAGGTCAGACCTTTTAAAAACTGTTCCTATGAACAGGTTTTTACAGGGTGAGGTTGGTTCGGGAAAAACTGTTGTCGCCGCTTTAGCTTGTTATTTAGCTTACTTAAACGGCTTTCAATCTCTTCTGATGGCGCCAACTGAAATACTGGCTCAACAACATTTTAAAACAATTACTGATTTGTTTAAGATCCCTCGACTCGCGGAGTTTACCCTGAGTGAAATCGAAGGGCTCGCTCGGGATGACAGGGGTGGGAATTTAAAAATTGCCTTAATTACTGGTTCTCAAAAAAAATTTAATTTCCAATCTCCATCTTCTAAACCAGTCTTCAATCACCAACAACTATTCTCTAATTTCGATATTGTCATTGGGACTCATTCTTTAATCAGTAAAAAGTTTAAAATGGACAAGGTTGGCTTAGTTATTGTTGACGAACAACATAGATTCGGCGTTAGCCAAAGAGCGGCTTTAAAAGAAAAAGGCTTTAATCCCCACCTCTTGACTATGACCGCTACTCCGATTCCGCGAACCGTCGCTCTAACTTTATACGGCGAACTTGACATATCTGTAATTGACGAAATGCCGGTTGGTCGATTGCCAGTTAAAACTTACTTTGTGAATAAAGCAAAAAGATCATCCTGTTACCAATGGATTAAGTCTCAAATCTCAAATTTTCAATCTCAAATTTTCATCGTCTGTCCTTTGATTGAAGAGTCGGAAATCGAAACCATGAAATCTTTAAAAGCGGCTAAAAAAGAATTCATAAACCTAAAGAATATTTTCTCTGATTTTAAGTTAGGACTTCTCCATGGCAAAATGAAAGCAAAAGAAAAAGAGGAAATAATGACCGCCTTCAAAAATAAACATCTTGATATTTTGGTGACAACTCCTGTTGTTGAAGTCGGAGTCGATATTCCAAATGCGACAATTATGTTAATAGAAGGGTCAGAACGATTTGGCCTAGCTCAACTCCACCAACTCCGGGGTAGGGTAGGAAGAAGCGATAAACAGTCTTACTGTTTTTTGTTTAGCGAGAAAGAGGATTTAGGAATATTGAAAAAGTTAGATTTTTTTACTAAGACAAATGACGGTAATAAATTAGCTGAAGAAGATCTAAAAATAAGGGGGCCGGGTGATATTTATGGAATTAAACAACACGGATATTTAGGTTTAAAAATAGCATCTCTCTCTGATTATAAGTTGATTGAAAAAACGAAAAAAGCGGTTGAATATTTTATCAGTCATTACAAAGTAGAGAACTATCCTATTTTATTGGAAAGGATAGATAAAGAAAGAAGTGGGAAAATCGCAAAAGATTAATTATTTAAATGAGTTTGTTAGATTGTATATAGGTGTAATCACAGATAAGACCAAAAATCCTACTCCGAATCCCAAAACTACTAAAATCACCGGTTCGATCAAAGTAGTCATTGTTTTTATAGAAATCTCCGATTCCATTTCAAAATATTTTGATAATCGGAGCAGTGTATCATTAAGGTTGCCTGTCTGTTCACCAACCAAACTCATCTGTACTAATATTGGCGGAAAAATTCCTTCTTGGTCTAACGATGTTCCTAGCGATTGACCTTTTTCTATTTGGCGACTAACGTTGGCAAAAGCCTTTTGATAAATCAAGTTTTCAGTTGTTTCAACGACGATTGACAAAGCTTCAAGAATAGAAACGCCGGCGCCGATCAATATTGATAAGGTTCTTGTCGAGTCAACTAGTGCAGATATGGAAATGATTCGACCAATAACGGGAAGTTTAAGAGTTAACTGATCGAATTTATATTTGCCGGCTTTTGTCTTAAGATATTTTTTTATAAAATAAACGAGGGCAAAAACGCCGATAAAAATTAACGGCCAAAAACGGACAGAAAAAGAAGAAATCGCAATTAAAATTTGGGTAGTAATAGGTAACTGAACATTAAAGTCCTTATAAAGATTTAACAGTTTAGGCATGACAAAAGTGATCATAATAAACATAACCACAAACATACCGACTAAGATTACGGCTGGATAGATAAGCGCACCTTTTAATTTACTTTTAAACTCTCTTTCTTTTTCAAGGTTGTCTGCTAATCGAAGTAGAATTTCACCCAACTTACCCGACGCCTCACCTGATTTAACTAAAGCAATATAAAGTCCGGAAAAATTAGACGGATATTTTCTTAAAGCTGAAGAAAACGAACCACCGGCTTTAATAGTAGCATCTATATCATCAACCATCTTTCTTAATCCTGGTTTAACCAACTGCTTTTTTAAGATTTCTAAGGCATTAATTATTGTTAGTCCTGCGTTTAGCATTATGGCAATCTGACGGGTAAAATCAACAATATCATTAAAGGAAATTTTGCTTGAAATAAAACTAAACAGGCTGTCTTCTTTTTCTTTTACCAGAGTGACGGAAATAGGAAAGTAGCCGTTTTGTTGCAAATAACCTATAACAGAGGTTACTGATGCCGCCTCTATCTGTCGTTTAACTGTTTTATTACCTTTAAGGGCCTTATATTTGAAGTACACTTTTGAAATGTTTAAATAAACAAATAATTAAATAAGCAAATAAATGTATAAATAAAGAAAATAAATTAAATAATTAAATTTATTTATTCATTTAATCATTCATTTGTTTATTTGTCGGATTTGATTATTTTGACATTTATATTTTGTCTATCTTAATGAATTTCTCCAGTTCCTTCGGTCTTATGGCGTATGAAAATGCTGTTTCTTTGGAAATCAATCCAGCCTTATAAAGAGAAAGTAAACTTTTTTCAAATAGCAGTAGACCTTCGCCCTCGCTGGTTTCAAGAATATTATTAATCAAATAAGTCTTTCCCTCTCTTATTGTGTTTGAGACGGCTGAATTACTGATAAGAATTTCTACCGCTGGAATTCTTTCTACGCTATTTTGCTTGGGAAGAAGCCTTTGAGTGATAATCATTTTCAAAACCGTTGCCAGCTGGTTTTTTACCTGATTCTGTTGATAAGGAAGAAAAATATCAATAATTCTATCGATGGATTCTGGGGTTGAGTTGGTATGTAAAGTCGAAAAAACCAAGTGACCGGTCTCGGCCGCTGTCAACGCCATAGAAATCGTGTCAAAGTCTCTCATTTCGCCAACTAAAATAACATCAGGATCTTCTCTTAAAGCCGATTTTAATGAAACGGCCAACGAGTGAGTGTCATGGTGTAACTCACGTTGAGAAATGATTGATTTGGAAGGTGAGTAAACATACTCAATCGGGTCTTCCACGGTAATAATATGCTTTGAATGCTTATAATTAATTTCATTAATAATAGAGGCTAGAGTTGTTGATTTCCCTTCACCGGTCGGCCCGGTTAAAAGAACCAAACCCTGGCGGAAATCAACGCATTGACGTAATATGGCCGGTAAACCCAGTTCTTCAAGACTGAGAATCTTGGCTGGAATTAACCTAAAGCTTCCGCAAATATTTCCTTGGGCAAAGTAAAGATTGACACGAAAACGAATATTATTGTAGTGTAATGCTAGGTCTAGTTCTCGATTGGCTAAAAAAATCTCTTTTTGTTCTTCATTTAAAGCCGCTATCAGCATTGTTTCTGACTGTTCCGGACTAATTTTTGACAAAGTCGTCAACTGATATAATTCTCCACTGACTCTTATTGTCGGAAAATAATTCGGAATGATGTGTAAATCTGAAGCCCCTTTATCTATAACTATTTGTAATAGACTATTTAGATCCATATTATGTTTCGGCAACTCTCAACACTTCCTCAATCGTCGTCATTCCTTCCAATGCTTTCAAATATCCATCTGACTTCATCATAATTAAACCCTCTTTTTTGGCTATTTCTTCAATTGCTTTAGCTGATTCCTGTTGTAAAATCATTCTATTGACAGCTGGAGAAATCTTCAAGACCTCAAAAATAGCAATTCTTCCTAGATAACCGGTCTGATTACATTCTTGACAGCCTTTACCTTTACTGAGCTTAACCGGTTGAGTTTCATATGTTTTTGGGTATAGTGATCCTAGGACCGATTTAATATCTTCTTTGATCTGGGGAATCGGTTCATAATAAGTCTTACAACTTGGACAAATCCGGCGGCAGATACGTTGAGCAACAACGCTAGTTAAAACTGACGCGATTAAAAAGGGCTCAGCTCCTAAGTCAATCAACCGAGGGATCGCTGTTGAAGAATCATTGGTGTGGAGAGTAGAAAAAACTAAGTGACCTGTCAGAGCGGCCTGAATAGCCAGTTGGGTGGTTTCCTTATCGCGGATCTCTCCAACAAGAATGATATTTGGATCTTGACGTAAAAAAGAGCGAAGACCGGTGGCAAAAGTTAAACCTGCCTGCTGATTTATCTGGACCTGATTGATTCCTGGTATTTGATACTCGACCGGGTCCTCAAGAGTCATAATATTGACGCTTTGTTTATTGAGGCGGGAAAGGATAGAGTAGAGAGTAGTCGTCTTACCGCTTCCTGTTGGACCGGTAATCAGAATAATTCCGTAGGGTTTGGTAATCGCTTCTTCAATCTCTTTAAGTTGGGGACCACGCATCCCTAATTCAAGGAGACTGGGAATACCACCAGTTTTTTTAAGCAACCTCATCACTACTTTTTCTCCGTTGACAGTAGGTAGCGTCGAAACACGAAGATCCACCTCTTCGTCTCCGATTTTAAAAGTAAAACGACCGTCTTGAGGAATCCTTTTTTCATCAATCTTCATTTCCGAAAGGATTTTTATCCTCGATATTAAAGCATCATGAATCGTTTTTGGCAAAGACAATTTTTCTTGCAAGATTCCATCTACTCTATACCTGACTTTCGTGCGAGTCTCTTCTGGTTCGATGTGAATATCAGAGGCACGGCTTTTTATAGAAAACTCTAAGATAGTCGAAACAATTTTAGCAATTGGCGCTTCGTTTATCGCCGTGCCAAGATCAATTTTTTTTCCTCCCGAATCTGGTATATATTCCTTTAATGCTTCTCTTACCTCAGGCGATAATCCCTGACTATAGGCTAAATTAATCATTTTTTCAACTTGATCTTGATTAGCTAAAGCCAAAACTATTTTTTTGCCTGTTTTTTTCTCTAAAAAGTCAATAATTGAAATGTTATAAGGATCAGCCGTTCCTAAATATACTATTCCCTCTGCCGCGTCAAAATGATAGGGAATAAGATGATACTTTCTGGCAATCGTTTCTGGAATAAAACCAACTGCCTCAGAATCAATGGGCGAAGAACTCAAATCAGCGTAAGGAATATTTTGGATATCAGCGACGGCTTTGATTATTTCTGTTTTGTCGATATTGGATTTTTCAAATAAATACTGATCGATAGAAATACTTTTTTGCAGACTGGCGACTTCATAATGATCAGCTTCTTCCTGGGTCAATTTTCCCTTTTCTACTAATTTACTCAGTAATAATTTCGGTGAAATATCCATAAATTAACTATACCTAAAAATTATGCTAAAATGCAATATGATTCCGTTACTTATAATCTCCAATAATTCAAGAGAAATTAAAAAGTATTTAAAAAAGTTTATCAATAAAAATACGCTTTTTTTTGAAATTAAAAGTGAAGGCAAAGAATACTCAATCAAAGAAATTAAAGAGTTAATCAGAGAAACTAAGATATTTCATAAAGAAACCAGAATTTACTTTCTGGAAAACTTTCAGCTTTCTTCTCTTGAGGCGCAAAACGCCTTTCTTAAGCTTTTAGAAGAACCGCCGGCTAACACTTTGTTCGTCTTATCGGTTGACAACGAAAATAAATTGATTCCTACAATAAGATCGCGGACGCGAGTCGTCCGTCTTAATAAAAAAAAACTGGTAGATCTAACTCCTCAAGTAAAAGCGGTTTTGAATAAATTAATTTCTGACTCAAATTTCAATCTTTTATCGACAACACCGTTTACTCTTGAGGAAATAATTATTTTTTTTAGAGAAAGATTGATTTTTGACAAAAAAGCTCCTCCGATTATCAAGGAAACTCTTAAATTAAAAAGTCTTTTGGAGAATAACAATCTTAATTTACAGTTAACTCTCGACCACATGTTGATTTTTATTTGGAAAACGTATAGGATGAAATAAGCAATGAAAAAAGGTTTTACTCTTATTGAACTTCTCGTCGTTATCGCCATTATTGGTATGCTTTCGGCGCTATTGCTGCCAAACTTTATGGGAGCAAGAGAAAGAGCCAGGGATGCTCAAAGGAAATCCGATCTCAAACAAATTCAGAAGGCTTTGGAAATGTATAAACAAGATCAAGTAACTCCAGCTTTTCCCAGTACTCTGCCAACTGCCGGGCAAACGTTTAGCTATAATGGAAATGTTTATATGAATAAATTTCCTGATGATCCATCACCAAATAAAGACTATTATTACATCGTTAATAACGGTACATTGACTTATACGTTATGTGCATGTTTGGAAAACAGCGCTGACCCAGACGGATCAACAAGTTGTTCCACCTGTGGAACATGTAGCAGCGGAAAATGCTATACGGTAACACAACCTTAATTATATTATAAATTTAAAATTGAAAATTCAATGAAAATTAAAAATTTAAAATTGAAAAATTCGAAGGGCTTTACATTACTAGAGATGTTGGTTGTCATTGGTATTATTTCCGTTTTAGTATCTATGGGATTTGCTTCGTATTCAACTGCTCAAAAAAAAGCCCGCGACGCAAAAAGGCAAAGTGATCTTAAATCCTTCCAAAGCGCCTTGGAGCAATGCTATTCGGTAAATAACTATGCTTATCCTACTATTACCGGCGGTGGAACCACTTCAATTGCAGAAAATTGTCTGGCTGCAGCTGGTCCTGATTTGACTATCACTGATCCTTCAACAAAAACATATACCGTAAGTTCGGCGACGACAACTTACTCTGTGCAGATAACTTTGGAGTCAGGAACTACATTTACTATTTCCCAACTACAATAACTTATGAAAAAATCATTTACTTTAATCGAAATTCTCGTCGTTGCCACCATTATTGTTCTTCTCACGGCCACGGCTGCCGTCACTTATTCGACTTTACTAAAACAGTCTCGCGACGCCAAAAGAAAGACCGATCTTGAACAGGTGAGAGCGGCTTTGGAGATGTACCGAAGTAATAACGATGAATATATTTCTACATCAAGAAATTACAATTGTGCAAATGCCGCCTTTAATTACCTTACTACTCCGACTAAATATATTGAAAGCATGCCCACAGATCCGAAATCCGATTCAAACTATTATTATAGATGCAATGTATCTGGTGATGATTATACTATAGGAGCATATTTAGAAACCGTGTCAACGCCGGGAACTTGTGGCAATTGTTTTGGAACGACACCTTGTACTTATTGTGTCGGACCGTACGGAGAAAAGTAATTTTATGAAAAAAGCTTTTACCTTGATTGAACTTCTTGTTGTCTTATCAATCATCTCTATTCTTTCAACAGTCGGACTAGCTTACTATAATAAGTACGGTGAAGAAGTAAAACTTAAAAACAGTGCTAATCAACTGGCTGATGTCTTGGAATTAGCTAAAAAAAAAGCTGAGTCTTCTGAACTATTTCAACCTTGCTCAGATTTTTTAGGTTATAACGTAACGGTTACTACTTCCTATTATTTATTAAGATTTAATTGTGGGGGCAGTTATCAAACAGTCCAAAGCTATAATTTTCCTACTAATATTACCGCTGTCAGCGGAACTGATTATTTTAACTTTAAACCTTTGGGTCTGGGAACAAATATAACTGTTAACTCTATTATTTTAAAGAATACTGTCATCAATCAATGTCAAGATATCTCAATCTCAACAATCGGAGTGGTTGATGAAACCTTAGTTACCTGTCCATAGTTGTATACTAAAATTAATGGCTAAAAAAAAGGCTTTTTCTTTGATCGAAGTTCTGGTTTTTATTACCATTCTTTCCCTTTTTTTTGTCGCCGCCATGACAGTAACTACTTTTTCTTTAAGAAATATGAAGGCCTCTGAATATAAAATCTTAGCCGCTCATTTAGCTGAAGAGGGGATGGAATGGGTTAAATCTGAAAAAGAAGCTGACTGGAGCCAATTTACTATCCATGGAAGTTTAAGCGGTACTACTTATTGTTTAAATAGTTTAGATTGGGGTACGCCTAATCCCGATGGATGTAAAGAATCTTATGATTTAGGTAAACCGGCCATTTTTAAAAGAGAATTAAAAGTTGATAACCAGACCGGGAATCCTATCACCGCAACAGATATTGAGTTAACCGTCAGCTGGACAGACGGAACGACTGTTTTTAATGTGCCAGTTAAGACTGTTTTAACTGTATGGGAATAAAAAAGAGTTTTACCTTGATAGAAATGATTGTTGTTCTTGCTATCGTCGGTTTAGTGATGCCAGTAATATTTGCTATTATTTTCGGATTAGCAAGGCAACAAACAAAAATTTATCGCCTGTCTGAAGTAAAAAGGCAGGGCGACTATGTTTTAAATAATACTGCCGTTTTGATAAGAAACAATGCCAAAAGTATTCATTCTACTCAACCTCCGTCAGCTGAACAATGCGCAACAGTCGACTCATTATATAGTTCTAATAATTCATTATATTTCCTGGATAAGAATGATCGCTGGTTTGGTTTTAAACTTACTAGTAACAAGATTTCTTCTGAATCAGGAAATCCTGCTGATTTAACATCAACAAAAGTAGTTGTTTCTGGTTTGACTATTGGATGTAAAAGAACCACTCTTTATTCGCCGGCCACCGTTTCTTTGTCCTTTGATATCTGTTATGCCACAGGAGTTGGCACCTGTGCTTCTTCGCGACCCGAAGAAACTGCTACTCTTCACTATCAAACCAAGATTAAACTAAGAAACTTCTAAAAAGATATTGATATTTTTCTTTATTTTATTTATATTGAAGTATTACTTAGTCATTTCGACCCCGCTCAGCGGGGGAGAAATCTAATTTTAGATCCCTCGCGGAGTTTACCCTGAGCAAAGTCGAAGGGCTCGGGATGACAGGGAGGGGATAAATTATGGCTGATAATTTTTTCTGTCTCGATATTGGCGAAAAACAAACCAAGATTGTCGACGCTAAAAAGTCCGGCGATATCATTGAGATAAACGCGATTGGAAAAATCGATACCGATGAATATTTTTATGTTACTGAAAACGAAAAAAAATTAGAAAATCAGGCTAATTTAATCAGGCGTTTAGTCGACAGTTTAAAGATTTCGAAAAAAAATGTCAACATCATTATCCCTGATGCTTTGACCTATAACCAGGTTCTTACCATGCCCTATCTTAATGAAAAAGAATTAATTTCCGCGATTAAGTATCAGGCTGATCAATTCATTCCAATGCCAATAGAGGAGACTAACATCGATCTGGAAACAATCGAAGAATATAAGCAAGAGAAAAAAATTCTTATTTTGATTGCCGCCTCTCCGAAAAAATTAATTGAAAAAATTCAAACAACAGCCGAACTCGCCGGTCTAATTCCTGAATCTGTGGAAACAGAACTCTCTTCTAATACGAGATTTGTCCTGAATTTTTTTAAAAAAATTCAGCCAAAAGTCTCTGGAAATTTCCTTTTAGCCAATTTTTCCTTAAATTCAACGAATCTGTCTTATTTTGAAAACTCTATTCCTGTCATCAAGGAAAACCACAGTCTTGCTTTAGGTTACCAGTTATTTTTAAAAGAAATCCAGATCAATACCAATACCGATAGCAAAAAAGCGACCGAGATTTTAAAAAGTTTTTCTCCTGATCACCCTTCAAGCTACCCTATTGAGGCAATGGTCGCCCCATTACTTCGGGAGTTTGGATCGGAAATAAAAAAATTTATTAGAGATAGAAAACCGAACAATCTATATTTTATTAATAATATAGCTTACTTTCCGTCTC
>Ga0210024_1000700_pt1 | contig 30296 bp, 26 predicted proteins | sample CryGeymeta201525_FD_183988 | JGI IMG/M metagenome (GOLD analysis project Ga0210024, IMG submission 183988) | Groundwater microbial communities from Crystal Geyser aquifers in Utah, USA - Crystal Geyser metaG 2015-25 (SPAdes) (version 2) | ecosystem: Environmental > Aquatic > Deep subsurface >...
AGGCGGTTCAGTTCAACATGGTTTATCCGCCGCGGGAGGTGTCTATGGTTTCAACAAGCTTTGTAGCGCGGCGGATAAACGCTGATCGTTAGACCTAAAACAATGAGCCAGCCCAATACTTCAGAATCCTCCGGGATCAGCAAATCATCTCCAGCCACACTCATTCGAAACATTGTAGGTGCCCTCGTGATAGGCGCCCTGGGAAGTGGGTTATGGGAGATTGTATTGAGAGATATATTCTTTGCTACTGGGGCTGCGGTGCTTGGAGCCATCGCCTCGGTATGGGGTGGATATGTGGACTTCCTGCATCGAGGCATCGGTAAGTTGCATACTGATCTATTGGTCATCCCGATATTTAGCTTCTTCGTGGCAGGGTTGTTGGTCGCCCCACTCGCTTTGATCGCATATTTACGAAAGCGAATTGCAAGAATCGAAGATCGCCTTCTTCGGCCGCCTTCGCGTGAATCAATCGATGAACAGGAGGTTCGCAAACAGATAGTTAAGGTTCGCCGGATGCTCTATTGGATGCTTACGCCCCTAGTGCTGGCGTTCATGGTTCTCCTTCTAATCCAAGTTTGGCAAGTTCAGTACACGCGAAACGCTTCAACGTGGTCCGAGCGATCAATCGAGATCTTGGCACCAAGCATTGGAATTGAAGAGGTTGCTAAATTGCGTGCCCAGCTACGTGCAGTAGAGACAGCTGGGGATTTCTATGCGTTTGAAGGGAAACTTCGTGCGCACTCCAGCAAACATGCTGTGCGGCTACCTAAGTTCACTTCAATTGGCGCCGCGATTTAGGTCTAACCCTGCGGTGCAGGGGACGCTGCGCGATAAAGCCGCGCAGCGCCCCTGACCTTGAACGTTAGGCTCTGCCACAAGACTCATCTACGAAAGAGGATCCATCATGTTTCACAGTCTTCTCGCGATTATCGTCGCTTCGCTCCTGCCAAGCTTTGCAATTGCACAGGATCGCTGCATGGCTGAATACCAAGCAGAGGTGGGTCGAATCGAACGAAACCTAGCCCGCCAAGTGCCAACAAAAGGTGACAAGGACGGGGAGATTAGATGGGCGACGAAGCTGCACACAGAATTGGCGGCGGCGTCCAAGAGAGCAGAGGAATGTACGAGGGCCAGCACGCCAACCGAACCCCCCGCAGCAGTTGAGAGAGAACGAAACTGCATCGCACTCCTCTCTCAGCGCGCGGACGAGATTGCGAAAAGATATGGTGGAGGAACACTATCACGTGCGGAGCAAATCGCGAAACGAGGCGAGGAAGACCGCCTCATTGAAGAACGAATGACATGCAGCACCAAAGTAAAACGCTAGTGGCATTAACATCGATGCCTAACCAGTCACTCCAGCCGACGTGCTCCGGCCTGCGGCCTCCGCGCCCGGCTGAGCTCACACGCTAAATTTTGGCTTACGCCCCAAGTGGCATTAGCCAACCATAATGGTCTTTCTGCTGCGCAAATTCGACAAGCGCAAGCAGTTGTGAATGCACACTTGAAGGAGATCCAAGATGCCTGGAACCACCACTTTGGCGGCTGAGGTTACCCATGTTTCGAAGCACGGTTTTTGGCTTCTGCTTGCCGGTGAGGAACTGCTCGTACCTTTCGATCAATTCCCAAGGTTTCGGAAAGGGAAGATCGAACAGATTTCGGAAGTTCAGTGGCCTAGCCCCGATCACCTTTATTGGCCGGGGTTGGACGTTGATTTATCGGTGCAGTCCATTCGAAATCCATCCTCATTTCCTTTGGTTTCGGGCGCAGCGGGTTAACAGGTTGCTCGGCGCGGACACGCACCCGAAGGTTGCCGCTTCGCGGCAAGGGTTGCGTGCCGGGCAGCGCCAACGTTAACTTTTTACTTGGCCATCAGCAAATCAGAGTTGAGTGCAGTACCTGAAACTGGTACTATTAACAAATGAAACGACGGCATCAGCGAATTGTTGAATTGATTTTTTCGCGGCCGACGAGCGGTAATGTCCAGTGGCGCGATGTTGAGGGTCTCTTCATTGAACTTGGTGCAGAAATTGAAGAACGTGCAGGTAGCCGGGTTTCTGTCTTTTTGTTTGATGAGGTGCGGGTCTTTCACCGTCCACATCCATCACCCAACACGGACAAAGGCGCGGTGGCATCTATCCGCAAATGGCTGGAACAACACGGAGTCGAACCATGAACGTAATGACTGTTGATGACTATCACGCAACGATTGAATTCGACCCTGATCTTGACATGTTCAGGGGGGAAATTCTCGGCCTCAACGGCGGCGCAGATTTTTACGGAAAGAATCCGAAGGAACTTCGTGCGGAGTTCAAGCGCTCGCTTGAGGTTTTTCTTGAAGTGTGTGCCGAGAAGGGGATTGAGCCAAGGCGTCATTTTTCGGGAAAATTCAACCTGCGGATTTCCCCGAAGTTGCACGAAAAACTCGCCATTGCGGCGCAAGCAAGGGGCAAAAGCATCAATGCCCTGGCGCAAGAGGCTTTGCAGGAAAGCTTTGCGTGAATGGGTCACAAGTTAACGGGTCAAAGAATCTCGCGACCAAAAAAGTGATAAAAGTGCAGACACGCTGGTTGGCGTTGATCATTGCCATCCTCGTTATTTCTCACGGTGCTTAGCTAATTGTCCAGGCGTATGCGCCTGCTCTGTACACCCGGTTTGGCTATGCGAGCCCGCTGTTTGGCGACGATGCACGTGGCTTTGGTCTGGTTGTGATGCTGTTGGGTTGCTTGCCGTTGCTGCTGTTATGTCGCTCCTCAGGCCAGGCGGCACGGTTTGGTACCCTGCTTGGTGCAGTCTTGCTCGCCACCATTTTTGTGGTGGCCTATGCTTGGCCATAGCCATAACAATTCGAAACTACCGCTTTGCGGTAAGAATTATTTTTTTGGTATCCCACCACTGACCCCATGCACGTTACCCAACTTCAGCTATCAGATGTGCAGCCGTACCGCGCGCTCATGCTGCAGGCCTACGAAATCGCTGCCGACGCGTTCACTTCCACAGCTGAGGAAAGGGCGGCAGAGCCAGAATCGTATTGGGTCAAGCGTATCAAAGACCCTTTTGGTCTGAGCGTGGCGTTTGGCGCTTTTGAGGGGGCACAACTTGTGGGCGCTGTCACGCTGGAGTTTTCAGCAAAGCCCAAAACGAGGCACAAGGCACATGTCATCGGCATGTATGTTGTGCCGCAGGCCAGAGGAACTGGTGCCGGTCGTGCCCTCATCGATGCCGCTGTCGACTGCGCCAGGTCAAAAGACGGTGTTTGCGTGCTCACCCTGACGGTCACAGAAGGCAACGAGCCCGCGGTCAAGCTCTACAGCGCAGCTGGTTTTCAGGTCTTCGGTGTCGAGCCCATGGCCATTCTCACGCCAACCGGCTTCAAGGCCAAAGTTCACATGGCGTTGGCGCGGACAAGCCTGGGCTCACACTAACTGCTTCGTTTGATCGCCATCGATAGAATGCAGGCTAATCTTAGCTGCGCAAGCAGCCCCCATGTGACCCCGCATCTGCGGTTTTTTTTTTGATGCCACTGACCCCCACCCAAAAGAGAGCTTTTTCCTGGCTGGCGCTGCTGCTGGTGCTGTGGGCTGTGCTGTGGTTGCTGGCGCCGGTGCTGACGCCATTTGTGGTGGCGGCCATTCTGGCCTACGCGCTGACACCAGTGGTGGACAAGCTTGACGCGCTCGGTGGTGGGCGCATGCCGCGCGTGCTGGCGGTGGTGCTGGTGGAGCTGGTCTTTTTGGCGCTGTTGCTGTCGGTGGCCTTGTTGATCGTGCCGATTCTGCTCAAGCAGTTGCCGCTGCTGCGCGAGCAGGTGCCGCCGCTGTTGAATCAATTTAACGACTTTTTGGCGCCCAAGCTGGCCGCGCTGGGCTTGAATGTGTCGCTGGACGTGGCCAGTATTCGCGCTTTTTTGACCGAACACTTGAGCGCCAATCTGGAAAACAGTGTCGGTCAATTGCTGGCCTCGGCCCGTATGGGCGGCAGTGTGGCGCTCTCACTTTTGGGTAACGCGGTGCTGATTCCGGTGGTGTTGTTTTACTTGCTGATGGACTGGCGGCATCTGGTGGACCTGGTCTTGTCGCTGGTGCCGCCGCGCCTGCGCCCGGCGGTGGACAGCTTTACCGCCGAGGCCGACAACGTGCTGGGCCAGTACCTGCATGGGCAACTGTTGGTGATGGGCGTGCTGGCGGTGTACTACAGCGTGGGCTTGGCGCTGTTTGGCCTGAACCTGGCGCTGCCGATTGGCATCTTTACCGGGCTGGCGGTGGCGATTCCTTATGTTGGGTTTGGCGTGGGCTTGATTCTGGCGCTGCTGGCGGGCTTTTTGGAGTTCTCCGTGGTGGCAGGGCATGTCAGCGCTTTGGTGATGGTGGCGGTGGTTTACGGCTTGGGGCAAGTGGTGGAGAGTTATTACCTGACCCCGCGGCTGGTGGGGGAGCGCATTGGCCTGCACCCGCTGGCGGTTATTTTTGCTCTGCTGGCGTTTGGGCATTTGCTGGGCTTTGTCGGCATTTTGGTTGCCTTGCCGCTCAGCGCGGTGCTGTTGGTGGCGATTCGGCGCCTGCGCAGTGCCTACCTGACCAGCGCGCTGTACCGCGAGTCATGAGCCCGGCATGATGAAACAACTGGTGTTGGACATAGGGCTGTCTGCAGGCCCCAGTCTGGATAATTTTTGCGCCGGGCCCAATGTCGCGGTCTTGGAACATTTGCAACTTTGGCTCGGCCAGCCCGATACGCTGCGCTCGCCGGTGCCAACTTATTTGTGGGGCCCGGGCGGCTGCGGCAAAACCCATTTGCTCACGGCCCTGCGTGCCGCCTTGCAGGCGCGGGGCGAACAGGTGGGTTGGCTAGATACCGGTGTGGCGCAGGCGCCAGAGTTTGACACGCGCTGGAGCGCGGTTCTGGTGGACGACGTGCACGCCTTGGATACAACGCAGCAGCAGGTGGCATTCAACTGGTTTGTCAACGCCCAAACCCAGCAAATTACCGTGTTGGCGGCGGGCAGCCTGCCACCAACCGACCTGAAGCTGCGCGACGACTTGCGCACGCGCCTGGGCTGGGGGCACGTGTTCGCCCTGCAAGCGCTGGATGAGTCGCAACGCCGTGCCGTGCTGCGTGAGCGTGCCAAGGCGCGCGGTATTGCGCTGAGCGACGAGGTGATGGACTTCTTGCTGAACCGTTTCAGCCGCGACTTGGGGTCACTGATGGAACTGCTCGATCTGATGGATGGCTACGCCCTGCAAACCCAGCGTGCCATCACCATTCCGCTGATCAAAGCCATGATGGATAACGTTTGAATATGGGCATGAGCAACAAGAAAAAATTGACGCTTTTCGATCTGGATTACACGCTGATTCCGATGGATTCGGACTACGAATGGGGGGTGTTTACCACCGCGCTGGGCTGGAACGACGCGGTCGAATTCAGTCGCCGCAATGACGCCTACTTCGCCCAGTACAAAGCCGGCACGCTCGATATCCATGACTACGTGCGCTTTGCCACCGCCGCTCTCCGGCAACAAGGCGCTATAAAATCAGAAGCTGCTCACGCCCGATTCATGAGCGCTGTAGTGCAAAAAGCCATCAAACCCCAAGCGCTGGAACTGGTGCGAAGCCACCAGACGGCGGGCGACGTGGTGCTGATCGTGACCGCCACCAACGAATTCGTCACGCGGCCGATAGCCAAGGCGTTTGGTGTGGATGAACTGATTGCCATCAACCTTGCGCGCGATGCGGCTACCGGCTGGTTTACCGGTGAAATTGAAGGCACGCCGTCGTTTCGCGAAGGCAAGGTGGCGCGCGTGCAAGCCTGGCTGGAGCAGCATCAACTGCGTTGGGATCAGCTTGAAACCACGTTTTACAGCGACTCCGTCAACGATTTGCCGCTGCTGGAAAAATCCACGCATCCGGTGGCCACCAACCCCGACGACACCCTTCGCGCGCTGGCCAGTCAGCGCGGCTGGCGCATACTTGAACTCTTCTAAAATCCCAAAGAATGTTGAGGACAGAGCTGGCCTGCTTCGCAGTCTGCAGTCTGTCCCGCAATGACAAACAACGAATGATCAAAAAATTTATCAACCGCTTGCTGGGTAAAGCCGATGCCGACAGCAGGAGCCGCTTTGGCAAGCGTGCAGAAATCGGCCCTGAGGTTCACGGCATCAACCCCAAGTTGGTGGATGAGCGTGCTGTCAACGTGGTGCGTACCCTCAAACAAGCCGGTTTTGAGGCTTACATCGTGGGTGGAGCGGTGCGCGACCTGATGCTCGGCCTGGCCCCCAAAGATTTTGACGTGGCGACCAATGCCACGCCGGAAGACGTCAAGCGCTTGTTCCGGCGCGCGTTCATCATCGGGCGGCGTTTTCGCATCGTGCACGTGGTCTACGGCCGTGGCCGTGAGCACGAGGTGATCGAGGTGTCCACCTTCCGCGCTAACCTGGACAACGCTGCCGCCGAGCAGGTGGCCGGCAACGAAAAAACCAGCAAGAGCGACCTGGTCGGCATGAAGCACGCGGTGGACTCGACCGGCCGGGTGCTGCGCGACAACGTCTGGGGCCCGCAGGACGAAGATGCAGCGCGGCGTGACTTCACCATCAACGCCATGTACTACGACCCCGAGACACAGATCGTGGTCGACTACCACAACGGCATCAAGGACGCCAAAAACCGCATCATCCGCATGATTGGCGATGCCGCCACGCGCTACCGCGAAGACCCGGTGCGCATCATCCGTGCCGTGCGCTTTGGTGCCAAACTCAACGCATTGGGTTTCAAGCTGGACGCCAAAACGGTGGCGCCGCTGATCAAGAGCCAGAAGTTGCTGCTGGAGGTGCCGCAAAGCCGCATGTTTGATGAAATGCTCAAGCTGCTGCAAACCGGCCATGCGCTGGCTTCCATCGACAAGCTCAAAGAGCTGGGCATGGCACGCGGCATTTACCCGCTGCTGGACGTGGTGGTGGAGCGTGCCGAACAACCGTTTGTGAAAGCCGCGTTGCTCGATACCGATCGTCGTGTTGGCGAGGGCAAGCCAGTCGCACCGAGCTTTTTGCTGGCCTGTGTGCTGTGGGCCGACGTGCGTGACGGCTGGGCGCAACGCAGAAAAAATCAGCATTCACACCCGGCGCTGATGGATGCCATTGACGATGTTTTCAACGCCCGCATTGGCGACGTGTCGGGCCGTGGCAAGCTGGCTGGCGACATGCGTGAGATCTGGATGATGCAACCGCGTTTTGAGAAGCGTGTCGGTACGGCACCGTTTGGCCTTGTCGAGCAACCGCGCTTTCGCGCTGCCTTTGACTTCATGCGCCTGCGCGCCGAGAACGGCGAAATTGACGAAGTGCTGTCTGACTGGTGGGAAGAGTTCAGCCTGGCCGACGACAACCTGCGCCAGGACATGGTGGACGAGGTGCGACTGGAACAGCAACAGCGGCCCAAACTGGCGCGTGCGCCGCGGACACCGCGTGCACCCGGGACAGCTGCGCAGCCAGGTGCGCAGGGCGCCTCGGCTGACCCGCGCGACCTGCCTGTTGTCAACACGTCGGGGGAGCACAGGCCCACGGATGCCGTCGACAGTGAGGGTTTGCAGGCTCCCAAGAAGCGTCGCCGCCGTCGCCGCAGCCCGAACCGGGGTGGCGCAGACAGTGGTGACACAGCGTCTGCGCAAGACCCACAAACCTGAAGCGGCCCCGTGCGCGTCGTGCCACGCCCGCAGGTCATTGCCTATATTGCGCTGGGTGCGAATCTGGGTGACGCGCAGGCCTCCGTTTTGACGGCCATGAAGACTGTCGCTGCGCTGCCAGATACCCGGTTGCTGCGGGCCTCCAGCCTGTACCGCAGTTCCCCATACGAGGCCAATGGGCCAGACTTTATCAATGCTGTCATTGCCGTCCAGACCAGATTAGATGGGCGTGAGCTACTCTTGAAATTGCAGCAAATTGAAAATGACGCTGGTCGCTTGCGTCCCTACAAAAACGCACCGCGCACGCTGGATCTGGACATCTTGCTTTATGAAACCGCGATCATCGACACGCCCGATTTGCAGGTGCCGCATCCGAGGATGTTCGAGCGTGCGTTTGTGCTGGTGCCGCTGGCCGAGATTGCGCCGGACAAAGTGACTACGGCGCAGTTGGCGGCGGTGGCAGGCCAGCGCGTCGATCGCCTGGCCTGATTGCAGATCAGTCGACTTCAGCAATCAGCTCAATCTCGACACACGCGCCCAGCGGAATTTGCGCCACACCAAATGCGCTGCGGGCGTGTGCACCTTTTTCAGCACCAAAGATCTGGCCAAGCAACTCGCTGGCACCGTTCGTTACCAGGTGTTGTTCGGTGAAGTCGTCGGTCGAGTTGACCAGCGACATTAGCTTGACGATGCGTTTGACACGGTTGAGGTCCCCCACGGCGGCATGCAGCGTGCCCAGCAGGTCAATCGCTATGGCGCGCGCAGCCAGTTTGCCGTCTTCGGTGCTGATGTTCTTGCCAAACTGGCCGACCCATACCTGAGCGTTTTTCTTGGCAATGTGCCCACTCAAGAAAACCAGCTTGCCGGTTTGCACAAACGGCACATAAGCGGCGGCAGGTGCCGCCACCGGTGGCAGCGTGATGTTGAGTTCGGCGAGTTTGGCGTAAATGCTCATGACAAATCCTTTGTAAAAAAATAAACGCTAGCGTTTGCTGTACGTGGGCTAAGTGCTATCAAAATAGTTAATTTCGTGAGTGGTAAATCACTTCAAAACTGGGTCAGAGTGTATCGTCTGACGTGCATTGTGGTGCTCGGGTGGATGGTTCTTGACGGTGCAGGGCGGATGCAAAAAATATCACTATATGAAACATTCTTCCGTATCTTAGAAGAGTTTGACAAAAGTCAAAGTCCGGATTTGCCCCAGGTTCAAGATTCGCCCCGTTGCGAGCAGCAGGCACCAGGCCAGTTGACTTTGGCCAACACAAGAGGAGATTACATGTTTCAAGTTCGTATCCACGGCCGTGGCGGCCAGGGTGTTGTCACCGGCGCCGAGATGATGTCCATCGCGGCGTTCATGGGAGGGCGTCATGCGCAAGCGTTTCCCAGTTTTGGTTCCGAGCGCACCGGCGCACCCGTGGTGGCGTTTTGCCGCATGGATGACAAAGAAATCCGACTGCGCGAGCCCATCATGCAGCCCGATGCCATCATCATCCAGGACCCCACGTTGCTGCACCAGGTTGACGTTTTCAGCGGCCTGAAGAAAGATGGTTACATCCTGATCAATACCACCAAAAGTTTTGCCGAGATGGGGCTCGAAGAGTTCGTCAAGGACTTTCGTTCCGAGCGTCTGCTGATGGTGCCTGCCACCGAACTGGCCATGAAGCACGTTGGCCGCCCGGTGCCGAACGTGCCGCTGCTAGGCGCTTTTGCCGCTTTAGGTGGCTTGATTTCACTGGACGCGGTGCAACACGCCATTGCCGAGAAGTTTTCTGGTGCCGTGGCCAAGGGCAACCAGGCCGCCGCCAAGGAAGCCTATGACATCGTGATGCAACAAGAGCTGAAAGCCGAGGAGACACACCATGCTTGAACAATGCGAAGGCTCGCACGCCGTAGCCAAAGCCGTGGCGCTGAGCCGCCCGGAAGTGATCTGCGCCTACCCCATTTCTCCGCAAACCCACATCGTCGAGGGCTTGGGCGAGATGGTGAAGTCGGGTGACCTGAAACCCTGCGAATTCATCAACGTGGAGTCCGAGTTTGCCGCTTTAAGCGTGGCCATCGGTTCCTCTGCCGCTGGCGCGCGCTCTTACACCGCCACGGCCAGCCAGGGCTTGCTGTTCATGGCCGAAGCCGTGTACAACGCCTCTGGCCTGGGCTTGCCCATTGTCATGACGGTGGCTAACCGCGCCATTGGCGCGCCCATCAATATCTGGAACGACCACACCGACAGCATGAGCATGCGCGATGCCGGTTGGCTGCAACTGTTTGCCGAGACCAACCAGGAGGCGCTTGACCTGCACATCCAGGCCTTCAAGATTGCCGAAGAGTTGTCGCTGCCGGTGATGGTGTGCATGGACGGTTTCATTCTGACCCACGCCTATGAGCGGGTGGACATGCCCAGCCAGGAACAGGTCGACAAGTTTTTGCCGCCCTATGAGCCACGCCAGGTGCTGGACCCGAACGATCCGGTGACGATTGGCGCCATGGTCGGCCCCGAGGCCTTTACCGAAGTGCGCTATTTGGCCCACGCCAAACAGATGCAGGCCCTTGATCTGATTCCGCAGGTAGCTACAGAATTCAAAGCACAATTTGGCCGTGATTCGGGCGGGCTGATCAAGACCTACCTGACCGAAGATGCCGACACCATTGTCATTGCGCTGGGCTCGGTGCTGGGCACGATCAAAGACACGGTGGATGATCTACGTGCGCAAGGGCACAAGGTCGGCGTGCTGGGCATCACCTCTTACCGGCCATTCCCGATCTCGGCCATTCGTGACGCAACGGTCAAAGCTGAACGCATTGTGGTGATCGAGAAATGCTTTGCGGTGGGCATTGGCGGCATTGTGTCGCGTGACGTGCGCAGCGCCGTGCGCAACCGGCCGCAGCCGGTCTACACCGTCGTGGCAGGTCTGGGTGGACGCGCCATCACCAAAGAGTCTGTGAACAAATTGTTGCTGCAGGCCTTTAACGACAAGCTCGACCTGATCACCTTTTTGGATCTGGATTGGGACATTGTCAACCGTGTGCTGGATCGCGAAAAGAGCAAGCGCCGCTCGGGCCCGGTGGCCGAAGGCGTGTTGCGCGACATTGGCACGGTGGCATCAGGTGCCGTCTGAGGAGAAAAATAATGGAACAATCAACCGTCAAGTTTTATCAGACCGGCACCTTCACCGTCGGCAACCGCTTGCTCGCGCCCGAGCAGCGCAGTGTGCAGGCCGGCGACCAACGCCGCAACTCACTCAACTCCGGCCACCGCGCCTGTCAGGGCTGTGGTGAAGCACTTGGTGCACGTTACGCCATTGACGCGGCCATGGCCGCCACCAACGGCCAGTTGATCGCCGCCAACGCCACCGGCTGTCTGGAGGTTTTTTCCACACCCTACCCAGAAACCTCGTGGCAAATGCCGTGGTTGCACTCGCTGTTTGGCAATGCCGCGGCAGTCGCGACCGGCATTGCCGCCGCCATGAAAGCCAAGGGCCGCAGTGAGGTGCGCGTGGTAGCGCAAGGCGGTGACGGCGGCACGACCGACATCGGTTTTGGCTGCCTCTCAGGCATGTTTGAGCGCAATGACGATGTGCTCTACATCTGCTACGACAACGAGGCCTACATGAACACCGGCGTACAGCGCTCCAGCGCTACACCACCGGCAGCACGCACCGCGACCACCATGCCGGTAGGGCCGCATCCGGGCAACGACTTTGGTCAGGGTAAAAACGTGCCGCTGATTGCCATGGCACATGAAATTCCCTACGTGGCCACCGCTACGGTGGCCGATTTGCGTGACCTGGAATACAAGGTGACCAAGGCGATGTCGATGCACGGCGCGCGCTACATCCACATCTTTGTGCCCTGCCCGCTGGGTTGGGGTGCCGCTTCCCAGGACACCATCAAGCTGTCCCGGATGGCGGTAGAAAGCGGTGTCTTCCCGGTGTTTGAGGCCGAGCGTGGTGAGGTGACTGGGGTGCGCAAAATCCGTCACCAGATTCCGATTGAAGACTATTTGCGTCCACAAAGACGCTTTGCCCACTTGTTTGGCAAACACCCGGATGTGGCCACCATTGCCTTGCTGCAAGCGCGTGCCGATCGCAATATCCGCCGCTTTGGCCTGTTGGGAGAATGATCATGGAAAAACCTTTTGCTATCACGCTGGACGTCGGCACTTCGCTGGCCAACCACACCGGTTCCTGGCGGACTAATCGACCGGTTTACCTGAGCCGAATCCCGCCTTGCAACCACCAATGCCCTGCGGGCGAAAACATCCAGGCCTGGTTGTTTTTGGCTGAATCGGGTAACTACGAAGGTGCCTGGCGCAAGCTGGTCGAAGAAAACCCGTTTCCTGCCATCATGGGCCGCGCTTGCTACCACACCTGTGAGGGCGCTTGCAACCGGGGGCAACTCGACTCGGCGGTGGGCATCAATTCGGTCGAACACTTTTTGGGCGATGAGGCAATTGCCAAGGGCTGGAAGTTCACCAAGCCTACAGTTGTCACCGGCAAAAAAGTGCTGGTGGTGGGTGCTGGCCCCTCGGGCTTGTCGGCGGCTTATCACCTGGCCATGCTGGGACACAGTGTGACCATTTTTGAGGCTGGCCCCTTGCCAGGCGGCATGATGCGCTTTGGCATTCCGCAGTATCGGTTGCCGCGCAACGTGATCGACGCCGAGGTGCAGCGCATCGCCGAACTGGGCGTGGAAATTGTCTACAACACCAAGGTCAGCAACATCCTGGAGACCAAGCAGCAAGGTGGCTTTGACGCGGTGTTTCTGGCGGTGGGCGCGCACATTGCCAAGCGCGCTTACATTCCGGCCGCCGACTCGGCACACGTGCTTGACGCGGTGTCGGTGCTGCGCTCGATGGAAGGCGAAGACAAACCGCTGCTGGGGCGCAAGGTGGTGGTTTACGGCGGCGGCAACACGGCGATTGACGTGGCGCGCACCGCCAAACGGCTGGGCGCGACCGAGTCGATCATCGTCTACCGGCGCAACCGCGAAAAAATGCCGGCGCACGACTTTGAGCTTGAAGAAGCGCTGCAAGAAGGCGTGCTGGTGAAGTGGCTCTCGACCATCAAACAGGCCGGCGAGTCGTCGATCACCGTTGAAAAAATGGCTTTGGATGACAAAGGTTTCCCGCAACCGACCGGTGAATTTGAAACGCTGGAAGCCGACTCGGTGGTGCTGGCCTTGGGGCAAGACGTGGACTTGTCGCTGATTGAAGGCGTACCCGGCTTGACGGTGCAAGACGGTGTGGTGCAGGTCAATGCGCAGATGATGACCGGCCACGCCGGCATTTTTGCCGGCGGCGACATGGTGCCCGCCGAGCGCAACATCACCGTCGGTATTGGTCACGGCAAAAAAGCCGCGCGCAATATCGACGCCTGGTTGCGCGGGGGTGCTTACACACCACCACCGCAGAGCGAATTGGCGGGCTTTGACAAACTCAACACCTGGTATTACAGCGACGCGCCCAAGACGGTGCGCCCGGTACTCGACATCATTCGCCGCCAGAGCACGTTTGAAGAAGTGCAGGGTGGCCTGGACGAAACCAACGCCTTGTTTGAGGCACGGCGCTGCTTGTCGTGCGGCAACTGCTTTGAATGCGACAACTGCTACGGCGTGTGCCCGGACAACGCGGTGATCAAGCTCGGCCCCGGCAAAGGCTTTGAGTTCAACTACGACTATTGCAAGGGCTGCGGCATTTGCGTGTCGGAATGTCCTTGCGGCTCGATCAAGATGGTGCCTGAAGATATTTGATTGGGTCACAATCTGGACATGTTCTGATTCTTAGGAGTTCACCATGTTCAAGCATATTTTGGTTCCGGTTGATGGTTCAGGCACTGCGCAGTTGGCTGTGGGCAAGGCGATTGGTTTGGCCAAGGCTTTTGGCAGCCGGGTGACGGTGATTTATGTGATTGATCCCTATCCGTTCACTGGGGTCGGTACCGATTTTGCCTATGGTCAGGCAGAGTACCTGAGTGCTGCCACCGCAGAAGCCAATGCGGCTGTTAAAACGGCCAAAGATGCGTTTGCCAGTGCCACGGTGACCGTGGATACGTCGGTTATTGAGGCTCACACCATCTGGCGCGGCGTGGTAGAAGCCGGGGTGTCGCTGCAGGCCGATTTGATTGTGATGGGCTCACACGGGCGCAGCGGCCTTGAAAAACTGATGCTGGGCAGTGTGGCTCAGGCGGTGCTGTCACACACCAAGCTGCCGGTGCTGGTGGTGCGTGACTGAGCTTGCATGCCAGACCACGAAAAATACTTTAGCTCACACGACGGCATCAGAAGCGCCGGGCTGCATTTGTTGGTGGATTTGTGGGATGCAGACCGACTCGACGACCTGCCCCACATAGAAGCCGCGCTGCGCGCCACAGCCCAAGCCGCCCGCGCTACTGTGCTGCATGGTCACTTTCATGTGTTCACGCCGCACGGCGGTATCACCGGGGTGTTGCTGCTGGCAGAGTCGCACATCAGCATTCACACCTGGCCCGAGCGCCGCTTTGCCGCCATTGACGTGTTCATGTGTGCCGCCTGTGACCCGCGCGACGGCTTGCCCACACTGCGACAAGCCTTTTTGCCTTGTCGCATGAAGGTGAAGGAGCTACGCCGCGGGTTGGTGGCGTAGGAACTTCAGGTTAACGTGAAACAACGCCCTCAGCCGACAAGAATGGCGTGTCGTAGGGCCGACTTCAGTCGGCCATGACGGGTTGAAACCCGCCCTACGCAGGGCACGCATGTTTCATGCTTTGGGGTGCCCTTATTGAACATGGACGTTAGCCGCACTGCCCAACGTAGCCGCAGGCGGTGCAGAAGTCACAACCGTCTTTGTGGATCACGGCAGGGTTGCCACATTCGGGGCAGGTTTTGCCCGCCATGGTTTTGCTGGCTTCTTTGGCCTCGGGGGTGTCAAGTACACCCATGTCGCGCAGTGGAAAACCAGCTTCGTTCAGGATGCCGAGCATGGCATAGCGGTGAATGATCAGGCGCGCAATGTAGGCCACGGTGGAGGGCCAGGTTTGTTGACGCTTTTCACCATTGGGCAAACCTGGCACAAAGGCCATGAAGTGGCCCAGCGGCTCGGCGTAATTCAGCAGTTTGCGCAGCTTCATGCCAATCCAGGCCGGGTCTATCACGCGCATGTCCAGGCTCAACAACCGCGCCAGACCGTCCATGGCCTTGGGGTAATTGCCACTGAAACCCACAGCGCAGGGGCGTGTGACCATGTTGCCGTCAGGTCCGGGCAGGTTGACTTCTTTGAGGGTGACGGTGAATTCTTCGCCGGTGGCTGGGTTGGCCACATCCACGGCCCAGGCCAGGGTGCCGGACGGGCCGGTCAGGGGCTCATTGCGACTGAACATGGCATCCAGCACTGGGGTGGCCACGCCTGCGGCATCGGTTGCCTTCTTGCCGGCCTGCGCGGCGATCTGGTCGCAGCGCCAGCGGATCACGGCCGCAGTGGCTGCTACCACCCCCGGGAAGGGGCGTTTTTCGCCATGCGGCGGGAACGGCATCTCAAACGGGTGTTCTTCGGTGACGGTGGTCAAGGCATCGAGTTTGAGGGCCAGCCAGGCGGGGTCGTTGGCGCGCAAGTCCATCGACAAGGTTTTGGCCAAAGCTCCCAGGCCACGCGGTTGTTCGGCTCCATTGACCCAAACCTCAAAGGGCTGTAGACCGCATCCATCTTGGGCTGGTAGCTCTCCAATAAATAGCGCAAAGTCGCCAAACGGATGGTGCACCATGAAAGTCCAGGCGGTGTTGCCACCAGGCAGGGCGGGGCGACCCGGCCAGCGCAGGCTGGAGAGCACGGCGGTGGGCAAGCGGTCGAGCTTGAGGCGGTGGTTAGTGCCTTCAATTTCCAGCGGCTTGGCGGGGGTGGTGGTGGGTGTGACGCTGAGCACCGAGCCCAGCACCGAATTGGGGCGGTAAGTGGCCAAACCCTTGAGGCCGGCTTGCCAAGCCTGGGTGTACAAGCCCTGAAAGTCTTCATAAGGGTAGTCGGCGGGCACATTGACGGTTTTGGAGATGGCTGTATCCACAAATGGCGCTACCGCCGCGACCATTTCGGCGTGCGCCTGGGCGCTCATTTCCAGCGCGGTCACAAAGGCATCGGTCAAAGGCGCGTCAACACCCCTGAGGTGATGGTACAGACGCCAGGCGTGGTCTTCCACCGCATATTCCTTGAAGCTGCCGTCGGGCATGCGTTTTTTGCGGTTGTAGGTCCAGCTGAAAGCGGGCTCGATGCCGTTGCTGGCGTTGTCGGCAAAGGCCAAGCTGATGGTGCCGGTGGGTGCAATGGACAACAGGTGGGAGTTGCGCAGGCCTTGCTGGCGGATTTTGGTACGCAGTTTGGTGGGCAGGCGCGAGGCAAAATTTTGACCGCTGAAGTACAGGTCGGCGTTGAACAGCGGGAATGCGCCACGTTCTTTGGCCAGGTCACTGGATGCGTCATAAGAGGTGTCGCGCAGCAGCTCTGAGATTTGCCTTGCCATATCGCGTGCGGGCTGGGTGTCATAGCGCAGGCCGAGCATGATCAGGGCATCGCCCAAGCCGGTATAGCCTAACCCGACGCGGCGTTTGGAGGCGGCTTCGGCATGCTGTTGGGGCAAGGGCCAGACGGTGGCGTCGAGCACATTGTCGAGCATGCGGATGGCGACTTTGGCCACGTCGGCAAAGGCTTTGCGGTCAAAACTGGCGGCTTCGGAAAAGGGTTCTTTGATAAAACGCGTCAGGTCGATGGAGCCCAGGCAGCAGCAGCCGTAGGGTGGCAGGGGCTGTTCGGCACAGGGATTGGTGCTGGCAATGGTTTCGCAATACGACAGGTTGTTGTCGCGGTTCATCTGGTCTAGAAACAGCACGCCCGGTTCGGCATGGTCGTAGGTGGAGCGCATGATCTGATCCCACAGCGTACGGGCTTTGAGTTTGCGGTAGACCCACACGCCACGGTCTTGATCCAGGTAAGAGCCGGCCGCTTTTTGGGCTGCACCGGGCTCGGCTTTGTGGATCAGGCAGAAGTCGGTGTCGGCCTGGACGGCATTCATGAATTCGTCCGAAACCCCCACCGAGATGTTGAAGTTTTTCAGATCTCCCTTGTCTTTGGCGTGGATGAATTCTTCAATGTCGGGGTGGTCACAGCGCAGCACGCCCATTTGTGCACCACGGCGCGCTCCGGCGGATTCGACGGTTTCACAAGACCGGTCAAACACCCGCATGTAGCTGACCGGGCCAGAGGCACTGCTTTGTGTACTGCCTACCCAGCCACCGCGTGGGCGGATGCGGGAAAAGTCATAACCTACACCACCTCCCCGGCGCATGGTTTCAGCGGCTTCGGTCAGTGCGGTGTAAATGCCGGGGTGGCCGTCTTCCATATGGGCAATGGAGTCGCCCACAGGTTGCACAAAACAGTTGATGAGGGTGGCGGCCAGGTCGGTGCCAGCGGCAGATTGGATGCGGCCGGCGGGTAAAAAACCGGCCTCCAGTGCAGTCAAAAATTTGGCTTCCCACTGGGCTTGTTGCTCAGGCGCTTCCACTTTGGCCAGGGCGCGAGCCACGCGGTGGTTCACGTCAGCAATGGTTTTCTCAGTGCCTTTGCTGTACTTTTCAATCAGGACTTCTTCGCTGATGGGTTGCGGGGCAAGCGCTGCGGACGTGGGGAGAAGGGTTTGTTGTGACATGTGTGCTTTCTGAAAAACGAGGTGCGATCGTAGGTCGCAGAATCTGTATTTTCATTGATTTGGCACAAAAATGGACAACAAAATAAATAAAAAAACACCATAGGTAGTGGCAATAGTGGTGTATGGCGCTAACTGTAGTGTTTTTACCTGATTGACAAGCTGTGCCTGAATGCTTGGCAAGCGTTCCGCAGTGCAAGCTCTTGGCAAACCATCGTTGGCCAGCTTGACTTATCAAGAATGCGCACATTGTGCTTGATGAGGTTCTTTTATTCATCCGGTGGTGGCTCCGGAAATGTTATCAAAAAAATAGCGCCTCACCCTTAATCTATAAGGGCTAGAGGCGCTTTTTGTTTAAAACTTGTGGGCTTTACAGATTGTCGGTAAAGCTGCGCAGTTTGTCAGAACGGCTGGGGTGCTTGAGCTTGCGCAAGGCCTTGGCTTCGATCTGGCGGATGCGCTCACGCGTCACGTCAAACTGCTTGCCCACTTCTTCGAGCGTGTGGTCGTTGGTCATCTCGATACCAAAACGCATGCGCAGCACCTTGGCTTCGCGCGGGGTCAGGCTGTCGAGGATGTCTTTGACTACATCACGCAGACCGGCCTGCATGGCCGCTTCCATCGGGGCGGTGTTAGCACCGTCTTCAATGAAGTCACCCAGATGGCTGTCGTCATCGTCGCCAATCGGGGTTTCCATCGAAATGGGTTCCTTGGCGATTTTCATGATCTTGCGGATTTTGTCTTCAGGGATTTCCATGCGCTCGGCCAGCACCGAGGCATCAGGTTCATAACCAAATTCCTGCAAGTGTTGCCGGCTGATGCGGTTCATCTTGTTGATGGTCTCGATCATGTGCACCGGGATGCGGATGGTGCGCGCCTGGTCCGCAATGCTGCGGGTAATGGCCTGGCGAATCCACCAGGTGGCGTAGGTACTGAATTTGTAGCCGCGACGGTATTCAAACTTGTCCACAGCTTTCATCAGGCCGATGTTGCCCTCTTGAATCAAGTCGAGGAACTGCAGGCCACGGTTGGTGTACTTTTTGGCAATTGAGATCACCAGGCGCAGGTTGGCCTCGATCATTTCTTTCTTGGCCGCACGAGAGGCGTATTCGCCCTCGTTCATGCGCTTATTGATGTCTTTGAGCTGATCCAGAGGTACGACCACCTTGGATTGCAGGTCGATGAGGCGCTGTTGCAACTCTTGCACCGGCGGTATGTGGCGGCCCATGGTGGCGCTCCAGGGTTTGCCTGCCGCCGCCTGTTTTTCAATCCATTTCAGATCCAGCAAATGGCTGGCGACCTTGTTGTGGTGCTTGTCGCGGCCACTGAAGTCGGCGATGAACTGGGCTTGCGGGTAGCCACATTTGTCCACAATGATGCGCCGCAGTTCACGTTCCCGTTTGCGCACATCATCCACCTGGTGACGCACCATATCGCACAATTTTTCAATGGTCTTGGCGGTGAAACGGATTGACATCAATTCATCTGACAACAAACGCTGGGTTTTGATGTAAGCGGGTGTGCCGTAACCTTCACGGTCATAAATCTTGTGAATTTTTTCGAAGTATTCGCGCATGAGGTCGAAGCGGCTCATGGCTTCTTTTTTCAGTTCTTCGAGCTTTTTCGTCAGCGCTTTGGAGCCGCCCTTGCCGTCGTCGTCGTCTTCGGCATCAAATTCATCGAAGTCTTCTTCGGCCACGTAATCGTCTGCCTCATTGGGGTTGGTGAAGCCGTCGACGATGGTGGTGATGACCACCTTGTCGCTACGAATGTCTTCACCCAGTTGCAGCACTTCGGCAATCGTGGCGGGAGAAGCGGAGATGGCTTCCATCATGGCCATCAGACCACCTTCGATGCGCTTGGCGATTTCGATTTCGCCCTCACGAGTCAACAGTTCGACCGTGCCCATTTCGCGCATGTACATGCGCACCGGGTCGGTGGTGCGGCCAAATTCACTGTCTACTGTGCTCAGAGCCGCCTCGGCTTCTTCTTCGGCCTCTTCTTCGGTGGCAGCGGTCGGGCCGTTCTGGTTGAGCAGCAGGGTTTCGGCATCAGGCGTGTGCTCGTAAACCGCCACACCCATGTCGTTGAGCATGGAAACCACCACTTCCATGGTTTCTGCATCGACCAATTTGTCCGGCAAGTGGTCGGAAATTTCACCGTGTGTCAGGTAGCCGCGTGTTTTACCGAGTTTGATCAGCGCTTTGAGACTCAGGCGACGTTTGTTCAAGTCTTCTTCTGACAGTACTGTCTCGTCTAGTCCAAACTCTTTCATCAAGGCGCGTTCCTTGGCCTTGCTGATTTTCATGCGCAGGGGTTTGACTTTTTCAGCCGTGACCTCCACGACTACTGGTTCACCGACCAGATCGTCTTCAATGTCAGACATGTCCAGGTCATCAACCTCGGCCTTCTTGCCTGCTTTGGCCTTGGGTCCACGCTTCGCACCGGTGGCGGGTTTGTCAGCACTTTTTGCCGCTTTGGGGGTTTTTTTCTTTTCGGCAACCGGGGCGGCGGCTGTCATTTTTTTCTTGTCTTCGGCGGGGGCTTTGGCTTTGGTCACTGGCTTGACTTTCGGTTCAATGGGTTGGCTTGCAGATTTTGGCCGGACGCTGGCGCTTGTTTTGGACGCAGCAACTTTCTTCGGCTTGGTAGCGGGCATGGATACACCTCAAAAACAGTGACAAAAGAATGAACTTGACGCTTTGCATGCCAGCGTTTGGCAGGACGAGGAACAGGGCCTGGTCTGACAAGGTGGATGGGCGAACATTTGGAATGCAGTCCTTGCGGTAGGTTGGCCAGATGAAAAAGATGTCATCTTTTGGCCGGGTCCGGAGGTGCTGCTGTCGCTCTTGTCTGATCGAGAAAGATAGGATTATACCTATTTAACCCAAACAATCCATTAGGGCATGCATGCATGGCGAGGTGAGTTGCGAGCCAGTTTGGCTGGCCGAGAGGCGTTTATAGCCGTAGCTATGGACGACGAACGGACAGGCAAAATGGCCGCAAATCAACTGTCAGGCAGCATGCAGGCACGAAGTGCCGCCTAATGGATTATTTGGGTTTAATGCTGGTGTCTTGCGCTGTACTTGGGTTGGTGGCCGATGTCAATACCTTGCGGCGGTTGAACAGTTCGCGGTAACGCTTCAGTGCGCTGGGGTCTGTCTTGGCTGCAACAATGGCCAAATCTTCTTCAACTTTCAGCTGCTCAATGAGCATGCGGTTGATCAGGTGACGCAACTCGATTTGGGCCTCTGCGGTATCGGTGTCAGATCCCAGCTCGAAGCCCGCCATCAGATTCAGCGCGTAATCTTCAATCGCCTCGCCTTTGAGGCCTTCGCGCAGAGCCACCCAGGGTTGCGGGCCGTGCTCATGCAGCTGACGCTCTAGCCACGAAAACAGCGCGCCGTGAGGCGTGGGCAAGTTGCAAAGCAGGCTGTGGTCTTCGGCAGAAAGCGATTCCAGTGTGGCCATGTTGTCGAGCAGCAGGCGTGCCGCGTGGTCGGTACGACTGGCGGGCAGGCGGCTGCCTCGAAGGTTGGATGAAGATGCCTGATTTTTAAACGTTTTACCCTTGTAGCCCTTGTATTCAAAGGGTGAGTCACTATTCTTTTTATATTTTTCAGTGCGTTCCCAGGTGTTCTGGTTGGAGCTGGGATACCAAACGTTCATCAGTTCACGGTTGGACAATTGCACCAGGTCGGCAAACTCGGTGAGCAGCTGTTGTTTCAGGGCACCGTCGGGCAGCAGATCCCACAGGGGTTTGGCGTTACTGGCCAGGTGCGCTCGCCCCTCGGCACTGTGCAGGTCGCAGCCGTCGCGGGCGGCGTCAATCAAAAAGCGGCTCAGGGGTACAGCTTCACTGACGTAGCGATTAAAGGCTTCTTTGCCGTGTTCGCGGATGAAGCTGTCGGGGTCGTGCTCGGGTGGCAAAAACAGGAACTTGACGCTGCGTACATCAGTGGCCAGGGGAAGGGCAGCGTCGAGCGCTTTTCTGGCGGCACGCCGGCCGGCACTGTCGCCATCAAAACTGAACACCACCGCGTCGGTAAAGCGCAACAGCTTTTGCACATGTTCGGCTGTGCAGGCAGTTCCCAGGGTGGCGACGGCATTGGGGAAACCCAGTTGGGCCAAGGCCACCACGTCCATGTAGCCTTCTGTGACCAGGGCATAACCGTGTTCGCGCAGCGCGGCGCGGGCTTCAAACAAGCCATAGAGTTCGCGGCCCTTGCTAAACACCGGGGTTTCCGGGGAATTCAGGTATTTGGGCTTGTCGTCACCCAGCACCCGGCCGCCAAAACCAATGTATTCACCTTTGATATTGCGAATTGGGAACATGACCCGATCACGGAACCGGTCGTAACGTTTGGCCTCCTGCCCTTCCTCTTCATTCAGAATGACCAAACCACTTTCCACCAACAGGGGGTCGTCGTAATTTGGGAAGACGCTGGCCAGGCTGTGCCAGCCTTCGGGTGCATAACCCAGACCAAATTTCTTGGCCACTTGACCCGAGAGCCCGCGTCCCTTGAAATAAGCCACGGCGCGCTCGGAACCCTTGAGTTGTTTTTGGTAGGCTTTACTGGCTTTTTCAAGCACTTCATTCAAGGTGGATTGTTTTTCGCGCTGTTGGGCGGCGCGCGCCCGGTCTTGCGGGCTGGCATCGTCTTCAGGCACTTTCATGCCAAATTGCTGTGCCAAGTCTTGCACCGCTTCGACAAAGCTCATGCCCGCATGTTCCATCAGAAATCCGATGGCGTTGCCGGTTTTACCGCAGCCAAAGCAGTGGTAGAACTGCTTGGTTGGGCTGACCGAAAAAGACGGTGATTTTTCGCTGTGGAAAGGGCACAGGCCCATGAAGTTGGCGCCGCCTTTTTTGAGCGGCACATAGCGTCCGACAATTTCCACCACGTCGGCGCGCGCAAGCAATTCCTGAACAAAGGTCTGGGGGATGGACATGGCTGGATTGTAGAAACCAGCGCCCGACCGTTTGCGCCGGACTGGACTTATCGCGGTGCCAGGCGGATGGCTCCATCAAGCCGGATGACTTCGCCATTGAGCATGTCGTTCTCAAAAATATGCAGCGCCAGTTTGGCGTAGTCCTGGGGCGTGCCCAGACGCGAGGGGAAGGGCACATTGGCCGCCAATGCGTCTTGCACTTCTTTCGGGAAGCTGAACAGCATGGGGGTGCCAAAAATGCCGGGGGCAATGGTCATGTTGCGGATGCCGTTGCGTGCCAGGTCACGCGCAATGGGCAGCGTCATGCCCACAATGCCCCCCTTGGAGGCGCTGTAGGCGGCTTGGCCAATCTGGCCGTCGTAGGCCGCGACAGAGGCGGTAGAAATCAGCACCCCGCGCTCACCTGTGGCTTCCGGCTCATTCCTGGACATGGCATCGGCACATAGGCGGATCATGTTGAAGCTGCCAATCAGGTTGACGGTGATGCATTTGCCAAACAGAGCCAATGCGTGCGGGCCGGATTTGCCTACCGTTTTTTCGGCTGGTGCAATGCCGGCGCAATTGACCAGGCCCATCAGTTTGCCCAGGCTGCAGGCTCGGCTGACGACGGCCTGGCCGTCTGCCTCATTGCTGACATCACATTGGACAAAAACACCCCCTATCTCTTTGGCGATGGCTTCGCCCTTGTCGGCTTGCATGTCTGCAATCACCACTTTGCCCCCTTTGCTGCTGAGCATGCGGGCGGTGCCTTCGCCCAAGCCAGACGCGCCACCGGTGACGATAAATACTTTGCCTGCGATGTCCATGGACTCTTCTCCAGAATTGATTGACGTTAACGTAAACGTCAATTATGGCGTATCGATATAACTGGATATTTATTGCGGTCGTTTTCGGTTGTACTGTGGATTGCCGCTATACTCTCGCCTCTCGGATACCCTTAGGCGCGTAGCTCAGCTGGTTAGAGCACCACCTTGACATGGTGGGGGTCGTTGGTTCGAGTCCAATCGCGCCTACCAAATTTGGTAGATATAAAATCCTTGTAATTCAATGAGTTACAAGGATTTTTTTGTTTTTGGTCGTAACTATTCGGTGAATTCATAGCCAAAATTACTGGCAAAGTATGTTGGTGAAGTTTTTTCGTAGCGGGTAGCCCAGATAGTGATAGCGCGCAATGAACTCATTACAAAGATGTGAGGCCGCATTCCCACTGACCAGACGCAGCGTCAAATTGGCCATTTCATGCATCGGTTGAGCGATTGGTGCTTGTGCATCGCTTGCGGTCGTGGGCGGGAAGTCAGGTCGTCGGCGTGCGTTGGATTTGCGAGTGCGCCAAACTGATCAATCTGTCAGCCTGCATACGCGCAAGAGCCACCCGGCACGTCATGTCCTTGAGCTCCCTGTTGGGCTGGGTTCAGTGCCACGGTTCACACAATTTGCGCGTCAGCGGCGAACGCTTGAGCTTGAGCTTGGCTCGCATCAGATCGCAGATCGTCTGGATTTCTTCAGGGCTGAAATAACGTCCACAGTAAACACTCATGTGCTGTTCAAGCCCTCGAAACCCTCGGTGATGGGGCAGCAGCGCATGGCAGCGAGCCGCTTGGCATTCATCGTCCAAGGAAGAAACGGCATCAGGTCGCTGGGCGAATGATCTGCGTTGTCGGCGCAGGCTTGCAAATTAGGGCTTGTTCATGAATAAGCTGTACATTTGGCCACCGGATTTGGAATGCAACGACGCAGTGCGCCCAAAGTTAGCGAGTCAAATGTGCATGTTATGAGTGAACAAGCCCTTAGCACCCAGCCAAGTGCGTGCATTGATGCCCCAAAGTCTAAGGGTGGCCATCAGGATGTACATCTGTGGCCAACTCGCCCGAGTCCTTGCTGCCTGAGCCATAGAAATTCTTGCGCCCGACCACCGAGCCACGCATGTCACGCTCAACCCAATTTTTGTCGGTGGTGATACGCCATCCAGGGAGCCGCATGCTTGTACACATGGGTGCGACGGTAACGGAAAAAGTGAAATGTGTTCAGCAATTTTTACAAATCTGCTGGCGACTCACAAGAAACAATTTCCTTGTTTCTTGTGAGCGACGGCTATGCACCCCTCTCGGCCAGTCAAACTGCCTCGCAACTCACCTTGCCATGCATTCTTGCCCTAGTGGATTAATCTCGGTTTAACTACGTTCGTGCGCATACCCCATGGGATGCCTGGCGAAGCGATGGCGTTTTTTAGTAAGTCCTTTGTCAGTTGTGGACAAAAATGTGTCGTTTGGTAACTTTTGTTAGCGAAAACCCCTAGGCTTGATAAATATTAAGTCTTTTAATATCGGTATGCATTCAACTTATAAGGAGACCTTGATGCCTTTTTCACTTTCCACCAAACTCCGGCTTTCCCAGATCGCCAAAGCAAGCTGTGTCGTTGCAGCCCTGAGTGTTGGCTTTGCCATTAGCGCTCAAGCGCAAGAGAAAAAATACATGTCCCTGGCAGATCAAATGATCCAGGACATGAAAGACGGCAAGATTGCCCCCCCCGGAGCAGAAGACCATGTGGTGCAAGAGCTGATCATCAAGCGCAACATTCCTATCACTTATAAATACATCAACACCCTGATGAACACGCCCAATGCCTTTGGCCCCGGCGTGGCATGTACCGTGTGCCACAACTCCAATGACCCGAGCAAAAGCTACCGTGGCTTGGACTTGTCCACCTGCAAGGGCATGATTGAAGGCGCGACTGAGAAACCAAAACATGTGGTGTTTACACCCGGAACCAATCCCAAGCGTGATCCATTGGTTCGTCGCCTGCGCAACAACCGCATGCCACTGGGCATGAGCTTTGACAACCCGACCTACACAGCCAACCATATTCTGGTGAAAAACTGGATTGATAGCGGTGCCAAAAACGATGACAACTTCCAAAAAAATGTGTTGCCTTTGTTCAAAACCGCCAATGCGTTTGGCCCTGAGTCCCCGGCATGCACGGCTTGCCACATGTCCAACCAAGAACCTCCAAGTTTCCACGAGTTGAACCTCTCCACTCATGCTGGCATCTTGCTTGGTGCGGACTCCATAGCCAAGGGTGTGGATAAAGCCACCAAGGTGATTATTCCTGGCAATTCGTCGCTCAGCTTTGTCTGGCAACACTTGTCTGAAGACCGTATGCCTCCCGGCATTGCGCCGTCTGAACCGCGTGACCACCCGAACACCACGATTTTGGCTACCTGGATCAAGCAAGGAGCCAAGTGCGATTGATGGTTTCAGAAAAACTGAACCGCCGCCAGGTTGTGGCGGCACTCGCAGCAGGTGGGCTTTTGCCCACCTTTGTTGTTTCTGCAGCGACAAAAACACCGCAGATACTGCGTCGCTGGACCAGTGGCAACGCCACGTTGGCACCCTTGGCATTGGTAGATGAACATGTGTTCTTTAACGGTGACAAAACACTGGGGCGCATCGACCCCGATCGCGCTGAACTGACCTGGAACGTGCCACACCGTCTGAGCAGCAACGCGGTTTACCGACCCCGAGCTGCAGGGCAATCTGTCATCAGCGGTGGCCAGCGCGAGCTGGGTGCCTGGCAGACGGCAGATGGCAAGCCACGCTGGCTGCATAAAGCCATACTGCAAGTGGGAACACCGTTTGTGACCCCGCAGCGCACCTATGTGGGCGACGGGCATGAACTGCTGGCGCTCGACAACGATTCGGGCGCGATTGACTGGCGTTTTTCCGACGGCACGGATTACACCGCTTCTTATGCGCCTACGGTGGCCAACGGCACGGTGTTTTTTGGTCCTGGCAATGGGCTGCTGTATGCCTTGAACGAGGCGGATGGCCAACTCAAATGGCAGCTGGACGAAAAAACCAAGTGGCAATACATCCGCCAGATGTACGTCAGCGGCAACATGCTGGTGGCGGGGACTTATACCGAGCTGCTCTACGGCATCAATGTCGACACTGGCAAGGTCAAGTGGACGTTCAAGGCGGGTAACTTCATCAACTCGCACCATGTCTCGGGCGACACCGCTTACCTGTGGTCACCCACTGGCTGGGTTTACGCGATCGATGTGGACACCGGCGCGGTGCGCTGGAAGCACCAGACCACCAAGTATGGCAACAACGCCGCCAACTGGGGGCCGATGATGGCCGAAATTGTGACGTTTGAGAACCAGGTTTATTGCCTGGATATGAACCAGATGCTGCATGTGCTCGATGCCGACACCGGCCGCGAGCGCCTGCGCCTGCCCTTTGCGCACGACCTGCGCCCCACGGTGTTGCCCTTGAAGGATGGCCGCGCAGTGATGGCCAGTGAGTCGGGCGAAGTGCAGCTGGTGCAGTGGTGAGCCACTCTTAACCTAAAGTTCCTCATCCAAAAAACCGCATTTCTTCAATGAACCCTCCGCATGAAATTGGGTTCCACGTGCTGTCTAAGGTTTGATTTGATCGATCAAGTCGAGTGCGTATTTTTGCCTCTGGTTGGGTGTTGTGACAATCTCAAAAGTGGTCTCGTCCGGAGCGCCACCAAGCGTGAATCATCCTAGCAGCCTGTCGGACTTTTGGTACATCGGCTGCAATCTGAGAACGCTTCGATGCCGAAAGTCCGAAAGTCCAAAAGCCCGACAGTCTCGTAGGACTCGTGCAGCAAAACGAGTAACTTTAAAATGCGCTAAATCATTGATTTAAATGATAATTTAGCCAATAACCCTGGGGGACTTCAGGCTAAGCCGCTAGGCTCAGGGCACTACTGCAATGCGCAATAACCAATGCCGCCAAGGGTGTCAGTAGAGCGTCGGGCAAGTCATGCCCCATGCCTGGGATCACTTCAAGGCGTGCACCAGCGATCTGTTGGGCCGTATCCTTGCCTGAGGAAAGCGGTATCAAAGGGTCGGCGTCACCATGGATCACCAAGGTTGGTGCAGTGATGGTTTTCAACAGCGCGCGCCGGTCGCCGCTAGCCAAAATAGCCAAGAGTTGTCGCGTTGTACCAGCTGGTGAATAAGCCCGGGCAATTCCTTGCCCAATGCGTTGCCGCAACGCAGCAGGATTTTGTGGGTAGTCAGGGCTGCCTATCACCTCAAATAACTTTGCCAGATGTTCGACCAGCGCTGCGGTCTGACCTGGGTCGGGTGGGGGGCGCAGGAGGGCAAGAGCTGCTTTAAGGCGGGGGCGCGACAAGCTGCGCTTGCCACTGGACGACATGACCGATGTCAGGCTCCACACCCGTTGGGGAAAATGCGCGGCCATCTCCTGCGCGATCATGCCACCCATCGAAACCCCGAGCACGTGCGCGCGGATAATGTGTAGTTCATCCATCACTGCAACAGCATCTTGCGCCATGTCTTGCAGCGTGTAGGGACAGGACACCGGCAGGCCAAAGAACGAGCGCATGGCCGCCAAGGGTACAGAAGCTGGAGCTGCATCGCCAGCGTGGGCAGACAAGCCACTGTCACGGTTGTCAAAACGCACGACACGAAAGCCGGCAGATACCAAGGCCTGGCAAAAGACATCTGGCCAGCTGGTGAGTTGCATGCCCAAACCCATGATGAGCAATACCGCTGGGTCATCGGACTTGCCTAGGGTGTCGTATTCAATCGGCCATGGCCCAGTGGTGCGCATGGTTCAGGCTACTGGATCAGAGGATGCTTTTCTGCTTATCTTGCGGCGTGGTCTAGCTTTGGCTTTGTCCGTGCCGGTTTGAAGCCCTCCAGCCAGCCCCAGATATTCCTGAAAACTGTCCCGCAAGCATTGCGCCAGCGCTTGCGGGTCAGGCAGTTGTTCGTAACAACTTGTAAACGAAATCACCAACATTTCGTTGTAACTGGTCACCGAGAAAACCAAACCCATGCCGTCGGCGATGGGCATGATGGCCGACAAATAGGTCAGGCGCGCGCCGAGCAAATACAGGGGGTGTTGCGGACCGGGCACGTTGGTGATGGTGCAATTGGCAAGTGGTGTCCAGTCACCCAGGCGGGCCGAGGCTGCACGCAACAGCTTGCTGCTCATAAATATGGCTGCTGAGGGTGCGTGACGCGATATGTCGTTGAGTTCGCGCGCACCCATGGCATTTCTTATCACCTCTGACGATGATGTCGTGTCGTTGATCAACTGCAAGCGTTGCACCGGATCAGCTATTTGCGTAAAAAGGTTAACTCGAGCCCAAGCGAAGCAGTTTGAACCGCCATGTGCAGCCTTATCTCTGACATTGATGGGCGCGGCCGCTACCAAACTGTTTTCAGGCAGCTCATGCTGCAGCATCAGGTATCGGCGCAAACCGCCGGCACATACCGCGAGCACTACATCGTTGATGCTGGCGCCTCTGACTAAACCTTTGATTTGACGAAAATCTGCCAGGTTGAAACGGCGCGTGTCAAACACCCTGTGGGGAGATACCACCGTGTTGAAACGGGTCAACGGGAAAGATTCTGGAAGCTGCAAGAACTCGTTAATAAATGTTTTGAAGGTCAAGCCCATCAGACCCAACCCTTTGCTAAGGGGCTCCATCATGCGCAGCGGGAAACTTGCGGCATGACAACCCGCACGCCACATCAGCGAAAGGTTGCCCGGCGCTTCCTGCGGAAACCAGGGTGCGGGCGGCGGTGCTTTGGGGGTATGGTCTGTGTCATCATGCATCAGAGCGGTGATCAGGTGACCACTTGCAACATCCACTGCAGCATGGTGAATTTTTAGCAATACCGCGAAACTGCCAACTGGCAAATCCAGAAAACTGTCCAACCCCTCAATCACATACATTTCCCACAAGGGTCGCTGTAAATCCAGCGGCCTGGCGTGAATGCGTGACGCTTGAATGCAAAACTGACGCCAGTCGCCCGGCTTGGGCAAGGCGATGTGCCGCACGTGGTATTCGATGTCAAAGTTTTCATCTTCAACCCAGTACGGGTAATCCAGATCCAGCGGCACCCGCAGCACTTTTTGTCGCAATACTGGCATTTGTTCCAGCCTGTTTTCGAGATGGGTCAGAATTTGCTTGAAACGCACCACGCCGTGTGGCGCTGTCGTTTGGTCATAAATGTGAAGCAAAGAAACATTGGAGTTGGCGTGTGCTGTGTCCGAATAAATAAAGGCTGCATCAGTCGCACTGAGCTGGCGCATGGGTAGCTGCTTTGTTTGTGGCATGTTTATTGACTTGGAAACCGTTAGGCCATTTTGTCGGTGGGCAACACGCGCCACACCTGCGCCAGCAAGCCGGTCGGTACAAAGGGTTTCCAGTTTCCCTCTGGTTGTGCCAAGCGGTCGGCAATTACACTGAGCACGACACCGTTGAATCCCAAGCCAATGTGACTGCCGGGCACCCGAATGTTTTCGTGCAGGGTCGGGTCGCCGTCAATAGTGGCTTCTTGCGGCGGCACCACACCATCGCCCAAAGAATACAGACAACTGGTTGGCACTGCGAGTCGACGGTGTTCACGCAAGTTTTTGGCGCGCGGAGCCATGGCGTGCGCGGATGAACCCATTTTGTGAGACACCAGTCTGTACAAGGCTTTCATGGCCGCCGGCGACTGGCTGCCACTGGCATCCATGCTGACCGGGCTGCCCAGCGTGATAATGCTGCGCACACATTCCAGAGCATGCTCGGCACCGTACAGGGAAAATACGCCGCCCAGACTCCAGCCAACCAAGCTAACCTTGCGCCCTGTGGTGTAGTGCAAGTAGCGTATTTTTTGCGGCAATGCACTTGCGTGCTTGCTGCGAAACCCCAGGTTGCGTCCAAAACCCCAAGTGTGAACATCGTAGCCCTTGCGCTTCAGGAAAGCCTTCAGGACAAACAGCGACTTTTCATCAGCCATGAAACCAGGCAGCAACAGCACCGGATGCCCGTCTCCCCTGGGTGCTTGCATCAGGAGTGGCAAAGACGCGGGCAGCAGGGCGGCCTCCAACAGGCCACGAGGCTCCAGCAAAGAATGCATCACATGCGGTGTACCGGTGTGGGGGTGACGAATGACTTTGCGGCTGAAAGGCATGGATAGATAAATTGTTGCTAGGTTTTGACCGATTTGACCGATT
>Ga0210024_1000702_pt1 | contig 30277 bp, 44 predicted proteins | sample CryGeymeta201525_FD_183988 | JGI IMG/M metagenome (GOLD analysis project Ga0210024, IMG submission 183988) | Groundwater microbial communities from Crystal Geyser aquifers in Utah, USA - Crystal Geyser metaG 2015-25 (SPAdes) (version 2) | ecosystem: Environmental > Aquatic > Deep subsurface >...
ATACGTTAGCTGAAATATTCCTTTTCTTTTTTGGGCTATCGCCCAATTGTTTAAAAAAATTTTCAAATTTCTTTTTCTTTAATTTATAGAGGGGAATATGATGTTTTCTCCGCTCCGCTACGAAAACGATTTATTTATAAGGGGAAAACGAATATAATATTAACATGATTACAAAACATAAACCGATTACAGAAAGGCTATTTGGCAATAATTATCAGCTTATTGACGGGACTGATGAAATTTTTGAGTTAGATTTAGCTTTATGGGAATACGAATCTTTATCAAAAGCAGAATTAGTTAATAGAAGCGCATATTTTAAATTAGTTGATGGGGAGGAAACAACCCATTTTAAAACATGTAATCTTCAAAATCTTGAAGAGGTTCATAAAAATAGCTCCTTTAGAACTAAAGTTTTCTTCTTAGACGGCAAATATTCTACTGGTTATGCCACACACAGCCTTTTTCCATACCGTGGCAAATTTCATCCTCAACTAATCAGAGCTTTATTAAATATTCTTGAAGTAAAGCCCGGTAAGATTGTTCTTGATCCTATGGCTGGAAGCTCGACAGTTGCAGTTGAAGCAAATTTACTTGGTATCGAAGCAGTCTCTGTAGATCTGAGCCCCTTTTGTGGGCTAATGGGCAGAGTAAAATCATTTGCTTTAGATTTAGATTTTAAAATTCTAGATTCTATTGTTAGAAATCCAAAAGAGATATTAGAAAAACTAAAAAAGGAAAAAGTTCCTGAATATTTTAAAAACAACAAAGATGATAAAAAACGAAACTACTACGAAATAATCTTGCTAGCATTTCTAGATACAATGGGTTTTGCAAGTCGTAGTAGTTCTTCAATTGATAAACTTTTTCCTCGCGTATTAGAGCGCTATGTTTCAACAATTAAATATTTTCAGGAAGCAAGACAAAAATTGGATTTAAAAATCGGAAAAAGCAAAATAATTGAAGGCAGTGTTTTAAATTTACCCATGGAAGAAAACAGCGTAGATGCTATAATTACATCGCCACCTTATTCATTCGCTATTGATTATTTAAAGAATGACCAACCGCAGCTAGAATATCTTGGCCACAATCTTGAGGTTTTGCGGCAGGAAATGATTGGCTTACAAGGACGAGGCGTGGAAAATAAACTGGAAATATATTTTGATAAAATGGATACGGCATTAAAGGAAATGAAACGAGTTTCAAAGAAAAATTCACCTATCGTCATAATTATTGGCACAAATGATATTCAAACAAACGGGGTGAGATTAGAAACAAAGGTAATAGAACTTGGCGAGAAACAAGGTCTTAAATTTGAGCTTAATTTAAAGAAACCAATCCGAGGATTACAAAATACGATGAAGGAAGAATCAATACTATTTTTTACTAATCAAAAATAACATTATGAAATACACAAAACCTACAACCGATCTAAAATTTAAAACAGTAATTGATAAAAATACTTTTTATTTTTTCAATCCAGCCTTTGAGGAAAAATATGAAGGGTATTTAAACTCGCTAAAGGAAATCCTTTTAATTCTAAAAAATGAAATTGAGACTAAGGGTTTAAAAAAGGAATTTTTTGAAACTTTATTAATAGAAAAAGAAAATGGATTAAGGGCACTACTTGCTCTTACTGGGTTTTCAAATGAAACCTTAAAAAGATTAACAACGATTATTAGGGTTGTTAATGATCCGGAATTGAGCAAGCTTGTTTATAAGGAGAAATGGTTTCAAGATGAAGATATAAACAATCTCAAAGAATGGTCAGACGCACAAATTACAAAATTTATTAAAGAAAATGAATTTTTTAGAAAAGGTCTTATAAACATATTTTTTGAAGGTTCAACAATTCCGTTTCTAACAAAAACCGTTCCTCTGTTTGAATTGAAAAAACTTAGCATTTCAAAGCTTAAATTTGAATTACCAGAAATGATTGATACTTTAATTCGATACAAAGAAAAAGGCAGTTATTCTGGGATGAAGGAAAATAATCCTGAAATTTTAATTGAGGAAATTTTGAATCATTTAGAAATACCTTTTGAAAAAGGTGATCTCGGCGAATTGATTGAAAACGCGCCAGATAATAAAAGAACAATGGATTTTATTATTCCGAACAAACAAAATCCTTTAATTATTGCTGAAAGCTCGTTTTTAGTAACGACTTCATCTGGACAGGGAGATAAATCAAAAACCGAGATTTCCATAGATTCACTTATTAAATCGCACTATCCAAAAGCAAAATTTATAGGTTTTGTGGATGGCATTGGTTGGTATGTTAGAAAAGGCGATCTAAAAAGAATGGTTACGGCTTATGAAGATGTTTTTACTTTTCATAAGGAAGAATTGAAAAGATTTGAAAAACTCCTCATTGAAACTTTTCTTAGCAAATAGTTATGATAAACAAATTTCTCAATAAAATTATTAAAGGCGATTGTTTGGAAGTATTAAAAAAAATACCGGACAATTCGGTTGATATGACTTTTGCCGATCCGCCTTTTAATTTGAAGAAAAAATATAACCATTACGAAGATTCAAAAGAAAAACAAGATTATTTGAATTGGTGCAATGATTGGATGAGCGAAATGGTAAGAATTACAAAACCAACAGGGGCAATTTTTGTTCATAATATTCCTCGCTGGCTTTCTCACTACGCAGAGCATTTAAATAAAATTGCCTATTTTAGACATTGGATAGCTTGGGATTCAGGCGGCGCGCCAATGGGAAAAACCTTATTGCCGAATCATTATGGAATTTCTTATTACACAAAATCAAAATCTTACAAAGATTTTAAATTTTTTGATATTAGGTATCCGCACCCAAGGTGCAGGGCTTGTGATGAATTTCTAAAAGATTACGGCGGGAAAAAAGATCAAGCGCATGGATTTGGACCGCTTCTTTCTGATGTTTGGAATGATATTCACAGAATACGACACAAAAAACGAAGAGACGAACACCCTTGCCAGCTTCCTATTCCACTACTTGAGAGGTTAATTTTAATGACCACAGATGAGGGCGATGTTGTACTTGATCCTTTCATAGGAACAGGGACAACCGCAGTCGCTGCAAAACGATTAGGCAGAAAATATATCGGTATCGAGCTTGATTCTGATTATGTAAAAATTGCTGAAAAAAATATAAAGGCGGCAAAAGAAACTAAAATCAATGGTTATTTTGTTTCCGTTTATCTTGGACATATTAGAACAATGAGAAATAAAGACTTCAAAGAAATTTGGACAAATAGTGGCAATTTGAAACTACTTGATAAGAAAAAATATAAAATTTTGAATTAAAATAAAGAGGGCTAGTGTCTGCTATCCCTCTTTACCGCAGTAAAATCAAATCAGCCTACCAGCCGTAAGATTTTCCTTGTGTGTTGTATTTCGGCTTTAGTCTCTTAATCTCGGAAGCCTCAAAGTCTTCGGCTTCTTTTGAGGTGGAGCAGACACAATAACCAAAATGACTAACATCTGGCCACTTATCCTCTCTTAAATGTTGAAGTAGGCGACCCCTAATTCCTTCATCACTAGTCGCTTTGCCAACATACAAGACAGAAAGTCCGTTAGTGTTTGGATAACCGCAATAATATACTCCGATTGCGGTTGAGTTCCAATCGCTAACTACCTTTTCGTTATACTGGTAAGGGCCTTTGTAAGGTTGAATCATATGATTTGTTCCTTTAAAGGTTAATTATTTAGTGCAGAGTTTCTTTCCGCCGACCTTTACATCGGATTTTCACTTTGCTATTATAAGTTTAACAAACTGATAAGTCCTTGTCAAATCATTTTGATAGGTGTATCATAACAATATGAAAACATCAGAGGATAAAAACAAGTTTATAGGCCAAAAGATAAGAGAGGCTCGAGAAGCTGCCGAAAAATCCCAAAAGGAGTTGGCGGACGCTCTTGGTTTTGAATCGGCCACGGCCATTTCGTTAATTGAATCCGGAGAGAGAAAATCAAAGATTGAGGATTTAGAAAAAATGGCTGAATTTTTACATAGAGATATAAAATATTTTCTCGGGATAGAGGAAAAGGCCGATATTCGTTTTGCGCTTCGAGCTGATAAGGACTTATCTAAAAAAGATCAAGATGAAATATTGAGATTCATAGATTTTGTCAAAAAGGAAAAAGATGGAAGAACAAAACAATAAAGCAAGAATTGGGTTCGCAAGACAAACTGCGAGAAAATTATTAGCGGATGTCGGCATAAAAAATCCGCCTGTTTTAATTAGGGATATTATAAACTATATCAAAAAAGAAAAAGATTTATCGGTTTATCCTTGGGCATTTGGAAAAGATACTGACGGCATACAAATTACGGAAGGCGAAAAAGCAACAATTGGATATAATCAAGCTCAACATCCGCATCATCAAAGATTTACTGTTGCTCACGAAATTGGCCATTTACTTTTGGGGCATACAGGGAAAAATTTCATTTTAGATTTGAATAGTAAGAAACCAGAAGAAATTGAAGCTAATCAATTCGCGGCAGAATTATTAATGCCACTTGAAATCCTAAAGAAAGATTTACAAGGCAAAAAAAATGCAAAAGATATCGCAAGAGAGTACAATGTTAGCGAAGAAGCAGTTTGGTGGCGATTATATGATTGCAAATTGATTTCAAAGATTTAATAAGGTGTTTTGGGCTACGGGCATTCACCCCTTTAATTCCCCTCTGCCCTTCGCCCAAAACGGAAAAAGAAATTTTAAAATTTTTTAAAACAAGTTTTCTTGTCAGAAAACAAAAGAAAAGAAATACATCAGCTAACACGGCATATCTGGTTACGGCTTTTTACAAAAGCCTCCACCCATATTTTGCTCCGCTACGCTCCGCAAAACATCAGATATGCTGGAAACCGTTATCTGTTCGTTATTAGCAAAATATGAATCCATACATAAAGAGAAAAATAATAAAGAAACAGGGCACATCTTCTGAGGAATTAGAAGATTATGTTGCTGTAGAGAAAAAACTCAGGGTTTCTGTCAATGGTAAGAAGGTTATAACTCTGTATTGCACGCCCCTTATGATTAAGGAATTAATAATCGGTCTTTTTCTTACAGAAGGGATATTAACAAATAAAATCTCTCCGTATAAGATTGATATAATTTATGGAGAAGATATCAGGGCTGACATCACTGCTGAATATATCTTTAAAAAAGGGATGGTCACCTCTCGATGCCTCGGTGGAGTCACCTTTAATAAGAAAAGGAATTTCGAAAAGGTTAAGGATGATTTTTCTATTACGGTAGAAGACCTTAAAAACATCTTCAAGGAATTCCATCAGAAATCGGAATTCTTCAGACTAACAGGTTGTTTTCACAGCGCAGCGCTTTCAGATGGGAAAAGAATTCTTGCGTTTGCAGAGGACATAGGCAGACACAATACTGTTGATAAGATAATAGGCTACTCCATCCTCGAGGATATACCTTTTACTGAAAAATTGATGCTCGTAAGCTGTCGCTTATCTTCAGAGATTGTATCAAAATGTTCAAGATGGGGGATACCAATAATTGTGAGCAGAGCCGCACCAACCGATCTTGCAATTGAAATAGCTGAAAAATCAGGTATCACACTTGCAGGTTTTGTGAGAGGCGACCGTCTAAACGTTTATACTAACCCGCAAAGGATTATTTAACTTTAAGGTTTCAAAATCGTATTCGATAGTTGGAGGGCAGATGTGCTGAAAAAGGCCTGCCAGTGACACCTTAGAGCCCTTTAGATTGGCCAGCCAGCCCTTTTGTGAAATAAACACCCCCCTTAATCCCCCCTTATCAAGGGGGGATTAAGGGGGGTGTTTATCATGTGAATAATAATGAAATCTTGTCGCTTTGCAGGGGTTTTTCAGTATATCTGCCCTCCTCTTTATGCAACATTAAGGCTAACTAATATTGTATTTGTGGAGTCTGTGTCTGAAAGAACGGAAAGAAAGATTTAATAATTTAGCTGCTTCTGTCTTTACACCGCCTGCTATTTCAAGTGCCTGGAGAAGATATCTCTTTTCAATATCTCCAATAACCTTATCAATATTTATACCTTCCTCAGTAAGTCCCGAAATGTATTTCATATCATCTTGATATCCGGTTATTTCAGTTGGGAGTTCTGCCGGCACTATCTCTTCTTTGTCTGTTAGAAGGGCTGTACGTTCAATAATATTTTCGAGTTCCCTGACATTACCCTTCCATGAATAGTCCATCAATAGCTTCATAGCCTTGGGTGTAATCCTCTTTGGGTTGTCAGATGTCTTTTTAAGAAAATGGTCTACGAGCAACGGGATATCCTCCTTCCTCTCTCTTAGAGGAGGTATGTTTACAGGAACTACATTCAGCCTGTAAAATAAGTCCTCCCTGAACCTGCCTGATGATACCTCTTCCTTTATGTCCTTATTCGTAGCTGATATAACTCTCACATCAACCTTTATGTCGTTCGTACCACCTACACGTCTGAATGTCCCATTTTCAATTACCCTGAGCAGCTTTGCCTGGAGGCTAATCGGCATCTCGCCTATCTCATCGAGGAACACACTTCCACCGTCTGCTATCTCAAATAGCCCCTGCTTGTTGTACATCGCACCTGTAAATGCACCTTTCATATGTCCGAAGAGCTCTGACTCAAGGATGCCTTCAGAAAATGCAGCACAGTTTATCGTTATAAAATTCTTCTCTTTTCTATGACTGAGGTTGTGCAGGGCGGTCGCAACTAATTCCTTGCCCGAGCCACTTTCACCTATTATCAGGACATTTGACTTGCTCTGTGCTATCCTTGGGATCAGCTTAAACATCTCTTGCATTTTCGGGCTTTGTCCGACAATATTTTCGAGCGTATATATTGTCTCTACCTTCTCCTTTAAGACAGAAAGTTCCTCACTCAGCTTCTTTTTCTCAATCGCCCTTTTTACAATAAGTCTTATCTCGTCAATATTGAATGGCTTATTGATATAGTTATAGGCACCTAATTTCATTGCCTCGATTGCTGTTTCTCTTGTCCCGAAAGCCGTTATCATGATTACGATGGTATCCGGTGATATTTCTTTTACTTTCTTCAGGACTTGAAAACCATCAGCCTTGGGCATCTTCATATCTGTTATGACAAGGTCGAAGATGTCTTTATCTAAAGATGACAGACCTTCAAGTCCATCAGATGCGGTCATGACCTCATAGTTCTCCCCGTCGAGAAGGATCTTCAGGACTTCCCGCATGCTTTTTTCATCTTCAACTACGAGTATTTTCCCGTTATGTTTTTTCATCTGTCTTTGGCATTATAATCTCGAATGTTGTTCCGACCCCTGGACTGCTGTTTACATTTATCCTGCCGTTATGCTCCTCGATTATCCTATAAGCTATTGAGAGTCCGAGTCCGGTACCATGCTCCTTTGTAGTGAAAAAAGGATAGAAGATCTTCTCAATGTTTTTTTTGTCTATCCCAGCCCCAAAATCTTTAAATGTTATCTCTACAGCCCTGTCCATGTTTCTTGTAGAAATAATAAGTTCCCCTCCTTCAGGCATTGCCTCTATTGAATTTATCCCGAGATTCCAGAATACCTGCCGCATCTTCTGGGGATCTGCATCCACTTCAAGTCTGCCAGTATATTCCTTATTTATAGATATATTGTTCTCTTCAACATTTTTAAGGAGTTCTATAGTCTCATCAAGCATGCCATGAAGCTCGAATCTTTTAAACTCCGGGGGTGTAGGCCGCGAATATGTGAGAAAATCAGTTATGATGCGGTCGAGACGCTCCATTTCATTCAGGGCAATTTCCATAAGTCTCTTCTTGTAATTCTTAGATACCGAATCTTCTTTGAGCATCTCTATAGAGCCCTTCAGTGATGCAAGCGGGTTCCTGATTTCATGGGCAATATTTGATGAAAGTTCTCCTATAGCTGCCCATTTCTCTTTCTGTTTCATTTCTGTTTCGAGTCTTTTCAGTTGTGTAAGATCCTGGAAAATCACGATAAAACCTTTAGTGCTTTCATCAATGCCCCTGAGGGTAGAGATACCAAGCCCTATTATCTTCTGAACCCCTTCAACTATTATTATATCCTCTTTGCGCCCTTCAGAAAAGGGGAACTTAAAAACCGGCAGGACTGAATCTATCCTCTGACCTATGATAGAACCCTTTCTAATGCCCGTTATCCTTTCAGCTGCGCGGTTAAAGATTAATACATTACCGGAAATGTCTGTAGTAAAGAGGCCGCTCGGCAGGCTTTCCACCACTTCCCTGTTAAAGAACTCAAGGTCTCGCAGATCTAAATCTTTCTTCTCAAGTTTCTGCGTTGTCTTCTCAAGCCTCGATGAGAGATATCCACTCAGATAAGCAGTAAGGTAAAAGGAAATTATATGGACAAGTAGCTTATATAGGTAGTCCTTCTCACCCGTTATCCCTCCACTGGTGAGGGGCGGAGACCTGTAAAACTGGAGGTTTATAAGCATCCCGTAAAGGACACTGCTGCATGTTGCGGTAATATAACCTGCCCTTCTATTTAATACAATACTTGAAGAGATAACAGTAAGTATGAGGGTAAAAGAAAACCAACTATCAATGCCACCGGTAATATAGATGAGCATTATCTCAAAAATAACGTCGAGCAATAACTGTGCGTAGGCGAATGCAACAAGGTTCTTAACCTTTCCGAGCAGCAGGGAATAAATAATGGTAACAGTATATAGAGGAATAATTAGATAAGAGAGTACATGTACATAGGAGAATTTTTCATATCCTACAAAAAGGAAAGATGAACAGAGGAGAAGAGTAACAAATACGACCCTGAAGGCTATCAGGGCCTTGATCTTTATTTTTAATGCTGCTGCATCTTCTGACATTTCCCTCTATTTTATAAGGGTAATCAGTTTGAATATAGGAAGATACATAGAGATAACAATAAAACCAACGGCAGTTCCGAGAAATACCATAAGCATCGGCTCCATCATTGCAGTGAGGTTTGATACAGAAGCATCCACTTCATCATCGTAGAAATCAGCAATTTTGCCAAGCATCGCATCAAGCGCACCAGTTGATTCACCGACTGCTATCATGTGTGTGACCATCGGTGGAAAAACCTTTGCCTTCATAATAGGTTCGGCAAGGGTTTTCCCACCCACGACTCCCTTTCTAACTTCCATAATCGCATATTCAATGACCTTATTGCCTGATGTTTTTGCTGTTATCTCAAGACCATCCAATATTGGCACACCACTGCTTACAAGGGTTCCCAGTGTCCTTGTAAATTTTGCCACAGCGACCTTATTAATGAGCATACCAAATATAGGAAGCCTGAGTAATATTTTGTCTGTTATATGCTTACCTTTCTCTGTCCTTCTAAACTGGACAATAAAGACAACAATAGCAACTATTGCTCCGGCTACCAATAGCCCGCCTATGCCTGCAATAAAGTTACTCAGATTAATGACTATCCTTGTTGGCAGCGGCAGTGTTCCTCCAAGCGTGGTAAACATCTTTGAAAATGTCGGTACAACAAAGATCATTATGACAGCAATTACCAGGACAGCAATTGATGTGACAACTGCAGGATAAACCATTGCTCCTTTAACTTTTTTCTTCAATTTCATTGCCTTTTCTATGTAAGCTGATAACCTGTTGAGTATAGTATCGAGGATACCACCAGCCTCACCTGCTGCAACCATATTTGCATATAACTCACTGAATACCCTCGGGTACTTCTTAAGTGCATCGGCATATGTTGAGCCTGATTCAACATCTATCTTGACCTGCGCCAGTACCTTGCCAAAGGACTTGTTTTCAACCTGTGTTGAGAGTATGTCGAGCGCCTGCACAAGCGGGAGCCCTGCATCAATCATTGTAGCAAACTGCCTTGTAAAGACTACAATATCCTTATCCTTTACCTTTCCTCCAAGACCAAATCTACTTACCTTCTTTGGTTTCTCAATTACAACAGTGGCAGTAATATTTCTTTTTCTTAGTTGCGCGATTACCTCGTCTTTTGTTGCTGCAGTTATTTCTCCTGATTCGATAATGCCCTTTGGCGTCTTACCCGACCATTGAAATACAATCGCCATTTTTATCCCCTCCCTTTGCCTGAGGTAGCTGCCATACTCCTTTGAAGCACTGTAATTAACTCATCAGGTAGATATGACCTTCCAATTGCATCCTCGTATGATACAAGTCCTTTCGAATAAAGGTCGAATAATGACTGGTTCATCGTCTGCATACCAAATTTTGTCTGACCTGTCTGCATCATTGAATAGATCTGATGTACCTTGTCCTCTCTTATAAGGTTTCTTATAGCTGGATTGGGCACCAGCAATTCAATCGCAAGAACCCTTCCCTTTCCAGATTTCTTAGCGATAAGCTGCTGAGCAAGTATGCCCTCAAGAACAAAAGATAGCTGGACTCGTATCTGCTCTTGTTGATGGGGTGGAAAAACATCAATGACACGGTTTATTGTCTGGACTGCAGAATTTGTATGTAATGTGGCGAGGGTTAAATGTCCTGTCTCCGAGGCCGTAAGAGCTGCCTCAATCGTCTCAAGATCACGCATCTCACCTATCAGAATCACATCTGGATCCTGTCTGAGGACATATTTCAGCGCAGCTTTAAATGATACCGTGTCAGCATTTACCTCTCTCTGGTTGACCAGACATTTTTTGTGTTGATGAAGATATTCAATAGGATCCTCTACAGTTATAATATGTTCACATCTCTCTGAGTTTATCCTGTCGATCATGGCCGCGAGTGTTGTTGACTTACCGCATCCTGTTGGCCCTGTAACAAGTATTAGGCCGCGCGGCTTTTTTACAAGGTCATTAACAATCTCAGGCAGCCCGAGCTCCTTAAACCCTCTGATTTCGAATGGGATAGTTCTGAATGCCCCGGCTACTGCACCCCTCTGCATGAAGATATTTGCCCTGAACCTGCTAACACCCTTGACACCAAAAGAAAGATCGAGCTCATTATTTTCCTCATATTTATGCTTTTGTGCATCAGTAAGTATACTATAACATAACGCCTTCGTGTCAGCAGGTGTCAGTGGTGGGTGGTCAATACGCTCGAGCTTTCCATCTATCCTCAACCTCGGCGGACTACCTGTTGTTATGTGGAGGTCTGAGGCATTTTTTTCTATCATCATCCCCAATAAGTCATAAAGCGTGGCCATCTAAATTTTCTTCCTCCTTCTTCCTTCATTCTTATATTTACCAATGGAGTAGCTTGCTATACTCCACAGGGTTAATCACCAAAAGTAACCCTCACCACTTCTTCTATCGAGATAATACCTTCTTTAACCTTGGTAAGACCACTCATCCTTAACGTCTTCATGCCGAGTCTCACAGCTGTCTTTTTTAATTCATCTGCTGATGCACCCTCTAAAATCATCTCCTTGATCTCGGTGCTGATAGGCATAATCTCATAAAGGGCCAACCTTCCCTTATATCCAGAACCATTGCAGGCAGGACAACCCTTGCCTTTGTAAGATTTTATAGTCTTTGCCTCTTCTTCTGAGAAGCCTAGACTTATAAGGGCTGGGATGGGAATTTTTTCCTCTTCCTTACACTCCGTGCATATCTTTCTAGTAAGCCTCTGGGCAGCGATAAGGATAACTGATGCTGATATGAGAAAAGGCTCAATACCCATATTCAATAACCTGCTTATGCTGCTCGGTGCATCATTTGTGTGCAGGGTGCTCAGGACAAGATGGCCTGTCAAGGCTGCCTTAACCGCAATCTCTGCTGTCTCGAAGTCACGAATCTCGCCCACTAAGATGATATCCGGACTTTGCCGTAAAAAAGACCTGAGGGCCGAAGCGAATGTGAGTCCTATCTCTTCCTTCATTTGTACCTGATTCAACCCTGTAAAGCTATATTCAACAGGGTCCTCAGCAGTCATTATGTTAATACCAGGCTTATTAAGATAACTCAATGCGGAATAGAGGGTAGTTGTCTTGCCACTTCCGGTAGGTCCTGTAACGAGTATCATGCCATAGGGCTTATCCAGTGTTTCCATGAATTTTCTTAATGGATCTTCTTCGAATCCAAGCCTTGTAAGGTCCACCTGAAGGTTTGACTTATCGAGGATCCTGAGAACCGTCTTCTCGCCAAAAAGGCATGGCAAAACTGAGACACGAAAATCTATCTCTCTCTTTTTGCCGAGTCTCAGCTTAATCCTTCCATCCTGCGGAAGTCTCCTCTCTGCAATATCAAGGTTTGCCATTATCTTGAGCCTCGAGGTTACAGCAGCCTTTATTTTTAGAGGTAGATTCATTGCATTAAACAGGACTCCGTCAACCCTGTACCTCACCCTCAGGGAGGTCTCGTATGGTTCTATATGTATATCGCTTGCCCCACCCTTTATAGCATTTATGAGTATCCCATTAACAAGTTTTACTATTGGCTCATCAACCTCCGCTGCTGCTGAATCCTCTTTTTCAGTAAAAGCCTCTATACTATCAAGCGCATCTCCGACAACCTTATCAAATTCATCAACATCTACCATGATGCTGTCATCAAATGAAGTCGTTGCTTCTTCATCTCCGATGTCCTCGTCCGAGAGTGTATAATCCTTTGCCTGAACTACCTGAGTTGTGGCCGACTTTTTTGCCGCAATAAGGGCGTCACCATGACCCGCATAATGGCTTGATATGGCACTCAGGATTGAGGATTCATTCGACACTACAACCTCAACATTATACCCTGTCATAAACTTTATATCGTCTATTACAAATACATTAGATGGATCAGCCATCGCAATCGTTAAGGTAGCGCCGACCCTCGCAACAGGCATTATAAGATATTTCCTCGCTATATCAACAGGTACAAGCTTTAAGACTGACGGGTCAATCTTGTAATCAGAAAGGTTTATTGCCGGAACACCATATTGCCTGCTGAGAAATGTGACAAGTTTCTCCTCGGTTATATGACCTAATTTTATAAGGTTCGTCCCCAGCCTCCCGCCTTCCCTCCTCTGGAGAGTAAGGGCTTCCTTTAACTGATCTTCTGAGATAATGTTAGAGGCTATAAGGAGCTGACCTAATTTCGCTGCCATAGTCCTCGATTTGTCAGTCACCAAAAGTGACTCTCATCACCTCTTCTATAGAGGTAATCCCTTCTTTAATCTTGGTAAGGCCACTCGTCCTTAACGTCTTCATGCCGAGTCTAATAGCAGTCTTTTTTAACTCGTCTGCTGATGCACCTTCCAGGATGAGTTCCTTGAGTTCATCTTTGAGCGGCATAACCTCATAAAGGGCTATCCTTCCTTTATATCCGGAACCATTGCATGCAGGGCAACCCTTGCCCTTGTAGCATTTCATGGCCATTGCCTCTTCTTCTGAAAAACCTAAGCTTACAAGTGCGGGGACAGGAACCTTCTCCTCTTCCTTGCATTCCGTGCAGACCTTTCTGGTAAGCCTTTGGGAAGCAATAAGGATAACCGATGCTGCTACAAGGAATGGCTCAATACCCATATTCAATAACCTGCTAATAGTACCAGGGGCATCATTTGTGTGCAGGGTGCTCAGGACAAGATGGCCTGTCAGGGCTGCCTTAACCGCAATCTCGGCTGTCTCAAAGTCACGGATCTCTCCAACCATAATAATATCCGGGTCCTGCCTTAAAAAAGATCTTAAGGCTGCAGCAAATGTTAGGCCTATGTCTTCTTTCACCTGCACCTGATTTATCCCCAAAAAATTATACTCAACAGGGTCCTCAGCAGTTGATATATTAACACCTATCTTATTTAGGTAATTCAATGCAGAATAGAGGGTAGTTGTCTTGCCACATCCCGTAGGTCCTGTAACGAGGATCATGCCATATGGCTTATCCAGCGCACTCATGAAATCCCTTAATGGCTCTTCTTCAAATCCAAGCCTTGTAAGGTCCACCTGAAGGTTTGACTTATCTAAGAGCCTTAAAACAGTTCTTTCACCGAAAAGGCATGGGACAGTCGATACCCGAAAATCTATCTCTTTCTTTTTGCCGAGTTTTAGTTTAATCCTCCCATCCTGTGGAAGCCTTCTCTCTGCAATATCAAGGTTTGCCATTATCTTGAGCCTCGAGGTTACAGCAGCCTTTATCTTTACAGGTAGATTCATAACTGTATACATCACGCCGTCAACCCTTTGTCTTACCCTCAGGGAATTCTCATATGGTTCTATATGGACATCGCTTGCCCTTGCCTTTATCGAATTTATAAGGACGCCATTAACAAGTTTTACTATTGGTTGTGCCACCTCCTTTACAGCTTCATCTTCTTTTTCCTCTACCACCTCAATATCTTCGAGGGCATTATCCACTATCCTGTCAAATTCATCAACATCGGTCATAAAACCTTCATCAAATGAACTTGTTGCTTCTTCATCTCTGATGTCCTCGTCCGAGAGTGTATAATCCTTTGCCTGAACTACCTGAGTTGTGGCCGACTTTTTTGCCGCAATAAGGGCGTCACCATGACCCGCATAATGGCTTGATATGGCACTCAGGATTGAGGATTCATTCGACACTACAACCTCAACATTATACCCTGTCATAAACTTTATATCGTCTATTACAAATACATTAGATGGATCAGCCATCGCAATCGTTAAGGTAGCGCCGACCCTCGCAACAGGCATTATAAGATATTTCCTCGCTATATCAACAGGTACAAGCTTTAAGACTGACGGGTCAATCTTGTAATCAGAAAGGTTTATTGCCGGAACACCATATTGCCTGCTGAGAAATGTGACAAGTTTCTCCTCGGTTATATGACCTAATTTTATAAGGTTCGTCCCCAGCCTCCCGCCTTCCCTCCTCTGGAGAGTAAGGGCTTCCTTTAACTGATCTTCTGAGATAATGTTAGAGGCTATGAGGAGCTGACCTAATTTCGCTGCCATAATTAATATTGTAACATAGGAGGAATTCTTTTGACTAATTTGCAAATTACAATCTATATCCTGTATTTTAAAGCTTAGGCATGATAAGCACACAGAAGAATCTACCATCTGTCACCGATATCGAGAGGGCTGAGCGCCTAAGAAAAGTCATTGAAGCCCTGCATGAGATAAACCAAATAATCCCTGTTATCGTTGAAGGGAAAAAAGATGCGTCAGCCTTACGAAAACTCGGGTTAATCGGTGAGATCATCACACTTCACAACGGTAAAAGTCTTTACGATTTTTGCACGGATATTGAAGATAGATTCCACAGGGTTATTATCCTGGTAGATTGGGATAAGAAGGGTAAAGATATTAACAAAACCTTATCTGAGAATCTCAAAGGACATTGGGAAGAGTTTTCCTCATTCAGAAAGCTTTTAAAGTTGCTCTGTCAAAAGGAAATAAGTGTTATAGAGGGAATTCCAAAGCTCCTTGAGAGATTGGAAGGAAATGAAACCACTTGGCAGTAAAGGCGAAGACCTTGCAGTCAGATTTTTACAGAAAAAAGGTTACAGAATAATTGCGCGAAACTACAAGACTCCTGTTGGCGAGATTGATATTATTGCAAGAGACGGCGACACGATAGTATTTATTGAAGTAAAGACAAGGACAGATATTTCCTTCGGCTATCCCTTCGAGGCAGTAAATAAGAGGAAAAGACAAAAATTGAAAAATTTAGCATTACTCTATTTAAAAAGGCAGGGGAAAGAATCTCCTGTAAGGTTTGATGTTCTCAGTATATTTTGCATGGACAATGGTAAGAAGGACATCGAACATATCAAGGATGCGTTTGAGGTTTAAGTTGTTTTCTCTGTTTCTTTCTTCTCAGCCTTTTTCTCTTTCGACTTTTTTACCTCTTTGGATTTCCTAATATCTTCATAATCAACAAATTCAAGCACAGCCATAGGTGAAGAGTCATTGACTCTATTTCTTGTCTGTACAATCCTGAGGTACCCACCATTTCTTCCTGAAAGTCTTGGTGCTATTTCACTAAAGAGCTTTGCCATAGCAGCCCTGTTAGAGAGATATGAAAGGGCAAGTCGTTTTGAATGTAAATCCCCTTTTATGCCTAGTGTTATTATCTTCTCGGCAATCTTCCTTACCTCTTTCGCCTTTGCAACTGTAGTCTCTATCCTCTCGTGTTCAAATAGAGAAGTCACGAGTCCTTTTAAAAGTGCCTTCCTCTGATTTGCAGTTCTTCCGAATAACCTGCCATCAATCCTGTGCCGCATTTTGCTCAATACCTCCGCTTTGTAAGGCCACCTCTCTGTTAAGGGCTTCCATGTCAACCCTCATACCAAGGCGAAGTCCCATCCCATACAGTATTTCCTTTATCTCATTAAGGGACTTGCGCCCAAAGTTTTTTGTCCTTAGTATTTCCTGCTCTGTCTTCTGTACAAGGTCGGCAATGGTCTTTATGTCTGCATTCATCAGACAATTATAAGATCTTACTGAAAGCTCCAGTTCTTCAAGACTCTTAAGGAGATTAACATTGAATATCGGATCTTCGCTGGCTGAATACACTAAATTGGATTCCTCTATAGAAATATTCTCTTCTTCCTCTTGTTCTTCCTCTAATACGAATAGTTTGAGATGTTCAATTACGATAGATGCAGCCTGTGAAATTGCCTTCTCAGGTGTTATGCTGCCGTCGGTCCATATCTCCATTACAAGTCTGTCATAGTCTGTTGCCCTTCCAACCCTTGCCTTCTCAACAGTAAAATTAACCTTTTTTAAAGGAGTAAATACAGAATCAACTGCAATCATATCTACAGGAAGGTTTTCCTCTTTATTTAACTCAGCAGGCACATATCCCTTGCCTTTATTTATATACATCTCAGCCTCAAATGTAGCATCCTTATCTAAGGTTGCAATAAGCTGTTCAGGATTAAGAACCTCAAAAGATGCATCTCCTTGAATATTGGAGCCTGTCACATTTTGGGGACCTTTTACCTTTATTGTTGCAATCTTTTTTGCATTAGCATACAGCTTGAACCTGAGTTTCTTTATATTCAATATTATTTCAACGACATCTTCCTTGACACCCTTTATTGTAGAGAACTCATGAAAGGCGCCTGGTATCTTGACTGCAGTTACTGCTGCACCCTCAATAGAGGAAAGCAAAACCCTCCTTAATGCATTCCCTAGGGTGGTACCAAAACCACGTTCTAAAGGCTCAGCTATAAGTTTACCGTATGTATTAGTCAGCGTATCTTCATTAAACCTGATCGCGTCAGGTAGCTGAAAGCCTATCTTCTTTAGGTCCATAATGCCTCCTCAAATTAAATTCCAATAACCAAATCCCGAATTCCAACAGTAATTATTGATTATAAGCAATCAATTGTTCATTTATTTGTGCTTGGAATTCGGTTATTATCATAATTTCTTAATGCATTTATATAGTAACAACTCTAAAAAGTTATTCTTACTTAGAATAGAGTTCGACTATAAGCTGCTCCTTTACAGGAAGTTGTATTTCTTCACGAGATGGGATATTCAAAACTTTACCTCTAAGGTTTATACTGTCAACCTCAACCCAGGAAGGCATTCCTCTATGTTCAACCTTTGATAGGCTGTCTATTACCTCAGGTATATTCCTGCTTGATTCCTTTACTTCTACTAAATCCCCTCCCTTAACTGAATATGAAGGAAGATTTACTTTTTTACCGTTTATAAGGATGTGGCCATGACTGATAAATTGCCTTGCCCTGCGCCTGTTAGGTGCGAAACCCATGCGAAATACAACGGTATCAAGACGGCTCTCGATAAGTTGAAGAAGCACTTCTCCTGTAATGCCTTTCTTTCTCTCAGCTTCATAAAAATATCTTCTAAACTGTTTCTCAAGAAGTCCATACATCTTTCTGACCTTCTGTTTTTCTCTGAGTTGAAATCCGTAGTCAGATAATTTTCTATAACCTTGTCCATGTTGTCCAGCTGGATATTTCCTTCTCTCAACAGCACACTTCTCTGTATAACACCTATCACCCTTAAGAAAAAGTTTTTCACCTTCTCTACGGCAAATCCTGCATAAAGCTCCTATGTATCTTGCCACTTTATACCCTCCTCCTTTTTGGAGGCCTGCACCCGTTGTGAGGGACTGGAGTTACATCTTTTATTAGATTAATCTCAAGCCCCGCTGCTTGGAGCGCCCTGATAGCAGACTCCCTACCTGCACCTGGACCTTTTACAAAGATATCAATCTGCTTCATACCAGAATCTATTGCCTTTTTTGCTGCTGCAGAAGCTGATATCTGTGCGGCGTAAGGAGTCCCTTTCCTTGAGCCTTTAAAACCTGAGTTGCCAGCACTTGACCATGTAATCACGTCACCATTTGGGTCAGTTATAGTTACTATTGTATTATTAAAAGTAGCCTGAATATGCGCTGCCCCGAAAGTGATATTTTTCCTCTCTTTTTTAACGCCTTTTCCCCTTTGAGCCATTCCGCTATGCCTCTTTCTTTTTGCCTATAACTGCTTTTCTAGGACCCTTACGGGTTCTTGCATTAGTTTTTGTTCTCTGACCTCTTACAGGAAGTCCTAAACGGTGTCTCAGTCCTCTGTAACTGCCAATGTCTATAAGTCTTTTTATACCTATAGATATATCACGCCGGAGGTCACCCTCGACCCTGTAATCTCTCTCTATTACGGTTCTTATTTTTACAATATCTTCATCAATAAGGTCTTTAACCCTCGTGTTAGGGTTGATCTTTGTCTCCGATAATATCTTCCGCGAAAGAGATATGCCTATACCAAAAATCCTTGTCAAACCCACCTCTACACGCTCGTTTTTAGGTAAATCAACTCCCGCAATCCTCGCCATGTATCCTCCTCCCATTAATCATCAGTCCCTGTTATCCCTGCCTCTGTTTATGCCTCGGGTTATCACATGTGACTCTTATAACCCCTTTTCTCTTCACTATCTTACATTTAGCACATATAGGTTTCACCGAAGAACGAACCTTCATATTAACCTCCTTGAAAATCCCCCCTTCCCCCCTTTATTAAAGGGGGGTGAGGGGGGATTATTTGAATCTATACGTTATTCTTCCCTTTGTAAGGTCATAGGGTGAAAGTTCCACTGTAACCTTATCACCTGGCAAAATCTTTATGAAATGCATCCTCATTTTTCCTGACACATAGGCAAGTACAATCTGGCCATTTTCAAGCTCAACCTTAAACATTGCATTAGGCAGGGTTTTTACAACTGTACCCTCTACCTCTATATTATCTTCTTTTGACATTAACTAAGTAGTATAATCTTTTTAACTAATTTTAGTCAAGATTTCTGGTTTATCCGATGTAACAAGGATAGTATGCTCAAAATGAGCTGATAATTTACCATCCAATGTTACAGTTGTCCAACCGTCATCGAGTATTAAAACCTCGTATCCTCCCTCGTTAACCATAGGTTCTATCGCTAAGGTCATACCTGGCATAAGCCTTGGACCACGATTAGGTGGGCCAAAATTAGGAATCTGAGGCTCTTCATGCAGCTCCCTGCCTATACCATGACCTACAAATGCCCTTACTACAGAAAAACCCTTTGACTTAACATGCCTTTGAATAGAATAAGAGATATCAGATATCCTATTTCCGGGCATTGCATTCTCTATCCCTATATAGAGGGATCCTTCTGTTACCCTGAGTAATCTTTCTGCATTTGGGAGTATTTTACCAACAGGGAAGGTACAAGCAGCATCTCCATAAAAGCCATCCTTGTAAACACCAAGGTCTATACTCAGGATATCGCCTTCCTTCAATACCCTGTCAGACGGTATGCCATGAATAACCTCATTATTCACAGATGCACATATGCTCGCAGGGTATCCCCTATACCCCTTAAATGCAGGTACTGCATTATTTGCCCTTATATAGGCATCTGCAAAATTCTCGATCTCCTCCGTTGTAATACCTGGCTTCACTATAGCTTTTATGGCATCAAGTGTTTTGGCAACAATGCTGCATGACTGCGCCATATTTTTTATCTCGTCTGGAGACTTCAAAATAATCATCCTCTCCTGCCCTTTAGTCTACCTTTTTTTAGAAAGCCCTCGTATGAACGTGTAATCAGGTGTGACTCTATCTGAGAAACTGTGTCAAGGGCAACACCCACTGCAATAAGTAGAGAAGTACCTCCAAAATAAAAAGGTACATTAAACCTTCTTATTAGAATCTCAGGAATAATACATACAATCGCAAGGTAGACAGCGCCTACAAATGTCAGTCTTGACAGCACCTTGTAGATATATTCAGAGGTCTTCTGGCCAGGTCTTATACCAGGGATATAGCCTCCATATTTCTTGAGATTATCTGCAATATCAACAGGATTAAAGATAATAGCAGTATAAAAATAGGCAAAGAAAAAGATCATCCCGACATAAAGCATAGTATAAAAGATCGTCCCCGGAGACAATTGTTTGGCAATTGCCTGTACCCATGGTATTGCTATAAAACCTGCCACTGTTGCAGGAAACATTATGATTGAGGATGCAAATATCGGAGGGATGACTCCAGCGGTATTTACTTTTAGCGGCAAGTGCGTAGACTGGCCCCCATACACCTTACGACCGACAACCCTTTTTGCATACTGCACGGGAATCTTCCTCTGTCCTCTCTCCATGTATATTATCGCACCGACAACAGCCACCATCATCACGATAAGTAAAATAACAAAAAATATAGAGAGTTCGCCTGCCTGTACCAATCTGATTGTACTTATCACAGCATTGGGAAATCTTGCGACAATCCCGGCAAATATTATTAGTGATATGCCATTACCTATACCCCTCTCAGTAATCTGTTCTCCAAGCCACATTATAAAAGCTGTCCCTGATGTAAGAGTAATCATAGTCAGTATTTTGAACGACCAGCCTGGATTCTGAACAAACGCCCCTCCCTTCATTCCCTCAAGTCCTGCTGCAATGCCAAAAGACTGAATTGCAGCGATAACAATTGTCCCATATCTTGTATATCTTACAATCTTTTTCCTGCCTGCCTCCCCCTCCTTCGCGAGCTTACCTATAGCAGGAATTACGACTGTAAGCAGCTGAAGAATAATAGATGCACTTATATAAGGCATTATCCCAAGGGCAAAGATAGCGACCCTTGATAAAGCTCCCCCCGTAAACATATCAAAGAAGCCCATAAGCGCCCCGATGTTTCCAGCAAGAAACTTGCTCAATTCTTCCCCATTAATCCCTGGTGTGGGAATATGAGCACCTATCCTGTATACAGCGAGGAGGGCCAGGGTAAAAAAGACCCTGTTTTTAAGCTCTGGTATCTTAAATATATTCTGGAAGCTTGAGAGAACACCCATATGAATTAAATTATTTCTGCCTTACCGCCTGCTGCAGCTATTTTAGCTAATGCAGAAGCACTAAAGGCATCTGCCTTTATTGTAAAGGGTCTCTGAATCTCACCATCACCAAGTACCTTGATGCCATCCTTTAAATCTTTTATAAGACCTTTTTCAATAAGGACCTCAGGCGTTATAATATCTAACCCTTCTATGCTGCTAATATTTTTAAGATTTACGATTGCATACCCTATTTTAAATGGGTTTTTAAATCCTCTCTTAGGAAGTCTCCTCTGTAAAGGCATCTGACCACCTTCAAAACCAGGTCCTTTTGTTCCCCCTGAACGAGCCTTCTGTCCTTTATGCCCTCTGCATGAAGTTTTCCCATGTCCTGAGCCTACACCACGACCTACTCTTTTGTTTTTTCTCCTGCTTCCTTCAGCAGGCTTTAAATCCTCTATCTTCATGATACCTCCTGAGGCTCTTCCTCAATCTTGCCTCTGAGTTTCATAACCGAAGCTGGGTCATTAAGACTTGCAAGCCCATTAAGGGTTGCCTTCACTGAATTGAAAGGATTACGGCTGCGAAGAGATTTTGCAACAACATTCTGAACCCCTCCTACTTCTAAGATTGCCCTGACAGCACCTCCTGCAATAATACCGGTACCTTTCACTGCAGGGTTTATAACCACTATCCCTGAGCCAAACCTTCCTATAACCCTGTAGGGTATCGTCTTATCCTTTATAGGGAATTTTAAGAGGGATTTTTTTGCCTGTTCTATAGCCTTTCTGATAGCCTCAGGAACCTCTAGTGCCTTTCCCTTTCCAATGCCAACGGTTCCCTCACCGTCTCCAACAACAACAAGGGCGGTAAAGGAAAACCGTCTTCCACCCTTAACTACTTTTGCTACCCTGTTTATATACACTACCTTATCTTTTAGATTCAGTCCCTCTGGATCAATCTTCCCCACATAACCTCCATACAACATTTAGAATTCCAACCCTGCCTCCCTGGCAGCCTCTGCCAATGCCTTAATACTTCCGTGATAAAGATATCCACTCCTATCAAAAACAAGCTTCTTTATACCTTTCTCTAAAGCCCTTCTTGCTATAAGCTCACCAACCAATTTTGCAGTCTTAGCATTTCCTTTATGGGACTTATCGCCTTTAAATTCCTTACCAAGACTTGATGCAGTTACAACAGTATATCCTTTAAAGTCATCTATAATCTGGGCATATATGTGATTCAGACTCCTATAAACAGCCAATCTCAACCTGTCAGGAGTTCCTAAAACCTTTTTCCTTATCCGTTTGTGACGCCTTTGCCTACTCTCTTTTCTGCTCTCTGCCAAAACAACCTCCAATCTGAAAGCTAATAGCTATGAGCTGTCAGCTATCCGCTATTTTTTCCCTGCCTTACCAACCTTCAATTTAAGCCTTTCACCTGAATATCTAATACCCTTCCCCTTATAAGCATCTGGAAATCTAAGCGCTTTCAAACTTGCGGCAACCTGTCCAAGTTTCTGTTTATCAATCCCAATAAGTGTTATTTTAACAATAAGTGTTATTTTAATTTGTTTGGCATCAACTGATGCCTTGATACCTTCCGGTAATTGAAACTCAATAGGATGGGAATATCCAAGTGCAAAGACGAGCTTATCACCAACCACCTGCGTTTTATAACCAACACCTACTATATCTAGAACCTTTTGGTAACCTTGAGAAACCCCTGTAATCATATTAGAGATGATACTTCGTGTAAGACCATGAAGTGCCCTCTCAACCTTTGAGTCGCCCAGTCTTTCTACAGATATATTACCACCATTAGCTGAAACCTTAACCCCACCTGGATAACTCCAGCTTAGTTCTCCTTTCGGGCCTCTAACCCTTATTATCCCATCCTTTATCTCTACAACAACCTTCTCAGGTATTTCTATGGGCTTTTTACCAATCCGTGACATCTCTAATTATTCTCCTCTACCACACATAAGAGATAACTTCTCCGCCCACACCTTCACGCCGACAAACCTTATCACTTAAAATCCCTTTGGATGTTGTCAGGATTGCGATTCCAAGACCACCCATTACTCTCGGGACTTCATCACGGCCGACATAAACCCTTCGACCGGGCTTGCTTATTCTCTTCAATCCTAATATAACGCTCTCATTATCTGAATATTTCGGGATTACCCTCAGGATACCTTGTTTTCTATCCTTCAATATTTTATAAGCCCTTATAAAGCCTTCCTCTTTTAATATCTTTGCTATCTCTAACTTAATTTTAGAAATAGGTATATCAACCTTCTCTGCCTTAATACGCATAGCGTTTCGCATCCTTGTAAGCATATCTGCAATTGGATCAGTCATTGACATATTTTTTCTCCTGTGCTTCACTGCTATCTGGCATCGTGTATCTTATATCTTGCATCTGTTATTTACCAGCTTGCTTTTATTACTCCGGGTATCTGTCCCTCAAGTGCAAGCGTTCTAAAGCATATTCTGCACATTCCGAATTTTCGTAGATAAGCCCTGGACCTTCCGCAAAGCTTACACCTGTTGTGAGCCCTCACCCCGAACTTTGGTGGCCTCTTGGCCTTTTCAATCATACAAGTCTTAGCCATATTCCCTCTCTTAGCTGACAGCTATCAGCTATTAGCTTTTAAACGGTATCCCTAAATAACGTAAAAGGGTTTTGCTTTCTTTATCTGTCCTTGCAGTCGTACAGATCGCGACATCAAGCCCGTGAACCATTTCGACCTTGTCATAATCTATCTCTGGGAATATAAATTGTTCTTTGAGACCCAAAGAATAGTTACCCCTTCCGTCAAAAGACTTTCCAGATACTCCCTTGAAATCCCTGATTCTTGGCAGTGCAATGCTTATCAGCCTGTCAAGAAATTCATACATTCTATTTCCCCTGAGGGTTACTTTACACCCTATAGGAACACCCTTCCTTAATTTAAAAGATGCTATTGATTTCTTCGCCTTAGTAACAACTGCCCTCTGACCTGTTATCAAGGAAAGTTCCTTCTGCGCTGCATCAAGAAATTTTATGTTCTGTATTGCCTCGCCAAGTCCTACATTAAGGACAACTTTTTGTACCCTGGGTACCTCCATTACATTTTTAAATGAAAATTCCTTCATCATGAGGGGTATGATCTCTTTGATGTATCTTTCTCTGAGTCTCGGCATCATTACTCGTCCATAACCTCCCTGCATTTCTTGCACATCCGCACCTTCCTGCCATCCTCGAGAGATGTGTTGCTGATCCTCGTTGGCTTATTACATTTTGGACATATCAGCATTACATTTGATACATGAAGTGGTGCTTCTTTTTCAATAATGCCGCCCTGGGTAAATTTTCTGGTTGGCTTCATATGTTTCTTGATCATGTTAATCTTCTCTACCAAGAGCCTGTCCTTTGATGGGTAAAATGAAAGAACCCTTCCCCTTTTCCCCTTTTCTTTACCAGTAATTATCAGGACTGTATCGTTTTTCTTAATACTTAAACCCATTTTTCTCCTAAAGAACCTCAGGGGCCAGGGATATTATCTTCGTAAACTCCTTCCACCTTAGCTCCCTTGCAACAGGGCCAAAGATCCTCGTCCCAACAGGTTCGCCCTGTACATTTATAAGAACAACTGCATTCTGGTCAAAACGTATATAAGACCCGTCAGATCTTCTGTGCTCTTTTTTTGTCCGTACCACAACAGCCTTTGCTACAGTCCCTTTTTTGATATTACTGTCAGGCAATGCCTCTTTAACGCTGACAACAACTATATCACCAAGCCTTGCGTATCTCTTGTGGGAACCTCCGAGCACCTTTATACACTGTACCTTCTTTGCACCTGAATTGTCTGCTACCTCAAGCATGCTCCTCAACTGGATCATCTTTAATCACTCCAATCAACCTCTATTCTATTACTACCCACCTTTTCTCCTTGCTTATAGGGCCTGTCTCTATAATCTTAACAGTGTCTCCAATTCGATACTTGTTTTCCTTATCGTGTGCCTTGAACTTTGTCACCCTTTTTACCGTCTTTTTATATACTGTGTGTTGAAAAAGTCTTGTCACTGCCACAACTACTGTCTTATTCATCCTATCACTGACCACTTTGCCTGTGTATATCTTCTTGGACATTTCTACCTTCCTGCTTTTAACTTTTCACTTTTTATCGTCAATGTTCTTGCAATATCCTTTTTCACAGTGTGCAAACGCATCGGATTCTCTATTTCACCTGTAGCTTGTTGGAATCTCAGATTGAAGAGTTCTTTCCTAAGGTCCTGCTCCTTCTGTGTTAATTCATCTATCGTCATTGCTTTAAGTTCAGATGGTTTCACAGAACCTCCTGATCCCTTTTAATAAACCTCGTCGCTACAGGCAATTTATGAGAGGCAAGACGCATAGCCTCTTTCGCAACCGCTTCTGTCACACCTGACATCTCATATAGAATCCTTCCCGGTCTCACAACTGCAACCCAGTATTCAGGCGCCCCTTTCCCCTTACCCATCCTTGTCTCGGCAGGTTTCTTTGTTATAGGTTTATCCGGGAAGACCCTTATCCATACCTTACATCCTCTTTTTGCATGGCGGGTAATCGCGATCCTTGCTGCCTCGATCTGGCTACTTGAAACCCATCCCGGTTCGAGTGCCTTTAAACCAAAGTCACCGAATGAGACGGTAGAACCGCTATATGCCTTCCCATTCATTCTGCCTTTCTGCATCTTTCTAAATTTAACTTTTTTCGGCATCAGCAGCATAACATCACCTAATTTTCCTTAACTCTACTTTCTGACAATATATCCCCATGGTACATCCAGACCTTGACTCCAATAACCCCATAAGTCGTACTCGCCCTGGCGAAACCATAATCTATATCCGCCCTGAACGTATGGAGAGGGACTCTCCCTTCCCTGTACCACTCTGACCGCGATATCTCGGCCCCGGCAAGCCTCCCGGAGCATGATATTTTTACCCCGAGGATACCAAATCTCATGGCTGAGGCAACAGCCTTTTTCATGGCCCTTCTGAAAGCAATCCTTTTTTCAAGTTGAAGGGCTATATTTTCCGCAACAAGTTGAGCATCTACTTCCGGTTTCCGTATCTCTTTTATATCTATCGCAACCTCTTTTCCTGTCATCAGTTTAAGATCTTTTCTGAGCTTTTCAACCTCCGCACCTTTTTTACCAATAATTATTCCAGGCCTTGCTGTGTGAATTATCACCCTTACATTCTGACCAGCCCGCTCTATTTCTATTTTTGGTACCCCAGCATGAAAGAGTCTTTCCTTGAGAGTCCTCCTCATTGTTATGTCTTCGATAAGTTGTTCACTATATCCTTTCTTGAGATACCATCGCGAATCCCACGTTTTAATAATACCAAGCCGAATTCCTATTGGATGCGTCTTTTGACCCAAAGCCTACCTCCACCCTAACCTGTCATTCCGAGCCCTTCGCTTGTCATTCTGAGCAGAGCGAAGAATCTCGTCTTTCCGCTCAGGATAAACTCCGCGAGGAATCTCGAAAGCATTCGGGATTGCTTCTCCCCTATGATTTCGGGATCGCAATGACAGTTTCATTTTGAATTTTCTTCTGATAAAACTACTGTTATATGGCAAGTCCTCTTTCTAATAACGTTCGACCTACCCATTGCCCTTGGTTCAACCCTTTTCATTACAGGCCCTTGATCTACAAATACCTTTACAATCTTCATCGCTTCAGGATTAACAGCCTTTTTCTGTTCTGCATTTGACATTGCCGACTTAAGGAGTTTCTCAACAAACTTTGCTCCCCTGTATGGCATGAATCGGAGAAAAAGCATGGCATCACCTGCACTTTTATCTCTTATAAGGTCTACTACCCTCCGTGCCTTCCTGGGCGTAATCTTTGCATATTTTAATATTGCCTTTGATTCCATAATATATTTTTCTTATGTAGATGCTGTCTTTCCAGAGTGTGAATGGCTTCTGAATGTTCTTGTCGGTGAAAATTCGCCAAGCTTATGACCAACCATATTCTCTGTGACATATACAGGTATAAACTTTTTACCGTTATGCACAGCAAAGGTATATCCTATAAACTCAGGTATTATCGTTGAACGTCTTGACCATGTCTTTATAAGCTTCTTTTCGCCAATTTCAATCATTGACTTTACCTTTTTCATAAGCTTTTCATCTACAAATGGACCCTTTTTTAAAGACCTCGGCAAGTTACTTCCTCCTCTTAATAATAAATCTATCAGTTCTTGGATTCCGCCTTGTTTTAACGCCTTCAGGTTTTCCCCATGGTGAGCACGCTGGTCTGCCGCCAGAAGCCTTCCCCTCTCCGCCTCCCAATGGATGGTCTACCGGATTCATTGCAACACCCCTCACATGAGGTTTCTTGCCTAACCATCTTACCCTCCCTGCCTTACCATAAGAGATATTTTCATGGTCAGGGTTACTAACCTGCCCCACAGTCGCCATACACCCTGAAGGGATAAAACGCACCTCACCTGATGGAATTTTAACCTGGACATACTTATCTTCTTTAGCTATCAGCTGTGCTGAGGAGCCTGCGCTCCTCACAAGTCTGGCGCCTTCTCCTGGCCGTAATTCAATATTATGTAAAAATGTCCCTAATGGCATATCACTTAGGGGTAACGCATTCCCTATTTTTATCTCAGCACCTTTCCCAGAGACGACCTCTTCACCTATCAGAAGTCCAACAGGTGCAATGATATACCTCTTTTCTCCGTCTTTATAATTGAGGAGTGCAATCCTTGCTGACCTGTTTGGATCGTATTCTATGGTCCCAACCTTAGCAGGCACACCTATCTTATCCCTCTTGAAATCAATAACCCTATAGTCCCTCCTGTTACCCCCGCCTCTATGCCAGGCAGTAACACATCCATTATTATTTCTGCCGCCAGTCCTTCTCAGGGATTTCAATAGAGATTTGTATGGCTTATCTGCTGTTATGTCAGAAAAGTCAGAGACCGTCTGAAATCTCCTGCCTGGCGATGTTGGATTATATTTTTTTATCCCCATTATGCACCTTCAATGAAATCAAGTTTTTCACCCTTCTTGAGGGTAATTACTGCCTTCTTCCTATCAGGTCTTTTACCTATAGACCTTCCATATTTTTTCCATTTCCCTTTTAAATTGATTGTTGAAACCTTTTCAACCTTTACCTTGAAAATCTCCTCAACAGACTTTTTTATATCAACCTTGTTAGCGTCTCTTGAGACTTCAACAAGTATCTTGTTCTGTAATTCTTTAAGACTGCTGCCCTTTTCTGTAAAAAGCGGTTTCTTAATTATGGTATAGAGATTTTTCATGAGCCTTTTATGTCCTCTATTCGTATTGCTGCGTGTTTTGTCATAAGAAGCACGTTATGAGCAATAACATCGTATGTATTTAGATCCGCAGATCTTATAACACTTACACTAGGTATATTCCTGGCAGAAAGTACAACCGAGTTATCCTTTTCAGGGATTACTATAAGTATACTTTTACCAGTAAGACCGAGATTCTTTAAGATTTCCTTCATCTCCTTTGTCTTTGGCTTCTCAATAGCGAAATTGTCTATTACAACAACTTCACCATCAGCAAGTTTTCTATAAAAGGCTGTCATTAAGGCAAGCCTTTTTACCTTTTTCGGTAGGTTATATGAATAATCTCTTGGTTGCGGGCCAAAAACTATTCCTCCACCCCTCCATAAAGGAGAGCGTATGCTTCCTGCCCTTGCACGCCCTGTACCTTTCTGCTTCCATGGTTTTTTGCCTCCTCCGCTAACAAGACCCTTTGTCTTTGTAGAATGGGTACCCTGCCTTTGGTTTGCAAGAAAATTAACCACCGCACTATGGACAACACCCTCTTTCGCATGGACACCAAATATATTATCACTCAGGTTCATTTTTCCAACAATATTATTATTTTTGTCTTTTACTTCAACCTCCGGCATATCAATCTTCCTTTTTAATCTCGAGAAATGTGCCCTTTGCACCCGGTACTGCACCTTTTACAAGGATAAGGTTCTGATTAACCTTAACATCAACTATCTCAAGGTTCTTGACTGTTACTTTTTCTGACCCCATATGACCAGGCATCTTCTGGTTCTTCCATACCCTCGATGGGTATGAGCTTGCACCTATGGAACCGGGGGCACGGTGAAACATTGAGCCATGAGAACCCGGGCCACCGGAAAAGTGGTGTCTTTTCATAACACCCTGAAACCCTTTACCTTTGGAGACACCAGAAACAGAAACCCTGTCTCCCTTTACAAATCTTTCAACAGTCAGAAATTCACCGACCTTTAAACCACCTATAGGGAATTCCTTTAATATCTTATAAGGTTTAACCCCTACCTTTTTGAACATACCTGATAGAGGCTTGTTTAATTTTTTTTCTTTTACCTCAAAAAAACTTATTTTAGCAGCCTCATATCCGTCTTTATCAAGGGTTTTCACCTGAATAACACAACATGGTCCTGCCTCAACAACAGTAACAGGATATGCCTTTCCATCTTCTGTAAATACCTGCGTCATGCCGAGTTTTTTACCTAAAATACATGTCATAAATATATCTCCAATATGCATCAATTACTAAGGAGTTCATTAGTAACTATTTGGCTAATTCCTGTCATAGTTTTATTTCTACATCAACTCCTGCTGCGAGTTCTAATTTCATTAATGCATCAACAGTCTGCGGAGTTGGATCAACGATATCTATTAACCTTTTATGCGTCCTGATCTCAAATTGTTCCCTTGATTTTTTATCCACATGTGGAGACCTGAGAACTGTTACTCTACTTATTCGTGTAGGTAACGGCACAGGTCCAGCTATCCGTGCACCTGTCCTTTGTACTGTATCCACTATCTCCTTCACAGACCTGTCAAGTACCCTGTGGTCATAAGCCCTTAATTTTATCCTTATCTTCTGGTTCACCCTTGTCTCACTTTTAGTTTTAAACTTTCAACCATATAAATTACTCCAGTACCTCAGTAACAACACCGGCGCCTACAGTCCTTCCACCCTCTCTTATAGCAAACCTTAACTCCTTCTCCATCGCTATCGGTGAGATTAGTTCTACTATAAGAGTTACGTTATCGCCGGGCATTACCA
>Ga0210024_1000703_pt1 | contig 30265 bp, 23 predicted proteins | sample CryGeymeta201525_FD_183988 | JGI IMG/M metagenome (GOLD analysis project Ga0210024, IMG submission 183988) | Groundwater microbial communities from Crystal Geyser aquifers in Utah, USA - Crystal Geyser metaG 2015-25 (SPAdes) (version 2) | ecosystem: Environmental > Aquatic > Deep subsurface >...
CCTAACCTTCCCCCGGAACAAGTCCGGGGGAATTGCCATTACCGAATCAAACTGTCAAATAGCATAACCCCCCACTACCTTTTCGGGAACTATGGGACAGTATTTTTGACCGCCTACTTATGGAATTCATCCGCGAGACCTCACGACATAATCCCCCCAACGAAAGGGCTGTAAGTACATGCCGAAACGACTACACAAAGACTGGCCCGTTCTCCGAACCTATCAAGGCGAACACCTGCGCCGCGTGGCCATGCCGCTGGGGGGTATTGGGACGGGGACGGTTTCGCTCGGTGGACGGGGAGACTTGCGCGATTGGGAGATTCAGAATCGACCCAACAAGGGTTTCACTCCCGAGCGCAGTTTCTTTGCCATCTGGACGCAGGATGCGCGGGGGACGAAAACTTGCCGGGCGCTGGAGGGGCCGATTGATCCGGCAGACTTCGAGGGCGAGAAGGGATGCCCCGTCCGCAACCACAGCCTGCCGCGCTTCAGCGACGCGTCCTTCCACGTTGCGTACCCTCTGGCGCAGGTTCTGCTTGAGGACCCCGATGTGCCGGTGCGCGTTCGTCTGGAGGCCTTCAATCCTCTGATTCCCGGTGACGCCGACGACAGCGGAATTCCGGTAGCGGTTCTGCGGTTTGTTGTGAGCAACAGGACTAAGGAGCCGGTGGCCGCGTCGGTTTGTGGGAGCGTGGAGAATTACTTTAGGGAGGTATCCACTCCGGCCCGCGAAGCGAACGAGTTCCACAAGACGCGAGGTCTGCAGGGAGTCCTGTTGCGCTCTGCAGGCGTGTCTCCCGACGACGAAGGTTACGGCTCCCTGGCGCTCGCGGTTGCAGGTGCGGAGAGTGTTACCCATCGCACGACTTGGCCGAACATCGGCTGGAATGGTTTGCTGCTGGACTTCTGGGACGATCTCTCATCGGACGGCAAGCTCGATAAGCGCTTACCTCAGTCCGATGATCTGCCGGTTGCGTCTCTAACGGCGAACATCGATCTTGCTCCGAAGGAAACTCGCGCCGTGACGTTCCTGCTGGCCTGGCGCTTCCCCAACCGCATGACGTGGACTCCGAAAGAGGCCGATTGCTCATGCGGCGGAGCCGAAGGAGACTGCTCTGAGAATTCCAACCTGATCGGCAACTACTACGCCACGCAATACGCGGACGCGTGGGACGTCTCCGTGAAGACGGCGAAGCGGATTCCCGAACTGGAAGAGCGCACGGTACAGTTCGTCAAATCTTTTTGTGGGACCGACCTCCCGGACGTGGTGAAGGAAGCCGCGCTGTTCAACCTGAGTACGTTGCGGACGCAGACCTGCTTCCGTACGGCTGACGGTCGGTTCTACGGGTGGGAAGGATGCAACGACAAAGCAGGAAGTGGTCCCGGCTCGTGCACCCATGTCTGGAACTACGAACAGGCGACCGCGTTCCTGTTTGGCGACCTGGCGCGCATGATGCGCGAGGTGGAGTTCCTCCACTGCACGAATGAGAACGGATTGATGAACTTCCGCGTTAATCTCCCTTTGGAACGCTCGCGGGAGTTTGGCATTGCCGCTGCCGACGGGCAGATGGGTTGCCTGATGAAGCTGCATCGGGACTGGCAACTATCCGGAGACGACGACTTTCTCCGTTCCCTCTGGCCTGCGGCGAGGAAGGCGTTGGAGTTCTGCCGGATACCCGGCGGCTGGGATGCCGACCGGGACGGTGTCATGGAAGGCTGCCAGCACAACACGATGGGTGTCGAGTACTACGGCCCGAATCCGCAGATGGGGGGATGGTATCTCGGCGCGTTGCGGGCAGGGGAGGAGATGGCGCGCTACCTGGGGGACACGGAGTTTGCCGACACGTGCAGCGGTCTCGCGGAGCAGGGGAGCCGGTGGCTCGATGACAACCTGTTCAACGGTGACTACTATGAGCATGAGATTCGACCGCCGAAGAGCGAGGACGATATCGCCGCGGGGCTGCGCTATCCCGGTCTCGGAGCGCGTGACCTGAGCGACCCGGACTGGCAGTTGGGCGCGGCGTGTCTGGTCGACCAACTGGTTGGTCAGTGCATGGCGCATGTTTGCGGACTCGGTTACCTGTTGGACAAGCGCAACGTGCGCAAGACGTTGCGGAGCATTATGCGATACAACTTCAAGGAGAAGCTCTACGACCACTTCAACCATCTCCGCTCCTTCGCGCTGCAGGATGAATCGGCTTTGCTGATGGCCACGTATCCGAAAGGGCGTCGCCCAAAGCTGCCGTTCCCTTACTGCAATGAGGTGATGACTGGTTTCGAGTACACCGCGGCCGTCCATCAACTCTACGAGGGACAGGTGGCGCAGGGCCTGAAGTGCATCGCGGCCATTCGCCGCCGATACGACGGCAAGCGGCGCAACCCCTTCGATGAAGCAGAATGCGGCCACCACTATGCACGGGCGATGGCTTCCTGGGCCGCTGTGCTCGCGCTGACCGGATTCCACTACTCTGCAGTCACGGGGACGATGCGGTTTGCCGCGCGGGAAGGTACCCATTTCTGGTCCACGGGTGCTGCCTGGGGAACGTGTACTATCAAGCAGCAGCGGGATGGCTGGAAGGCGAAGTTGGAGGTCCTGCATGGTTCGCTCCGTTTGACAAGGTTGCATGTTGGCAGCGAAGATTGCACGGACACGTTGGCTGTGAAGAAGCGGCCGCGTTCCTGATGCGGAACGAGTATAACCTGGGAGTGGGGTGTCGCATGGACAGCAAACGGAAGACTGGAACGCAGAGCCTGATTGTTTTGCTTGCCATATTGCCGTTGGCATTCTCCTTGACCAACAAGGGCGACGCGCAGAGGATGCCCATCGTCGCGGAAGGTAAATCGCTGGCGCGGGTCGTCACCCACGAGCAACCCTCGCCGATCGTGGAGGGCGCCGCTTCCCTGCTGGTGGAGTACATCCGCAGGAGCACGGGGGTGACGTTGGAGAAGGTGAACGACGCCGCGGCACCGGTGCAGGGGATGGCGTCCATCCACTGTGGATCGACGAAGCTTGTTCAGGGACTGAAGCTGAAGACCGAGAAGATGGACAAGGACGGATTCGTTATCGCATTCCCGAGTGCCTCCTCCATCGTGCTCACCGGTCCCACTGACCTGAGCGTCGAGTATGCCGTCTATGACTTCCTTGAGCGGTACGTCGGGGTTCGCTGGTTGTTCCCGGGGGCTGTGGGGGAGCACGTGCCGACGCTGAAGTCACTGTCCGTCCCCGCGGTGGAGGTGCGGCAAGAGCCGGCGTTCCGACATCGTCTGTTCAGCGGACTTGGCAAGGAGGAGAAACCGGAGAGTCGGGGGGAACAGGGACTCTGGGCCAAGCGCAACCGGATGCACGACCGACTCCAGTTCCATCACAATCTCTGGAGTCTGTACCTGCCGGAGAAGTACACTGCTACCCATCCCGAGTTCTTCCCCATGATCGGCGGCAAGCGGTTCCTTCCCGTACCCGCGGAGGGCAAGACCTCCGCACAGGATGTTCATGCACAGGTTTCGTGGCAACCGTGTTTCACCGCGCCGGGAGGGATCGAGGAGGCAGTGAAGAACATCTGTGAGCATTTCGAGAAGAATCCCTCCGTCGATTCCTACTCCTTCGGCATCAATGACTCCAACGACTACTGCACCTGCGACACCTGCACGGCGAAGGACGGGGGCGGGAAGAACGTACTCGGCGTCAGGAACATTTCCCAAAGCTACTATTCCTGGTGCAACGCCGTGGCGACCGGCGTGAACGCCCGCTTCCCGGACAAGGTGTTCGGCCTGCTGGCGTACAATGGCTCGTACAGTCCCCCGCAGGGGTTCAAGCTCAACCCGCATGTCGTGCCCATGATGACCTACGACCGGATGAAGTGGGCGGACACGTCCCACGAAGCGACGGGCCACGCGCTGACGGAACTGTGGGGCAAGTCGGCCTCCGTTGTCGGCTGGTACGACTACATCTACGGCGGTCAGTTTTATCTGGCTCCGCGAGTTTACTTCCACCAGATGGAGGAATATCTCCGCTACGGTTACGACCACAATGTGCGGTACTACTAAGTAAATCATCAATAATATTGTCCACCGCAGAAGGCGCAAAGCGCGCGAAGATTTGCCTTCTTTTCTGTGTTCTCCGTGATCTCTGTGGTGAGGAAATGAGGACAGAATTTATGACGATCTACTTATGCGGAGGCCTACCCATCCGACGACTGGCACGAGGGTCCGAAGTTGTATGTGGCGCTGAAGCTCCTCTGGAACCCGACGCAGGACGTGGACAAGCTGCTCAAAGACTGGTACGTCGCCGCGGTGGGACCCGCCGCCGCGCCGCATCTGGAGGCCTATTTTGCATCATGGGAGAAGTTCTGGACCACAGACGTGCTGCAATCCGCCTGGTTCAAGGGCAACGGCAACGCGCAATACCTCAATTTTGGGAGCAGCGCCTATCTCGACGCGTTCCCTTCCGCCGACTTGACCCGGTGCGAGGAATCACTGAAGAAGGCGGTCAGCCTTGCGACGGAGGGACCGCAGCGGGACCGGGCGCAGTATTTCCTTGATGGGTTCCTGCGCCGCCAGCCCGAGTTCAAGTCGCAGGTCAAGCTCCGCAATCCCGCCAAAGTGGACGTGGTCGCCGAAATCCGGAAGAGCGCCTTCGACAAGAACTTCGACGGTTGGGGCAACTGGCAGCGGGACTACTCCAAGGCCACGTTCTCTCACGACGCCGACACTGGTCGCGCCGCGCCGGGCGCGCTGAAGGTTGACGCGGCCAACTCGCAGAACTCGCCTTTGTGCTTCCTCCGCAGCATTCCCGTCGATCGTGCGAAGACTTACCGCGCTTCCGCATGGTTCGGGAGCGAAGGACTGGACGCGAAAGCGACGGTCAGCGTGCTGGTTAAATGGCAGGACAGTAAGGGCGCATGGATGAGCCTCGCCACCATCGACGCGAGCGCGCAAGCTCCGTTCGCAAAGGACTGGAAACAGGTCGACGCCTACTTTGAGACCGGCACAGACGCCAAGTGGGAGGAAATGAAGTTCGCGGTAATCATGTTTCTGGTCGATAACACCCCCGCGGGGCACGTCTGGTTCGACGACTTCACGTTTGATGAGGTGTCAATCCCTGAATGACCTCATCTTCTGAGTCGTGTGCCTGAATCAATCTATGCGAGTACCTGGGCGTTCACTGGACGAAGGAATTGGTCGCCTGGCCGCTATTCTTTGATGAAGGCGTATTGCAGGATAGGGCGGTTGTCGTTGAGGGACCTGATGTGCTGAGCGCAATCTCAACCATCCCGTCCCCCTCCATCAGACGCAGATACTCGATGATCGTGTTTAGTGGTATCTCCCCACCGTATCGGAGTCGTTCGCAGATGTCCCACGCGGTCCGGCGACCGTCGATCCATTTCCATATTCGCGTCAGGTCGAGTTGACGCTCGCCAACCGCGCTTATCTCGGCGAGACGCGCCCTCGTCGCTTCCGAGAGTGAGTCTTCAGGTGGCGCTCCCCAGCGCAGCCGACGCGCAATGAGCTTCGCGTCCGGCGTGGGAGTTTCCTCCGTGAGTGGGAATGACTCAAAGCTTGAGAGATCACTGACCAAAGATCTGACGACGTGAAGGGACTCGCACTCGGCGAACTCGATCAGGTCTTCGGCGATGGCGATGAGACGCGCTCGGAGCTGGTCATCGTCAGGCGCAAACCGTTGCGCCTGGAGCACGGCGTCATACCCCTGGAGTCCGAGGTGGTGCAGTAGCAACATGGCGGCGCGTGGCGCGGCGTTAGCGTCGTCACTCGTCAGGGCCGCGGTGATTTGCTCTTCCGCGGCACGGACGATGCGTCGCCTCCAGTCCTGTGCTGCAAGGTGACCGAACCACAGCGCTTCTTTTTCCCCGGCCGTAGCCAGGAGATGCAGATAGGTCCCCACAGCGACGCCGACGCGTCCGAGGGTGTTGTCGCTCATCTGGTCTGGAGTGTCCATATTGCTGTGATAGAAGCGGTCCGGCCACGTGGAGAGCTGCGGTGCTGGAATATCGAAGAACCCGTCAGAGACAAAGGCATCGTTCCCCCAGAAAGGTTCGGTGTGCCAGGGGAAGATGGCGTAGTTGTCTCTGGAAAACCGGTGGGCAGGCTCGCGCTTCGCGGCGGTCAGAAGGGATTCCATCAGTCCATCGACGAAAGAGGGAGCCTCCTCCGGCGACTGAAACAATACCAACTCACCGCCACAAATCGAGAAGTCCTGGCCCACTGAGTCGATGCAGATTCCGGCAACCACGCTGGTCAGGCGGTCGCGGTATTCCTGAATGTACGGAAGGAACCCGCTGACCTCTACCGCGTGCATGAAGCGAATCGTGCGACGGAGAGGGGGCAGTCTACCCGCGGCGATGAGCGCAGTGAGCGTGCGCGCCAGTTCGAGGGAAAGACAGCAGCCGGAAGCGTTGTCACGCGCGCCCGGTTCGGAGAGATGCGCCAGCACCCAGATTTCCTCCTCCGCGAGGTCGGTTCCGGGCAAAACGGCATGGACGAAGTCGGAGCTTCCCTCCACCAACTCTGCATCCACTAAGGCTTGCAGAACCACAGGCTCTGTCGCCTGAGCGATGGTCTGCCGGAGGCGACGTCCCTGCCGGGGCGACAGGTTGAACCCGAACAACGGGGACTGGTCTCGCCGCGCGCTCAGGCGGGTCCACATCACGAGGTCGGGTGCGTCTTCCGGTTCGCGAACGGGCGGGTGGGACGCCAGCCAGGGGGGACACACACAGTCCGACACGATCCCCACCGCGCCGCCCTTGCGAGCCGCCGCCTCCACCGAACCGGGAGGTTGGTCAGTGAACAGGATAGCGCCGGCGAGTTCCCCCTCGCTGAACTCCGATTCCTTGAGTGCGCCATTTCGCACGACGACCTCGGCGCAGACTCCATCGGGGAAAGGAGAAGTGCTGTTGCTGACCAGGCAGAGAGGCTCGTCCGCAGAACGACACACAAGTCCTGACGCCGACTCGGGTCCCACAACGCGCAACTCGGCGGAGTGCGGCCTCCACTCCAGCGGATTCTTCGCGCCGTCGAGCCACTCGGTCCGGTCGTCCGCGGGGTAGGGGATAAGCTGAGCGTGTGCAGCTCCGTTTTCGTCGTAGCGACGCTTCAGGATTTCCCCCGCCGCGCGCATTCCCGGCCCCGGAACAGTGCATCGACAAGACCAGTGGTTGGTGATATCCCGCATACACAAGCCAACGTTCAATTCATTGATGATGGCATCCATGATGGGTCGATACATGAAAAGGTCCTTTCTCGCAACCTCGGTGCGACGCTGAGCATAGCGCAAACAGCGCGGGAGGGCAAGGCGGATATCTCTCGGGTTCACGACCGGAAGTGGTAGTGTCCCGGGATCGGACGGACACAAAATAGTGTTACGACGGTGAACGGAATGGGTATAAAGGTGAACATCACTACTGGTTTTGGGAGAGGAGCGGTTACACAATGCTACGTCACAAACGAGGTTTCACTTTGATTGAGCTGCTGGTCGTCATCGCAATCATCGCGATACTGGCAGCCATTCTGTTTCCGGTCTTTGCGAGGGCGCGGGAGAAAGCGCGAACATCGAGCTGCCAGGCCAACCTGAAACAGATTGGGCTTTCCGTGCTCATGTATGTTCAGGACTATGATGAGAGGTTTCCGATCTCCGGGTACCAGAACCAATCGGGTCAAACTGGTGTGGCGTGCATGAACGGAGCGACGGAGGGTGGTTGTGCCAATGTATGGCACTGGTCGGAGGCAATTCAGGCGTACCTCAAGAACCGGCAGTTGATGCTGTGCCCGTCCGACTTTGCGGTGCCAAGCTGGGACACGGCCCGGGTGCTTACCTCCTACTACATGAACGCACGACTCTCACCACTTGGGGAGGCTCAACCGCACTGGGTGACGTGAAGAGTGTTGCCAGTACCATCATGCTGGGCCCGGGCACCGTGGCGAAGGGCTGGCACCCATGGGCCGGCGACATCTGGGACAAGGGCACTTACGACTGGTTTGTCACCTCGTGCGCGGCCAGCCCAGGGGATTGGTACTGCCCCCTCGGACCATTCGGGCAGGGCTGTTTTGTGCGCCACAACGGGGGAGAGAACTACTGCATGGTGGACGGCCACGTGAAGTGGCTGCGCATGAATCAGGCGGCTGCGGATGCGTCCAGCGGGATGCCAGTGTGGTTTGATGTGAACTCGTAGCAAAACCTCTTTTGCGTGCGTCGCGCTGATTTACGTTTTGCAGAACTCGAGGTTCCCCGCGGTTAACCCTCCGTCGACAACTAGAACCGCGCCGGTGACGAAGGAGGCCTCGTCGGAGGCAAGGAACAGCGCGGCATTCGCGATCTCTTCCGGCGTGGCGACCCGTCCCAGGGGATACAGCTTCGACACGTTCTCGATCACGGCGGGGTTTGCCGCTTTGATTGGCTCCCAGGTTTCTGTCTCGGTCGTTCCGGGGCACAGCGCATTGATACGGATGTTGTGCTTTCCGTTCTCCACGGCCAGTGAGCGAGTGAGGCTGATGATCGCGCCTTTCGCCGCGGTATAGAGGTGCTCGGGGCCGAAGCTCATCAGCGCATTAACTGAAGACATGTTCACGATGCAGCCAGCCCCCTGTTGCTGCATGGCAGGAAGCACAGCCTGCACGCACAGCCACGTTCCCTTCAGGGCCACGTTGATGACGGGGTCCCATACATTGCCGTGGATGTCGTCGACATGAGATATGGCGTTGTTGACGAGGATATCGACACGACCAAACTCCCGGAGGGTGGCTTCGGTCATGCTCAATACCTCGCCGTTATTTGACACGTCACACTGCTGGAACCGCGCCACACCCCCGCACGATTGAATGGAGTCCGCGACGTCGTGGCCGGTGTGCGGGTTGATTTCGGCAATAACCACCTCCGCTCCCTCTGCGGCGAATCGCGTGGCAACGGCCCGCCCAATCCCCCGCCCCGCTCCTGTGACGATTGCTACCTTGTCGCGCAGTCGCATCACTACCTCCCGTTACCTGCTATGGCAACTGACACTCATCCTCGCGGTACGGCGCCGTCTCATCCCACCTTCCGGTGAGTTGGGCGGTCAGGTCAAGATACTGACGACCGTACTCCACGGCAGGTTCGATCTGGAGGCAATACTGCCAGTCATTCCACCCGGAAACAAAGATGATGTCCGGGTTGTTCTGCATCGCCCACTCAAGCTGCCGACGATAGGCATTGCCGTCCTCCCGATCCACCGGACGGCATTGGTTACGGATCGCCTGGAAATCCGGTGATGGTTCCTTGCGCAAATACTTCGCCTGATAAGCCAACTCCATATACGCGTCGTGACCGGGGGAGACCGAAATCCAGTCCGTGCGTATCAACTGCGGATACTCCTCGACGTAGCTCCACACGTCGCAGTAGTACGGGCGGACGCGGCGTAACTCAAAATAGCGGTTGTCCCGCTCGATTTGTCCCACAGCGCGGTTGACCCCATTGAGGTAGGTCACGATGAGCGGTTTGCCGTTGTATCGGTAGTACCAGTCCTTGTCTGAAAAGTGGGCCCGAACGTAATCCATCACGCACTGGTACTCTTCGACGGTGGGGTCATCCGCGTACTTCTCAATCCATACGCAGAGGCTCAGCTTCCGGGATTCGTTCCGCTGGTTCGATAGCTCGTCTGCAAGCAGGTGCAACGACCGGTCTCTGGACAGGTCCGTCAGCGCGGGCTTCGCCTCTTCGCAGGGACACATATCGTAGACGATCATGTCAATTCCGGCGCGCCGCATCCAGTGCAGATGGGTGCGCAGAACCTCTGGGTCATCACTCCGATAGTATCCGAGAAGCGGGTGGTACGGTCCACCAAATTCGCGGATGTTGTTCCAGTCACGAGAATCATGCCCGTGATGATGCATACCGAACCACACTGCTACAGTGCCGTTGAATCTGTCCATGGTGTTGTCCTGAGTTACACGTTTAAGGCAAATGTCCGCCGAGAACTTCGGCTTCGTCCCGTCCCGCTGCAGACAGGGCAGGGGCATCATACGCCGGGATGGCACGCGCGTCAATCACGCGCAATCGCCCTTCCTCGCTGAGACAGTGGATGGTGGATAGAGTCACTCGCGGCCATGTCCGGTTCGATGACTTCTTACTCGACGAGGTAGAGATTTGGGAGTTCCCGCCGTGGAAGCACCTTTTCAATACCACCGTCTACCGTACGACGCTGATCCGTGCTATCATTGTCCCAACCGCAGTTAGTGTGACGGGAAGAGAGGGGGGCGAGTATGGGGATGACACATGTCACTGTGACAGTTCGCAACCCCGCCGATCTTGAGAGGACATGGGACGGGCTGTTTCTGGTGGACACCGGGGCAGTGGATTGTCTGGTGCCATCTGCACGTCTGAGAGAGATTGGGATCGAGCCAAGAGGGACGCGTACCTTTGAGCTTGCCGACGGCTCCGAAGTGAAGTTGGGCATCGCGACGGCTGAGATCGAGTTCATGGGCGACGTGGTCGGAGCCACGGTTATCTTCGGAGACGATGAAGCAGAACCTCTCCTCGGCGTCGCTCCGCTGGAGTCGGTGGGTATCGAGGTCGATCCCCGCAGCCAACGACTGAAGCGACTTCCGGCGCCGCGACTGAAGTAGTCTCGGCAGAAGGAATACCTGTATTTCCTCCCGGTAGCAGACTATGGGGCCGCGGAACCACGATAGAGATACCCGAAGGTGTGACCGATCACGAGTCTCCCTGCTGAGCTTCATTGCTTGACGCCAATCGCGAAGGCGGGTGGGTTTCCACCGGCAACATTGAGAGCACAAAATCATGGAGTCGAGTTGCCACTTCCAGCGTTTCCTCGAACTCGCGGCGGTCGGGTTCATCTGAGTTAGGGGGATACCGGAACATAGTCGCATAGGGAGTCAGCGCCGCACCCATACTTGCCAACGAGGCGAATGCGGGCGCAACTGCAGTTGCCCGGTGGATGAGTTCCTCCACATCATGGGTCTTGTCGAACCGCACGTCGCGGAAGGTCAGAAACGCCTTGATTGCTTTTTCGCCAGCTTGCTGACAATGGTAGACAGCGGTGTCCAGATAGGGGTCGGGTTCCGTCGCCAACTACCGCGCCGTTCCCAAATCACTGGCGGCCTTTGCGAGCCATGACTGAACGAGTTCCCGTTTAGCCTCGTCCATAGAGCACCCGCCCCCCTTCTGCTATCTGGCGCTCCAAAGAGGCGTATACGGGTCGGTATCGGTAGAACTCCGCACGGGTCTTCACGAGGATGTCCTTCGCAACGCCCAGACCACTAAGCGCCCGGTGCGCTTGCACGGCGCGGCGGGTGGGTGACAAGTCGCTCGCCGCGACGATAACAAGCAGGTCCAAGTCGCTATCATCGCCGGGTATCCCCCAGGCGTGCGACCCGAAGAGAATGACTTCTTCCGGCTGGAACTCCGCAACCAGCCGCTGAGTAATCTCCTCCAATAGATCGGCAGTGACTTGTCTCATCGCGTCAGGACTTCATCCCTTTGTGGCAAGGCCGCTGTCGCCTGATTTCCCTGATGACGACTGACAGGAATTGTAGTCGATACAGAGCCGTCACGCAACCACCCTCGATCGTTCACTCCCATTGCCAAGACCTATCGGACGAGTGTGAACTCAACCTTCCTTCGGCTTGATGAACAGCACCTCGGCGGGGTCGATCCAGCCTGAGCGCAGGTCGCATCGGAACCAGCCCTCGCTATTCTTCCTGTTGAACCGGCAGGGAGAGCGTTTGCCAAATTCTGCGAGGTCGTGTTGCGCCCAGGTATTGCCGCCGTCGAGGGATACGATGATTCCGGTGTTCAGGGGCGACGCGGGGGCGCAGTGTGAGGCCAGGATCACGTTGTCCTGAATGATCATATTCCCGGACTCGACTTCGGGGTTGAACAACAATGTTTGCTTCTCAGGATTGGCTATGTCAGCGGGAGCGCAGCGGAAGACACCACGGTCATACGGCTCGGGACCGTTCGAGTCGCTGATCCAATAGAGGTCGCCGTCAACGAAGGTGATGCCTCCGGCTTTGTACCGGGAGTTGAGGTGATCTGAGATGATGACCTTCCAACACCACTCGTCCTTTGCCGCGTCGTAGGTGCCTCGCAGCCAGTGGCACTCGAATCCCTCGGCACGGTCGGCGTCGCCGGTGCAGGAATAGAATGCTTCTTCGGCAGGATTGTAGGCGACACAGTGTATGTGCCGGGTGAAGACCGGGTTGTCCGGATCTCCCAGCGGTGTTCCTTCCTTCCCCCCGTACGGAGAGCCGTTATCTCGAATGTACGGGTTCTGCCCGAATGAGTACGCGGTCTTGACGGTGCGCCCGTTGTCGGTGGAGTAGTAGATGTTCACCGGGGTCGCTCCGCCGAGGACGTTGCAGTAGTTCCCCCACACGAGCATCTCTGAGCCGTGGACATCCCAGGAGTTGACTCCCGACAGTGGGTGGAAATACCAGCCGGGCTGGTTCGGGTCCTGCGGCTTGTGCGGGAGATAGTCGGAGCCGTCAATGTTTTTTACGATGACTTGCTCATGGGTCCTCAGATTGTCCGTGCTCAAGTACAGGTTGGATCGGGTGGCAAAGAGAATGTTCCCGTTACTGAAAATGTGGCTGAGCGTGATGTTGCTTGCGTTGGGGAACTGGGATTCATGCTGCCATGTCCAGCCGTTGTCTTCGGACAGGAAGATGGCGCCGTCCGCGAAGCCGAACGCCTTGTTGTCGCGCTGCGAGTCGACATACGGACCTTCCGGTTGCAGGCGATACCAGAAGTCATCCGTGGAAGGGAAATGCTGTGGCATGTTCATGCTACTCCTTGTGTTCTTCTGCTTACGGGGGACAGTTTACACGAACACACCGTGCAAAGCAACGGTGGGTGCTCATGCTTGCCATGCGTTCATGCTTGCCATGCGTTCATGCTTGCCATGCGTTCATGCTTGCCATGCGTTCATCCTTCTCATTCCCTCATGCGAGTGCTAAGATATCCCCGCCATGAGAAAGTTGGCCAGCACTGACTGGTTGATTGCCCTCTTACTGTTCTTTGCTACGCTGATCCCGATCGTGCTGACGGCATCCGACATCGGGTTGACGTACGATGAACCGATTTATGGTGGGGCGTCGGCGAAGGTGGCGGAGTGGTTGCGGCTGACGCTCCGGAGCGCCTGCGCCGGTGATGTTTCTTCCCCTTTCAGCGCCTCAACCATTGACGACTACTGGAGCGCGAAAGACATGCAACCCGCCACGGTGAAATATGTCAACGCGCTGTCCGTGATGTTGCTGCAGCCTTTGCTGGGCTACCTCGCCGCGATCCGGTTTGGGAGCGGCTTTATGCTGTCGCTGTGTGTGGCTGCGTTGTACCTGTGGTCCGCCCGCGTCTACTCCCGCCGCGCCGGGGTCGTCGGAGCGATGTCACTGGTGCTGATGCCTCGGTTGTGGGGACACGCTCACTTCACCACTTGCGATGTTCCTGTCGCGACGATGTCGTTTCTCATGGTGGTGAGTGTCTGGTGGCTGGCGCAAGTTGCCAGGCTCACATCGGCGGGAGGCGAGCAACGGGAGATTTCGCGCGAACGACGACGCCCGGCGATCGTGCCGGTTGTGTGGGCCACCTTCATTACTGGTCTCGTTGCCGGACTTGCTGTTGGCACGAAGATGAATGCCGTTGTGTCCTATGGCGTGCTGCTGCCGTGGGCGCTCACACAGGGCAGAAGAGGCTTCGTGCGGGTTGCCATCGCTTTGCTTGCTGTTGCCCCGATGATCTTCTTTCTTAGTTGGCCCTGGCTGTGGGTGGACCCGGCAACGCGCCTGGGTGAGTACTTGAGATTTCAACTGCAGCATTACAAGATTGGCGCAACTTACTTCGGGAAGACCTACGTGATTCCACCGTGGCACTATCCCTTCGTGATGACTGCCATCACCACGCCAATTGCGACTCTCGCGCTGGCCGTTGTTGGTAGCGTGAGAGTCAACAGGATGGCAGGAGACAGGAGATCAACTCGGACTCGCAGCGAGTCCGCAGCGCGGCTGCTGATTCTCTGCGTCGCCGTTCAGTTGACGGTGTTTGCCATGCCCGGCGTGCCGAGATACAACGGCGTTCGCCTGTTCCTGTCGGCGTTCCCGTTCATGGCGATGCTTGCAGGGATTGGCTACGACAGATTGGCGGGCTGGGTACTTGGTTGGAAAATGCTGGACATTGCCGAGCCACAGAAGGGATCGGACTCGCAGAGTCCGTCGAGACTGCGGAAGCAGATTGCTTTTGTCGTCGCAGCAGTCTGCCTTCTCCCGGGTTTTACGGGGATTGTCACGTACCACCCGTATGAGCTATCCTACTACAACTCGCTTGTCGGGGGATTGCCGGGAGCGGTGCAGCGAGGTTTCGAGCCGACGTATTGGGGCGACACTTATGTGAAGGCGCTTTCGTTTCTCAACCGGGACGCGCCCGATGGGGCGATCATCAACGTCTGGCCACCGGGTGTCGTGTCGTACTTCGAGATGTATCAGCGCAGTGGCGCCCTGAGACCCGACTTGCGGTTCACGGCAGGGGACAGCGCGATGCGCACCGCAGACTATGTTGTTTTTCACACCCGGCAGAGCGAGATGTCTGGTTCCCCACTCGCAGTGAAGCTCTTTAGAGAGGGGAAGCCGGCTTTCGTCGTGGAACACCTGGGCGTTCCCCTGAACGTTGTTTATGGACATAGCGAACTCAACCGCGTTCTCGGCGCCGGGACGAGAATGCGGTCTCCCAGCGAGGATATCCGATGACTATCAGGAAGTTCAGACCCCAAGAAGCGCAGACAATTGTCGATCTGACCGTCGATACGTTCCATGACGTTTCCATCGCGCGACAACTGGACAACCTCATGGGCGGCCATTGCGGATCGACCACGTGGAAGGATCGCAAAGGGGATGAGGTGCGTTCCGACATATTGGCAAACCCGGACGGAGTGCTCGTCGCCGAAGAAGATGGGGAAGTCATCGGTTACATCACCTGTCTCGTTGATCCAGTGTCGAGGATTGGCTGGGTTCACCACATGGGCGTGGCGAAAGCGCATCAGGGGGAAGGGATTGGCAGGCAGTTAATGGAGGCCGGTATCGAATACCTTCGCCGTGAAGGAATGGAGTGCTGCCGAATTGAGACAACGGAAAACAATGATGTCGGACGACAGTTCTACCCATCCGTCGGTTTTCAGGAAATCGCTCGACAGATATACTATGCGATGAAGTTATGACTGGTGACCCGTAAGTGGGCGGGGAACGCACCAATACTGCGTAGCCCCATATCCCCAACCTGCCACTTGAGCCTTACCAAGCGCCAGTCACCAATCACAAAACCATGTGCGGCGCAGCGACTTTTCTAACCCAGGACAACCTGCAGGTGCTGATCTCAGACTTCCGCATCGCAGACTTCCGCGTCAGCCACGACCTGTCGCCCAGCTATAACCTGCGCCCGATGCAGAGCGCGCTGATCTCCCGCATCGACAAGGGCCAACGAACCCTCGAGACTGCTCAATGGTGGCTCCTGCCCCACTTCGAGCCTGAACCAAAGACAAAACTCACCACCTTCAACGCACGCGATGACAGACTCATGCAGGGGATGTTCCGACCTTACTTCCAGAAGCATCGCGCGCTGTTTCTGGTAGACAGCTACTTCGAGTGGAAGAAGGAAGGAAGCGCTCGCGTTCCCTTCAGGTTCACAGTCGATGCGGGGAAACACTTTGCACTTGCGGGGCTGTATTCATTGTGGAGAAGCCCGAACGGTTCTGACGAGCGGCTGACGTGCAGTGTTGTCACGACTGACGCAAATGATCTTGGCAAGCCGATTCACTCGCGTATGCCGGTGATCCTCGATCCATCTGTGCACGATGAATGGCTTGATCCTCATTGCGCCGATGCGCGGACGCTTCTTCCACTGCTGAGGCCTTTCCCCTCCGACCGCATGGTAAAATGCCAGGTCTCTTCAGCAGTCAACTCCGCGTGCCACAACTTGCCTGATTGTATTCAGCCTGTGGCGGTATGGCTGTGACTGTTGTAGGCTTGGACGCTGCGGTTGTGGGGGATTCCCGCTAACTTTTCAGTGAGCGGTCCGGATTTGGCAGCCATCTCGGAAATTGTCGTCAAGTTTCGTTGAGGTGAGTAAGGCGAGCGTGCTATAATTCGTTTCCGTGGACTCAGAGTCCGAAAAGAACGGACGGCAACCCCCTGAAGATGACTGAAGACCGGTTTCAACTACTGCGACGGAGAATGAAGTTACGAAGGCTGGACGGGGTCATTGTCTCTCGGCTTGTCAACGTTCGCTACCTGACAGGATTCACGGGCACAGCGGGTCTGCTCCTTGTGACGGAAGACGCTGCTACTTTCTATACCGATTTCCGGTATGAAGCGCAGGCTTCACAGCAGGTCGTCGGACCGCGTGTGTCCATTGAGAAGCGCAGTCTGATTCAATGCGCGGCACGAGACGCCAAACGCCATCGGTTGAGAGCCGTCGCGATTGAGTCGCACCACGTAACAGTCGACCAGAAGGCAGACCTCGCCAGGTTGTCACCGGAGACCGACTGGCTTTCTGCGCAACGTGTGGTGGAGTCGTTAAGGTTGTCAAAGACGCCCGACGAGATCGCCATCTTGCGGCAGGCCATCGAGATCACCGACGGGGCGTTTGTGGAGGTGCTTGGCAAACTGCGTTCCGGCATGACGGAGAGAGACGTGGCGCAACGGCTCGAACGCGCGCTGCAACGCCGCGATTCGGATGGGCCTGCTTTTGAGACCATCGTAGCGTCGGGTGTGCGGTCTGCTCTGCCCCATGGGGCCGCGTCCGGGAAGAAGCTTGAGCATGGCGATCTGGTAACGATCGACTTTGGTGGAGCGTACAAGGGGTATTGCGCAGACCTGACGCGTACCGTATGCATTGGAAAGGCAAACTCCGACCAGAAGCGAGTGTACAGAATCGTTCGTGACGCGCAGTTGCGCGCGGAGGAAGTGCTTCGCGCAGGTCTGACTGGCAGAGACGTGGACGCGGCCGCACGGGAGCACATCGTCAGCAAGGGATATGGCGACCGATTCGGTCACGGGCTGGGCCATGGCGTTGGTATCGAGGTTCACGAGGCGCCAAACCTGTCGCGCACCTATCGCTCACGACTCCGCTCGGGCAGCGTTGTGACAGTGGAACCGGGGATCTACATCACGGATTGGGGCGGGGTCCGGATCGAGGACGTTGCCGTTGTCATGGCAAAGGGGTGCGAGGTGCTAACGCGCGCCCCAAAACCTGCTCGACTGCCCGAGCTGTGACAGGCGCGGACTCAGCGTCCGGCGCGTGCAGAATTTATCTCTTGTGATTTGCCCATACTGCGGAGGCAATATGAAAGAAAGAACCGGCGGACTCTCTTTGCGGATCAAAGAGGCGACGCGACTCCGAGATGCGACGCTCATGACCCTGACTGCGTTGACCGCTTTCGCTCTATTGATCCTGTTGCCCATGAGTGTTTCTGCACAACCAGGCCCCAAGCAGATCGCCGCCATGGTGGAAGCAGAGAACCTCAGATCCGGCATCGCGAGTCTGTCCGCTATTCCCTCACGCGTGGTCGGTTACGATGAGGTCAACGGTCGGAGCCGCTCCGCCACATGGGTGAATCGGCAGTTCCATAACATAGGGCTGGCAAACGTCCGGGAAGAGGGGTTCCGTGTTACGGTGCCTGTTGAACGGCAGTCCACGCTTGTGGTCGATGGTTCCGGCGCCGTCGTCAAGCTCAGGTCAATGTGGCCCAATTCCGTGCGGACGAATCAGACGCCAAAGTCGGGGATCAAGGGCAACCTTATCTACTGCGGCAAGAGCGAGTTGTCGTCCTTCAACGGCAAAGACGTACTGGGGAGCATCGTCTTGCTCGACATGGACTGCGGAACGGCGTGGTTCAGCGCGATGATCCTCGGCGCGCGCGCGGTCATCTTCATCGAGTCCCCCTCCATTTTGCGGGGAGAAGCAGAGTCGAAGTACCTCAGTGCTCCGGTGAACATTCCTCGATATTTTGTTGACAGGGCGACGGGGGGCAAGCTGAAGTCTCTCGCCACCGGGACGAAAGTTACGGTTCGCACTGAGATGGACTGGGAGAACCGCATGGCGATCAACGTCATCGGCGAAATACCCGGTTCCGACCCGAAGCTGAAGGACGAATGGGTGATTCTCGAAGCGTACTACGACGCCATGTCGGTCGTCCCCAGTCTGGCTCCGGGGGCTGAGCAGGCTTGTGGCATCGCCTCCATGCTCGAAGTCACGCGGGTGTTGAAGTCCCTTCGTCCCAAACGGTCGATATTGGTGGTTGCCACCTCCGGACATTTTCAGGCGCTCGCGGGAATCCGGGAGTTTTTCTACCGCCGACTTCCTCCGGATCCGTCGCCAGATCAGAAGAAGCAGTTTGCCAAGTACAAGGCCTTCATCGCGTTCGATCTCACCAGCCAGAGCGATGTCTTTGGCACGTTCTACAAAGGTCACTTTATCGACCAGCCCGAAAACATGCTTCAGTGGAAGTTTGCCGATATCGGTACCCTTCTCCGCGAGAAGGCGCAGGCAGCGGCCCCGCTAATCGGGTTACCCGGTACTGCCTACGTGGATGGCATCAACCCGATACAGGGCAAGAACTGGCGCACCTACCTCCCCGCGAAGCTGGCGATCGATAATGAAATCGCCAATCTCGTCGCTCTCCCTGGTCTGGCGCTGGTGACGGCAAACGACGCGCGGGTGTGGGTCAATTCGCCACAAGATACCGTGGGGCGCGTGAACATTGACAGTCTGACAAAGCAGGTCAAACTTGCGGCCTGCATCCTGCCATCGCTGATCAATTCAACCGACCCGGAGTTGCTGGACGTCTCGCTGGACAACACGTTCTACCGGGTGAGCGCCTTGCTTGCGGAGTTTGACCCGAAGAAGAGCTACATTCCCGATCAACCGGTGGGGGGCAGCCTGGGGGTCATGCACCGCGTGCCTGCGGGAGAAAAGACCTTTTGCGGGGTCGCCGGGAGTTTCGTCGTCAAAACGGCTGGTGAAGGGAAGGACAAGGGCCGGTTTGTGCTGGTCGGTGTCCCCAGTGCTGCGGCCAGGCAAACGCAATGGAGAATCGATGGGTTTGAGCTGGACGCGAGAACCGGTGAGATTATCAAAGCCCTCGACCGTGGCACGAACGGCGAGGAGATCTACCCGGCTGAGATCAGCATTGATGTCCCCAATAAGCAAGTTACTCTCGTCCTTTTCGCCTGCAAAGGCGTGACCGTCTACGATATGGTCGATCAGCGGCGCTTCAGCCTGCTGCAGAAGTTGTATGTGTATGACGCCCAAACGGAAGCAGAGCCATTTGCTTTCGGCTATTCATTGCCGGAACTGCCTCCTTCTGCGTCGCTTTATGAACCGGTGGCTGTTATCTACGCGCCTCCCGGCGAAGCGGACAAGCCCGGGACTCGCATTAAGGTGACCATGGGGGCTGATATCCTCGGTCTGCGGTTTGTGCTTATCAACTCCACTCGAAAGAACTACCTCGGCTCCGGCTTCAACGTTGACGAATATGACTCCATTCCCTTCACGCCGTACCAGGTGGCCATGGACATGTGGAACCTGGATGAACACCGCATTCGTACCCTGGAGGAACATGGGATCGCCAACGACCGCGTCAACGACCTCCACAAAATCGCTGGCGAACTACTGGTCGAGGCCCGGGAGCAACTGGAGCTGAAGCGATACGACCGTTTCCTTGCCAACGTGCGCGCCGCGTGGAGCTATGAATCCCGCGCGTATCCGGACGTACAGAAGACTGCAAACGATGTGGTCAAGGGAATCATGTTCTACCTGGCGTTGCTCCTGCCGTTCGCCTTCTTCACCGAAAGGTTGTTCTTCTCCTTTCCTGACATTCGCAAGCAAATCGTGGGGGCCTCCGGCATTTTCCTGCTGGTGTTCCTGGTGATCCAGGCCGTGCATCCTGCCTTCGCTATCACGACTACGCCTATCATTATTCTGCTGGCGTTTATCATTCTCGCCCTGACAGCCATTGTAAGCTCAATTGTCATCCAGAAATTTGAGAACGAAATGCGCGCGATGAAGTTGGAGACGGGGGCCATTCACTCCGCCGACGTTGGGCGCATCAGCGCAACAGCCGCGGCATTTAGCCTCGGCATCTCCAATATGAGGCGTCGCAAGGCGAGAACCTCATTGACTTGTGTCACTCTGATTTTGCTCACCTTCACTGTTCTGTCGTTCACCTCGGTTGTCACACGAACAAAAGTGAACAAGATCGATATGAAGCACGCCTCCTCTTACAACGGCATCATGATGCGCCAACAGGCTTGGGAGCCTCTGGGCGAACCCATGGCGTCCATCGTGAAAAATGAGTTTGGAGATCGGTACCCCGTTGCGCCACGCGCATGGTATCTGTCTACGCTGGTGGGCGAACGATCCTACGTTACAGTCGAACATGGGGGCAAGTCGTATTCAGCCAGTGCTCTTGTGGGGCTGTCGCCTCGTGAAAGGGAAGTCCGGGACGTTCGGAGGCTGCTTGCTGGTCGCTGGTTTGAGGAAGGTGAGCGCCTCGTCTGCATCATCCCAAGCGGAATGGCGAAACAGCTCGGAATCTCGGTAGACGATATTGGCACAACGACGGCGCACGTCCTGGGGTCCAGTCTCCAGGTGATCGGGATCGTTGATTCCGAGAAGATGAAGGAATTCAAAGACCTGGACGGCGAAATCCTCACGCCCGTCGACTACAATATGATGCAACAGGAGCAGCGACAGCAACAGGGGACACAGAAGTCCACGATGGGAGAACTGGAAGAATACGTTCACATGATGCCGGATTCGACCCTGTTTGTCCCGTACGATTTCGTGATTCTCCACGGAGGAGATCTTCGCTCTGTCACCATCGGGTTCCCGGACGGAAAAAGCGTGCAGGAAAGCCTGAAGGGACTGATGGAGCGTATCGAGTTGAACGTCTACGCGGGAGCAGACGGCAAGACCTACCTGTGCAGCGCCCTCGCTCAGACAACGCCCGTGGGTCTGTTGGACCTGATGGTTCCCATTGCCATCGTGGCGCTGATCGTGCTGAACACAATGCTTGGTTCGGTGTTCGAGCGGACCAACGAAATCGGTATCTTTGGGGCGCTCGGCCTGGCGCCGGTGCACATCTCGGCCCTGTTTATTGCGGAAGCGTGCGTGTACGCGATTCTCGGCGCAATCTCCGGCTACGTATTCGGTCAGGTGTTGTCGAAGGTGATCGTCGACTACAACCTGTCGCCGGGACTGAACCTCAACTACTCGTCATTGTCCACTGTGGGCAGCACCTTGATCGTCATGGTCACAGTGCTGTTGTCCACTCTCTACCCCGCCCGCAAGGCGGCGGAAATGTCTGTGCCGGACGTGGAGAGGCGCTGGAAACTCCCCGATCCTGAAGGCGATTACCTGCGCGTTGGGCTGCCCTTTACTGTATCGGCCAGTCAGTCCCTTGGCATTAACGCCTTTATGCGGCAGTACTTCGAGGCCCACACCGATTACTCCGTCGGCAATTTCTCCACAGGGGATGTCACATTCCAGCCTCACCGGCATGAACAGGGAGACGGCTATCGGCTGGGCGCCATGCTGTGGCTGGCTCCGTATGATTTGGGTGTCAGCGAGCATTTGACCATCGATACGGTTCCCACAGATGACGCATGGGTGAATGAGGTACAGATCATCATCCGCCGGGAGAGCGGAGACGAATCATCCTGGCTGCGCGTCACCCGCAATTTCCTGAACATCCTGAGGAAGCAATACCTGATATGGCGCATCTGCACGCCGGAAGTAAAGGCAGAGTACCAAGTGCGCGGTGAGGAAGCACTTCGTAGCGAACCTACAGAGCCCGAAGTAAGAGGAAGGAGTCTATGAAGCCTGATTCCAAGGACGAGAAGAAGCCATCCACTTATGTGGATCAGGAATTAGAGGAGTACCGATCCCTACTGGAGCCCCCCGACAAGTACGAGGAAGGCTTCAACATCAAGACGGTGATCGGGGCCCTGTTCATCGGGTTTGTGATGATGCCGGGGTCTATCTATCTTGGCCTTGTTGCCGGGCAGAACCTGGGACCTGCCGCCGAGTGGGTAACCATCATCCTGTTCGCCGAGGTCGCACGACGTTCGTTTACAACCTTGCGGAAGCAGGAGATCTACGTTCTGTTCTATATCGCAAGCACACTGATGGCGACCATGGGAGGTATCGCGCTTCCCGGCTCTCCCTTCTCCGAGTGGATATGGAAAGCATACCTTCGTACTTCGGTGGCCATGAAAGGTTTTGGGATTGATACGGATATCCCCAATTGGGTAGTGCCACCGGCAGACTCCGAAGCTCTCCTTCACCGCATGTTCATGCACCCCGACTGGCTGATCCCCTTCCTGCTTCTCGTCGCCGGCCTGCTCTTGGGGAAGATGAACTCCTACGGACTGGGCTACGCTCTCTTTCGGCTGACCTCCGATGTGGAGAAGCTCCCCTTCCCGATGGCGCCCGTGACGGCGCAAGGCGTCACGGCACTCGCCGAAGTAACGACGAAGGAGGAAAGCTGGCGGTGGCGAGTCTTTAGCATTGGGTCCATGATTGGGTTGGTGTTTGGGTCCTTTTACGTGGGCATCCCGACACTAAGCGGCGCTCTGCTCGCGAAGCCCTTGCAGTTGATCCCTATCCCGTTCATTGATCTAACCCACTCAACCCAGAACTTCATGCCCGCCTCCCCAACCGGTATCGCCACCGATCTCGGCGCTGTATTGTGGGGGATGGTGTTGCCGTTCTACGCAGTGGTTGGCGGTTTTGTCGCTGCGATGGCCACACTCATCCTGAACCCCGTGCTCTACCACCACGGCATCCTCAAGCACTGGCAGCCTGGGATGGACACCATTCGGACGGTGACCACCAATCAGATGGACTTCTATTTCAGCCTCGCCATCGGAGTGGCTCTCGCAGTGGCCGTCATCGGCATCGTGAGCGTGGCGAACGGGGCGATGCAGGCACGCAAGAATCTCGCTCTTCGCGGAGCTTCGCAACCCCCTGAAGGACGAGGGGACTTCCCGATCTGGATCGCCCTGGGGCTTTTTGTTCTCTCCACCTTTGGCTACCTGGCGCTTTGTCACGTTCTGGTACCCAAGTTCTCCCTCGTATTTCTGCTGCTTTTCGCGTTCGTCTTCACGCCTGTGAATTCCTACGTGAATGCCCGAATGCAGGGACTAACCGGGCAATGGGTTGAGATTCCGTATGTGCTTCAGGGGACGTTGGTGTTGAGCAAGTATAAGGGTGTCGATATCTGGTTCGCTCCGTTGCCCCTCCACAACTACGGAGGCATGGCCCAGCACTTCAGGGTTGTGGAACTAACGGGAACCAAGATCACCAGCATCATCAAGGCAGATATCGTGGTTCTGCCGATCATGATTGTATGCAGCTTCATCTTCTGGCAGTTCTTCTGGCGGTTGGCGCCCATCCCCTCTCAGGCCTATCCCTACGCTCAAAAAATGTGGCATCTGTCCGCCTTCAATCAGGGATTGTGGATGACTGCCACCAGCGATCAGGACTCCTACTTTCTGAAAGCCATCAACAAGAGCGTTATCTTTGGTGGACTGGGATTCGGACTGTGTGGCTACGCTATTCTGAGTTGGTTCAAGCTGCCGATTCTACTCATCTACGGGTTTATTCGGGGTCTGGGAAGCCTTCCCCACGGCTTTATCCCTGAGATGTTTGGCGCGTTGCTCGCGCGATACTATTTCTGGCCCAAGTATGGGAAGAAGCAGTGGAGACTCTACGCAACGGTTCTGGTGGCAGGATACGCGTGTGGGATGGGGCTTGTTGGGATGGCGTGCGCGGCCATCGCCATGATCTCCAAGGCCGTTTCTCAGTTGCCGTATTGAGGCGAAGATAGGTCGGGACTCGGAACCGAGGCTGCCTGGACAGGAAGTATGAAAACACGCATCCTGGTAAACGTAGACCATGGAGAGACGAGAGTCGCCGTTCTTGAGGATGGGCGGCTCTTCGATTTCTCGCTGGAACGCGAGAACCGACTGGTTGGCAATGTATACAAGGGACGAGTCGTCAATGTGCTGCCGGGAATGGACGCGGCCTTTGTTGAAATCGGACTTTCCCGTAACGCCTTTATCTACGTGACCGATGTTTCGCCAGAGGCGCGAACGGCAACCTCATTCCGGGACGTGGATGCCGCGCACCGGTACTCAAGCATCTCAGAGGCCCTGCAGGTAGGCGAAGAGATTATGGTCCAGATTGCGCGCCCACCTGTGGGAACAAAAGGCGCCAGAGTCACGACGAGAATCGCGCTCCCCGGCCGCTATGTCATTCTGCTAAGCCATTCATCCCGCCATGTCGGCGTCGCACGTCGTATTGACGACGAACACGAACGCAAGCGATTGCAGCAGATTAGCGATAGACTGCGGCCTCTGGATCACGGCTTGATCCTCCGTACAGAAGCAGAGGAACGGTCGGAGTCCGAATTGAAGCGGGACGTGGAAGCGATGACGGCTCTATGGAAGGGGATCAACGAGCAGTTTAGGTTGGTTCCCGCGCCGCACGAGTTGCACCGCGATCTGGGTCTGGTCGGGCGCGTCGCGCGTGACCAGCTAACCGAATACGTCGATGAACTCTTGATCGATTCTGAATCCGACTATGCTCGGGTGATTGAGCTGTTGCAGAAAGACGCCCCGCACCTTGCGAACAAGGTGAGTCTCTATGCCGGTGACATCCCCATTTTCGAACAGTATGAACTTGAGTCGGAGATCGCAAAAGCGCTCTCCAAGGCTATTCCGTTGCCGCACGGAGGGCAAGTGACGGTCGATGAGACGGAGGCGCTGACATCGATCGATGTGGACACCGGCAAATATGTGGGGAAGACGAACCTCGCCGACACGATCCTGCGCACGAATCTGGAAGCGGTGGAGGAGGTGGCGAGGCAACTGCGCCTCCGGGACATTGGCGGCATCATCGTGATAGATTTCATCGACATGGACCGGGTCAGGGACCGCATCCGAGTGATGAATGAGTTGGAGTCCGAATTCAAGAGAGACCGAATGCGGACTCGCATCATCCATCTGAGCCCTCTTGGTCTGGTGGAGATGACGCGCCGCCGGCGCGGCGCGAGCCTGCGAGAGCTTCTCTGCCAACCATGCCCCTACTGCACTGGGCGCGGCCATGTGCGCACGGCTGAGACGGTGGCCACCGACTTGCGCCGCAAGGTGAGGCGCATCGCTCGGCGTTCTGATGAGCCGATGCTGGTCCTGCGCTCTCATCCTGAAGTTGCCGCACTTCTGGTGGGTCCCGATGGCGACCTTATCCGGGAACTGGAAGAGGAGTGCGGCAAGCTGCTGGGGATCCGAGTGAACCCGGAAGGTCATATTGAGAGAAACGAGATATCGCCACGCGAATGCGAGGCGGAGTTCCTCGCCGGGTTCCAGCAATTGCAGGGACAGGAGTTCTCGATTGACCGAAGCGCGACTACCTATCCGGGTGATTCCTTCTCGTTCTACGTCTGCGGGGGGCAACTGGTGCAGCTACCGGAAATCGCGGACCTGACGGATAAAAAAATATCGCTGAAAGTCACCACGGTGGGGCGCTGGTTTTCCAGGGCTGAAGTTGCCTGACGCCTCCGGTTCACCGAAACTGCAAATTTGCAGACTACAGTAAATGAAACAACGATCGGCCATTCTTGCATAGGAGAGTACAATGTCTGAAAACGCAACCGCAAGTCTCGCAATTGAGGGTGGACCCAAGTCGGTCTCGTCCTACGAAGGATCAGGACCGCCGAAAATTGGGGTCGAGGAGTTCATGGAACTGGCGGACACGTGGGGTTTCACCGAAGAAACGAAGGAGTCCATCCGGCAGGCAATCGGCCGCGACAGGTTCACTTCGCCCATGCTGTCCCGTTACTACAACCCGAAGCCCTCCAAGGTGGCGGCGCTCGAGGCATTGTGCCGGGAGTTGTTTGGTGTTCCCTACGTACTGGCGGTGAACTCGGGTACTTCCGCGCTGAACACTGCCTATGTTGCCGCGGGCGTCGGGCCGGGCTGTGAGGTGATCGTTCCAGCGTATACTTTCTTCGCAACCGTGGCAGAGGTAGTCACTGCGTGCGCGATTCCCGTGATCGCCGAAGTCGACGAGTCTCTCACCATCGACCCGCAGGACATTGAGGCGAAGATCACGCCACGCACCAGGGCCATCGCGCCTGTTCATCTTATTGGTACGTGTGCCGACATGGATGCCGTCATGGGAATTGCCCGCAAGCACAACCTGATGGTGATTGAGGATACGGCACAAGCCTGCGGCGGAGAGTACAAGGGCAGAAAGCTGGGCACCATCGGAGACTTTGGTTGTTTCTCTATCAGCAGCTACAAGATCACTGGTGGCGGCGAAGCCGGGCTGGTGATGTGCAAGGACAAATTCCTCTACACCCGGGCGCAGAACAACCACGACACCGGCGCGTGCTGGAGGCCGGATCGTTTTGCAGTGGAGCAGGAGGAGGGCGAACTCTTCTGCGGCTACAATTACAAGCTCTCTGAACTGGAGGGCGCGGTTAACCTGGCGCAGATGCGTAAAATGCCGGATCAGGTGAATCGCTGGCGAACGGCCAAACAGCGAGTGGTCTCTCAACTGAAGCAGCACGAGGGAATCACTCCTCAGAAAGTGAACGATCCCGACGGCGAAGTGGGCTACAAACTGGTATTCTTTCCCCCCAACACCGCGGAGTCCATGAAAGTTGTGCAGGCGCTGGCCGCCGAAGGCGTCCCGGTGAGCTGCCGCGGCGACAGGGAATCGCGCGACTGGCATATCTATTCCTACTGGGAGCACCTGATGGACAGGAAGAGCGCGTCCGCCGATGGTTGCCCCTGGACGTGCGAGCGGAACGCACCTTTTGTCCCCGATTACAGACCCGACATGTGCCCGCGGTCCACCGACCTGCTGAACCGGGCGGTGTATGTAAGCATCGACCAGTGGTGGACGGAGCAGGATTGCACCGCAGTCGCCGGGGCCATCAACAAGGTGCTGGGCGCCTTCTATGCCTGTTCGGGTTGAGAGTCCGCCCCTACAAAAAACGCAAACGGTGGATTCTCAACCGAAACAAGTATATCTGTGGGGAGGCCGAGGACTATCTTAGATTTGATGTGCGCCTTCGCCCGCTCGGGTGGGTGTAAGTCAGATTTGTGACGCGTGGTGGTAATTAGCCCCCTGGGGTCGGTCAGGCATAAACGAGAGGTTGTTGCAAGAACTCACTCAGGACCGACGAACCGCGAACTCCGTTACACAATCACTGTCGGTTTCCAGACGATAGGCGCCTATGGTTCCGGCTGGGGTGGATAGGGCTGATTATCACAAATTTAACTTACACCCCGCTCGGGTGTTTGACACTCAGCCGCTCGTTGGATATAATCACGATGTCCAAACTCCGGCGCAGGCGCAGACACAAAGACAAGCAGCGGCCTGTGGAAAACTCTAACCCGTGTGGTTGATGCACTGATGACGATTTTCCTGATCTCGAAACCGCGGAAGCGTAAGCCTCGCACCAGAGCAAAGTCCTACTTTTTGTTGCTGGTAACGGCCCTTTCCATCGCCAGCATACTCTTTGCTCAGGAAAAACCGCCGCCTCCGAGCGGACCGGCGGCGCCCCCCGCGGGAGGAGCACCCGCGGTAACGCCGGGTGGGGCACCGCCTCCCGGTGGAATGCCAGGGGCCGAGGGAGCCCCAGCCGCCGCTGCAGGGACTCCGAAGTTCGAGCCTGATCCTGCAACAGGAGGCAAGGACCAGGTCGCCTTCACCGCGATTCGCAAGACCGGCCTCACTACGGAGTCCATCGTCTCCGCTGACGGAAAAATCGAGGAAATCTACGAGTTCGCCTACTACGACCCAACGCCCGACTACAAACGCGCGGTGAACGTCCGCATCCCGAAGTACTTCACCCAGGGGAAGCGAACGGTAGCGGGCTGGTATGCCCGATTCCGCTGGTGGGAACAGAAGCCGGATTGGTCCGAGGCCGAAAGAGCCGCAATCATGGCAGGTGTTGTTGCGGGGTCAAGGGCTACGGCGAAGGCAGACAACACGAAGTATCTGCCTAAATGGTTGACGGAGCAGCCTCCTGCCAGTCCACAGGAGAGCGCGGCAATTGCTGCCGCGCTGGAAGCGGGGTCGCAGTATGTAGGTGGCCGTTAGGCTGATGCTTGTAAGTAAAGTGTACTTTGAGAGTTGATTCGCTATGAGCCAGGCAGTCGCAGTGCGAGTGGACAAGAAAGGGCGGTTGACGATTCCCAAGCGGATTCGTGAGTCTGCCAATGTCAAGCCGGGCGATCGGTATTTCGTGCAGTCGGAAGGTTCGGTGCTGCACTGTGCCAAAGCGGATGAGAACCCCTTTGACTTCCTTGCTCGCCACGCTATCGAGGAATACCGAAAGGGGAGAACGTTCAGCATTGAAGAAGTTGCCGCTGAATTGGGAGTAGAACTCGAAGGTGAGTGATTGCGACTGGGAAGTCAGCTTTACTCGTCAAGCAAATAAAGACGTTTCTCGCCTGCGTCCTTGGTGTACGCGGGTGCGCAAGGAGGAGATTTGCGCTCTGAAGCATTGCCCCACCAAGAGGCTACGCTACGGGGATGTCGAGTGATGCGTGACCCCATGTCTCCGATCATTGGAATTCATGGACAAAGAGAAACGTAGGGATTGCAATTTCCACAAAGGTGGTGTCTCCAGTGAAGATATCAATTCGCGGATGGGTTCTTCTGTGCGGAGTGCTACTGCTGGTAGTAGCGGCAGGGAGTTCGGACGCAAGACGGTCCAGCAAGAGGAGTAGTTCGGGATGGTGGGCCGCCTACCCTCTTCCCGAGCGGAGCTGGATTCGTTCCGGTATATGGGCGTTTGGATCTACCGAGATGGACAGGTACTATCACACCTTCAAGTGTCCCGTGATGAAGAGGACGAACGCTCGAATGCTGGTGGGATGGTCCACCGCACAGGAAGCACTTGACAATGGCTATCAGCCACACCCGCAATGCCACCCCTTTGACCCACGGGCGGACAACAGTCCCGGTTCGTCCCTCAAGCGGAAGTTTGACGCTTCGACGAATATGAATCGACACGCGCAAGAAGCGGTCTCGAAGGGAGACCTCGTCATGGCGTCGCGGTATCTCATTGGCGCGTGGATTACATACGGGGACGCTCTGATGACGCTGGCGGACATGGAGAAACGCGCGGGCAGGTTGGAGAACGCCAATCAGTTGTATCAACAGGCTGCTCAAGCTTACGCCAGTTCGCGCACAGCCATGCCGCCTGTTCCGGCGTTCGGGCAATCGCCTGGCGGCGCCAGCAGCGGCGGTGGCGGTGCCGCGGCAGGCCCCGGAGCTCCGGCTGGCCCCGGTATGGTTGCGCCTGGCGGGGGTGGCGCGCCGATGGCTCCTCCGGGAGTGGGTCCTCCCGCCGTTCAGTAATTGGAGCGCACATTTTAGCCTGAAAAGGATTATGAGAACCGCATGAAACGCAGATCGCTGCTGATAGTTGTTGCCACGGCTGTCGCCTCCTTTGGGATGGCCCATGACTTTCTCGTGCCGGTGGAGGCTCACCGCATCACAGGATTGGATGGGAAGCCAGTTCCTCATTGGGTGCGTTATCCGTTCGAGTACCAACTTTGTGGAATTTCGCTGGGCGACAAACTATTGGATCGTGGAGTTGGGAACTACATATTCCGGTATGCCCTTGTGCGTGTCCACGGGATGCCGGACGGCATTGTTGTGGGACGCAGCGCCACGGCCGCTCAATTGCCTCCTGAAGGTGGTGCGGGCGAAGCGGGTGGAGCCGGCGGGCCGGGTGGTGGCCCGGCGGTTTTCCGGGAGCTGCCAGGCGGTCCTGAGGGTGGGCCATCATTGGGAGCCGCACCCTCAGGAGCAGGTGCTGCGGGCGTAGCGGGCGCTGGAGCAGCAGGAGCAGAGGTGTCAGCGGCTCCCGCTCCTGCATGGGCGACAGCGGCATGGGTTGTCCTGGATGGCAACCATGTTGAATGGCTCTACCGGCGAGACACTTACGTCATGGGATTCATGGTGGACCGTTTGGGATTCGTCGATGGTATCGTTGTCGCGGGCAGTGAGTGCCCCATCGCCCGAACGCAACTGGCAGACCCCGCTCACCACATCAAGCTGGGTGACGATTCCCGGAAGGTCATGTACCGATACGGATTCCCGGACGAAATCGAGACCTTCGTGAGTAGCGGAGGCGGCGCTCCCGCCGGCGGCGAAGGGATCCAGATCCCCGGCAGCGCGACCGTCACT
>Ga0210024_1000709_pt1 | contig 30022 bp, 27 predicted proteins | sample CryGeymeta201525_FD_183988 | JGI IMG/M metagenome (GOLD analysis project Ga0210024, IMG submission 183988) | Groundwater microbial communities from Crystal Geyser aquifers in Utah, USA - Crystal Geyser metaG 2015-25 (SPAdes) (version 2) | ecosystem: Environmental > Aquatic > Deep subsurface >...
CAAATTTGGGAATAGACCCCTATCCGGCCAAATTTGACCAAAAACAAACTTGCTTACAGGCTAAAGAAAAGGAAGGTTCCGTTGTTACTGTTGCCGGTCGACTGCGTTCTTTGCGCGGGCATGGCGGATCGCTTTTTGCGGATTTGGTTGATCAAAGCGGAAAAATCCAGCTTTTTTTCTCAAAAAAAGATGTTGGCGGGGAAAAATTCAGTCTGCTTGAACTGTTGGATTTAGGCGATTTTATTGGTGTAACCGGCGGAGTTTTTAAAACTCAGGCAGGGGAAATTACTGTTAAAGTGGCTGATTTTTCCTTACTCACCAAATCAATTGCGCCTCTGCCGGAAAAATTTCATGGTTTGACCGACATGGAAGTCAGGCTCCGCCAGCGGTATTTGGATTTAATTATGAATCCGGAAGTGCGGGAAATGTTTATTAAAAAGTCTAAATTTTGGGTGGCGGTCAGAAAATTCTTGGCAGACAAAGGTTTTATGGAGGTAGAAACACCGGTTTTGGAGTCTGTTCCCGGAGGAGCGGACGCGACTCCTTTTATTACACACCATAACGCTTTGGATACCGATTTTTATTTGCGTATTTCCCTGGAGCTTCACTTAAAGAGACTTCTGGTCGGTGGATACGAAAAGATTTTTGAAATCGGCCGGGTTTTCAGAAACGAGGGAATAGATGCCGAGCACTTGCAGGATTATACCTTATTGGAATTTTACTGGGCTTATGCGGATTACAACGATTTGATGGAATTAATTGAGGAGTTTTATAAATATTTGGTTAAAGAAACGACCGGCGGTTTAAAAACCGTTTACAAGGGGAAAGAGGTTGATTGGTCCGGCGATTGGCCCAAATTTGACTATTGTGAACTTTTTAAAAAAAAGACCGGTCTTAATCCGGTGAAAACAACGGGACAACAGTTGTTTGAAAAGGCGGTTGAATTAAAACTTAAACCGGAGAAAAATTTAGGCAAAGGAAGACTGATGGATTTAATTTATAAAAATACGGTCAGACCGGGTTTGATTCAGCCTTGTTTTTTGATTAATTCACCGGTTGAAATTTCCCCTTTGGCTAAAAGACACAAAGAAATCTCGGAAATTAGTCAAAGAATGCACCCGATGGCGGGTGGGACAGAATTGGGTAATGGATTTTCTGAGCTTAATGATCCTCTTGATCAGAGAGCCAGGTTTGAAGAGCAGCAAAAATTGCGTGACGCGGGTGACAGCGAAGCCCAGACGATAGATGAAGATTTTGTGACCGCCTTGGAATACGGCATGCCGCCGACGGCCGGCTTTGGCATGAGCGAGCGCTTTTTTGCCTTTTTAATGGACAAACCAATTAGAGAATGTGTTTTTTTCCCACCGATGAGAAGGGGATAACCTTGAAATTATAAATCCTAATTTCTAAATTCTAAACAATATCAAAATTCAAATTACCAAAATTTCAAAATAAGTTTTGATATTTAGATTTAGAAAATTTGAATTTATTTAGGATTTAGTGTTTAGAGTTTAGAGATTTTTTAAGGTGATAAATCGAAGTCAAGCAATCAGTTTAATTAAAGAGCATGTCCAGAATGGGAATATTATCAAGCACATGCTGGCGACCGAGGCTCTGATGGGTGGAGTTTACGGTGAATTAAAAAATCGTGGCAGAAGCGATGAAGAATTAGGTGGAGTAAAAGAAGAATGGCTGATGGCAGGATTACTGCATGACGGGGATTATTGTGATGAAGTGCCAATGGAAAAACAGGGAGTGCAGATAACCGAGTGGGTTAGGGAAAAGGGATTTAATCTGCCGGAAAATGTGGCTCACGCGATGGCGGCGCATAATTGGCATGCGACAGGAGTTGAACCAAAAAATTTGATGGACTGGACAATTTTTTTAGGGGATAGTTTAACTGGCTTAATCGTCGCTTCAACCTTAGTTCTTCCGAACAAAAAACTGGCTGACGTGACGATCGAAAGGATTTTAAAGAAATTTAAAGAGAAATCATTTGCCAAAGGAACCAGGAGGGAAGATATTTTAATGTGTGACGAAAAATTAGGGTTTAGTTTGGAAGAATTTGTTAGAATAACGCTAAACTCGATGCAAGGGATTTCTTCGGAATTAGGTTTATAAAACTTATAACGATTATAAAATTTATGGTGGATATTAAAAAATTACGCGAAAATCCGGATTTTTTTAAGAAGGCCACTGCGGATAAACAACGGGGTTCAGGGTTAGTGGATGAAGTTCTGAAATTGGATGGAGAGAAAAGAAATTTACTTCAGAAAGTTGAGACACTTCGGGCAGAACGCAATAAATTAGGCAAAGAAGATATTGAAAGAGGGAAACAGATTAAAGTGGATTTAAGCGGATTGAAAGCGGATTTAAGCAGAGTGGACAAAGAACTGGAAGAAATGTTATGGAAGCTTCCGAATCCGGCAATGCCGGACGTTCCTGTTGGGAAGGATGAAAATGAGAACGTGGAGGTTAGAAAATGGGGGGAGATTCCTAAATTTGATTTTGCGCCGAAAGCACATTGGCAGCTGGGTGAAAGTCTGGATTTGATAGATACTCAAAGAGCCGGTAAGGTTTCCGGAACCAGATTTGGGTATTTGAAAAATGAAGGAGTTTTACTGGAGCTGGCCCTTCTGAACTTTGGTTTAAAAAAATTAATAGAGAAGGGTTTTACCCCGGTTTTACCGCCGGTGATGATTGCAAAAGAAGTTATGTCGGCTTTGGGCTATAACAATTACGGTTTTGACGAAACATACCAAATTGTTGATGAAGATTTGGTTTTGGTCGCAACCGCCGAGCATGCTCTTGTACCGTATTATAAAGACGAGATACTTACAGAGGGAGATTTACCGAAAAGATTTGTCGGTTTTTCGAGTGCCTTCAGGAAAGAAGCCGGTTCTTACGGTAAAGATACCAAAGGTATTTTGCGGGTTCACCAATTCAATAAATTGGAGATGGTCTCTTTTTGCAAGCCGGAAGATTCTCAAAAAGAACACGAGTTTATTTTAGGAATTGAGGAAGAGTTGATGCAGACTTTGAAAATTCCCTATCATGTGACGCAAATGTGTACCGGAGATTTAGGCGATCCGGCGGCCGCCAAATTTGATATAGGGGCTTGGTTCCCGTCAGAAAATATATACCGCGAGACTCATTCCTGCAGTAATTGCACTGATTATCAAGCTCGAAGATTAAACATCCGCTTTAAAAGAAAAACAGGAGAAATTGAATTTGTTCATATTTTAAACGGGACTGCTTTTTCCGAAAGGCCGATTTTAGCGATTTTGGAAAATTATCAAAAACCCGACGGAACCGTCGAAGTTCCCGAAGTCCTGCGTCAATTTGTCGGCAAAGATATTATTTCTCCAAAAAGCTGATCGTTTTTAAAGTCGGTGATTTTTACCGGTAAAATTTTACCTTTTACTCTTGCCCTATCTCTTACTCTTACTTGTATCGGCCAGCCGTTTTCGGTCATCCCCTCATTACCCCTGACGATTAGACAATTGGTAGTTTGTTCGATTATTTTTTCAGCTTCTTTTTGGCGGATAGCCTTAACTGCTTCCACGATTCTCTTTATTCTTTCTTTTTTGATCTGACTTGGTAAATCAGACAATGAATAAGCGACAGTTCCCTTTCGAGCCGAATAAGTAAAAATATGGGCAAAAGATATTTTTGCTTTTTTAATAAAGTCCAGGGTTTCCCGAAATTCTTCTTCACTCTCGTTGGGAAAACCGACGATAATATCAGCCCGAAAAGTAAAAAGTTGATTTTCTGCTTTAATCTGCTTAATGATAGATAATAATCTGCTTAAATCTGTTTCTCGGTTCATTCTTTGCAAAACATTTTGCGATCCTGACTGTAATGACAGGTGAAAATACTGACTGATACGGGGATTATTAATGACCAATTTAACAAAATCTTCTGTCAGCATCTCGGGATAAATTGAGGAAAAAGAAATTCGCTCGATTTTTGTTTCTTTTAAAATTTTATTAAGTAGTCCGGTAAGGTCAGGGTAAAGGCCGATATTAATGCCGGTTAAAATTACTTCTTTAATGCCGTTTTTTACCCAAAAATTAATCTCTTTGATAATTTTTTCCGGCGGAATGCTCTTGGGAATCCCGCGTAAATAGCGGGTGAGGCAATACGAGCAATATTTATCGCATCCGTCTTGAATTTTAATAAACTTTCTTCCTGATTGAATATATTTATTATTTAAACATGTTTTAGACTGTAGGGGCGCGATTAATCGCGCCCGAAGATGTTTGTTAAGAATGTTGATTGTTTGATCCTTATTTTCATTTGAGACGAATAAATTGGCTTCCGGTAAATTAATATTGAATATTTCTCTCGCAGTTACGCCACAGCCTAAAACAACCAAAAAACTTTTTGGGTGTTTCTTACGCAATGCCCGTATTTTTTGTCTGCTTTCTTTCTCGGCTTTGGCCGTTACAACGCAGGTGTTTAGTAAAACAAGATCAGGTTCTCTTAATGTTTGCCGTAAGCCATTTGCTGTAAGCTGTAGGCCGATATCTTCCATTTCCGCTTGATTCGTCCGGCACCCTAAACTGTAGGTTAAAAACGTCTTTGGTGCTAAAATTGAGTTTGACATGATTATTAATCAGGGTGTGGATGAGATGTGAGAAGCGAGGCGGGGATGGGAAGTGTGGGTGAGTAAGATTTTCTTAACCCACTTCTCATTCTCACTTCTCGACTCATTTCACACTTCCCACCCTCATCCTAAATTATTTTTTGTGTTTCGAATTTGAAGTATTTTACCATTCTATGAAGCTAAAATCATTTTTTAAACGATTAATTTTGACAGAAGAAAAAATTGTCCAAGTTTTTTCACCGATTAACGGCGAGATTTTGGTTTATGAAGACTTATTTGGGAAATACAGTATGCGCATCGGCGGTGTCAGTCAATCGGGGGGATTGGTGGTAGATATTTGGAAAAAAGCGATTGAAGAAATTAGAAATTTGAAATTAGAAATTAGAAATTGTTTAATTCTTGGATTAGGATGTGGAAATTCGGCGGGACTGGTTAGCCAAAAATGGCCAAGTGCGAAAATTACCGGGGTAGAAATCGATCCGGTGGTGATAGAGGTTGGAGAAAAATATTTTGGGTTAAGGAGTATAAAAAACTTAACAATAGTAATTGGCGACGCCTTGATTCCTACAAGCTACAAGCTAATTCCTACAAACTTTGATTTGGTATTGATAGATTTATACCTGGGTCAGAATTTTCCCAAACAGGCGGAAAGCGAAAAGTTTATAAGTGACCTGAAGGATATTTTGAACAAAGAGGGGATTGTCGTTTTTAACCGTTTTAATTGGGGGCAATATCGAAATCAAGCCAGAGATTTTGAGCAAAAATTAAAACATCATTTTGCCAAAGTTTGGTCTAAAAAAACCGTCTCCAATCTGCTTCTTTTTTGCCAGGGATGATATAATTCGAGTCATGGAAACAACTGAATCTCCCAGACTAAAACTTGAGTATAATTTGGCAGGGGGGTTACTTCTTACTATTAGAGAAAGAGATTTAGAACTATTAACAAATGAGTTGGTTTCTTCCGGTTATCGTTATGGGTGTGTTTTGCCGTTTAGGGGGTTGACTAAAGAAGGGGCAATCGGAAATTTACAGAATTCTACTTTGTCCATTGTGCATATCGAGAAAGCTTGGAATCCGACGAGTCACGATTTTTTTCCTAAGGCAGTTTTAGCCGGAATGTATGGATACTATAAGAGATTTTGTGGAGACAAAAGCGGAGCGCCGATCTTACAAGATGCCGCTTTTCCTTCAAAAAATACATGCGGCAGGTTATTTAAAGAGCTATACCGTGCATTTCCTGGTATTAAATTTATTTCTCATTCTTTTGATGTAAATTTCCCTTCTGACAGAATGCTGGTTGAAATTAACTCGGGAGTTGAATTAAACCTATCGGAAATTTTAGATACTTCATGGCAAAGAGGATTAGGTTTAGTCTTTGATCCGAGTCATTTACTTGCTCCCGGTAAGGTTATTAGTGTTACAGGAGAACCGACACAATCTTATCAAGGAGAATGGGAAAGGCAGTTTAATGCTTTTAGAGAACAAATAGAGGTAGTGGATATCAATCCGCCAACTTCTGGCGCAGTGTCTGACTTGCTTAGAGGAACAGGATTGTTAAAAGAATTAGCCCAAGCGGCAAAAGAAACTCAAGGTATCAAATTTTTAAGAGTTGAAATTCCTATTCCGCCGAAATTACAAATTCCAGGTTTGCCTGGTCACCAGAAGGGTTTTGACTTTCTTCAGGCAATCGGACAAAAATTAATGGAAGATTAATTTCTTCTTTGTGTCTTTAGCTATATAATTAACAAGATGTTTAAATTTCTAAAGAATGTTTTTGATCTGAATAAAAAAGAGCTGGACAGCTTGGGGCCGATGGTGGCGAAAATAAATTCGTTTGAGGGAGAATTTGAAAAATTGTCTGACGAAGAACTGACGGCTAAAACTCCGGAATTTAAGCTCCGTTTAAGTAAAGGCGAGTCTCTTGATGAAATAATGCCTGAGGCCTTGGCTGTTGTTCGGGAGGCGATTAAAAGAAAAGTAAATCAGCGGGCGTTTGATGTTCAGTTAATGTCGGCTATTACTTTGCATAAAGGCCGGATTTCCGAACAAAGAACCGGTGAGGGAAAAACTCTTTCCGCCGCTCTGGCTGCTTATGTTAACAGTTTGCCGGGGAAAGGGGTTCATATTGTGACGGTTAACGATTACCTGACTCGGATAGGGGTTGGCTGGTACGGGCGGGCACTGACGATGCTGGGGCTTAGAGTCTCGGCCATTGTTCACGAAGAGGCTTTTTTATATGACCCGAATTTTATCAAAAAAGATGAAGTTGATGATCGTTTGGCTCATTTAAGCCCGATTCCCCGCAAAGATGCTTATGGGTCTGACGTTACTTACGGTACCAATAACGAATTTGGCTTTGATTATTTGCGGGATAATTTGGTTTTTGAATCGACAGAGATGGTTCAGCGGGGGCACCACTTCGCCATTGTTGATGAGGTTGATTCAATTTTGGTTGACGAGGCAAGAACGCCTTTGATTATTTCTGCTCCGGATACGGAACCGACGAAAAAATATTATGATTTTGCCCGAATGATCGGTAATCTTTCACCCGATACCGACTATGAATCGGAAGAAAAAACCAAAACCGCTAATTTAACCGAACATGGCATCAGGAAAGTTGAAAAAATACTCGGGGTAGAGAATCTTTATGAGAAAGATTTCGATACCATTCACCATATTGAGAATGCCCTGAAAGTAAAAGAGCATTTTTTACGCGATCGTGACTATGTTGTCAAAGACGGGCAGATAGTAATTGTTGATGAGTTTACCGGGAGATTAATGTTTGGCCGGAGATGGTCCGAAGGACTTCATCAGGCGGTGGAAGCTAAAGAAGGCGTACAAATTCAGCAGGAATCAAAGACGCTGGCGACCATTTCTTTCCAAAATTATTTTAGGATGTATGAAAAACTTTCCGGCATGACCGGAACGGCGGCGACGGAAGCGGAAGAATTTAAAAAAATCTATAACCTTGATGTAACGGTTATTCCTACCAATAAACCGATGATTCGGAAGGACTTCGGAGACGTGATTTACAAAAATCAAAGGGCAAAATATGCAGCCATTGTCAAAGAAATTGAAGAATGTCATAAAAAAGGACAGCCGGTATTGGTTGGAACTACTTCGGTTGCCAAGAATGAAATTATTGACCAGTTTTTAAATCACAAAAAACTGCCCCATCAGGTGTTAAATGCCAAACAGCACCAGCGGGAGGCAGAAATTATTGCCCAAGCCGGGGCGAAGGGAGCCGTAACTATTGCCACCAACATGGCGGGAAGAGGAGTGGATATAGTTTTGGGCGGGATGCAGCCGGCCGAAATTGATTTTAAAGATAAAAAAGATTTTAAAAAAAAGATGGAGGAATGGCAGGAAAAACATGATGAAGTTATCAAATTTGGCGGGTTACATGTCATTGGAACAGAAAGACATGAATCGCGAAGAATCGATAATCAGCTTCGGGGCCGCTGCGGCCGGCAGGGAGACCCTGGTTCTTCCCGTTTTTTTATCGCCCTGGATGATGATTTGATGCGCATTTTCGGCGGCGAGCAGATTTCTTCTTTAATGTCCCGCTTTAATATGCCTGAGGATGTTCCTTTGGAACACGCTTTGGTTTCCCGTTCAATTGAACAGGCACAGATTAAAGTAGAAGGATTTAACTTTGATATGCGCAAACAAGTGGTGGAGTATGACGATGTGATGAATAAGCAGAGAGAAATAATTTATAAACTGCGGAAAAAGGCGCTCGGCGAAATTTTAAAAGATGAAATTTTGGCGAAAATTGAAAACGAAATAACCAATCTGGTGGCAATGTATAGCCCGGAAGGTTATACCGAGCCGGAATACGAAAAAATCTCGCAGGGTTTTATCGAGATAGTGCCGTTTGACGAAAAATCTGTTAACCAGATGAAAGTTGAGTTGGCAAAAAGCAAAAAGCAAGACGCAATCCGGGAATTTTTAACTAAGATTGTTAATGACCTTTATGACCAAAGAGAAAAAACCGTTGGTGAGGAAACTGCCAGACAAATAGAAAAATATGTTTATCTTTCAACGATTGATAGGTTGTGGATTGACCATTTGACTGCTATTGATGATTTACGGGAGGGAATTGGACTGCGGGGCTATGGACAAAGGGATCCGTTGGTAGAGTATAAAAAAGAAGCTTTCGGGATGTTTGAAAAATTACTGGCCCAAATTGATTATGAAATAGTCCGCAAAATTTTCAGAGTCCAAGTAATGGCTCAACCCCAACCGGTGATTAATTTAGACTTAGCAAAAGAAGGTCGCGGAGAAACTTCCACTCCCCAAAAGGTTCAGCCGGTCGTTTCCGGTGCCAAAGTCGGCCGCAACGACCCTTGTCCGTGCGGAGCGACACGACCAGACGGAACGCCAAAAAAGTACAAGCATTGCTGTTATCCCAAATATGGCTAAAAAGTGAGGAAAATACTGGATCGCAAGTTTATTCCCCGCCAGAGCCAGGCAGGCGATACCGTATCGCAGGAATCGCGCAAGGAATCGCGCAGGCACGATTAAGCCGATTCCCGAAAGAGTGAATAGTAGGTGGCTGGGCCGGCGCCGTTCTTTTTGAAAACTTTCATTTCTTCCAGTTTTTTAAGTTTGGCCTGGGCGGTTCTTTTAGGAATGCTTAAAATATCGGTTACATCAGCGCTGGTGATTTTACCCATCGTAACAATAAAATCAACAATTTTTAATTCATCGCTGTCCAGAATGTTTATATTGCTGTCAATTTTTTTAATGACGGATAAATTTAAAATTTGTTCTTTAACTTTTTCCGCTTCATCAAGAAAACCTTCAACAAAATATTTTATCCAATCGGTTAAATCTACCTTAAGGCGATCGGAAAAAGTTTTTCCTGTTTGAAGTGCTTCATAATACTTTTTATGGTCGCGGTTATAATAATCCTCTAAAACCAAGACTTTTTTAAAATCCCAGCCTGATTGGTATAGATGTAGCAGACTCAAAAGTCTTCCGGTTCTGCCGTTACCGTCGGTAAAAGGGTGAATGGTTTCGAATTGGTAATGAAAAAGTCCGGCTCTGATGATCGGATGGATTTGTTGGTTGTCTTTTAACCAACTAAGCAAATTTTCAATTAAAATAGGAACCTCTTTGGCCTTGGGAGGAGTGTAAGCTAACTCTTCATTGCCCTTGGGAAGAACATTGACAATGTAAACCGGTGTTTTTCTGAAAACTCCGGATTTTGTCTTTTCGATTAAACCTTCCATGACCGTTTTATGGATACTCAATATTTCGTTAACACCAAAAGTTTTTTGGGAGTCGGATAGGCCGTCAATCCTACTCAAGGCAGTTAAATAATTTTCCACTTCCCGGATTTCGTCCACTTCGGCAACGACTTTTTTACCTTCCGCCAATTCTTTGACCTGGTATTCTTTAAGTTGATTTCCTTCAATTGAAGTTGAAGTATGGGCCATTTTTATAACGGCCGCCCGTCTTAAAAAAGCCTCTCTTGCCGGCAGCAAATTTGACCGCTGGACCATGGCTTTAATCTCGGCAATTTGGGACAGCATGTTTACAACCTGATCAGTAATCTCGTACTTAGGGCTGAACATATTTATATTATATCACGCATTATCCCGCCATAATCGCGCAAGTAATCGCGCAAGTGTTTGAGAGAGTATAATTTCTTTTAATGATGCCTTATTTTTCCATCGAAAAAATCGGCCCTTTTTACACTTGGGGAGTATTTTTGGTTTTGGGGTTTATAACCCCCTTTATTTTTGTGTTAAGAAAAGCCGAAAAAGAGGAAATATCGAAAGAAAAAATTTGGGATATTTTTTTATGGATTATTGTTGGCAGTGTTATCGGCATGAGATTGGGATATGTTTTGCAGTTTCCTAAAGAGTATTTATTAAGTCCTGTTGAAATACTAAAATTTTGGGACGGAGGATTAACTTTTTTTGGTGGCCTGATCGGCGGGATCATTGGTGCAGTTTTTTATCGTACGTACGATAAAAAACTGTCAACAAGAAAAGATATTTTTTGGCGGATTGCGGATTTGGTGGCTTTGTATTTCCCCCTGGGAATTATTACTGCCAGAATCGGCTGTTTACTAATTAATGATCATCAGGGCGCAATTACTTCACTTCCTTGGGGAATTGTTTGGCCGGATGGTACGATACGACATCCGGTGGCCTTGTATCTAATTCTAAACGGGTCGGCAATTTTTTTAATATTAAATATCTTAAAAAATAAATTTAAAAAACCGGGTGGAATTTTTTTCTTTTTCTTGCTTTTTTATTCCCTAACTCGTTTTTTTCTTGACCTGACCCGGTCAAGCGGCACTCCTTTGTCCGACCCATCAATCCTTGGTTTAAATGTTTCTCAATGGGTCTCAATTATTATTTTTCTTTTTATTGTTTTTAAAAAAGTGGTTGACAGACTGTTCTAAAGTAGGTAAACTTTATTAAAGAACCAAAAAATATGAACAAAAAACCGACTGAGTCTTCTAGTGAGCCGATTAAGCTGACGGTTTCTGAAGTTCAACCCGAAGAATCTTTGGTGGAAGAACCGCTGGTTGTTCCCGAAGAAGCGGTTGCCGGCGACCCAAACTTGGTTGTTCCCAAGTCGGATGTTGATGATTTGTTCCCCAGTCCGGATAAGATGGAAATACAAAAGCCCAAAAGATCGCCTAAGGGTGGTTTTTGGGGATTCGTCGGCGGGTTGTTGATCGGCGGACTGGCAATCGGAGGAATTTTTGGTTTTATTATCAATCCGAAAAGCGCCGGAAACCGACGGGAAGTGAACGGTGTCATTTCGGTTCCGACTTCGGTCGTCGAGCCGACGCCTGAAGTTACCGAGGCGGTTGAGGAAGTTGACTACTCGCAGTATTCAGTGAAAGTATTAAACGGTTCTGGAGTTGACGGCGCCGCGGCCAGTGTCAAAGAGCTGATAAAAGAGATTGCTTTTAAAAGCGTCCAGACGGGAAATGCTTCTGTCTCTAACCTGAAAGAGACAACAGTTCAGTTTAAGGCCGGCGTTCCAGTGGCAGTTTTTGAAAAAGTGAGTCAGTTGTTGGTTAAATATACAGTCGTTGAAGGTGATGCTCTGGAAGATTCTGCCGGGGTTGATATTCAGATTACCGTAGGGATTCAAAAATACTAAGTCTGAGTTATCAACGTGATATTTTAGTTAAGTCTTAAATCCTCTTTTTTACAAGAGAATGTGCTGACGACGGTACAGTTTTTTGATTTTAATGATTTATTGTGGTACGATGCTCCATAATTTATTATGTATAATGAAAGAATGAAACCGACTTCTTTACCGGGCAGGACGGAAATAACTAATTCTCCTGATTTTGAGAGGAAGATTGAAGAGGTGTTGTCGCGCGGGGTGGTTGAGGTTATTGACAAAGAGAACTTGCGTAAGAGAATGCTAAGGGGTGATATTTTTCGAATAAAGATGGGAATAGATCCTACAGGGCCAAATATTCATATTGGTAGAGGCGCTTCACTAATGAAACTTAGAGACTTCCAAGAATTGGGGCACCAAGTTGTCTTGATTATCGGTGATGCCACGGCGACAGTTGGTGACTCTTCCGATAAAGCAAGTTGTCGGGAAAGGTTAACTCCAGAGCAAGTAAGGCAGAATGAAAGGAATTATTTATCTCAGATAGGGAAAATTTTGGATATCAGCAAAGTTGAAATTCATCATAATAGTGAGTGGATAAGGAAAATAGATTTTGATATTTGGCTCCAACTGGCGAGTTGCTTTACTTTGCAGCAGATAATTGAGAGAAAGAATTATGCTAAGCGAATTGATAGCGGAAATCCTGTTGGGTTTCATGAGACTCTCTATCCTTTATTGCAAGGATGGGACTCGGTAAATATTAGGGCTGATGTCGAAATTGGAGGAACCGATCAATTATTTAATCTTAATGCGGGAAGAAAAATACAGGAAAGATTCGGACAAAAATCGCAAGACATACTTACTTTAATGTTGTTGACCGGTACTGACGGTAGGAAAATGAGCACCAGTTGGGGGAATGTTATTTTAATTAACGACCCACCTGATAAAAAATACGGTAAATTGATGAGTGTGCCGGATTATTTAATACCGGTGTATATGGAATGCGCAACAAGAATCCCAATGGAAAGAGTGAAAGAAGTAGTAGGATTATTGAAAGATGAAGTAGGCAACCCGATGGATTATAAGAAAGAATTGGCTTTTGCCTTAGTTGAACAATACGACGGTAAAGAGGCGGCAGAAAAGGCGCGAAACAGCTTTGAGAAAACGGTGCAAAATAGGGAATTACCAGAAGTAATTCCGGTTGTAACTATCTCAGGTTCTCTTGAAATAAACAGATTGATACAGGAATTGGTAAGAACAAATTTAGTAAGAAGCAAATCCGAAGCAAAAAGGTTGATAGAACAAAAGGGAGTCAGCATAGAAGGGGAAGTGTTTTTGCCAGACCAAACAGTAATAGTTCCCGAAGGAGGAATCGTGGTAAAGGTTGGGAAGAGAAGATATTTGAAATTCGAACAGGATAAGGAGGGAGGTGAATAGCTGATGAAAACATTTTTCTATTTTTTAAAAGGTCTTTTATTTTCAAAACAAAGGAAAGAAATTACTTCTTTAATTTCGAACTATCTTAATTAAGTTTTCGAGGAAAGAGTATTTTTTATGATTGGTAACCTTAGAAAGATTTTAAGGACTTCTTTTGGTGAAGTATTTAGTCAAAATGAAGAGGCGCTGCCCATATTTGAAACTGCTTATAGTAATTTGTTTAATCTTCTTAAAAATGATGGCCTTGGGCGAAAGTTCCCTTTTTCTTTAGAAAGTAGTTTTTTTACAAAAAAAATTTTTAACGGGTGGCTTAAATCCTACTTTTCTGTTCTTCAAAGAGGAATTGTTTCCGATATAGATAAAATTACCTTTGTTGATTTTGTTTCCCTTTTCCATCCGCAAAGATCAATGCGTTTGTTATTTGATAAGCTACGCCGAAAATTAGACTTAAATATCACTGCGATATGCAATTATAATTGTCCGTATTGTTACCAGAGATCGAGAGACATGAGTTGGCGGCGTCTTGCTAAGAAAGCCGCTCAGGGAGAAATTCCAATCGAAGAATTTAAAAGGTTAGTTAAGGAGGGAGGAGTATTAGGAGCAAGATATTTGAAATTAACAGGAGGAGAACCTTTGACGAAAAAAGGGATTATGGAACTTCTTTCCTTTGCGTTAGATTTGCCTTTTTACGAAGAAGTTGAACTCCTGTCAAATTGTTCTTTGATGCCAGAGTATTTGGATGAACTCAAAAGAACAATTCGTGGAAAAGAGAAGAGGTTTCACCTTCACACCTCCATAGATGGGTTGTCGAATAAAAGTAGTAAGAACACCAAATTTTCCTTGGAACATTTTAAAAATTTAGAGAAAATGTTTGTTAGTCTATCGGGGATAAAAATAAGCGTTAATTCGATGTGGACAAAGTCATTATCCGACGAAGATGTTTTAATGAAACTGTATAAACTGATGTTAAAAGGTAATATAACCAGATGGACAATCAGTTTCCCTTATCTTGTTTCAGATTTAAAAAAGATGGTAAGAGATCAACCTGATTATATTCCTGATTATAAAACTGTTATAAATCTTTCTAAAAAATTAATTACCTTACATCAAGAGCTAAATTTTCCCTTTCAACTTTCGATCCCGCTAATATTTAAACACGAAATGTTTGATGAAGGTTATTCAGTTTCGTGTGAGTGTTTTGAAAATCACCCTTGTTTTCCCTGTCATGGTTCTTATTTGATTGTTGGTCCGAAGGGTGAAATTATAGAGTGTCTACTTGCACCGCCGACAACAAATGCAAACATCTTAAACAAAAGTTTACTGGGGGCAATGCTGGACAGCCTAAGAAGAAATCGGTTTTATTCTATTACTTACAAAGAAGTATCAAAAAAGTGTTTCGGATGTCGTTATGAATCTCTTTGCCAAGGTCAGTGCTTAAATGATAAGTCTTTATCAAATTTAAGCTTCCAAGGTGATAATACATATGGGCAGGATTTAAGGGCGTGCAGTTTACTAAGTCTGGCAGAGAAAGAAGTATGGCCATTGATAAAGGGAGATTATCAAAAGAAGATGAGGAGCTATTTGAACCAGAGTGGTTTTTACCCAAAAATTTATAAAAATATTTGTGAGTCAATTAAATGACAATCTTATGTTGAGGTAGTTATGAACCCAAGATGATTAAAAAAAAGACGATTTTTGAGTTGAAGGCAAACTATTATTGTAACATCAAATGCAATTTTTGTATTTTTTCTGAGCGAAAAGGACAAAACCAGTCGCTTACAAGCGAACAGATCCTCGAGGTGGTTAAGGGGATTTCTAAAAAGTATCCCAAAATTGACTGTTTTGTTGTTTCCGGAGGCGAGCCGACGGTAAGGAAAGATTTATGGGAAATACTTAATGCTGTTTATGAATATTTAAAGCCACAAAGAATTGTGATACATACAAACGGGTTAATATTACCTCCGGAAGAGGAAATAAAAAAAATGGTTGAGAAAAAGGTGGTAATTTTTCTATCTTTTCATACACTGTCTTCTGAAACATATTTTCAATTTACTTATTCTAAAAATCTACCAATACTTATCAAAAATCTTGATAAATTTACAGAGGGAGGAATAACTGTTTTTTCCAATACATTGATAATGAAACCAAATCAAAACGAGATAGAAAAAATTGGTGATTACCTGTTTAAACAAGGTGTCAGAAAGATGGAGTTTCGGTTTCCATTTGGAACAGGAAGTAGGAGAATGATTTTTCCCTGGATTATTCCCGACGACTTTCTTGGGATTACTCACCAGCTTCTAAATTTATTAAAAAAATATTCGAATGAAGTAACTTTTTTTATTCACCCTTCAGTTCTTTGTTTGTTGAGGCAAAAAATACCTAAAAAAGAAGAGGCGTTGCTCGAGCCTATTATTGAAATGGCGAAAAAGAGTGTTAACAGTGAGGAGTTTATTTCCGGAGAGGGAGTAAAATATCTGTTTTTGGACCCAAGAATGCGATTGGTAAGAGAAAAATTTCAACAAACAGCTATTAATGGCCCAGAGACAATTTTTAAAAAAATTGACAGTTGTCGGAAATGTATTTTTAAAGATTCCTGCTTGGGAGTTCCTATCGAGTTTTTAGATGGTTAAAATAAATGCGAAATAAAGAATTTGAAATTATTGATGTTCATACTCACGCTACTGGGATTGATATTCTAAATTTTTTTACCCCTCGAATTCCTTCAACTCAGAGTTTGGCGGAATTGAAGGGGAAAATGGAAGCTTCAGGAATTACTAGAGCAGTTGTGTTTCCTTTTCCGGGAACATTGTATTATAACCCAAAAAAAATTTTGTTGGAAAATGTTTGGGAAGCTACTGGACTTGAGGATTTCCCATATCAGCAAGAAAATTTAGCATTAATGGCAGAAATTAGATTGCGACAATGGGAATCTTCGCTTCTTCCTTTTTTGGCTTTTGATCCTATAGAAAAAGTTGATCAGCAGTGTCGTTACCTTGCCAGAGAATCGGGTTATTATGGGATTAAGATTCATACGCTGGCTACCAGGTCAAGCCCAGCTGATGTTTCTAAAGAACTTATAAGTATGCTTGTTGGAAGAAATATGCCGGTATTATTTCATACTGGTAAGCAGGAAAATGCTTTGCCCCAAAAAGTTGTCGATTTTGCTAAAATTAATCAGAAATTAAGAGTTGGTTTAGCTCATTTAGGGGGATTAGACAGTAGAGCACTCCACGAAGCAATCAAGGTTCCCAATCTCTTTGTAGATACTTCACCGTTTCTATGTATATGTTATTTTGCCCAGCACGGAATAAGACGATATTTGTCTGATGATATTTTTCAAACTGATTATGGTGATCCGACAGGTGTTTTATTAGATTTGTCTGCTTTTTTAGGGGATAAATTAATATGGGGTAGCGATGAACCTTTTTCTTGTTTTTCTGATAGAAGGGGGATAATAGTAACTAATTTTTCTTATGCGGAGCAGGTTGAGGTATTAAAGCGTTTGGAAACAATGGGTTACAGTGAAGTGCTAAGGAAAATAGTAGAGGAAAATCCCAAAAGATTTTTATTTGGATAATTCTTTTTTTGTCAATTATACCGTAATTTAGATTCGGAGTCGGAAAAATTAATCCAAAATGTTTTGTGGAAAATTTCCCATGACCGGACAGTTTTGATCATTGCCCATCGTTTTTCGACGGTCAGAAAGGCCGGTAGAATTATTGTTTTAGACGATGGCCGAATTGTTGAGTCCGGCACTCACGATGTTTTGATTAAAAAGAAAGAAGGGCTTTATCGTTATCTTTGGGAACTGCAGGCGAAGACCGGCCGGGAAGTAATTGACTCAAGCTAAGGCTGAATGCCTTTGAATTGGAAAAGAGGAATCGGTTTAAACCAGTCCTCCTTCCAGCCATACGAAACCTCAAGAAAATCAACTGCTTTCATTCCCAGATCAATCGCGTCTTGAATAAGGACAAAATTGGTATAATTTCCCAATCCCGGGTAATGCTTAATGTCGTAGGCGCCGTTCAGGGCATAATATACGCCTTTATAGAGGGCAACCAAGTCCACTCCGACTGTTTTGCCGTTAATTTCGGTGGTAACGGTTCTGATTTCGTATTCATTGGCCTGTTTGACTATCTGGCGGAATGTTTCTTTTCTTTCTCTTACTAAAAAAGCCGACCCGTCCTCGTCAATTTTGGCAAATCTTTTTATACTTAGTTTAAACAAGGCTTCCAGGTCTTTGTAGCGGTTTATCACTGTTTGGGGATTATGGGAGAGAATAATCCTTTGGTCGCGGCGGAGGTTATACCGTTTTTTGCCGTTGAATTTTTGCATAAAACTCTCCATTGTCGGATACTCCTCTAAAGAAAGGAGATATTTAGGGTCATCGGCCATCAGTTGGCATTTTCGGGCAAGTGACTGGGAAAGATGAAGAGCATTAAGTAAAATTTTTTGTCTGAAGAGAGAAAAAACCAAAGGGATGAGCGACTTATCGTTAAACCAAAAAGTATTGCCTTCCTGCCACCAGCTGCCAAACCAGCGCAGTTCGTCCTTATCGCTCTCGTACCAAAGAGGGAGTAGTCCCAGTGGTTGGTCCCCTCTTTCGAAAATTAAAAAGACTGGTTGACAGTGATAGCCAAGATAAAAAGCGTACCGGAAACCCCAAATTTCAAAAAGAGTCTTTTTGGGGCTGAATTGTTCAAATAACTGGCGGCAGGTTTCCATGCCGGTTTCGACGCGGACGGTGAAGTTTTGTTGGGTTAATTGCCAAAGATTACCTCCTTTTTTTATGGGTTGAATCGTTTGGTAGTTAAAAAAAGAAGAGTAAAGATAATCCAAACCGGGGGGTTGGTTTTCTTCGTTAATTAAATCTGTCTCTGCCATTTCTAAATAAAAAAATTTAAGAAAATTAATAAAAAAAGTGTTACTAATATGTAATCAAAAAATCGATATTGTTGTCAATGATTAGTTTGAGGCTAATTTGAGGTTATAAAAAAAATCAATTTTTATCAGCCACGATTTCTTTAATTTTTTGTGTTAAAACCGGCGAGTTGAATCTTTTAGTCAATTCGTTTTCCCATCCTTCATTTTTAATATTAATATTCGGTTCAACTCCTTTGCCTTCAATCGGCTGGTTATCGTCTCTTAGTGTTAAACTATGAACCAAAAAAACGGAGTATTTAGTGTTTGGATCGAATTGATTGTTTAATGTAAAAACCCGCTCGACTGTTCCCCAGCCTTTAGTGGCAGTCCCGACCAAAATACCGACATTGTATTTTTTCAAAACAGCAGCCATAACTTCCGCCGAAGACTGAGCGTTTTCATTTACCAGCACCACCACTTTTTTGAAGCGGACCAGTGTCGGCAGCCAACCGATTTTAGTTTTAAAATCTTCTTTAACATCTTGGTGAAAGAATTGATACGCGTATTGGTCATTGCCAATAAAAGGCCCCAAAAAGTAAGGCAGCCCGTCGATGGCTCCGCCGACGTTATCTCTTAAATCGAGAATAAGGGTATCCAAGGTTTCTCCTTTGTCCACTTTTTGAGTTACGTTGACCAGCTCCTCAATGGTGGTTGGGGAAAATTGTTTGATGTGTAAATAAAATATTTGGGGGGTTAACAGTTTGTATTCCATGGTCGGTTCAGCCCCGGACTCATTGTAGATAGCGCGGTTTTTTTCATCAGAAAGCATTTCATAGGCTTTGTTTACTTGGGCTAATTTTTGTTGCCCTTCATCGGAAGTATCGGTTTTTAACTGGCTGCTTTTATCTTCAAACGCTTTTTTGATCTCTTCGGCCGAAGCGTCTTTTTTAACCTCAAGCACTTGGTATTGGTCTATTTCCGGGTTAATGTTCTTGACCCGGTTTTTCAAATCAACTTCCTCTTTTTGGGAATAAAGCCGGCTTCGGCCAAAGGGTTGCAAGTTTGCTAAAACAATATCCACAAGGGTGGCGGTAAATTCTTTCTTTTTTTCTTCTTCGTTTATTTCTTTAATATTTTGCAGAAGCAGTTTTTCCAGATTTTTTTGGTCCTTGACCGCTATCTCCTGTTTCTTGCCGGTCAATTTTTCCGCCCCTAAAAGATAAAGGTTAATCAGCTGTTCGTCCTTTATCTTATCCCAGTAGTTTTTTTGAATCGTGTCGTAAACTTCAAATAAAAAAGAAACATATTTATCTTTAATATTTCGGGAAGAAGACTGTTCGGTTTTAGTTTGAATTTTTCTATTTTTAAAGTAAAAAATTCCGGCGGTACCGACTATTAAAAGAGAAAATAAAATAGAAAAAATAATTAAAGCAGATTTTTTACTTGTTTTTGCCATAGAAGCATTTTACCAAATTTGTTTATGTTATAATACCCGATGCTATAAGGTTATTAATATTTGATAGTGATTATGACAGAAAGAAGAACGATTCCTCCTATTTTGGATAACGTTAAACATTTTTTTATTGAATCTGAAGATGTATCTGATTTCAGTAAAGATCGTCTTTTGGGAAAAACGTGGGAAATTTTAGATATTTTATGTCCTTTGGAAAGCACAGCGGAGATAACTTTAAGGGTTCCTTGCGAAAGATTAGTTGAGCTTGGTTTGGTTTCGGAAAAAGTGGCGGGGGAGATACAGAGTAGGATTGTCAGAAAAGAACAAAAAGATCAGCCAGACGAACCCCAAAATATTATAAGTTTTAAAAGAACTGCGAATGGATTTAGGATTCTACAAACCTATATTTCAGAAGAACAACAGGGGGGGTTGTGTAGAATTGACGAAGTAATAAACAAAGAAGCCACCCTGAAAAAAGATGGGGATAATTATGACCTTATTGTGAGAACCAGAAGTGATAATTTTCATCTTCACGCCCTTGATCGAAGGTGGTTGTCGGCGAATTATTTGGTTGAAAGCGAGTGGCGAGAAGTAAAACCCAGTATAAGAGATTTTAATCGGATGCTGGCATTAGTGGCTGAGGGGCTTGATTTAGGGTGTTTGGGTAGCAATCCGCTATTTTAAAAAGTTTTTATTGTGTATTTTCTTGTAGTATTTTTGGGCGAAACGGTGGGATTCGTCGCGGACGTGCTGTAAGACCTGCAAAGCTTCCGAATTTCTCGCCAGTCTTAATCTTTTCCAGGAACTGATTGATCTGCTTCTAATTTGAGGAATAATTAAAATTTCTTCTTCTTTAGTCAGTCCCAGCAGGGCAATTTGATTTTCCAACCCTTTTTCTTTTAAGGCGGAAAAGCCGGAAGCGATTTGCGTTTTCCCGCCGTCAATTAAAACTACCTGCGGAAGTATCCACTCCGGATGATTTAATCGCCGTCTTACAATTTGTTTTATTCCTTCAGGATCGTCTTGAAAATTTAGATTATATTTTAGATTGAATTTTCGGTATTGTGATTTATCCGGTTCGCCGCGGCTGAAAGCGACCATCGAGCCGACGATTATTTGGTTCCCCAAGTTTGAAACGTCATAACCTTCGATTTTATTTACTGCCAGCAGGTTTATTCCGCCGTATTTGATCAGTATACCCTTGATCTCTTCAATCCCCTTAGCAAGATATTGGCTGTCTTTGGGGATATTTTTCCATCCTTGAGTCAGTCTTTGCAGGCTGTCAATTTTAAACTTAATTTCTCCGGCTTTTTCAAAGTCCGTAGCCTTGGCGAAGGACTTCATTTCTTTTTCTAGAGACTTAATTAAGTTGCCTGTTTTTCCGGAAAGCATTTGACGAATACACAAAATTGTTTTTTGATAATTATTATTTGGGAAAACACAAACGCCCGGACAAAGTTTCAGGTGGTGGTAAAGACAAACCCTTTTGGGCAAGTTGGCGCAGGACCGGAAAGGAAAAATCCGCCGAACAACTTTTAGGATTTCCTGCACTTCGCGTCCGGAAGGGAACGGGCCATACCAAGCCAGTAAATCTTGTTCTTTTTCCGGAGAGCGGGAAGCAGATATCCGGTTAGGAAATTCCTTGCTGATAATAATATATAAATAACTTTTACCGTCTTTGGCCTGAATGTTGTATTTGGGTTTATGCTGTTTGATTAATTTTGCTTCCAGAAGCAGAGCCTCAAACCCGCTATTTACCTCAATTGTTTGCAAATCATTGATTTGGGAAACTAGTTCAAGGGTTTTGGGATCGGTGTGTTTCTGCTTAAAGTAACTGGAGACTCGGTTTTTCAAAGACAAAGCCTTGCCGATATAAATAATATGCCCGGCGGAATTTTTAAAAATATAAACCCCGGGTTTTTTTGTCAGTTGCTTAAGCTTCTCTTTTAAAGACATCATTGTATAATATACCAAAACAAGAAATTATGGTTAGCTTACTAATAAAATTATATAAAGCATTAATCTTTTTCACCAATTTATTCCTCGCTTTGTGATAATCAGAATCGCGGCTGAAGCATTTGGAATTGTCAATTTTATGGAATTTGCCTCAAAGCAAGTTAAGCCGTCAGAGAAAATTCTTGATGCGGGTGCCGGAGACCGCCGGTATAAGAAATATTTTTTCCACGCCAGGTATGAGGCTACCGATTTTAAAGACGTTTTAGATAATTTTTTTACCGACATTTTTAACCATTCTTCAAAAATTAAGTATGATTTTATTTGCAGTCTTGATAAAATATCCAAACCAAATGGTTCTTATGATGCCATCATTAATACCCAGGTTTTAGAGCATGTTGAATATCCTCAAAAAGTAATTAATGAGTTTTATCGAATTTTAAAACCGGGAGGTAAATTGTTTTTAACCACACCTCATACGGTTTGAAATCACTTTTTGAAAATGCCGGATTTAAAATTGTATTTATAAAACCAAGAGGAGGGATATTTTGGTATTTAGGGGATAGAATTAGAGCCTTTCCGTCTTACATATTTTTCCAATTTCGCCGTTTTTTTATTTGGATAAGATAGATAAAAAACAAGATTATACTTTAGGTTATGCCTGTTATTGTAGAAAAGAAGGCAGAAACCCGCCCGATGCCGATTCGCAAAGCAAGTAAGAGACAGCTGAAGATAGGTTTATCTGAAAAAATCAACTGTATTGACTTATCTTTGTGAACTGCTAAAATCTGAGATAGTTGTTAATAACATTAAGAAAGTGATATGCGCAAGATCAATCTGAAAAATATTGTTTGGAAAGAGGGGAAATATTTTGTTTCCCAGTGTCTTAACGTGGAGGTGTCAAGTTTCGGTAAAACCAAAAAGGAATCTTTGAAAAATTTAAACGAGGCCTTGGAACTTTATTTTGAAGAGGTTAAAACACCAAAGATAATTGAAATAGAAAAACCGGAGGTGGTGGGTCTTCCTTTTTGTTATGCCTAAGTTATATTCTTCAAGGCAGATTGAAAAGACATTACTTGAATCCACACCCGATGTGTAAACTTAAAACACATCGGGTGTGGATGCTAGCTGACTAACTAATTTAAATAAACTGATGAATACCCTTTTAATTTTCATTTGGATTTATGGGGCAATGATTGCCATGTCTTTTTGGGAAGCATATGTTGAAGGTCGGAATCCGTGGAATAAAAGAAAATTAGGTTGGGAAATTAAGTTAGGAAAATATTTCGTTCTTCCGTCATACCATTTTTTTGTTTTTTTCGTGATGTGGCCACTTCTTTTATCTTTACCATTAGTAATTTATGGGTGGAATACCAGATTGTTTGGAATATTGTTTAGCGCCTATATTTCCGGGACTTTAGTAGAAGACTTTGGCTGGTTTGTTGTAAATCCGGAGGTAAAATTGAAAGAATTTTGGACGGACTTTTCTGATTATTATCCTTGGTTAAAAATCAAAGGCAAAAAAATTGTTCCTTTGGGTTATATCGTTGGAATTCTAATTTCTCTTCTTTCTTGGTATTTATTTTGGAGATAACAAAATTTTTTTAAATATCTCCCTGTCCAGGATTTTAAGTTTTTGGCAATATCGGAAGGGGTGCCGACAGCCACAATTTCTCCGCCTTTTTCTCCCCCCTCCGGTCCTAAGTCAATAATCCAGTCAGCATTTTTGATCATATCAAGATTATGCTCAATGATGACAACGGTATTACCTTTTTCGATTAACTCTCTGATAACAGTAAGCAGTTTTTCGGTGTCAGCAAAATGAAGCCCGGTGGTCGGTTCGTCAAGCAGATAAAGCATCCGGCTGGCGGAAGGTTTAACCAGTTCTCTGGCTATTTTTAATCTTTGTGATTCGCCGCCGGATAAGGTCGGGGAAGCTTGGCCTAATTCCAAATAATCAAGGCCGATTTTTTTCAATACTGTCAGTTTCCTCACTATTTTAGAAAAAGCGGCAAAGAATTCAAGCGATTCTTCCACCGTCATTTTTAAAATTTGATGGACATTCTTTCCTTTATACTCAACCTCCAACACTTCCGGTTTAAACCGGGTTCCCTGGCATTCCTCACATTCTACCCAAACATCAGGTAAAAACTGCATTTCCACTTTGGTGTATCCCTGTCCCTGGCAGGCTTCGCATCTTCCGCCTTCGACATTAAACGAAAAGTGACTGGCGGTAAAGCCGCGCAGTTTTGCTTCTTCGGTTAAGGCAAAAAGTTCTCTGATATCGGTAAAGATGCCGGTATATGTGGCCGGATTACTTCTCGATGTTCTACCAATGGGGCTTTGGTCAACTAAAAGCACTTGGTCATATTGATTGGCGCCGGTAATTTTTTCGAAGGTGCCCGGTTTCTCCTGGGAAAATTCATTAAGGATTTTTTTGCAGGCGGGATAAAGGGTGTCGTGAATAAGGGTTGATTTTCCCGATCCGGAGACACCGGTTATACAGGTATATTTTTTGACCGGAAAATTAACGGTGATATTTTTTAAATTATGTTCCCTACAACCATATATTGACAGATAATTGGTGTTAGGTGTTAGCGGTTGGGTGTTTGGGAAAGAAACTACTTTTTTGCCGCTTAAGTAGTCGCCGGTCAGAGAGTTTTTATCTTTTTTGATTTCATCCGGTGTGCCTTCAGCGATGACTTTTCCGCCGTGTTTTCCCGCCCCGGGACCGAAATCAACGATCCAATCGGCACTGTTTAGAACTTCCTGGTCGTGCTCAACCACCACAACGGTGTTGCCTAAATCCCGCAGCCGCTTTAAAGTTTCAATCAGCCTTTGAGTGTCTCTCTGGTGCAGTCCGACGGTTGGTTCATCCAAAATATATAAAACTCCGGTTAAACCGGTGCCGATCTGTGAGGCGAGCCTGATTCTCTGAGCTTCGCCAACCGATAAACTGGAAGCGGTTCGGTTTAAAGTTAGATATTCAACTCCAACGCTGATTAAAAAATTAAGCCGAGCTGAAATTTCTTTGGTTAAAGGTTGGCTGATCTCGTTTTCTCTTTCTATTGTCAGTTTTTGGTTAAGATTAAAAATCCACTGGTACAATAATTCCAAAGAAAAACTTGAGACGCTGGAAATTGACTTTTGATCAACAGTAACACTTAAAGCCTCTTTTTTTAATCTTTCGCCTTGGCAAACAGGACAAGGTTCTTTAATCATTAATTTTTCAATTTCTTCACGCGTGCTGTCAGATGAAGTATGGTAGTATTGCCATTCCAAATTTTCCGCTCTCCAGGGTGAAACCCGACTGGTATCAATTTTCAGCTTAATTCCCAGTCCTTTACATTCCGGACAGGCCCCTTGAGGAGCATTAAAAGAAAAAAGTCTCGGTTCAATTTCCGGAAGGTTAATATTACAAACAGGGCAAACAAATCTTTTTGAGAAAAGATGATCTTTTAGATCGTTTGGTTTTTCCGGGAATTCAAAACTTTTATCGTTAACTTCAGAGGCAATGACCAGCCCGTCTGAAAGATTAAGGCCGATTTCGATATCATCTAAAATTCTTTGATAATAAGTTTGAGGTGAAAAATCCTTGTAATTAATACTCAACCGGTCAACGACGACCTCGATATTGTGGCGGTTGGTTTTGATCAGCCCGATATTGTCCTTCAAATTGATGATATGTCCGTCAACTCTTACTTGTTCAAAGCCCTTTTTGCGCAGGTTGGAAAATAGTGAGGTAAATTCGCCTCTTTTATCATTAACCACGGGTGATAAGATTAGAAAGCGGGCAATTCTTTCTTGAGCAACTTTATTGCGCATTATTTCTAATATCTGCTGAGTAATACTAATACTCGTCTGATGAGAGATTTCCCGACCGCAATTGGGACAATGAGGATGGCCGATACGGGCAAATAAGACTCTAAGATAATCATAAATTTCGGTGACCGTGCCAACAGTTGAACGCGGATTATGCGAAAGTCCGTGTTGGTCAATGGCAATTGCCGGTGAAAGCCCCTCGATACCGTCGACATCCGGTCTTTTCATCATGCCCAAAAATTGACGGGCATAGGAAGAAAGACTTTCAACATAGCGGCGCTGGCCTTCGGCATACAAAGTATCCATGGCCATGGAAGATTTTCCCGAGCCGGAAACTCCCGATAAAACCACCAGCTTGTTTTTGGGGATTTTGACGGTAATATTCTGTAGATTATGCTCTCTGGCCCCTTTAATGATGATATATTCTTGTTTATCCATAACGACCTTCCATTATATCATCTTTGAGGCTGATTGAGATATTGTCAAAGTTTCTTTTTTGTATTATTGTGTGATTATGTTGACAAAAGATGATTTAAAACAAATAAGAGGAATTGTTCAGGATGAAACCAGAAAAATTATCAAAGAAGAAGTTGATCCTTTAAAAAAGGACGTTAAAACCTTGAAATCTGACGTTAGCGCTATAAGAAAAGATATAAAACAAATCGAGCAGCATCTCGGTCTTAATTTTTCTTCTTGATTTTCCACCTTGGAGGTGGAATACTCTTGACACCTTATTGGTAATATTGTCTCAATTAAAGTTTTTCGTGAAGCGAAGTTATTTCTTTATAGACAGCTGAGAAAGTAGCACCATAAGCATCTTCCTCTTCCTTAAAATGAGTTTTACTAAACATTTCAAATGGTTTACCTTCACCTAAGTAGTAATCTGAGAGAGCGAGCCAGCCGGGATCAAGGGAAGGAAAGGGAATAGAATGTTCTTGAGTAGACCTACAGCCAGAACAACTTACCTCCTGGAAAATAGTTACTCTGTCGGAAGTACCTATCTCTCCTCGACTTTCTTCTTGATCTCCATCTCTATATTTTTTGTTCCAATAGCCTCCAATTAATTTGAAAAGGAAGACACTGCCAACAGTCGGGATTGATAACTCTGCCACTTCAACTGTTTCGTGGTAGAAATAATCGGCATATCTATAATCCTCCCAGTCTGGGTGAGAACGTGGAAGGGTTTTAAGCCAATTATATGAATGGCGAAGTTCACTTTCTTCATGATTATGTTCAACTGTTTGTGTTCTCCAGTCTGTAACTTTAGCCTGACCAGAAAAAACATTAACGTTTATTTCGTTTAAGTAGTCGAGTATTTTCTTTTTAACCAAAGTCCAGTTATTTTCAATCCGTTGTCAAGTTACTTCTTCCTCTTTCGCTTGTTGCGCGGCTCTTTTTGCAGCATCTCTTTGTGCCGCTTCTTGACGGAGTCTTGCCAGTTGCTCTTTGAATTGTTCATATCCACCCATTTGCCACCTTATACAATATTATGAGATAAAAATCAAGTTTAGGATATTTATTGAAGTCAAAAATGGTAAAATACGGCCATGGAATTTAAATTGGAAGCGCCATATAAACCTTCAGGAGATCAACCTCAAGCAATAGAGAAATTGACGGCGGGCGTCAAAAAGGGATTCCCTTACCAGGTGCTTTTAGGCGTAACCGGAAGCGGAAAAACACACACGGTCGCCAATGTAATTCAAAATACTCAAAAGCCGACTCTGGTGATTTCGCATAATAAAACTCTGGCGGCTCAGCTGTATCAGGAATTCAAAGAATATTTTCCCGACAATGCGGTTTCTTATTTTGTTTCCTACTACGATTATTACCAGCCCGAAGCTTATATTCCCCAAACCGATACATATATTGCCAAAGACGCGGATATAAACCAAGAAATTGACAAACTTCGGTTGCTTGCCACCAGCCACATTTTTTCCCGCAATGATGTAATTATTGTTGCTTCAGTTTCTTGTATCTACAATTTAGGTTCTCCTGACCAATACCGCAACCGGATTTTACACTTGTTTAAAAATCAGGAAATTAAAAAAGAAGATTTGATGTACAGTTTGGTTTCTCTGTATTACCAACGGACAAGGATGGATTTTGACCGGGGAAATTTCCGGTTGCGGGGAGAGACAATAGAAATTTATCCTTCTTATGCCGACGAAATAATCAAAATTGTTTGGGAGGGTGAGGCAATTGCCGGAATAACGACCAGATCTGTAATTGAAGGCAATGAAATAGAACTGCAAAATTATTTTCTTTATCCGGCTAAGCATTTTTTGGCGGACAAAAAGGTATTGGACAGCGCTTTTAAACAAATAAGGGCGGATTTAAAAATCCGTTTGGAAAATCTGAAAAAAGAAGACAAACAGATGGAGGCCAACCGTTTAAACGAAAAGGTCAACTATGACTTGGAAATGATAAAAGAAGTGGGGTATGTAAACGGAATTGAAAATTATTCCCGCTATTTTGACGGCCGGACTCCCGGATCGGCGCCGTTTTCTTTAATGGATTATTTTAAATATCAATATAAAGATGATTTTTTGGTGGTGATTGACGAGTCGCACATGACTGTCCCACAGGTACGCGGGATGCACCACGGGGATCAATCGCGCAAAAAAACTTTAATTGATTTTGGCTTTCGCCTGCCTTCCTGTTTAGACAACCGGCCGCTTAATTTTAATGAGTTTTTAGAAAGGGTCCCGCAGGCGATATTCGTGTCAGCTACTCCGGATGAGTGGGAAATTAATAAGTCAGAAAAACATGTCATCGAACAACTTATAAGGCCGACCGGTTTGGTGGATCCGGAAGTTGAAGTCAGGTCGATTGACGGGCAAGTTAAAGATTTAATTAAGGAAATTTTGGCCAGAAAAAAGAAAGGTGAGCGGGTTTTAGTCACGACTTTAACCAAGAGGATGGCGGAAGAATTAAGTTCGTATTTAGCTGATCCGGTTAATACAGGAGAGATTATTTTAGTTAATTATTTACACGCGGATGTTGATACCTTGCAAAGAACCGATATCTTGGCTGACCTAAGAAGAGGAACTTATGACGTTATTGTTGGGATAAATTTGTTGCGTGAAGGGCTTGATTTACCGGAAGTGACTTTAGTCGCGATTTTAGATGCGGATAAGCAAGGATTTTTACGTTCCCGCGTTTCATTAATTCAGACAATGGGCAGGACTGCCAGAAATGTTTTTGGAAAAGTAATAATGTATGCGGACGAAGAAACACTGGCGATGAAGGAAGCGATTGAAGAAGTAAACCGCCGGAGGGAAGTCCAGTTAAAATATAATGAGGAGCATGGGATTATTCCCAAAACCATCAGTAAGCCAATTAGAAACCCGCTGGTGGAAAAAGAGCTTGAGGAAGAGTTTGACGAATTGGGGATGACCCCCGGTGAGGCTAAAAAATATATTAAAAAATTAGGGATTCAAATGCGTGAGTACGCCCGGCTTTTCGAGTTCGAAAAGGCCGCCAAATTAAGAGATAAAATTATTAAATTAAAGAAAGATTTTAATTTGTCCTAGATTTGGTTTGAAGGATAATGAGAAAAATATTTGAAAGAATTTACGAGGAAGTAAAAAAAATTCCCAAAGGAGAAGTGGCGACTTATGGGGCAATTGCCAAAAAAGCGGGAACGACCCCGCGGGTGGTCGGATTTGCTCTCCATAAAAACCCCGATCCGAAAAACATTCCCTGTCATCGGGTCGTCTTTAAAGACGGCCGTTTGTCTCCGGGCTATGTTTTTGGCGGAATCGGTAAACAAAAAGAGTTGCTAAAAAAAGAAAGGATAATTTTTAATAGTGAGGATAGAGTAAAAGCGCCAAGGTGTATTTGATTCAATGATTTAAATCATTGAATCAAATAAAAAGGCAAAGCAATGAATAGCCGACTTTTTACATGGACTTTATAAATTTTCTGCCAAAGTTTGATAAAAGATTTCTTCAATTCCCCGCCAAATACTTTCCAGCTCATTGTTAGCGGTAGTTTCGCTTAACCCCGGTGTTTCATAATCTGAATAATTTTCTCTGATAGCTTCTGCTTTCCCCTTAAGTTTTGCTATATTCTAAATCAATAATTTATCTGTTAATTGTTTTGGTTTCTGCGGCTATATAATTGGAAACAATAGTTATTTCTTTCTTTCTTGCGGGAGAATTGGCCGCTCTGTCCAGGCGATTGTTTAATTCTGTGGTTAAAGGATGAAATTGCTTATCTCTTTTAGGACCATAGTAGAAAAGCGGGTCTAGAATTTTTGGTGTTAAGTGGTGGTTGGTGTAAATCGTTTCTAACAGCTTAAGGTAAGCGATAGATTCTTCCTCCGGCAGGTAAGAAAAATGTTTGAGCGACCTGATAATTTCCACCAGCGGTCGGGATCCTTGTCCTGTTCCATACTCAGTTCCAAATGAAAAGTAGTCTTTACGTAACAAGTTTGCCACTGTTTGGGTAAAAACTGTTTTTAATGTCGGGCTCCACTTGGGAGAAATTTTTTCAACGGTTGCAACCGTTTCGTCCAGCCAGCCCATATAAAGTCTGGCGCGGTCAGAGGACATTTCTGTATCAAGTCTGTATTCTTCGCTTAGCGCTTCAATACGAGCAATTGTTTGCTCAAGAGTTAGAGGTTGTCTGCTTCTTTCATTATTCATATGTCTTTATTATATTAATAATAACTATAGTTCTACCACTTTTGCCAAGAAAAGGCCAATCATTGTGACACGAAAGGAATGAGAAGCAATGTTGTCCGAGAGATCGTCTGTCAATAAAGTTTGTCGGTGTGAACGCAA
>Ga0210024_1000712_pt1 | contig 29987 bp, 30 predicted proteins | sample CryGeymeta201525_FD_183988 | JGI IMG/M metagenome (GOLD analysis project Ga0210024, IMG submission 183988) | Groundwater microbial communities from Crystal Geyser aquifers in Utah, USA - Crystal Geyser metaG 2015-25 (SPAdes) (version 2) | ecosystem: Environmental > Aquatic > Deep subsurface >...
CAGATGAAGGAGCGTGCCCGTCTCAAAGGCGTCGAACTGCCCGATCAGCCACCCATGCAGCAGCGCATGGGCCCCGCCGCTGGCCCCGGCCCCGGCGCAGGCCCTGGTGCAGGTCCGCGCTCAGGCCCTGGTGCAGGTCCGCGCTCAGGCGCTGGCGCAGGCCGCGGTCCCGGCGCAGGTGCTGGTGCAGGTGCAGGCGCTGGCGCCATGAGATAACCCCAAGCAGCCCTCTGCTGCCCTTTAAAACGCGGTGCTTCGGCACCGCTCAATCAAGATAAATCATGCAAAGAAAACTATTTTTACGATATCTGGGCGCCGCGCTCGGCACGCTGGCGCTGACACCCGTTTTAACGGCGTGCGGCGGCGGTAATGACCTGGCAGCGGCGTCTGCCCAACTGGCCACCAGCACGGCTGTGGCAACGACTGCAAGCAGCGCAACAACAGCGGCCAGCCTGTCCATTGAAGAAATCGCCGGGCTAAAGTTCATGCGCGAAGAAGAAAAGCTGGCACATGACGTTTATGTCGCCCTGTACAGCCTATGGGGCGCCAATGTGTTCTACCAGATATCCCTGAGTGAAACCACGCACACCGAGGCCATTCTGGCGCTGCTGACCAAATACGACATCGAAGACCCTGGCGCCACTACAGCGCTAGGTGAGTTTGCAGACCCCGAGTTGCAAACCCTCTACAACACGCTGATGACCTTGGGCCAGGTGAACCTGATCGAAGCGCTCAAGGTGGGCGCGCTGATCGAGGAAACCGACATCCGCGACATCCATGAAAAACTGGCCATCACCAACGCGGCCGACATTGTGATGGTGTACACCAGTCTGCTGTGCGGCTCCCGCAATCACTTGCGTGCCTTCAACGACAACCTGCTCAAGCAAGGTGTTACCTATGTGCCGCAAGTCATCAGCCAGGAAGAATGGGACGCCATTGCCAACGCACCGGCTGAGACCTGCGGCGGCGCATTGAACCGGTAGTTAAAAGTACCGGCGGTGGCGACAAGATGGCCGCTGCAAATGTGGCAACAGGCGCAGTCGCCAGACTGTTCGCCGACGTAATCTCAGCCCAGACGTTCATGCGCCATGAAGAAAAGCGGGCGCATGACCTCGGCAACCCCACAAGGCACAGGCAAGCACCGCCACGGTTGAGTTTGCCCATTTCAAGCCTGGCGACGACGCCGACAAGCGCACGCTCGTTCTGTTGCGTTGATTTCTGCCTACACCATGCGAATTCTCAATCAGCAGCTACTGATAAATACCGAGACTGATGCCGCCAGACCAAGTCATTGAATTTCGAGGGCGTGGTCTGTTCACGCGGCGCCAGCGCGACGTCACTGTCGAGCCCGCCGATTTCTGTCACCTTGAAAGGAAAGCTGTCATGTCATCAGATATCAACAACAATTCCTGCAAACCTGCCCCTTGGCAAGACCCGCCCCGACGCCTGCAGCGTAAGCTGCTCGGCGTAGCTGTCGTGGCCCTGCTGGGCGCGGCACCGGCACTGCAGGCCGAGCCCGTCAGCCTCAACTGGGAAACGGTCGTCAACAACGGCGTCGTGGCGCCAAACTCTACGCAGCCGTTCAACAGCTACAGCGGGTCGTCGGTGAACAACGACGCGCTGGTGTTGTTCCGCGGCCGTACGCAGGGCGGGGAGGAAGGACGCGTCTCGGGCGTGTTCTCGCGTGACATGAGCGTGCCCGCAGCGCCCGTGCGGGCCGTGGCCGTGCAGGGCCAGGTGGTGCCGCAGGCGAATAACCTGGCCGCCACCTTCAACGAGTTCCCGTCACTGCCGCGCATTGACGCTGGTTCGGGTCTGATCGCAACGCGGGGACAAACGGAGCCGGTGTACGAATACACGACCGGCACGGACCCCGTCACAGGTGAACCCGTCACGACGCGTGTTGGCACCACCGGTATCTACGCCACGGTTGGCGGCGTGCTGACCACTGGCGAGCAGAAGCTCGGCATGGTGTCAGAGTTGCCACAGTACCAGGTACCAACACCGGCGGTCAGCGCGACTCAGTTGCCGTTCGAGCAGTTCCCGGGCGCACCGGCGGCGTTCGATGGCAAATACATCGCATTCAAGGCGAACTACGCGGACGCCGATGGCACCGGGCTCACCGGCGTGTTCTACCGGGACATAGTTAGCGTCGACGCGAACGGAAATCCTTTGGGTGCCGTGGCGATCGCCTATCGCGGACAGGCATTGCCGAACGATCCGACCAGCACCTTCGGCTCGACCGCGCCGCCCAGCGCGGCCAAAGGCAAGGTCGTGTTCACCGGCCTCGACAACGAGGAGGAGCCCACCGCCGGTGGCATCTACATGAGCCAGGTCGGCCAGAGTGGCCTGACGACGCTCGTGGAGATTGGCACGGCGGTGCCGGGCGCTGATGTGAATCTTCCGGGTGGCAACACGCTCAACCGGCTCGGTGAAGGCCTGTCATTCGACGGCCGCAACATGTCCTTCTGGGGTGCCTGGGGCAACGAAACGCGCACCGTCACGCTGACCTGCCCGGCCGATGGCAACGTGGCCGTTCGCAACGCCTGTGCGCTTCAATCGCCGCTGAAGGAAGCTGGATTCGACCCTGACGATCCGGCCAATCACACTGGCGTTACCACGCGCGAGGTGCCGCTGCACCAAGGCATCTTCCAGAAAGACACTGTCACAGGCGCGCTGAAGCTGGTCGCCCAAACCGGTTCGGACTACGAAGACTTTCTGTTCTGGAACTTCTCCGGCAACGCCGGCCAAAGCGGTGAGGTGGTCTCGGATGAAGAAGAAGGCGCGCGCTGGCGCTCAAGTGCGTTCATCGCTGCCGACGGGCAAAAAGTGGTGTTCAAAGCCACCGAACCAGCAGTCTCTGATTTGGCCTCGGTGTTCGGGCTTTACCTTGACCTCAGCGACCTCCTCGACCCGTTCGCGCTGCTGACCTCGGGCATGGACGGCGGCATCCTCGACGCTAAAGCGGCCGGCCTGCCGATCACCGCGCTGGGAATCGAACGCGACTCCTTCCGCAATGGCTGGTTGGTGATCAATGCCAGCATGGAGGGCATCGTTGACGGCGAGGATGTCGGCTGGGCCGGTGTTTACCTGACCCAAGTGGTGCCAGAGCCCGCCAGCCTGGCCCTGGTGGCACTGGCCTTGGGCCTGATGGGTGCGTCACGGCGCCGCAACCAAATGCGTGTCTGAAGCAAACCGCCGCGGCGGCAAAGGGGTGGCCTCGGTCACCCCTTTTTCCAGAGGTAAATCGGCCGTCATCGCTAAAGTGTCCGTCATGGCGACGCGTGATCTGCGCACGCACGTAAACGCGAACCGTGGCGTGTCAGCCCACGGGGTCATAGCAAGTCGTCGTTGGGGTCCGTGGGCAGCAGTAGCAGGCGGTTACTGAGGTTGGCGCGGGTTTCGCGCCGTTCGAGCAGCTTGGCTTGGGCGGCTTCGGGCAGGTCGGTGAACTGGATCACGCCGCGGGTGATGAGCACATCGATGAGGTCTTCGAGCACACGCACCAGGCTGGTGTCGGACTGGCTCAGTGGGTTGACCTGGTCAGGCTCGCTCATGGCTTGGGCTCCTGTGCGGGGTTGGGCGCAGGCTCGGGCACGGCAGCCAGGCGCAACACCAGCTGCAGGCGGTCACGCACCCCAAGTTTTTCAAAAATGGCGCCCAGATGGGCTTTGACGGTGCGCTCGGAAATGAACATTTTGGCGGCCACCTCCTTGTTGGAGCGACCAGCCGACACCGCGCGCGCCACCTCGGCTTCGCGCACCGACAAGTTGGCCCAGGCGCTGGGGCCGGGCGTGGCAAGGGGTGCGGCATGGTCCGGCGTCTGCGTTTTGGCGATGGCGGAGCGCGCCACCAAAGCGGCGTTGGTCGAGCCCACAAGGCGCTGCAGCAGATCTGGCCCGACCCACAGGCCGCCGTGTTCGATGACCAGCGCCACCTCTTGCAGCAGCGCGGGCACGCCATAGGCATGGGTGTAGCCGCGCGCGCCATCGTTGAGCGCGCGCAGGCCCTCGGCGGGCTCTGGCGCACCAGAGAGCAGCACCACGCGGGCGTCGGGTTTGGCTTGCAAAATTTGGCGCAAGGCCTGCGGCCATTGCGCATCTGCACTGCTCAGCCAGACCAGACTGTGCGCTGCGGGCAACGCGGGTAAGCGCGCCAGCAAAGTGTTCGCATCGAGCGGCGCGATGTCTGCAAACGCCTCGCGCAAACGACCTGGCAAAGGCGCGCCCGAACTGGCAAGAAAAAAATGTTGGGCACTCATCGTTGGGTCAGCGTTTGGTCATCATTCGGTCAGCGCTCAGTCAGCGCGTTGGCTTTGGCGCGCAGCACGGGTTTGAGCAAGTAGGACAGCACCGTTTTTTTGCCAGTCATCACGTCCACCTGCGCCACCATGCCGGGAATGATGGGCAGGTTGGCGCCCAGGCTGGGCTTGTGGGTGCGCACGCGCACATGGTAAAACGCGTTGCCTTTTTCATCAAGCACCGAGTCGGCGCCAATCAAAAAGACTTCGGCCTCCAAGCCGCCGTAAATGGCGAAGTCGTAGGCGCTGAATTTGACCATGGCGGGCTGACCGGGGCGCAAAAAGCCGATGTCCTTGGGGGTAATTTGTACCTCCAGAATCAGCGTGTCGTCCAGCGGCACCACTTCCACCACTTCCTTGCCGGGCTGTACCACTGCGCCGATGGTGTTGACCAGCAGGCGCTTGACCGTGCCGCGCACTGGCGATTTGATGTCGGCCTGCGTGACCTTGTCTTGCAGCGCCACGCCGCCCTGCGCCAGGCTGGCGAGCCGGCTCATGGTCTCGGACAGCTCTGCGCTCATCTGGTTGCGGCTGGTGAGTTGAACCTCGCGGATCTTGCTGTTGGCTTCCTGGATGGCCGACTGCACCCGCGCAATTTGCGCCGTGGCCTGCTCGCGGTCGCCGCGCAGGCGAGCCAGTTGCTGGTCGAGCCGCATCATCTCGACTTCGGACACGGCGCCGGTGGCCACCATCGGGCGCGTGGCGTTGATTTCCTGGGTCATCAGCGCCAGGCTGCGATCAGCCTGGTCGCGCCGCGCCCGCACTTCGTTCAACTCTTGCTGACGCTGCACCAACTGGCTTTGGTAAATGGACGTCTGGGCGCTGATCTCGGCGCGGCGCGATTCATACAAAAGGCGCTCCTGCGCCACCACCTCGGGCGCATCGCGCACCAACTCCGGCGGTGGATTGAATGCGGTGCCGCGCGTGAGCGCCTCCAGTCGCAGCGCTTTGGCCTGCAGGGCGGTCTGGCTGGCCTGGCTCTCCATCAAGTTGGAAACAAACCGGGTCGGGTCCACGCGCAGCAGCAGTTGCCCCGCCTCGACAATTTGCCCTTCTTTCACCAGCAAGGCCTCGACCACGCCGCCATCCACGCTCTGGATAATCTGTACCTGGCTGGTGGGAACGACACGGGCCTCGCCACGGGTAACTTCGTCAATTTCGGCAAAGGCGGCCCAGACCAGCAGCAGCACCATGACCGCAGCAGCCAGGCGCAGCAAGCTGCGTGCGCGCAGAGGCTCTTGTTGCAGGCGTGCCCAGTCGGCGTCTCCAGCCCAGTCGAGGTGCGCTGGTTCCTGGGTCGGCGTGAGCCGCTTGATCCAGCGGCCAAAAGCTGTGCCGCTGACCTTGTTGGCGCGATTGATCACACGGCCGGTGTTGTCAAAGGCTTTTTTGTTGAAGTAAGCCATCATGCGGCCTTTCCGATGCGGCCCTGGCGCAGTGCGGTGACCACCTGCTCCTTGGGACCGTCGGCCACGATGCGGCCGCCGTCCATGACGATGATGCGCTCCGCCAACTCCAGCAAAGACGTGCGGTGGCTGATCAAAATGACCGTTTTGTCTTTGGAAAACTCCGTCAGGCGGCGCTTGATATCGTCCTCGCTGGAGAAATCCATCGACGAGGTGGGTTCATCAAGCAGCAGGATGGGCGGGTCGTTGATGACGGCGCGGGCAATGGCCACACCCTGGCGCTGACCGCCCGACAAGGACTCGCCGCGCTCGCCCACCAGCATGTCGAAACCCTTGGGGTGCTGGTTGACCAGGCTCAGAATACCGCCAATTTCAGCCGCCTTGACGATGGCCGCGTCGTCGGCCAGCGGCGCGCCGAGCGCGATGTTGTCACGCAGGCTGCCGTAGAACAGCATCACATCCTGCTGCACGTAACCAATCTGGCGCCGCAGCTCGGCGGGGTCAAGCTGGCGCAGGTCGATGCCATCGACCAGCACGGCGCCCTCAGTCGGCTGGTAGAGCCCCAGAATGAGTTTTTCCAGGGTGGTCTTGCCCGAGCCGATGCGCCCCAGAATGGCGATCTTTTCACCGGGCTTGATGCCAAAAGACAGCTTGCGCAGCGACGGCGCGCTTTGCCCGGGATAGGTAAAACTGACATCGCGAAACTCAATCGCCCCCTTGAGGCGGCCGCGGCTGATGAAGGCGGTGTCGGCCGGGCGCTCCACCTCGCGCGCCATCATTTCGTTGAGCGAGGTCAGCGCCGTGTCTGCCGTGTGGTACTGCACCAGCAAGCCCGCCACCTGGCCCACCGGCGCCATGGCGCGCGAGGCCAGCATGGTGCAGGCAATCAGCCCGCCCAGCGTGAGGTTGCGCTCGGCGATCAGGTAGACACCAATGATGACGATGGCCAGGTTGATGAACTGCTGGACAAACGCCGACGTGTTGCTCGCGGTGCTGGAGAGCAGGCGCAATTGAACGCCAACGCGGGCCAGCAGGGCAGCGCTTTTTTCCCACTTGCGCTGAATGGGTGCCTCAGCGGCCAGCGCCTTGATGGTCTCGAAACCGACCAGGCCCTCGATCAAAGTGGCGTTGCGCTGCGCGCCGGCGCGGTAAGTGGTTTCGGCCAGCTCGTGCATGCGGCCCTGCACGATCAGCGCATACAGCACCATCACGGCCGCGCCAATCACCAGCGGAATGAGCATGGTCCAGGATATCCACGCGATCACCACCATGAAGATCAGCGCAAAAGGCAAGTCGATGAAAGCCACCACCGTGGCCGAGCCGATGAAGTCGCGCACCGACTCGAAGGCGCGCAGGTTGGCAGCAAACGATCCGGCAGACGCCGGGCGCTGCTCCATGCGCATGCCCAGCACGCGCTCCATGATGAACGCCGACAACTTGACGTCGGCCCGGCTACTGGCCAAGTCAACAAAGCGCACGCGCAGGGTGCGCAACACCAGGTCGCTGACGAGCATGATCGACAAACCCAGCGCCAGCACCCACAGCGTTTCGAACGCATGGTTGGGCACCACGCGGTCATAGACGTTCATGATGAACAAGGGCATGCCAAGGGCAAAGGTGTTGGCCAGCAGCGCCGCCAGCAGCACATCACGGTAGAGCGGTGTGCTCTCGGCAATGACGCCCCAAAACCAGTGGCCGTGGCGGCCCGCGCGCACCTGCGGCGTGCGCGCGTCATAGCGCTGGGTGGGGCGGGCATAGATGGTCGTGCCGATGTAGTCGGCCTCCAGCGCGGACAACGGCACGGTCACGGTGGACTCAACCAACTCGGGGTAAATCACCTGGAACTGGTCGCGCTCGGCGTTGAAGCCCAGCACCACGCAAGCCCGGTCGTCCTGCAGCAGCGCCACGGCGGGCAGCAGCGCGTCATTGAGTTTCGCCAGCGGTGTGGTGACCAGTTGACTGCTCAGGTGGGCGCGCAGCGCGGCACGGGCAAACAAGCTGGGGGTAAGGCGGGCGTGTTCGGCCGGCAGGCCCGCCATCAAGGCGTCGCGGGTGGCCGCCTCGCCATGGGTGCGGGCGATGATTTGCAGGCAGGCCAACAATTCATCAGCAGCCGTTTGCGGGGCATTTGCCACGCCCGATACATCAGAATTCGGCATTAATAGCCCTAAGGTTTCGATCACTGTCTGAGGGGGGGTCAGTGTATCAAACCCATGCAACAAAAAACCCGACGGTTTGACGGTCGGGTTTGACGGGAATCGGCAAGGGTTTGCCGTTCGGTTGCGCTTATTTCCTTTGGCGAAACCTGCGCAAGGCGGCAATCTGGGCCGCCATAACAGCCAGTTCGGCAGCGGCATGGGCCAGGTCGAGGTCGGTCTTGGCGTTCTTGACGGCTTCTTCTGCAGCCAGCTTGGCTTGGTTGGCTTTTTCGTCGTCGAGGTCTTTGCCGCGAATGGCGGTGTCGGACAACACAGTGACGCAATTGGGTTGCACCTCAAGAATGCCGCCGGCCACAAATACGAACTCTTCGCCACCGTCAGCCAACTGGATGCGCACCGAACCCGCCTTGATGCGGGTGATCAGCGGCGTGTGGCGCGGGTAAATGCCCAGTTCGCCAGCCTCACCGGGCAGCGCGACAAAGCGCGCCTCGCCCGAAAAGATCGACTCCTCGGCACTCACCACATCAACGTGAATAGTGTTCATTTTTTTCCTAGTCAGTTGGGGACAGCGCTAAAGCGCTGTCCCGCAAGGTGATCACATTTTCTTGGCTTTTTCGAAGGCTTCGTCAATGGTGCCAACCATGTAGAAGGCTTGCTCTGGCAGGTGATCGCACTCGCCGGCCACAATCATCTTGAAGCCGCGAATGGTTTCGGCCAAAGACACGTACTTGCCGGGCGAGCCGGTAAACACTTCAGCCACGTGGAACGGCTGCGACAGGAAACGCTGAATCTTGCGAGCACGTGCCACGGTCAGCTTGTCTTCAGGCGCCAATTCGTCCATGCCCAAGATGGCAATGATGTCGCGCAGCTCTTTGTAGCGCTGTAGCGTGCCTTGCACGGCACGAGCGGTCTCGTAGTGGTCCAGGCCAACCACGTTGGGGTCGAGCTGGCGGCTGGTGGAGTCCAGCGGGTCCACAGCGGGGTAAATACCGAGCGAGGCAATGTCACGGCTCAGCACCACGGTGGAGTCGAGGTGGGCAAAGGTGGTGGCAGGGCTTGGGTCGGTCAAGTCATCGGCCGGCACGTAAACCGCCTGGATCGACGTGATGGAACCGACTTTGGTAGATGTAATACGTTCTTGCAAACGACCCATTTCTTCGGCCAGGGTGGGCTGGTAACCCACGGCGGAAGGCATACGACCCAGCAGCGCAGACACTTCAGTACCGGCCAGCGTGAAACGGTAGATGTTGTCCACAAAGAACAGCACGTCCTTGCCTTCGTCACGGAACGACTCAGCAATGGTCAGGCCGGTCAGGGCCACACGAAGACGGTTGCCCGGGGGTTCGTTCATCTGGCCGTAAACCATCGACACTTTGGAGTCTTCGAGCTTGTCGAGATTCACCACGCCGGAGTCGGCCATCTCATGGTAGAAGTCATTGCCTTCACGGGTACGTTCACCCACACCGGCAAACACCGACAAGCCGCTGTGCGCTTTGGCAATGTTGTTGATCAGTTCCATCATGTTCACGGTCTTGCCCACACCGGCACCACCGAACAGGCCAACCTTGCCGCCCTTGGCGAACGGACACACCAAGTCAATCACCTTGATGCCGGTCTCCAGCAGTTCCTGCGACGGGCTGAGCTCGTCATAGACCGGGGCCTTGCGGTGAATGGAAGCCAGTTTTGTGGCGTTGACCGGACCGCGCTCGTCGATCGGGTTGCCCAGCACGTCCATGATTCGGCCCAGCGTTGCCGTACCGACTGGCACCGAAATGGGGTTGCCGGTGTTGGACACCATCAGACCGCGACGCAAACCGTCGCTGGAGCCCAGGGCAATGGTGCGGACGATGCCGTCACCCAACTGCTGCTGAACTTCGAGTGTGAGGGCGGAGCCTTCGAGCTTGAGCGCGTCGTAAATGTGCGGCATGTGCTCGCGTGGAAACTCCACGTCAACCACAGCGCCAATGCACTGAACAATCTTGCCTTGAACGCCGGCGTTCGTATTTGTGTTTTCCTGAGCCATTTGGTTTTGCTCCAATAAATTTGAATCTTGTTGCTAACGACAGGCTCAACCGCTGATGGCGGCTGCACCGGAGACGATTTCTGACAACTCTTTGGTGATGGCGGCCTGGCGGGTCTTGTTGTAGATCAGCTTGAGCTCACCGATCACGTTACCGGCATTGTCGGTGGCGGCCTTCATGGCAACCATGCGGGCGGCGTGTTCGGAGGCCATGTTTTCGGCCACGGCCTGGAACACCAGCGCTTCGACGTAGCGCACCAGCAGGTCGTCGATCACGGCCTGCGCATCAGGCTCGTAAATGTAGTCCCAGCCATGCTTTTGACCGGTGACGGCCTCATGGGCTTGCGCATCCTCTTGCATCTGCAGGCCCGACAGCGGCAACAACTGGTCCATGACCACTTCTTGTTTCATCGTGTTGACAAAACGGGTGTAGGTCAAGTAAACCGCATTGACCTCGCCCTGCGCATAAGCATCAAGCAAGACCTTGACCGGGCCAATCAGGCGCTCCAGGTGCGGCCGATCACCCAACTGCGTCACGTGGGCCACAACCTTGGCGCCGATGCGGTTGAGAAAACCCAGCCCCTTGTTGCCAATGGCCACGTTGCGCGTGGTCATACCGTCAGTTTGCACCTCGCGCAGCTTTTGCGTCACAGTGCGCAGCACGTTGGTGTTGAGCCCGCCGCATAAACCCTTGTCAGTGGACACCACGATCATGCCCACCACCCTGGCGTCGTTGCGTTTCATGAAAGGATGCATATACTCGGGATTTGCCCGACCCAGGTGCGCTGCAATATTGCGTATTTTTTCCGAATACGGCCGGGCGGCGCGCATGCGCTCCTGAGCCTTGCGCATTTTGGAGACGGAAATCATCTCCATGGCCTTGGTGATTTTCTTCGTGCTTTCGAAGTTGGCGATCTTGCCGCGTATTTCCTTGCCAGTTGCCATATCAGTCTCCTTGTCTGTTGCAGGTGACCTTAAGCAAACGACTTCTTGAAGTCGGCAATCGCTGTGTTCAATTCGGCCTCGGCGTCTTTGTCCATGGCGCGGTCGGCTTCCAGCTTGGCCAGCAAAGCGGCGTTTTTGTCTCTCAGGTAGGCGTGCAGGCCGTGCTCAAAAGCCAGCACCTTGTTGACGGCGATGTCGTCCACGTAACCTTTGTTGACAGCGAACAGCGTCGCGCCCATCAGCGAGATTGGCAGCGGGCTGTATTGCGCCTGCTTGAGCAATTCGGTGACGCGGGCGCCGCGGTCGAGTTGCTTGCGGGTGGCTTCGTCAAGGTCAGAGGCAAACTGCGCAAAGGCAGCCAGCTCGCGGTACTGGGCGAGGTCGGTACGGATACCGCCTGACAACCCTTTGATGAGCTTGGTTTGCGCAGCACCACCCACACGCGACACCGAAATACCGGCGTTGATGGCGGGACGAACACCCGCGTTAAACAGGCTGGTTTCCAAAAAGATTTGACCGTCGGTGATGGAAATCACGTTGGTCGGCACGAACGCAGACACGTCACCAGCCTGGGTTTCAATGATGGGCAGCGCCGTCAGTGAACCTGTTTTGCCAGTGACTTCACCCTTGGTAAAGTCTTCGACATATTTGGCGTTGACGCGGGCAGCACGCTCAAGCAGACGGCTGTGCAGATAGAACACGTCGCCAGGGTAGGCTTCGCGGCCTGGCGGGCGACGCAACAGCAACGACACCTGACGGTAAGCCACGGCCTGCTTGGAGAGATCGTCATAGACGATGAGCGCGTCTTCACCGCGGTCGCGGAAGTATTCGCCCATGGTGCAGCCCGAATAGGCGCTCACGTATTGCAGCGCGGCTGACTCTGAAGCCGTGGCGGCCACCACAATGGTGTACTCCATAGCGCCAGCTTGCTCGAGTGAGCGCACCACGTTTTTCACGCTGGACGCCTTTTGGCCGATCGCAACGTAAATACAGGTCATGTTCTGACCCTTCTGGTTGATGATGGCGTCGATGGCCACGGCTGTTTTACCGGTCTGGCGGTCACCAATGATCAATTCGCGCTGACCGCGGCCCACGGGAACCATGGAGTCAATCGATTTGAGACCGGTTTGCATGGGTTGGCTGACCGATTCACGGGCAATCACGCCAGGAGCGACCTTTTCAATCACGTCGGTCATCTTGGCATTGATCGGGCCTTTGCCGTCAATGGGCTGACCCAGCGCATTGACCACGCGGCCCTTGAGCTCGGGGCCCACCGGCACTTCGAGAATACGGCCGGTGCACTTGACCGTGTCGCCTTCAGAGATGTGCTCGTAGGCGCCCAGAATCACTGAACCCACTGAATCGCGTTCAAGGTTGAGCGCCAGGCCATAGCTGGGCTGGCCCTCGGCGTCGGCCGGGAATTCGAGCATTTCGCCCTGCATCACGTCAGACAAGCCGTGGATGCGGCAAATACCGTCGGTGACGGAAACAACTGTGCCCTGGTTGCGGATGTCTGCGGTGGCGGACAAGCCCTCAATACGGCTCTTGATCAGTTCAGAAATTTCTGCGGGATTGAGTTGCATGACTCTTTCCTTCTTTCATTAGTGGGGCCAGCGGCATGAGGCGAAGCCTCAAGCCGTCAAAGCCATTTTCATTTGTTCCAGACGGGCCTTGACAGAAGTGTCAAGAACTTCGTCCCCCACGACCACCCTGATGCCGCCGATGAGCTCAGGTTGCAACTCGACCGACACGTTGAGCTGGCGTGCAAAACGCTGCTCGAGCATTTGCGACACCTCGGCCAGGGCTGCACCCTCGATCGGAAAAGCGCTGTAGATCACAGCATCGCTGGTGCCGCCCCGCTTATTCACCAGCACCCGAAACTGTGCCGCCGCTTCGGGCACGGCGGCCAAGCGTTCATTGGCAATCACGGTGCGGATGAAGTTTGTCGCATGGTCGTCCAGCTTTGATTTCATGGCGCCGGTCACGACCTCATAAATCTGCGCGTCAGTGACCGCAGGGCTATCAGCAAATTGCTGCAGCTGGGCCTGCTGTGCCACGCAGGCCAACTCGTCAAGCCATGTCAACACGGCTTGAGGATCGGTGGCGCTGGCTTTGAACAGGGCTTCAGCGTAGGGACGGGCAATGGTGGCGAGTTCGGCCATGTCGTCCTCTTACAGCTCGGTCTTCAAACGAGACAACAGATCAGCGTGCACACCGGCGTTGACTTCCTTGCGGAGAATCTGCTCGGCGCCTTTGACGGCCAGGGCAGCGACCTGCTCACGCAGTGCTTCGCGCGCCTTGGTGGCTTGCTGTTGGGCTTCCACCTTGGCGTTGGCAACAATCTTGTTACCCTCGTCTACGGCTTTGGCTTTGGCCTCTTCAATGATGAGTGTGGCGCGACGCTCGGCGTCGGCCAAGCGTGCAGCCGTCTCGTTGCGCGAGGCAGCCAGTTCGGTTTCGACGCGCCGATTGGCGGAAGAAAGTTCGGACCTGGCTTTGTCGGCCGCAGCAAGACCGTCGGCTATTTTCTGTACCCGCTCGTCCAGCGCCTTTGCGATCGGTGGCCACACATATTTCATCGTGAACCAAACCAGAATCGCAAAAACCACCGCCTGCAGGAACAGGGATGCGTTGATATTCACAACATATTCCCTTTCAAGCGTGAAAGATTAGCCAAAATTAAAGTGCGAAAGGTTGGGCAAACGCGAACAGCAGGGCAATGGCCACGCCGATCAGGAAGGCGGCATCAATCAGACCAGCCAAGATGAACATCTTGGTTTGTAGTTCATTCATGAGCTCAGGCTGACGTGCAGAGGCCTCGAGAAACTTACCACCCATCAGCGCGATGCCGATCGATGCGCCCAGTGCGCCCAAGCCAACGATGATGCCGCAAGCCAATGCCACCAGGCCGAGAATGTTTTCCATGATTGCTCCTAAAGTACTGAAAAGAAAAAGAAAAAGAAAAAGAAAAAGAAAAAGAAAAAGAAAAAGAAAAACCGATTAGTGTGAATCGTGAGCCTGTCCCACGTAAATCAACGTCAACATCATGAAGATGAAGGCTTGCAGCGTAATCACCAGAATGTGGAAAATGCTCCATGCAGTTCCAGCAATCACATGCCCAATACCCAGCCAAAACATACCTTCAAGAGGATTGAATTGCCAGGCCCATGCGCCACCCATCAGGGCGATCAACATAAAAATCAACTCACCGGCAAACATGTTGCCGAACAACCGCATACCGTGTGACACGGTTTTGGCGGCAAACTCAATCATCTGCATCAGGAAGTTGACCGGGTACAAATAAAACTTGTCACCAAAGGGCGCCGCCAACAACTCGTGCACCCAACCTCCCAGGCCCTTGATCTTGACGTTGTAAAACAGGCAGATGAGAAGCACGCTCACGGACATGCCCAGCGTGGTGGACAAATCAGCTGTAGGCACCACCCGCATGTAGTTTTGGTACCCCATGGCCGGGCCCGCGCTGTGCCACAGGCCAGGCAAGGCATCGACCGGAAGCATGTCCATCGCATTCATCAGGAAAATCCAGACAAACACCGTCAAAGCCAATGGCGACACCAATTTGCGGCTGGTGGCATTGTGAATCACACCCTTGGCCTGCTTGTCCACCATCTCAACCAAAATTTCAACAGCCGCCTGAAATCGCCCGGGTATGCCCGCCGTTGCGGCAGAGGCTGCGCGCCACAACACAAAACAAGTAATCACACCAAGAATCACGGAATAAAACAGGGAGTCGAGGTTAAACAAACTGAAGTCAACCAAGCCTGATTGCTTCACACCCTGAAGTGAAAAATTCATCTGCAAATGCTGCAAGTGGTGCTGGATGTACTCCCCGGCATTCGGACCATGTGTTCCCGTGTTTTCAACAGCAGCCATATTTCACCAATTTGTCAATTCATTAAAAATTTGCAACCGGTTTCTTGCGCGCCGAGTGCAGCCACATGGCCACCCAGTACACCTTCATCGTCAGCACAAAGCCAGCCAGCAAGGCTAGCCAATTCAGTTCAAAAACTAGTCTCGGCGCGGCAATCAACATTGCCACCGTCAAGACCACCTTTACCGTCTCCCAAACAAAAAACCCACCCAGTGCAGCACCCGCGTGCCGCACACCTTGCTGACGACTCAGGCCACGCAAGAAAACCAGCGCCGGCAGAACCACAGCCAAAGCGCCATAAGCCGCAGACACAACTGCAACCACGCGACCTGTCACAAACCAGGCAAGCAAAGCCACTAATGCTCCCACCAAAACCTGGGCACTCAGCACACGCCAGGGCGACACCTTGGACATCGTTTGCTGCAATGCCTTGACTTCTTCTGCACTCAGTTTCTTGAAGTGTTCCTCTTCGGCATCACCTGCATCATCGTCCCATGGTTCAGACAAAGATTGTTTCCTTGAATAATTACATGCAGGTTACACCTGGCCGTTGGTGGAATTGCAAAGTCTGCGATTCTACTTACGAAATTTATCGTAATTGCGCGCGCCAGCACGATAATTGTGTCATGAGCATGCCGCCCTCCTCCCACGAAACCTCACAAGACGACTCGCTGATCGTCTATCCGTCGCTTTTCCCGATCAAAGTCATGGGCTTGAAAGTGGCTGGCCTGGTGCAGACCGTTACCCATATTGCCGCGCAATTTGACCCGAACTTTGACGCCACCACCGTCGAGTTGCGCGAGAGCAAAGGCGGCAAATATTTGGGCGTCACCATCACCATCACTGCCACCAGTCGCGCACAGCTTGACGAAATTTACCGCACGCTGTCGACGCACCCGATGGTCAAGGTGGTGCTCTAGCATGCCGATAAAAGTGACGCTTTTGGGCCGCCGTGATTACGCGCCCACTTACGCCGCCATGCAGGCGTTCACCGCCGAACGCACTGCCAGCACCCCTGATGAGTTATGGATTTGTGAACACGTGCCGGTTTACACGCAAGGGCTGGCCGGCAAACAAGAGCATTTGCTCAACCCGGGCGACATCCCTGTGGTGCAAACCAACCGCGGCGGCCAAGTCACCTACCACGGCCCCGGCCAAGTGGTGGCCTACCCGCTGCTTGATTTAAGGCGTGCCGGCTACTTCGTCAAGGAATACGTTTACCGCATCGAAGAGTCTGTCATCCGCACCCTGCTGCACTTTGGTATCACCGGCCACCGCGTGGCGGGCGCGCCGGGCATTTACGTGCGGCTGGACGACCCCGCCAGCCATGCACTGCTGCCGCAGCGGCCAACAAAAAAGGTGATGGATGCCGTTAAATTTGGGTCGGATTTGGCCGCGCATCGAAACGGATCTGACCCCAATTTACCAGGCCCCAACTTTTTAGGCTTGGGCAAAATTGGCGCCTTAGGCATCAAGGTCAGCCGCAACTGCACTTACCACGGGGTGGCGCTCAATGTGGCGATGGACCTGGAACCCTACGCCCGTATCAACCCCTGCGGTTACTCGGGACTGCAAACGATTGACCTTTCTACAATCGGCGTTTTTGCCAGCTGGCAGGACGTGGCTGAGGTGTTCAGCCAGAAACTTGCCGTTTACCTCGAACCCTGACGCCGGCATTGTGAAGTCGTCCCGTCATTGCAAAGTTGTACCGTCATTGCGAACAAAGTGAAGCAATCCATGCACCCTGAATTCATGGACTGCCACGCTAGGCTCGCAATGACAACCCCTTAAAGTAGCCCATGAACACAGTCAAAGAAACCCACACAGTCCGCGAACCCCAAAGCGCTGAGAACTACGACGCAACGGCCAAGCAAAAGTCGGCGGCCAAGCTGTCGCGCATCCCGGTCAAGGTGGTGCAAGGCGAAGTCCTGCGCAAACCCGAATGGATTCGCGTCAAGGCGGGCTCCCCCACCACCCGTTTTTATGAAATCAAGGACGTGCTGCGCAGCAACAAGCTGGTGACCGTGTGCGAAGAAGCCAGTTGCCCCAACATCGGCGAATGCTTTGGCAAGGGCACGGCCACCTTCATGATCATGGGCGACAAGTGCACCCGGCGCTGCCCGTTTTGCGACGTCGGCCACGGCCGGCCCGACCCGCTGGACGTGAACGAGCCAATCAACCTGGCCAACACCATCGCCCAACTCAAGCTGAAATACGTGGTGATCACCAGCGTGGACCGCGACGACCTGCGCGACGGCGGCGCCGGGCATTTTGTTGCCTGCATCGAGCAGATTCGCGCCAAATCGCCGCAAACCCAAATCGAGGTGCTCGTGCCTGACTTCAGGGGCCGTGACGACCGCGCGCTCGACATCCTCAAGGCGGCGCCGCCAGATGTGATGAACCACAACCTGGAAACCATTCCACGCCTATACAAGGAAGCGCGCCCCGGTTCCGACTACCAGTTCAGCCTGAACCTGCTGAAAAAATTCAAGGCGCTGTTCCCCGACGTGCCCACCAAGAGCGGCCTGATGGTCGGCCTGGGCGAAACCGATGACGAGATTCTGGACGTGATGCGTGACATGCGCGCGCACTCAATCAACATGCTGACCATCGGCCAATACCTGGCGCCCAGTACCAGCCACCTAACGGTCAAGCGCTACGTGCATCCCGACGTGTTCAAGATGTTTGAAACCAAGGCTTACGAGATGGGGTTCAGCCACGCCGCCGTGGGCGCCATGGTGCGCTCGAGCTACCACGCCGACGAGCAGGCCGGCCACGCGATGGGCCACACGCCGGCCTGAGAAAGAAGTTTCATGCAAACCCATTGGCACGCCTCCAGCCTTTGGCTGGACCTGGCCTCGCTGGTGCAGCGCTGCGACACCGCCACCTACACGCGCGGCCTGGAGCTGTACCGCAACCAGCGCGTGTTGACTTTGACCATCGAGCCATTAGAAGACGTCTGGCTGTTGCTGGGCGACGTGCAGGGCAGCGCCCGCCAGCCCTACGAGGTGTCGATCGAGGTCAAGCGCGGTGCTGCTGGCCACGTGCTGGAATGGGACAGCGACTGCACCTGCCCGGTTGGCTACCAATGCAAGCACGGCGTGGCGCTGATGATCAAGGCGGCGTACAAAGGCCAGCAGATTTTGGGCGCCAGCGCAGCAGCGCCCAACTTCAAACCGCTCACTGAACAGCAACTGGCAGCCCAGCGCGAAGCCGATCTGACACGGCGCCAGGCGGCCGCCCAGCTCGAAGCCGAAAACCAGGTGATCCGCTGGCTTAGTGAGCTCGAGCGTGGTGGCGCCAAGGCACCCATGGCGGCCGAGCGCAGCGGACAAAACCTGCGCCATGACGAGTTCCTGTATCTGCTCAACGTGATGTCAGCGCAAGGCCCGCAGCCGCTGCTGACGCTCGAAGCCGTGGTCTCTTACCCCAAGGTCAACGGCGGCTGGGCCAAGGCCAAGCCCATCAAGACCACGCCCGGCAGCGGCCAGCCTGTGTACGACTCGGCCACCGAAACCGACCACGACGTGCTGCAACTCATGCACACCATGCCGAGTGCCGCAAGCGCTTATTACTACGCCTACAGCGCCAAATCGCGCGTGACCGTGGAAGGCAAATTCGGTGTGCAGGCACTCGAACTGGCCGCCAGCACCGGGCGCCTTTTCATCGGTGACAAAAATGGCCAACCCACAACACCCGCGACATGGGGCCCGCCGCTGGACGTGCTCTGGCACTGGCACGAGGTCACGCAGGCCAGCGCCGACGAAAGCGCCTGGGTGTTGCGCGCCCGGCTCGACCAGTCGCTGGCGCAACTGTGCCTGAACAATCCACCGTTTTACCTCGACACCCAGCACGGCATCTGCGGCCTGGCCCGTGTCAAGGACATGAGCCTGGGCCAGGTGGCGGTGCTGCTGCGCAGCCCACCGCTCAAAACGGCGGCCCTGAAAAAACACCAGGCCGCGCTGGCCGAGCGACTCGGCCCGGTGCCCTTGCCGCCCGTGCTCGAGCAGTTGCAAACCCTGACCGGCATCACGCCCAGGGCCCGCCTGCACTTGGGTGTTGTGGCGCCCGCTGACGTGCCTGTGTCGGGCCTGATGCAGGCCACCCTGCGCTTTGACTACGCCGGTCACAGCGGCTGGTGGGTGGGCCAGGGCACCACCGTGCTGATCGACAACGCGCAGGGTCGGCTGCTGCTGCACCGCGACCCACAAGCCGAACTGGAAGCCATCACCAGCCTGGTGCAGCTCGGCCTGAGCGCCACTGGCAACGGTGTTTTTGTGATCCAGGGCAGCGCCGCGCAGCAGCTCTGGCTGCAGTGGGCCGATACCGACTACGCGCCGCTGCGTCAGGCCGGCTTCGACGTGACCCTCGACGATTCGCTGGCCGACTGGATCCAGCACGGCGAGGCACTGAACGTGCGCCTGGACGCCCAAGGTGACGACGAGGCCACCTCGCCCTGGTTCGATTTGTCATTGGGCATGGAAATCAACGGCGAGCGGCAAAATATTCTGCCCTTGCTGCCCGAGCTCATCAAGGTGGCTGCAGGCAGTCCGCGCGACGCGGTCACCGGCTTGCCCGACCTGCCGCCCTTCGTTTACCTGCCCGCGCCTGGCGGCGGCTTTATCCGCCTGCCCACCGACACTCTGAAGCCCTGGCTCGGCGCGCTGCTGGAACTGGTGGGCGAGCGCGCCCATGATTTCGCCGGCGACAGCCTCAAACTGTCACGCCTGGATGCCATGCGCACCACTGCCTCGCTGGGTGAAGGCGCGGTCTGGCAGGGCGCACAACACTTGCGCGAGCTGGTGCAGCGCCTGCAAGGACGCACCGAATTGCCCGAGGTGTTGCCCCCCGCAAGCGTCAACGCCTCGCTGCGCCCCTACCAGCAGCAAGGCGTGAACTGGTTGCAGTTTTTGCGCGAATACGGTCTGGCCGGCATTCTGGCCGACGACATGGGCCTGGGCAAAACGCTGCAAACGCTGGTGCATATCCAGCTTGAAAAAGACGCTGGCCGCCTGACGCATCCGGCGCTGATCATTGCGCCGGTGAGCCTGATGGGCAACTGGCAGCGCGAAACTGAACGCTTCTGCCCCGGCCTGCGCAGCCTGGTGATTCACGGTAAAGACCGCCACGAAGTCGCCGGCAGCATGGCTGAGTTTGATGTGGTGATTGCGCCCTACTCGCTGCTGCACCGCGACCGCGAGCGCTGGCTCGAAGCGCAGTGGCACCTGGTGGTGCTCGACGAAGCGCAAAACATCAAAAACGCCAACACACACGCCGCCCAGGTGGCCAGCGAACTCAACAGCAATCACCGCCTATGTCTGTCAGGCACGCCGATGGAAAACAATTTGGGCGAGTTGTGGAGCCTGTTCCACTTTTTGATGCCCGGCTTTCTGGGCAGTCAGAAGCGTTTTGCCGAGCTGTTTCGCGGCCCGATCGAAAAACAGGGCGACCCAGAAGCCGTGCGCCAGTTGCGCGGCCGTGTCACACCCTTCATGTTGCGCCGCACCAAGGCGCTGGTGGCCAGCGAACTGCCGCCCAAGGTCGAAACCGTGATGCGCGTCGAGCTGTCGGGCAAGCAGGCCGACCTGTACGAAACCATCCGTCTGGGCATGGAAAAAACAGTGCGCGAGGCGCTTGATGCCAAGGGCCTGGCCAAGTCGCAGATCACCATTCTGGATGCACTTTTGAAACTGCGCCAGGTCTGTTGCGACCCGCATTTGCTCAAGCTCGAAGCCGCCAAAAAAGTTAAGACCTCGGCCAAGCTGGAGCAGTTGATGGCCATGCTGCCCGAGATGCTCGCCGAGGGGCGGCGCATTTTGCTGTTCTCGCAGTTCACCAGCATGCTGACGCTGATCGAGGCCGAACTCAAACAACGCGGCATCGCGTGGGCCAAGCTCACCGGCCAGAGCCAGGGTCGTGACGCGATCATCGACCAATTCACCAGTGGCCAGGTGCCACTGTTTTTGATCAGCCTGAAAGCCGGCGGTGTGGGTCTGAACCTGCCGCAGGCCGACACCGTGATCCACTACGACCCTTGGTGGAACCCAGCGGTGGAGGCCCAAGCCACCGGCCGCGCCCACCGCATCGGCCAAAGCAACAGCGTGTGGGTGGTGAAACTGGTGGCCCAGGGCACCATCGAGGAGCGTATTTTGGCGCTGCAAGACCGCAAAGCGGCGCTGGCCGAGAGCATGTACAGCGGCTCGGTTGGGCGCAAACAACCGCTGTTTAATGAAAGCGATCTGGCGGAGTTGCTCAAGCCGTTGTCAGCTTGATCACGCGCGCTCGACCGGTCGGGCAAAACCGCCTTCAGCCCACGCCACCGCGCTGCTGCGGTTGAGCTTGAAGGACGGGGCCACGCGCACTTCAGCCAGCAGTTCACCACCTTCGTCTTTGGCGCTGAGCACGGCGTAAGGGTTGTCTTCGTCGGGCACGATGTCCAGGCACACGGTGATGCGGTTTGACCCGGCGGTGACGGTGATGTTCTGGTGCAATGACGCGTGCAAATGCTGCTCGTTGCGCCGCACGAATTCACCAGCCGTTTTGACCAGCGTATGAAAGGCGTTGACGTCGAGCGGCTTGGGATTCTTTTTGTCGCGGCCCATGGTCCAGGGCCCGACCAGCGCGGGCTCGGATTCGCCGTCCTTGAACATAGCCACAGCCCAGCCGTCGTCGTCTTCGTTTTTGATCACCCGGGCGGTCCAGCCGTCAGCCCGCCACAAACGGGGCTCCTGGATTTTTTCAGCTAAGTCAGTCAAGGTCAGTCCATCTTTCAAAAAATACCAAATCAGGCGGGCGCCGCAGTCACGCCCGAAAGCGCTTGCGGGTAAGCGCCAGCGCCACCCAGAAACCCAAGCCCGCATAGGTCGTCAGCACCGCCAGCGGGCGCAGCCAGTCGGTGGGCCACTGGTCCATGAACAGCGGGCGCACCAGCGCCACCGCATTGGTCAGCGGCAGCCACTGCGAAATAGTGCGCACAACAGGCGGCAACTGCTCCAGCGGGAAAAAGATGCCGCTCAAAAACATCATCGGCGTTAAAAACAGCGTGAAGTAATAGGTGAAAAAGTCATAACCTTTGGCCAGCGCGTTAAAAATCAGCGCCACGCAACTGAAGGTGATGCCCACGCCCAGCAGCACCGGCCAGGCCACCAGCAATTTGGGGCTGTAGCTGATGCCAAGCGCCAGCATCACGCCCAGAATGGCAGTCACGGTAAAGATCGCCTTGAACGCCGCCCACAGCATTTCGGCGAGCACAATGTCGTCCAGATTGACCGGCGCGTTCATGATGCCGTCCCAGGTTTTTTGCACGTGCATGCGTGAAAACGCCGAGTACAGCGCCTCAAAGCTGGCGGCATTCATGGCGCTCATGCAGATCGAACCACTGGCCAAAAACAAAATGTAGGGCACCTGCACGCCGTCCACAGTCACCTTGCCCACCAACGCGCCCATGCCGTAGCCAAAGGCCACCAGCCACATCAGCGGTTCGGCAATGTTGCCGACCAAGCTGGGAATAGCCAGCTTTTTCCAGACCAGCCAGTTGCGCCGAAACACCGGCCACCAACGCATAGACAGCGCGGGGGCACGCCAGACACTGAGATGCTTCGCTTGGGTGCTCATGCGTCCTCCCGGATTTGCCGGCCGGTCAATTTCAAAAACAAGTCTTCCAGATTGGCCGGGCGGTGCAAGGTGCGCAACTGCGGGTGCGCGGCCAGTGCCTTTAAAAGCGGGTTGGCATCAATCGTGTAGAAAAACACTGTTTCACCACTGACCTCGACGCGCGCCGCCATCGTCTTCAGTGGCGAGTCGGCCAGCGCCAGCGCACCGTTGCCAAAGACCTCCACCACCTCGGGCTCCAGGTACTGCCGGATCAGGTCACGCGGCGCGCCTTCGGCAATTTTCTTGCCGTGGTCCACCACCAGTAAGCGGTGGCAAAGGCGCTCGGCTTCGTCCATGAAGTGCGTGGTCAACAAAATCGACTTGCCCTCTTGCAGCAGCAACTGTAGGCGCTCCCACATCAGGTGGCGCGCTTGCGGGTCAAGCCCGGTGGTGGGCTCGTCGAGCAATAACAGCCCCGGGTTATTGACCAGCGCGCGCGCCAGGCTGAGGCGGCGCTTCATGCCGCCCGACAGCTCGCCCGGTTTGGCATGGGCTTTGCCGGTGAGTGACGCAAACGCCAGCAGCGCCGGAATGCGCTCGCGAATCTGCGCGTCTTGCATGCCGAAATAGCGCCCGTACACCAACAGGTTCTCGGCGCAATCAAAGTCGGGGTCGAGCGTGTCCAACTGGCTCACCACGCCCAACTGCGCCTTGATGGCCAGCGCGTCACGCGGCATGTGCAGGCCAAAGGCCGTGACTGTGCCTTCATCGGGCACCGTCAGCCCCAGGCACATGCGGATGGTGGTGGTTTTGCCCGCGCCGTTGGGGCCGATCACGCCCAGGCATTCGCCCGGCGCAATGGCAAAAGACAGCTCGCTGACCACGGTCGCGTCGCCATAGCGCTTGACCAAGTTTTGAACGGAGAGGATGGATTCGGGCATGGGCGGGATTGTCGCCGAGTCGCCACGCTGACTTTGAACGTAAACTTCAAACCCTGTCACACAAATCACCTGGTATCTCCGTTAACGCCATGAAAACTTTTATTTGGGTTTGCATTTTCTCGCCGATCTTTTTTTTAGTGAGCTGTGGCGGAGGGGGCGGCAACCCAGGCGAATGTTCGGGCAGCCCCGTGTATTGCGCTGAATTTGCCTCAACTGAGGGGGCAGTGACATCAGGGAGCACTGGCGGTAGCACAGTGGTGGCAGGTTCGTTTTCAAAAACTGGCACTGGCGACATGGTGTTTGAGATTCCGGCAAGCGTGACCAGAATCCGGATTCAGGGTAGTTACGCTGATAACAGTTCATTCTTTGTTGTCAAGGTGGCGGGCTCGCTTCTCGTCAACGAACTCATCGGTACTGACTGGTCATCAACAACTTTTGACGGAACTTACCTTGTCACTGGTGGCGGCACCGTGGAGATCACAAAGTCAAGCGGTGTCGACTGGACAATCACACAAGTTGTAGCTTCCAGCGTTCCAGCCAATCCCTCTGGTTTGTATGCGAATGCTGGAGCTGGCGACACGGTATTTGAGATTCCAGCAAGCGTGACCAAAATCCGGATTCAAGGTAGCTACGCTGGTAACAGTTCATTCTTTGTTGTTAGGGTGGACGGTACGCTTCTCGTCAACGAACTCATCGGTACTGACTGGCCATCAACAACCTTTGATGGAACTTACTCTGTCATCGGCGGCAGTACCGTGGAAATCACTAAATCCAGCTACGTCGCCTGGACCTTTACCGAAGTTCCATAAGCTTGGCTTTGCCGTGAGATGTGCATCTTTTGCGCGATCTCACAATGGTGCCGAATACCCCCGGATTGCGCTGCGCTTCATCCGGGCTACGGGGACATGCAAATGGCTGCTTCTACAAGCCCCGGGCTTACTAGAATCAATCCAATTCTGTTAACCCCACCTGGACGCGGCAACGCGCAAGCCTTATGACTACTCTCGGCACCCCTTTGTCCCCAAACGCTACCCGTGTCATGCTGCTCGGCAGCGGCGAACTGGGCAAGGAGGTCATCATTGCGCTGCAGCGCCTGGGCGTGGAAACCATTGCCGTGGACCGTTATGACAACGCGCCCGGCCAGCAGGTGGCGCACCATGCCCGCACCATCGTCATGAGCGACCCGGCACTGCTCAAGGAGCTGATCGAGGAGGAAAAGCCCGACCTGGTCGTGCCCGAGATCGAGGCCATCGCCACGCCCATGCTCGAAGTGCTGGAGGCCACCGGCGTGGTGCGCGTGATCCCGACCGCCCGCGCCGCGCGCCTGACCATGGACCGCGAAGGCATTCGCCGCCTGGCTGCTGAAACCCTGGGATTAGCCACCAGCCCGTACCAGTTTTGCGACTCGCTGGCCGAGTTGCAGGCTGCCATCGACGGCACGAACGGACAAGTCGGCATTGGCTACCCATGCATGGTGAAACCAGTGATGAGCTCCAGCGGCAAGGGCCAAAGCAAGATCAACGGCGCGGCCGATGTGAAGGCCGCCTGGGATTACGCCATGGCGGGAGGCCGCGTCAGCCACGGCCGTGTGATTGTGGAAGGCTTCATCGACTTCGACTACGAAATCACTCTGCTCACGGTGCGCGCCAAAGGTGCCAACGGTCAAATTGAAACCCATTTTTGCGAGCCCGTGGGCCATGTGCAGGTGAACGGCGACTATGTGGAAAGCTGGCAGCCGCACCCGATGCACCCGGCGGCACTGGCAAAAGCCCGGCAGATTGCCAAGGCCGTGACCGACGACCTTGGCATTGAACTTGATGGCCAGGCCTCGGGGCTGGGGATTTTTGGCGTCGAGCTGTTCGTCAAGGGCGAGCAGGTCTGGTTCAGCGAGGTGAGCCCGCGCCCGCATGACACCGGCCTGGTCACGCTCACCACACAATGGCAAAGCGAATTTGAATTACACGCCCGCGCCATCCTGGGCCTGCCGGTCAACACCGCGCTGCGCAACCCCGGCGCCAGCGCCGTGATCTACGGTGGCATCAACGCCGTGGGCATTGTGTTTGACGGTGTTGATGACGCGCTGCGCGTGCCCGGCACCGACATCCGCTTGTTTGGCAAGCCCGAGAGCTTTGTCAAACGCCGCATGGGCGTGGCACTGGCGGCGCACGCCGACATCGAGCAGGCGCGTGTCAATGCAAAACTGGCAGCGTCCAAAGTGAAACCTCGGGCAGCTTGAGCACGTCGCTGCGCGAGTAATCTGACCCGCAGGTCTAATTTGTTGGGGTCAGAGCACGTTGCTGCGCGAGTGGTCTGACCCGCAAGACTTCAGGTTAGTTGGAGGCAGGCATTGCCGTTCGTTGCTAAAAAAACAGCAATTGCGATTTTTACGACAATTAGCGACATTGGGTCCATGAAAACATTCGACGATATTGAAGTTCGACGCCCACAACTCGCTCAGAGCTATCTCGCACTACTGCATGCACAACCAGGGAGACCGCTGGCATTGTTTGCCCCACGGCGCGTCGGCAAGACTTTTTTCCTTGACCACGACCTTGCGCCTGAGGCAAAGCGTACGGGGCTGCTACCTGTGTACGCCGACCTCTGGCTACATCAGGCGGCCCCGCTTGAAGCGGTGAATCACGCCCTGGAAGAAGCACTTGACGATTTGCTTGTTCCGACCAGCACCATTGGCAAAGTGGCAAAGACCCAGGTGAAAAAATTGGCCTTTTCGGTGCCAGTGTTGACCTTGCGGATGAACCGCAGCGCTGGGCTTTGCCAGAGTCCCCGGCCTTGAGGTTGGACGCCCTTGTCTCTCGGCTGGCCAAGCAGCACCAAGGCCAGGTGCTATTGATGCTCGACGAGGTGCAAACGCTGGGCGATGCGCCGCACGGTGTGTCGACAATTGCCGCCTTGCGCGCCGTACTTCACAACCGGCGCGGCGAAGTTTATGCGGTGTTTACTGGCTCATCACAGGAAGGGTTGGCCCGGCTCATGAATACTGCAAGGGCACCCATGTACCAGTTTGCCCAGATGATCGATTTTCCCAATCTTGGCAACGAATTTCTGCAGTTGCTTGCAGCGCATTACCAGAAGGTTCATCCAGGCAAACTACTTGATCTTGCCGATTTGCGCAGTGGATTCGAAAAAATCGGCTACAAGCCAGCGCTCATGCGCGATGTGGTCAAAGCCATGTCTGCGGAGGGCATTACCGATGTCAAGCGTGGCCTTGAAAACTATATGTCCAGCGAACATCAGGTAGCCATCTGGCTGGCGCTGCTGAACTCGGTAAATGCCTTCGATCAAGGGGTTTTGCTTGCAATTGCCAACGGCCAAGCGCCATTAAGCCAGCTCACGTTGCAGGGACTGGCGGAGATTCCTGGCGCCAAGCCAACCATATCCAAGGTGAGGTCCTCGGTCGAGAAGTTGAAACGCAGTGGCCTCCTCACAAAAAATGCAGTTGGCACGATGATTGATGACCCTCTGTTTGCGGAATTCCTGCTTCAGCGTGATCAGATGGATTCTGTTTCCATTTAACGGTCATGGCAATTGAACCATCCCAAATGATGAAAGACAGTCGTCATTGCGAGCTCCCCGAATCTGGCCCGATACCGCACACGGTCCTTGACCAGGAGCGCGGTCACTGCGCGCGCAGCGCAGCAGTCTATGCCCCCGGAAGTCATGGATTGCTTCACTGCGTTCGCAATGACGTTGCTCTTTCACGTTAAACGGTTGGAGTCAATGAATTGAATATTGCCATCTGCGTCGAGCTGCCGCGCGCCAGGTCGGGCGGGCCGAGGTTGGAAAAACTGACGTTGTAGCCATGGCGCCCCGCCACACCATGGGCCCAATGCTGAAACTGGTCCCGCGTCCACTCAAAGTGGTGGCCTGGGTGGCGTTTGCGCCCGGCCGCCATGCCGTGCAGCAGGTTGTATTCCTGATTTGGCGTGGTCACGAGCACAAGGCCAGGGTTCATGCCGGCAAACACCGCTTGCTCCACCCGAGGCAGGTGGCCGGGCGGGATGTGCTCGATGGTTTCCAGCATCACGGCAGCGTCAAAGCCGGTGAGTTCGCTGTCCACCTCTTCAAAGGAGCCCAGCCGCACACTCAGCCGCGGGTCAGGGTGCAGCCAGTCCAGCCCCAGCGCAGCGCGCGCATCGGCCAGCGCGCGTTGGTCGATGTCGATGCCCAGCAGGCGCACAAACTGCGGGTGTTCGCGCAGGCGCAGCAGCAGTTCACCCGGCCCGCAGCCCAGGTCGAGCACACTAGCGGCGCCACTGTCCTGTAGCGCACGCAACACCGCATCAAGGCGTTCAATGTGCAACAGGGTGGACACAGGTCAGTGGCTTTCTGCAAAAGTTTTCTTACAAGGTAAGAAATTGGAGTCGAAATGCAAACTGTAACCGTTTCCGAAAAAGGTCAGGTCGTGATACCTGTGCAAATCCGGCGCCGCCTTGGCATTGCACCCGGCTGTCAACTGAACTTCAGCCTGGAGGGGCAAGTCATCCACGTCGAGATAAAGCGCCAGCTGGCAGATTTTGACGTGGCGCTCGCCACGCGTGAGGCCGCCCGTGATCGCTCTTGACACCAATGTCTTGGCCCGTTTTTATGTGGACGATCCAGCTGACCCTGAAGTGGCCAAACAGCGTCCGGCGGCGCGCCGCCTGTTTGACGAGTCGGCCCAGTTGTTTGCCCCGTTGACGGTGGTACTGGAACTCGAATGGCTGTTGCGGGCCTTTTACGGCTTTGCCGCCGAAGACTTTGTGCAGGTCGTCAGGCACTTGCTCGGCTTGCCCAATGTCAGCGTCGAAGAATGGTCACGCATCGACGATGCCCTGGATTGGCACCGTGATGGACTGGACTTTGCCGATGCGCTGCATTTATCAGCTAGCAGCCACTGCACCGAATTCATCACTTTTGATGACCGGCGTTTTGCGCGCCGCGCCCACCGTTTGGGCCTGGTACCTCCCGTTGTGGTGCCAACAAACTGACCAGTTACTGAAACGCCACCTCGGCAAAGCTGCGCAGTTTGCGGCTGTGGAGCTGGTCGATGCCCTGCTCGCGCAGCAGCTCCAGCGCGCGGATGCCGATGCGCAGGTGCTGGTCGACGCGCTCGCGGTAAAAGTGGTTGGCCATGCCGGGCAGCTTGATCTCGCCGTGCAGCGGCTTGTCGCTCACGCACAGCAGGGTGCCGTAGGGCACGCGAAAGCGGAAACCGTTGGCTGCAATGGTGGCGCTTTCCATGTCCAACGCCACCGCGCGGCTCTGGCTGAAACGGCGCTGCGGGCCGTTGTCGGGCAGCAGTTCCCAGTTGCGGTTGTCGGTGCTGGCCACGGTGCCGGTGCGCATGATACGTTTGAGCTCGGGCCCCTTGAGTTGCGTGACCTGCGTCATGGCGGCAGCCAGCGCCACCTGGATTTCAGCCAGCGCGGGTATCGGCACCCACAGCGGCAGTTCTTCGTCGAGCACATGGTCTTCGCGCACATAACCGTGCGCAAGCACATAGTCGCCCAGTTGCTGGCTGCTGCGCAGGCCGGCGCAGTGGCCCAGCATGATCCAGGCGTGCGGGCGCAGCACGGCGATGTGATCGGTGATGGTTTTGGCATTGGCCGGGCCGACGCCGATGTTAACCATGCTGATACCACTGCCGTCCGGGCGCACCAGGTGGTAGGCGGGCATTTGTGGCAGGCGGAGTGGTGGCGGCATGGACTGCCGCGCTTCGCTTGCAGTGACGGTCATTTTTTCAGTCACCACATTGCCCGGCTCGACAAAGGCGATGTATTCGCTGGCCGGGTCCTGCATGGCCGCATGGCCCAGTGCGATGAATTCGTCGATGTAAAACTGGTAGTTGGTGAACAGCACAAAGTTCTGAAAATGTTCAGGGCCAGTGCCGGTGTAATGGCGCAGGCGCTGCAACGAATAGTCCACCCGCTGCGCGGTGAACAGCGCCAGCGGCAAGGCCTCGCCGGGTTGCGGCTCATGGGTGCCGTTGGCAATGCCGTCGTCCATGGCGGCCAGGTCGGGCAGGTCGAACACGTCGCGCATCAACTGGCGCCGCTGCGGGCTCAGGCTGCCCTCCACATGGTCGTTCTCGGCAAAGGAAAAATGCACCGGAATTGGCTGGTTGCTGGTGCCCACCTCCAATGCCACGCCATGGTTATCCAGCAGCAACTTGAACTGCGCCAGGTAGTAGCGGGCGAACAGGTCGGGCCGGGTCAGGGTGGTTTCAAAGCGCCCCGCACCGGCGACAAAACCATAGCTCAGACGCGACGAGGCGCCTGAACTCTGGCGCGTGACGGTGTCGGTCTGCACGCGCACAAACGGGTAGCAGGCGCGCACGTGGCCGGGCAGGTCGTCGCCCGCCACATAACGCTGCATGGCCTGGCGCAGGTGGGCAATGCTATTGTCATAAATCAGCCGGGCCTGCGCCAGGGCGGCCGTCGGGTCGGTAAAGCGCACGGGGGCGATGAAAGCGGGTAAGTAAGGCATGCGCTGATTGTTTCACGCCTGGGTGACATGGGTGTGGCGGGGCGCTCGGCAAAACTGCCATACTCGGTGCCCAAGAACCCGACAACCCCCCGAGACATGCTGAAATTTACCTGTTGCGACGAAGTACGCCAATTTACCGAACCAGCCCAGGCACGCCTGCTGCGCGGCATCCAGCGCGGCTATGAGCGCGAATGCCTGCGCATCGACCGCGGCGGCCAGCTCGCCAAAACGCCACACCCGGCGGC
>Ga0210024_1000720_pt1 | contig 29755 bp, 19 predicted proteins | sample CryGeymeta201525_FD_183988 | JGI IMG/M metagenome (GOLD analysis project Ga0210024, IMG submission 183988) | Groundwater microbial communities from Crystal Geyser aquifers in Utah, USA - Crystal Geyser metaG 2015-25 (SPAdes) (version 2) | ecosystem: Environmental > Aquatic > Deep subsurface >...
GCTGCCCCGGCTGCCGCGGGGAGGCGCCACCGCGCTCTGGATGCTGCCGGTCGAGGACCAGTCGCCCTACCAGCCGCGCGATTACTACAAGTTCCAGGCCGGCTTGGGCACTCCCGAGGAATTCCAGGCACTGGTGAGCCGCGCTCACCAACTTGGGCTCAAGGTGCTGATGGATCTGGTCCCTCACGGCGGCAGCAATGTCAACGAACGGGCGCAAACCCACCCGGAGTGGTTGGCGTACAACTTGGACGGCAGCACTCTCTCGTACTGGTGTTTCGACTTCAATCACCCCGGTTGGCAGGAGTACATCGGTCAGGTCGCCAGCCACTATGTGAAGGAGTACGACGTCGACGGCTACCGGGTCGATGCCTGTTCCGGCAGCAAGATCCCGAACTGGGCGAAGGACCTGCCGTACCAACGCGCCAGCGAATCGCTGCTGCAGGGCGGGCTCGGCATGTTGGGCAGCATTCGCCGTTCCGTCAAGGCGCTCAAGCCGCAGGTCGGCGGGCTCTTGGCCGAGACCCAGGGCGCGCCCTATGCCACCACGGCTGACGCGGTGTACGACTTCACCTTCTGCAACAGCATCGTGCAGGACTGGCGCAACCTGCCCGCCGCCGAGTTTGTGGGGCGCACTCGCACCTGGCTCGAAGAACAGCAGTACACCGATCCGCAAGGCACGATCCACCTGCGTCACGTCGAGAACCACGACACGCTCCGCGGGCAGGGCTGGTTCGGCGTCCGCGGCATGCGCACCGTGGCCGCGCTCATGGCGTGGATCCATGGCATGCCGATGATCTACGACCACGAAGAGGTCGGGCACGAGGACGCCCTGCGGCAGATCTACGACATCCGCGCGCTGTTGCCTGAACTCCGGCGCGGCGAAGCTCATTACGTGGCCGTCGGGGCGACGCCTGGCGAGGTGTTCGCCTTCCTGCGTCGGGACGGCGCCAGAGCCTCGTTGGTGGCGCTCAACTTCGGTCCCAACGCCGTCCACGCCAAGCTGACCTGGGACGCGGACAAGTGGCTGACCGGCCGCAGCAAGCTGTGCGTCTATGACGCGATGCAGGGGCGTCTGGTCAGCGAAGGCCAGAGCGTCGCCCAACTACGGACGCTGAGCCTGGACCTGCCCGCGTTGGGCTACACCGTCCTGGCAATCCGCGACGCTGCCCAGCGCGGCGAGTTGCCGCCGGACGCCAGCCGACCGAAGCCCCTCGGCGTCGGCAGTCTTCGCCTGGCCAAGTCCGCTGGTCCCGCTCCGCTGCCGTTGCTCCTGCTCGACAACCAGCGGCCCGTCCTCGAACTCACCGATCTCCTCCTCCCCACCGCCTGCCGACCGACCGACGCCCGCGCCAGTGCACTCAGCACCCCCGCCACCCAGGTACCCAATTACCCAGTCACCCAGTTACCCCTCGCTTCCGGTTCCGCCCGCCTCGAACCAACACCATCGCCAACCGGCGTCTCCTTTCGCGCCCACTTGGTCAACGTCCCTATCGGCACCGCGGCCGGGCTGGTCTTGCGCGTGCCCAACGCCACGCACTACCAGGTCCGCACGACCGACGGCGTGCTCTCGTCGTCGGTCTTCCCCGTGTGCCGCAGCGCCGCGGGTACGTATGGCTCGATCTACTGGCGGCCGCAAGGCACCAGCGCCCTGTTCGATTCGCGGCTCACCCCGTTGGCCGAGACCGACGGGTGGTTGACGTTCCGCGGCGACGGCGTCCGCGAGTTCGCCTTGCGGTTCCCGCAGACCGACCGCCTGCCTGCCGTCGTGCAACTGCACGACCGGTACGGTGACCAGCAAGGGCTGTTCGTCCTGCTCCACTGGCGGCTGGACGGCTTGCGCGCGGACGACTTCACGTTCGAAGTGACCTCCGCGCTCCCGGCAGCCGGCGCCGAGACTGCCGAGCCGAAGATGGGTTCGCTCACCGTCCGGCAAGTCGGTCCCTGGTGGATTGCGGAGAACGCGTACTACCGGCTGACACTCCACAAGTCGGGCGGCGTGATTCGCGAACTAATCGACAAGCCGCACCCGGAGCAACCAGTCATCTCCTCCGGCGCGTTCTACACCGACCGCGGGCTGTGTATCACGCGAGACGGCGGCCGGCAGCGGACCAGCGCCGAGTATGACGTGGAGTCGGCGGTGCAAGTTCGGCGGGAGGGCGCGAGGGTGCGGCTGCGGTTTGAGGGGCAGTTCCGCGGCCAGTATCGGTTCGACAAGGCCAGCCCGCCACTGCGGTTCTACACCGAGTACGTGTTCGACGACGGCCCTACGTTTCGGCATACCTGGGGGTGGGAGAGCGACCGGGGGCTGACGAAGGAAGACGGCTTTCTCGCCCAGATGTGGGCGGTGGACTCGTGGGATCAGTTCCGGTGCGCCAACGGCGGCAAGGTGATTCTGCAAGGTGAGCGAGGCGAGAAGCCGGGTCGCGTCGGCGAGACCAAGCGCCTGACGCCGCCGCTGACGCCTGCCCACCTCGAAGTGCTGGCCAAAGGGCAGCCGTTGCTGCGCCTCGACGAGATCGCCACCAACGGCCCGGCGCCACTGCGCAACGTGTTCTTCGACGGCCACAACTTCTTTCTCGCCAGCCTCGACGGCGCCGACGAGACGTGCCTCCGCAACCGCTGGTACGAAGCGTCGGCGCTGCTGACCGTCGGTTCGGCGAAGCCCGAGGCGCTCCCGCTGGACGCCTGGCAAGCGGCTGGGACCGCACCGGAGAGGACCGGCTCCCTGGTGCGCGACGGCTCGTTTGAGCAGTCGGGCAGCAGCAACCTCGTATCGTATCGCACCGGCGAACGTGTGCCGTGGCCGGCGACCGGGTTGGTGTGGGACGCCCCGGCCGGCGGAACGTTCACGTCCGAGACGAACCACGGTGGCGGAACCTGCGCCAAAGTCGTCAACACCAGCGGCGACTATCTGCTCTTCCGCCAGCCCGTCACGTTGGATCTCGCGCCCGGAAAGAAGTACCGGCTGACGGCGTGGGTCCGCGGCGAGAACCTGGTCCGCGGCGTCGACGCGTGGCGGACAGGAAGTGTGCGGTTGGCGTTCACCACGCCCACCGGCCAACACTACGCGCAAGTGGCCGAGCTGTTGGGGACGTTCGACTGGAAGCTGGCAGCCGGCGTCGTCGAAGTGCCCGCCGGAGCCAGTTCGGCGGAAGTGCAGGTCGGCGTCAACGGCGGCACGGGGACGATGTGGATCGACGAGGTGACGGTGGCGGCGGAGTAGCGGAGGGCAGTTGGGCGAGCAGACGGGACCAGCCCGACGCAGTTGCCTACGAGCACTTCGCGGGCTACGATGGACGAAGGAATCTGTCAGGCGGTGAAGCAAAGTGCGTAGGTATGACCCGCGAAGGTTGGGAACACACCGAAGTGGAAGTTCGCGGAACTTCCCCGGCAGGCGGGCAGCAGACGTAGGACAGAGGGTATTCTCCCAGACGGAGCCGAAGTCGCACCGGGACTTCGGTGTGTTCTTAACCTTCGCGGGTATCTGACCCCAAGCTCTGCTCCCTGTGCTGCTGCCTCGTCGCGCTCACATCCCTCGCCCTCCTGGGCGACGACCTGCCGCTGCTGACCGCGCCGTAGGTGGCGGTTGGCCCGGCCGGTGCTCCCGACTGGAGCCGCGCGCCTGAGGTCACGGGCTTCCGCCTGCTGAAAGGCGGCCGACTGGCGTCGGCGCAAAGCCACGCGCAGGTCTGCTACGACGCCCGCAACCTCTACGTCCGCTTCCGCTGTCCGGCACCCGATCCGGCCACGCTCACCGGGGAAGTGCGCGAACGCGACGGGGCCGTCTGGCAAGACGACGCGGTGGAGCTGTTCCTGGACCCCGGGAAGACGGGTGCGCATTCGTACCAGTTCATAGCCAACTGCAAGGGCTCGCAGTACGACGGCCGCGACGGCGAGTCGGGGTGGAATGGGGAGTGGGCCGCGTCGGCCGCGGTAGATCCAGAAGCGCGAGAGTGGGTCTGCGCACTCACCATTCCCTTCGCGACCCTCGACCGTGGCGCGCCCGCTCCCGAGGAGCAGTGGGGAGTCAACTTTTGCGCCGACTCCGCCGCCGCGGGCGAGAACAGCGCCTGGGCGGACGTGCCGGGGAAGTACGATCAGCCGGCGCTCTTCGGGCTGCTTCGGTTCGCGCCGGGGGCGCCCGCCGTTCAGTTGCTGAACCTGGGCAACCTCGGCACCGGTTCGGGGCAGCTTGGCCTGTCCTTCTACGCTCAGACCACCCAAACGGTGAACGTGGCCGCGCGCCTCGCCGGAACGGAGCGAACGCTGTTGGACGACACCCGGGCTGTGCCACTACAAGCTGAGGCGAAGGAGACCGTCCGGCTGGAGTTCAAGGCTGAACCGGCAGGAGAGTACCTCGCTGACCTCACCGTCCACAGCGGTGACGGGCGGCTTCTGTTTGCCGCGCACTCGCCCGTGGCTGTACTGCCGAACGTGCAGCTCACCACGCGCAGTTTCCCGACGGCAGGCCGCGTCGAGGTCTCGGTTGACGCCAGCGTGCTGCCTCAGGCGGCCGGCGAGCTGCGCGCCGTCGTGACTGCGAGTGGGGGCGCCGGGAAGGAACTGGCGCGTCAGCAGATCGCCGCGTTGAAGGCGGGACGAGGCACCGCGGAACTGGGCCTCGGCACCGCCACCGGCGCAATCACGTTGACGGCTCAGGTGCTCGACCCAACCGGAACGGTGCTGGGCAGCGCCGAGACGCTGGTCGAGCGCCCTCCCGCACCCGCGTGGGCCAAGACGCGCGCCGGGCTGACAGACAAGGTCCTGCGCCCGTTCGAGCCGCTCCGATTTGGCAAAGACGTGGCGCGAATCTGGGGCCGGACGCTGACCTACGGCAAGCGGCTGTTGCCGGCGTCGATCACCAGCCGCGACAAGGAGCTGCTCGCGGCCCCGGTTCGGTTCCGGTTGCGTAGCGGGGACAAGCAGCAGACGGTGGAACTCCCCGGCACCACCAAGTCCGCTTCGGCGCTGGCGCTGGTTCGGGAGGGGCAGACAACCGTGCGCGGTCTCCGGCTGCGGGGCCGGCAGACCCTTGAGTACGACGGCTGCCTGAAGCTGGAGCTGGACGTGTCGTCGGCCGGCGCCGTCCCGATCCAGGAGCTGTCATTCGAGATCCCGCTGCGCCCCGAGGTCGCCCGCTACCTGCACACCTGCCGGGCCGACTGGGCCACCTCGCGCTCGCAGGCGATCCCTCCCGAGGGCTGGAAGAGCAAGTTCATGCCGTTCCTGTGGGTGGGCGACGAAGACCGCGGGCTGGCGTGGTTCAGCGAGACGGATGAGCCATTCCGGGTGGCTGATCCCAACGCGGTGATAGAGATCGTGCCGGCGGGGACGCAGACGATCCTGCGGGTGCATGTCATCGACACCCCGACTGAACTGCGCCAGCCGTTCAAGCTCGTCTTCGGCCTCCAACCGACTCCCGTCAAACCCGTCCCGCCGCGGAAGGCGCGGCTCTGGCACGGCGTCCACTTCGGCATGGAGAATGAAACGGCCAGCGGGGAAGGCTGCCTCAAGCTGCCCGCAGCCGGCAACCTCGACCTGCGCCGCGGCACGCTGGAACTCGTCGCCACGCTGGACTTCGACCCCGAGGAAGTCGCTCGCACGAAGCACAACCACACCCTCTTCCACTTGGCGCAGGCCAACGGCGATCAGGTGTACGTGTTCTGGGACCACCCCGCGCGCAGCCTGTGGTTCTACCTCGGACTGGGCGAGACCTACCCGCAGAAGTACCCGATCCACTTGACCACTCAGAACCTCGGCTGGAAGAAGGGCGAGACGCATCACATCGCCGTAACCTGGGGCGAGCGCACTACGCTGTACCTCGATGGCAAGGCAGCCGGCGCGGCGGGGCCCTATGACGGCTGGATGTCGGGGCCGCTGACGACGGAGTCGGTGGCCTTCGGCTCCGACCTGGGGCACGAGCAGACCGAGTGGATCATCAACGCTGTGCAGATCACGTCGCAGCCGCTCGAGGCCGACGCCCTGGCGAGTTCTGCGGCGCGCGTCGCTCAGCAAGGCCCGCAGGCGCGGCTCACGGCCACGCCCGACACCTTGGTCCTCTACCACCCGCGCGCTGCCGCCGACAGCAGGACACTGCCGCCGGTCCAGACCCCAGACAGGCTTGCAGCCGGTGCGCCACAGCTTGTCGGTGGCGCCGTCGCGCGGGCGGATGGTGTCCATTGCAGCGTCGGCCAAGAGCAGACCGTACTCGACGTGCTCAAAGCGGCCGGGGTCGAGGTCGTCGTCTACCACCATACGTGGACCGATCACTATGGCTACCCCGCAACCACCCACGGCGACGAGCTGGAGTCGCTCGCCAAAGCCTGCCACGGGCGCGGTCTCAAGCTGCTGCTCTATTTCGGCTACGGGCTCGGCAACCGCACGCCGGAAATGCAGGTGTATCACGACGAATGGACCGTCCAACCGCTCATCTTCTGGGGCACCGGGTACCCGCCGGAGCAGCAGTTCGATGCCGCGTGCAACCGCAGCCTGGAGCCCGAGTTCCTGCTGGACGGCATTAGCAAGCTGCTGGACCAGTACGCCCTCAACGGCGTCTACCTCGACGGCACCACCGAGGCCTTCGGTTGCGTCAACCACTACCACGGCTGCGGCTACCAGCAGGACGGCGCGTGGAAACCCACCTACCCGATCTGGCGCACGCGCGAGTTCATGCGCCGGTTGGCCGGGCTGTTCCAGGCGAAGCGCAAGGACTACCTCATCGACGTTCACATGTCCGCCAACCTGACCATCCCCACCCTTGCCTTCTGCGACAGCTACTGGGACGGCGAGCAGTTCGAAATGTACGTCCACGGACAGAAGGACCCGCGCGCCCTGCTGCCGCTGAACACCTTCCGCGCCGAGTTCATGGGCCGGCAGTGGGGGCTCGACCCCGAGTTCCTGGTCTACGACGGCCGCCCCTTCACCCGCGATGAAGCCCTCGCCGTCACCCTCCTCCACGACGTCCTCACCCGCCCGACGGGAATCGCCGACGCCCTCTCGGCAGCGGCCGCCCTGTGGAAAGCCCGCGACGACTTCGGCGTCGAGCGCGCCGAGTTCCTGCCATACTGGAACAACGGCAACGTGTTCACGCCAGCGCCTGCAGGCGTCTACGTCTCCGCCTACCGCCGCCCCGAGACCGGGCTGCTGCTGGTGGTGTCGAACTTGGCGAAAGAGCCGGCAGCCGCCACGATCACCTTGTCCGCCGCCGCCCTCAAGGGTCTCAGCGGCGCCCCAACAGCCGTCGATGCCCTGACCGGTGAGCGCCTCCAGATACAACCGAAGCAGGCAGCCGGCGGCCGGGAATGGGTGCTCTCCACGCCCCTGGACCCACTGCGGTGGAGGCTGGTCACCGTGTCGGCGCGGGAGCACTGAGACCGGGAGGCGCGGCCAGCTCTCTTGCTGGCGCTCTACCTCGTCTATCGCCCCGGTTCCAGCAACCGCGGACGGTCCGTCACGGCGACCTCGACAGTGACGGAGCCATTGCCCTGGCTCGCAACCTGGAGAGGTGCGCTCTGATCGTGCAGCGGGTCGTCGGGGCGGAGTGCCGTCGCGCCGTTGGGGAGGCCGCTGAGGGTTGGCTGGTGTTGACGCCGATTCCGTTCAGAACGCCCTACCCGCCCCGCGGCTCCTCACCCATAGTTGTCCACATCGTCAGCAACAAGCCGTACATGAGTTCCTACTGCGGCACCATGCTGGACGCCATCGAGGCCCCAACCTGGGTGCTCCGCGGCTATGGTGGCGCCATGGCCGCAGCGCTGAGCTTGGGGCCGCAAACCTACCTTCATGTCGTCTACCGAGAGGTGGGCCCTGACGATGGGTTGATCGTCACCGCGTTCCTCTCCCGCACCGTGAACAGGAGACAGATCATCTGGCCAGAGAGGTCTTAGAGGAATCGAGCCTTGGCTCGCTTCTCACAGCCACGTCGCACTTGGTTCGGCTGCCAAGGCCCCGCATGTGGCTGGACCACGATTCCGACGTCGATTGCCTATACGTGCACTTCGAGGACCAGCCGGAGTCCAGCCACAGCGCAATACCGGACGATGGGGTCATCCTGGATTACCAAGAGGACAGGCTGGTGGGTCTGATGGTCCTGGAAGCCTCCCGTCGGTAGGCGGCCGGACCAGTGGCAGACCCCGAAGTCGCCGGCGCCGCTCACCGCACCTCCAGCCGGAGGCGGTTGAGGACGATTGCCTGGTCGGTCTTGCCGTACGGGTCGTCGCTGCCGGTGTGACCGACGGCGAGGATTGTGCCGTCGGGGAGTTGGGTGGCGTGGGGGTAGTAGCCGGTGCCGGGGCAGTCGAGCTTCGTCCAAGTGCTGCCGCGGTCGGCTGTCCAGGAGAAGGCGGTCGGGGCGACGTGGAGGATGGGGCCCTCGCGGGTGCGGAGCAGCTCCGGGTGGCCGTCGTGGGGGAACGGGGTCGGGGAGACCGGCCCCGGCTCCCAGGTGTCGCCCCTCTTCGTCAGGATGCTCTGGCGGCGGTCCTGGCGGACGGCTTTGCCCGAGGCGTCGTAGGTGATGGCGCGGAAGACCGCCAAAAGGTCGCCGTTCTCCAGTTCGGCGGTGTCCCACTCCTCGCAGGCGAAGTCCGCCCCGAGCGTCACGTACACCGGACCTGACCACGACTTCCCCGCCGGGTCATCGCTGATCCACAGGCAGTGGCGCGTCTTCGGGAGCAGGTCCATCCACCGCCACTTGTCGGGGTCGAAGGGGGCGGCGCCGCCGGTGACGATCAGCCGGCCGTCACGCAGGCGGCGAATGCGGGTGGGGTCGGTCTGCAGGTGCGGATCGGGCGAGAGGTACTCCGGCGGGTCCCACGTCTTCGCGCCATCGGTCGAGCGCTGCAGGAAGCCCGTCGGGCGCACGTCGCAGTACGTCAGCGCATGCCCCCAGCCCGCGCGCAGGAGCGTGCCATCGGCCAGCACCACCACGCTGCCTTCCGAGTAGCCGTTCATGGCGGAGCTGAACGGGTCAGAGCTGAACCGGGACCAGGTCTCGCCGCCGTCGGTCGACCGCAGGCACAGGTTCTCCTGAACCAGACCCGTCATGTCGTAGGCCGGGAGGTCCTGCTGCCCGGTGGGCAGGCGCTTCAGGATCTCCTTCGGCGCGCGCTGGCGCCAACCTTCGAGGGGCCCGGTGGCCTGGGTGAAGGAGACCAGCACGCTGCCGTCCGGCATGGTCCAGATCCCGGCCCAGCAGGTGTAGCCGGGTGTCTGGGGTGAATGGTAGATCGTGCGGCGCTCGTGGTCGCGGACGGTGACTTCCATGGCACCAGCCTCCAGGATGGTCGCTGCTGTCAGCAGGGGCAGAATGAGCGGCGCTGCTGCGGCGCGTGTGGATCGCGTGTGCATCGGACTACCCTCCCGGCAGGACACGCCGTTGAGCGCAGCCCTGCTCACTCGGCGGGCTCTTCGCACCAAAGCTTCAGCGTCTTGATCTCGAAGGGCCGCAAATCGAACTGAACCGTGTCGGCCGCCACTTCGAGTGGCGAGCCAGCTTCCTCCATGAGGTCGACTTCCGCTGCGGACGTCACTGGCGTGGCGAACGTGATCCCGACCGCGGTCGTCGGCTTCCCGGCGGCTTCGTAGACTCGGAGCACGGCGGTGCCGTCGTCTCCTGCCTTCAGTGTCGAGACCACGACACTGGGGTGCGTGACCTCGAGGAAGCCATGCCTGTTCGGTAGCACGCCGGCATATGAGGCCGCCGTGAAAGCAACGAGCGGGTTGTTGAACGCCAGCCCCTCGCGGCAGATCCCGGCTTCGCGCCAGTCGCCGGCGTGGGGGACGAGCGCGTAGTCGAAGGAGAGTTCCTTCCCCAACTCCAGCCCGGAGTCGGACGACATGCCCGGCTCGTAGCCGCCGCCGAAGCCGTAGGCCACGATGCGCGTACTGCGGCACAGAGAGAGCAGCATGGTCCCGTCGGCCACGTTGTTGCCGGGCAAGCCGCGGTTGAGCAGGGCGATGCCCCGCTCCCCGTCGCCGTAGTCCACCCAGTTCTGCGCCGGGAACTCGATGCCCAGCGGCCGTTCCTGGGCGCCGAAGGGGATCTCGTGAACGCCCCGCCCGTCCGCGACCGCCGTTGGGAACAAGGCACGGTAGCGCACGAACTCGTCGTTGTTGACCAGGCGCGTGTGGACCTCGACGCGACGCAGACCGGCGCACACCCGGACGCGGGTGCTGAAGCTGCCCTTGTCGCCAAAAGGATGGCTGACAGCGAACTCCGAGAAGACGGCGCCGTTCGTCAGGCAACCGGGTTCGCCGGTCTGCTCGTTGCTGAAGACGGCTTGCCCCGGCTGTGGCACGCCGTGCACTTCCTTCATGGCGAGGCGGCTGCCGCCGTCGAGGGGGTGGTACGGTTCCCACAGGTCGCCGTGGTCTTCTTCGCGGGCCACGACGTTCCCGGGGCTGCGGAGCGCGTCCCACTGGCCCGACTTGACGACGAGGCTGGTGATGGCGCCTGTGGCGTCGACCGCGACCCGGTAGTGCTCGTTCTCGAGTACGCCGGCGTCCTGCTGCGTCGGCGCGGCGTTGCTTGCCCCACCGGGCGAGGCCGTCGGGAGCACCCGGTAGAGACTGTGCCCGAGCGCGGGAACGTCACGGGCGACGAAGGCGACCTCGGCGCGAAGCAAGGCGCCGTTGCTGTCACGCTCGGCTTGCACGAGCTGCACCGGGACGGGCTTCCCGTCGGGGTCGAGGAGCTGCACGCCGGAGATTCCTTCGTCGGTGAAGCCGACATTGGCGAAGACGAGATCCGTGCGCGTCCACCCCAGCGGGTTGAACACGACGACCGAAACGCCCTCGCCCTGTGTGTCGATCCGGTCGGCGTAGCTACGGAGCCGCGCTTCGACCTCCTCCACGGCCAGGCGTCGCGAGAAGTCGAAGCTGGAGAGCGTGTCCTCGTACACGTGGTCGGTCATCACGCCGGACATCAGGTCGTGCGCCTGGTTGAAGAGCATTGGCTCCCAGGCACGCCAGAGGTTCCCATCATCGACCGACGCTCCACACGAGCGGAGTAGCACGCCCAACTTCTCGGCGGTGGTGAGCAGCCCTTCCAGTTCGCGCGTCCGCTGCTTGAGCTCGATCCGGCTGCTGTACGTGCCCTGGAAGACGGGGTTCAGCTCACCGGTCACGACGGGTTGGTCGGGGCGCTGCGCCACGAAGGCTTCGTACTCGGCCGGCACCGCAAGGCGCACCTGGAACGGCGCGTCCGGCTGGCTGTTGAACTTCTCTACCAACGGCGCGACGTGCTCCTCGGGCTCACACACGTCGGCCCCAGCCAGCCCCACGCGACCTGCTCCTCGGGCAAACGGTGCCAGCAACTCAAACCGCTGCTTGAAGAACTCCACGAACTCCGGCAGCGTCTTGGGGGAGCCGTAAGTCACGGCGTACCCCTGGGCCAACCAGAAGGCTGGAATCCTGCTGCCGTCGAGACCCTCCCACAGGAACTCGGCGGGAACGTCCCAGTCGGCGACTCCCCGGAAGAACCAGAATGACTGGTAGCCGGCCTGCTTCAGCAACTGCGGCATCTGCGCGTGATGGCCGAACGTATCCAGTTGCCACCCCACGGTCACGTCGACTCCCAGCGCGTCCCGGAAGTACCGCTTGCCGTACAGCACCTGGCGCACGAAGGACTCGCCGCCGGGCATGTTCACATCGAGCATCACGTCGGTGCCGCCGACGACCGCCAGACGCCCCTCGGCGACGAACTGCCGAAACGCCGCCGCCTCTTCCGGGTAGCGCTGCAGGAACGGCTTCACGTAGCACGCCTGGTCGAGGGTGAAGCGATAGCCGGGATGCCGCTTCAGCAGCCGGAGTGCCCGCAGGATGTTGGGCAGCCCCAGGTCCAGGTACGCCTCGCGCGTCTTGAAGACTGCGCCTTCCCAATGGGTGTGCGGGATGAAGAAGAACGTGTCCTTCGGACCGTCGTTCGCTATCGTCATTGGTCTGCTGCTCCACAGAGCGTGACCCGGGACACGCTGGTCGCCGGTCGCGAGACCTCCAGCGTCCGCTGTCCCCGGCTATCCTGCCGCGGCAGCGGTAAGCGCAGCGCCCAACGCCTCCAGCTCGTCGACCGCCTCTCCTTCGGGACGGCCTTTGACCAACACGGAGTCCGTGACCTGCTTGAGTTTGAAGGTCCGCGCGATGGACTCGACGCTCTCAATGGCCTTTCCCCCGCCCCCATGGGTGACGAAGGCGGCGCAGGGCTTGTCCGTCACGGAGCCTTGGGTGGGGTAGAAGGCACGGTCGAAGAAGTCCTTCAGCCCGCCGCCCATGTAGCTGAATGCATCATAGGAACCCAAGGCAACGGCATCGCAGCCAAGCAGATCCTCGGGCTGGGCCTCAAAGCCGTCTTTCACAACGACCTCGGCCCCCGCGGCGCGGGCGCCGTCGGCGACAGCCTCCGCTGCTGCCTTGGTATTCCCGGACATACTGCAGTAGACCACCAGCACTTTGGACATGACGTTGTTCCTTTCGGTGTGAGATTGCCGATCGCAGCGGACGCTGAATTTGCCGCCGTTCCTGAAAGACCTTCAGAGATTCCAGGCAAGTTGCCAACGGCCGGTCTGCTCGTTCTCACCCCAACTCCGCCAGCGTCTCCAGTACCACGGGGAACAACTCCTCCCAGCCTCTCAGCAGGTCCTCCGAGACCTCGAAGGCGAAGCCGCGCTTTCCCGCTCGTCACCGCTACTGCTCCATGAAGTAGTACGCCAGCACGTGCATCACGACGAAGTGCCCGTCTTCGATGCGCCCCATGTGGTTGGAGTCCACGATCAGGCTGTGCCGGCACAGCGGCGCCAGCTTGCCGCCTTTGAACCCGGCGACGCCGATTGTGACCATGCCGATCTCGTTGGCGTACTCCACCGCGCGCAGCACGTTCGGGGAGTTGCCGCTGCCACTGATGGCGATGAGCACGTCGCCCGGCTCGGCGAAGTTCCGCAACTGCTCGACGAAGACCGACTCGTAGTTGATGTCGTTGGCGAGAGACGAGAACCACGGCACATTGTCCGACAGGGACAGCACTTTGAACCGCTTGGGCTTCCCCAGCGAGCCCCCTTTGCCCAGGTCAGACGCGAAGTGCGACGCCGTAGCGCTGCTGCCGCCGTTGCCGCAGACGAAGAGTTGCCGGCCTTCGTCGCGGACCTTCGCCACGATCTCGCAGAAGGCGTCGATCCTCTCGGCGTCGAGCGAGTCGAGCGCGGTTCGGAGCTTCATAAGGTAGTCGGTTGCGTAGGACATAGGGGACTCCATTCCGGTATCAGATTGCGGTGCAGCCTCGCCACCCTCAGCCCTTCACGGCGCCGAGCTGAATGCCCTCTACCAACTGTTTCTGCAGCACCACAAAAAGGACGATAAGCGGCACGATGCACATGACGGTGGCGGCCATCAGCAACTCGGTCTGCTGGCCGTAGCTGTTCTGGAAGCTCAACATACCCACGGGCAATGTCCGCAGCCAGTCGTCCTTGATCATGACCAGCGGCCAGAAGAACGACTGGTAATTGCCGAGGAACGTGAAGATCGCCAAGGTGACAAGCCCGGGGCGAGCCAGGGGCAGAATGACTTCCAAGAAGATCTGCACATGGGTGGCGCCGTCGATCTCGGCGGCTTCGTCCAGGCTTGGGGGGATGGTCAGCATGAACTGCCGCAGCATGAAGGTGCCGAAGGCCGAGAACGCCGCCGGGAGGATTAGCCCGGTGTAGGTGTTGACGAAGTGCATCGCTACCATGGCCTGGTAGTTGGGGATCATCAACACCAGCCCCGGGATCATCATCGTCGCCAAGTAGAGGAGGAACACCTTGTCGCGCAGCTTCCACTGGATACGGCTGAAGGCATACGCTGCCATCGCGCTGGTGAGCACCTGCAGCGTCGTGACCCAGCAAGCAATGAACAGGCTGTTGAGGTACCACTTGGGGAAGTCCAGGTCGAGAAGCCGCTTGGTTACCGGGTCGGGCCGTTTCTTCAGGACGATCAAGTAGTTGGACGGCTGCGCTTGCTTGGCTACGAAACTCGGCTGCTCCACCTCGCTGTGGGGCTTGAAGCTCGCGCACACCATCCAGACGAACGGGATCGTCATCGTGCAGGCGAACATCACGAGCACGACGTAGATCAGGATTTGCCTGGTTATGCGCAGTCCGGGGGAGGGAGTCATGGTGGGTGAGCGGCGCGAATTGGGGTTCGACGAAAAGTGACGGAACGGGATCGGGGAGCGCTGCCGGGCGTTGCGGATCGCGGCCCCTGCCCGTCCGGCCTCAGTAGTTCACATGTCGGTTCCCATACTTCCAGTTCAGCAATGTCAACGCAAAGATGATCACGAACAGCACCCAGGCGACGGCGGAGGCGTAACCGAGTTTGAGCTGCTCGAAGGCGACCGTATAAATGTAGTAGCTGAGGGTCGTGGTGATTCCGGCAGGGCCGCCCTGAGTCATGACGCGGGCCTGCTCGAACCCTCCTTGCAGACCGCCGATGGTGCTCATGACGACGATGAAGAACGTGGTCGGCGCGAGCTGTGGCCACGTGACGTGGCGGAACTTGGCCCACTTCCCGGCGCCGTCAATGTCCGCGGCTTCGTAGAGTTCCAGGGGGATGTTGCTGATGCCGGCAAGGTAGAGCAGCATGTTGTTGCCGCCGATGCCAGTCCAGATCCCCATGAACATAATGGCTTCGCGTGCTCCCAGACCGAAGCCTTCATTGTTGAAGTAGTCCGGTAAGGGCAGCAAGCCCAGCAACGACTTCGTGCTCGACAGCCACGTCGGCAGTTCGCCGCCCACGTGCAGGAACGCGAACGCCCGCTCCAGGAACCCGTTGATCAGCCCGAAGTGTGGGTTGTAGAGCTGCATCCACAAGATGATGAGCGCAACGCCGGCGGTGAAGTGCGGCAGGTAGAAGGTCGTACGGAACACCACATTCCCGCCGAGCACGCCGAGGGCGCCGAGGGCGAACACGACCGCCAGCAGCAGCCCAGCATCCCGATTGCCGCTGGCCCACGCAGTCAACGCCGTGGCCGCGCCGATTGCGGCGAACGCCAGCGTCAGCCCGGCGCGAACCTTCCAGTCCCCCAGCCGGATGGGTTTGCTCAGAATCACCGCGAGGAACAGCGACCCGGCGATGGACAGCGGAATGCCCAGCATGAAGTAGGCGGTGTTGTAGAAGTAGAACCAGAAGTACCGGTCGTGGACAAGTTGGACGAAGTTGTCCAAGCCGACGAAGCGCAGATCGACCGTTGGCTTGGGGCTCCAGTTGGTGAAGCTCATCACCAGCGAGAAGAGGACCGGGAAGGTGGTGAAGAGCAAGAAGCCCAGGAAGTTGGGCAGCAGAAAGCCGAGGGCGGCCGCGGTGTTCCTTCGGTTGCGGGGGTTGGCGGTTGCTGTTGCCACGGGCGTATCAGTTGCGGGAGCTGTGATCTGCCGATTCGGGGTTCGCGCCGTCGGGCGACGAACAAGGGAGCGGAAGTGAAATGATACGCCATATCCCGCCCCGTGTCCACGGGCAACGGGGCCAAACTGGGGCTCCACCGGCTACGCCGTCGGCTGCTTCCTTGGCACGCTCCACTGCCCGCAGCAGCAGTAGAGGTCGTCCGGAGACATCGCGATCTCGTCGCCAACGGCGTCCCACACGGCGCGCTCGTCGGTGCAGAGGTTGACCGGCGTCTCGGGGCTGAGGCGCTTGATCTCGCGGAGGTAGTGGCGGTAGATCTCGGCGCGGACGTGGACGGGGAACGGGCCGGCGTGCCGGCCGTCCATCTCCGCCCGCGTCTTTCGCATCTCCTCCAGGCACCACGCGTCCAGGTTCTCCGCGCCGAAGATCTGCTCGGTCTCCTTGACCAGCATCATCGAGACGACCCACAGGCGCACCGTGTCGGGGGTACAGGCGGCAAAGAGCTTCTCCAGGGCGACGGTGGCTTCCTCGCGCCAGTTGCGGTGTGGCACGATTGGCGAGAAGCCGGCCCGGACCACGTAGCCGGCCCGCTCGCACTTGCGCATGGCTTCGAGACGCTCATCGAGGCTGGGTGTGTCGCGTTCGATCACGCTGCACTGCGTCTCTGTCCCCAGCGTCCAGTAGCAGGGCATGTGGTCTTTGTAGGGCAGGTCCAGCAGGTGGTCGATGTTGTTGCTCTTCGTGTAGACCAGCAGGTAGCGGTCGTTTCGCGCGAAGCACTCGCCAAGCAGCTCGGACGCGCCGTACTCCGGCTCGAAGCATGGATAGTCGCTCTTCAGGTCGTACCGGTAGAGCTTCTGCGTCGGCCGTTCCTGGAAGTGCCGCTCCAAGTCAACACAGAAGTCCTCCAAGTCGAGCATGAAGTTGACGAAGTAGCTCTGGGTGCAGTAATCGCACTTGTGAACGCAGCCCTCGAGGGTGTGCACGCCCCAGCCGCCCTGACAGACCCACTCCTTGCCCGGGTCGAGGCCGTTGGAGCAGTCCCGCCGGCTGTAGGCGAAGTCCTGCGCGCAGCCCGCCATGTTCCGGGCGATGGCTTGGGCTCGGGGGTTCTTGTACTGCTTCCGTTCGGTGCGCTTCGCCGGGTCCCACACGAACGTGTTGAACAGGAATACCGGATCGGTCGCGAGCTTCTCAATCCCCTGGCGCACGCGGCCGGACTGCACCGGCAAGTCCTCCCGCGTGCCGGCGGCCTCGATCACCTCGTCGACATCGCCGTCTTCGACTTCCTCGAGTGGCGGATCGCCGAGCGCGTTCAGCATGCGCTCCATGCGGGCAACGGCCTGCTGATTCCCGTAGACGCGCTTGTGGACGAAGAGGTGGGGTGGATGGAGGTCGTACATGGCGTGATCCTCGGTGGGCGTTTCCAGGTAGCCGCTATTGTGCAACAATCTGGCAGCTATGAGCACCGGTACCGATGACCTGCCAATCCACGATCTCGTCCGTCAGTTCCCCGACCGCGCATTCCGTTGGCTCCTGGAACTGCCGGAGAACGTCCGTGGACTGCTGAAGCTGGCCGGCTTGCCGTTCGTGGACGAGCTGGACTTCGCGAACATGCGGCCGGTCAAGTTGTCGACGATCCATGACAACCTCCGCGAGGAGATCCAGGACGTGCTTCACGAGGCGCCGTTGCGAGTCGCCCCAGAGCGCACAATCAGCGTCTACATCCTCGCCGAGCACAGCAGCACCAAGATGCCCACCGCCCGCACCGACCTGTTGCGGGGGATGGGCAACGCGTGGCTGGAGCAGGAGCTGGAATGGGAACGGCAAGACACCGCACGGGGCGAGAGACGGCCGAAACCAGTGGTGAGCGGCGTTCTCTACACGGGAGACGATCCCTGGGAGGAACCACCGCAGTTGGCCGAGCAGTTGCGGCTTCCGACAGGCATCGCAGAATACGTGCCGAGCTTCCGCATGTTCTACGTCGACCCGGCGCGACTGCCCGAACAGGTGCTGAGTCTGTCCGATGAGCCGTTCGCGTGGCTGCTCAGCCTGTTCAAAGTGGCGAAGGCGCCGCGCGAGGTGTTCCTGACGGCCTTCCGCGGCGTTCTGGAGCGGCTGAGCACATTGCCACATAGGCTGGCGCGCCAACAGAAGCGCCTCGCGCTGATTGCCGATGTCATGGCGTACCACCGCCGCCCGCCCGCGGAGAGAGAGACAATCTCTGGTATAATCAGCGACATCACTCCGAGACTCCCCGCACTGGAGGAGGTGAACGTTGTGGCTCAGACAATCGTCGAGTACTACTTGGAGCAAGGACTCCAACGAGGACGGCAGGACACACTGCTCCACCTCCTGACCCATCGGTTTGGTGCCGTACCCCCCGACCTCACTGAAAAGGTGCGGTCCATTCGGGACTTGGCCCGGCTGGATGATCTCCTGGTGCGCCTTGTCGACGCCGCGGGTCTGGACGACTTGGGGTTGAACTGATTGCGGGTCCTATGCGCAACTGTCTGTGCTGTGCTCCTCAACGCCTCCTCGTTCCTTGCGGTCACTTTCGGGGATCTGGGCGAGGCGATGATCGATGTTCGCACGCTCGGCGCAACCGGCGACGGGCAGACCGACGACACCGCCGCCTTCCTCAAGGCCGTCGAGCAAGGCAAGGCCGACGGCAAGCACGTCTTCGTCCCGCGCGGGACGTACGTCCTGTCGAAGCCCATCGCCTTGGAGAACGTCGCCCTCGCCGGGCCCGAGGCGGGCGCTTGGCCGGCCGACGTTGACGCGCTGCCCTCGATCCTCCCAGCGCACCGTGACGGACCGGCGTTCCATCTGCTGGCCGGCGGCGGGCTCAGCGGCATCGACGTCACCTACCGTTGGCAAGCCGAGCCGGAGAGCGGCCCGCCGGCCGTGCTCATCAGCGGCATCGGCGCCTGCATTCGCAACGTCCGCGTTCGCTACCCGTGGGACGGGATCCTCACCGACGGCGAGCACAACGTCGGGCGGCTGAACGTTGAAAACGTCTTCCTGGTGTCGCCGCGCAACGTCGGCGTGCGGGTCACCGGGACGTGGGACGTGCCGAGGCTGAGCAACGTGGAAGTCTGGAACGCGGGGCCGGTGCCGCGCGGGTTGAGCGAGGGCGTCGGCTTCCAGCTTGGCAAGAACGACCTCATTCGCCTGACCGACTGCTTTGCCTTCGCCATGCACTACGGGTTCCTGCTCGAAGACAAGATCGAGGGCTGCAAGATCGAGGGCGGCACGTGGGGGGTGATGAACGGCTGCGCCACCGACTTCTGCGGAACGGGCATCGCCGTCCACGGAGCGCATACGCTGTCAGTGGCGGGCGGCTCCTTCTGGGACCATCAGACCGGTCTGCTGGTCGATGGCGAGGGAGCGCGTGTGCGGATCACCGGTTCGGAACTGAAGTCCAACGGCGCGCCCTGCGTCCACGTCCGAGCGTGCGACCATACGGTGGTCAGCGGATGCAGCTTGTTGCGACCGATGGAGGAACACAAGGGTCCCGGCGTAATCCTGGAGGGCGGCAGCACCCTCCTCGGCACGAATCAGCTCGACTGCTTCGGCGAAGGGGTGAAGATCCTCGCCGGCGTGCGCGCTGCCGTGGTCCAGGGGAACGTCGTCAATCCCCACGGCAGCACGATGGTGGCGGATGAGAGCGGTGGCACCGGTAAGGTGCAAATCGCAGGCAACGTAGAGCTGGGCGAGGGCAGGCTCCGAGAGTAGGGCGACCGACGAAACCTCGTCCAAAGCCCTGCTGGCCGGAAGGCTTGACGGCTGGCCGAGGTGCTGCTACAATTGCGGCAATTACGGACATGCGCAGTTGCGACGGATCACCGAAGTGCGCTGAGGCGCGTGCACCGCGACCACGAGGAGGTGAAGAGAGACACTCGACTCGGGGCTCTTAGACGCAGACTCAAGCAAGGAGGATGTATCCGTGAATCGCAGGAAAGGCTTTACACTAATCGAGCTGCTCGTGGTGATCGCGATCATCGCGATTCTGGCAGCGATCCTGTTCCCGGTCTTCGCCAAGGCTCGCGAGAAGGCGCGCCAGGCGGCGTGCATCAACAACGAGAAGCAGATCATCCTGGGCTCTCTGATGTATGCTTCGGACTATGACGAGACATACCCGCCCGCGCGAGTGGACAGCCCCGAGCTGCGCTGGGATCAGATCATCCAGCCCTACGTGAAGAACACGCAAGTCGTCCAGTGTCCCAGTGAGGCAGTTCCGCGGGGCTACGGGCACGCGCACAACCAGTTCGGCTATTTCGGACCGAACGTCGACGGACTGCCCAGGGGCTCGTCTCGGAGCGAGGCAGAGGTCCAGAAGCCTGCCGAGACGATCCTGTACGCCGACTCCGGCCGAGAGGCAGACACTTGGGCCTCCTTCCACGCCGATCCCAACGCGAAACGAAGGGGCGGCAGCTCTATCTTGCGGTGGCCTGGAGAGGACGCCCTCGTGAACCCGCCGGGGGTGGGCGGCGCGAGGACTTTGAACGCCCGGCATAGTGAGACCTGCAGCATTGCATTCGCGGACGGGCACGTGAAGTCCCTGAAGCCGAGCAATGCCTTCATCTTCGACAACGCCACGTGGATCAACCCGCCTCCCGGTCGGGATCTGTGGCGGGTGGCGAAGATAAACGGCTGAGCCACCGGCCGTCGTGACCTGGCAGACAGAGGAGGCGCCGGTGCTTCCCCAAACGGGGAGCACTGTGCGTCTCCTTTCCGGTTTTGCGGGCCACCGACTGGGAGAGCGCGCCCCGCGAGGTACGCCGCGATTCATGCCCCTCCTCTACGCCTGCGCCTTCCTCATGGACGCTGCCTCGTCGGCGATGGTCGTGAGCCGATCACCGTTCGGAATGCTGCTGGGCGCGACGCCCTTTGAGCTTGGGGTGCTGGGCAGTGCGGCGACCGTGCCGTATGCATTTTCGACCCTCCTGTTTGGGCGCCTCTCCGACCGGCTCGGCCGGCGCCGACTGGTGCTCGCCGGCGTCGCCTGTCTGATCCCCCTGTTTGCGTTGATGCCCGCGTCGAAGACGCCCCTCCAGTTCGGACTGCTGCTGGCGATGTGGAGCTTCGTGATGGGCGCCTATTGGCCGCCGCTGCAGGCGTGGATCGGCGACCTCCGGGCGACTGGGCTGGTGGGGAGGGCACTGACGTGGTTCAACGTCGGGTGGAGCACCGGGGTCATGGTCGGCTCGTTGGTCGGCGGGCTGCTGTTCACGGCGCACCCGGCCTGGCCCTTCCGGTTCAGCGTGACCTGCTGTGCCCTCATCCTGGCCCTCGTGTTGCTGTCGCCGCTCCCGAGTGCCGCCGTCCACCGAGATTCAGAGAGGCCTGCCGCGACCCCTTCCACGACGCCACCCACGCAGTCGCAGAACGGCCGAATGGTCTATCTCGGCTGGCTCGCGAACGCGGTGAGCTTCTTTCTCTCCGGAACGGTGTACAGTCTGTTCCCGGAACTGGCCGCAGAGCTCGTCGCCAGCGGCTGGTTCTGGGCGGCGATTGCGGGAACGCTGGCTGGTAGCCGCGTCATTGGGTTCCTGCTGATGCTCCGCCTCGAACCGTGGCTCTACCGTCCCTCTACTCTGTTGGCGACCTACGCCGGGCTGGGTGTCGCGATGGCTACGGTGGCGCTGACCCGCACGCTGTGGCCGTTCTTCGTCGCCATGGCGCTGCTGGGGCTGTGCAACGCCCTTTCGTACTCCTGGAGCCTGTTGCACAGCGTCGAGAACCAGAGTCGGAAGGGCGCTACGGCGAGCTACCACGAGTCGATCCTGCGATTGGGGGACTTCACTGGTGCGTTCGCGGCCGGTGCCAGCGCACAGGTGTGGGGCTTGCGGGCGCCGTACGTGGTCTGCACGATAGTGGTGGGCCTGGGGGCGGCAGCGCAACGGCTGCTGATCCGTTGGCCGTTGGGGAACAGACGCGGCTGCGAGGGGTAGCGCTTCCCGGTGGCTGCGGTCAGCCGTGTGGTGCGGCGCGTTTCACTTTGGTAACCGGCTGGTCGGGGTGTGCCGGGTTGGGGATGAGTCGCTGACCGACGCAATCGACGTACATGTCGGTCTTCTCCAAAACCGCCTGACCGATCAGGACTTCGTCGCCGAGGATGAGGGCTTCCTCGACTGTATCGCGTCCGGCAATCTGAATGACCAGGGAACTGGTCACCGGTACCGGGTCGTTGCGGCCGTCGGTGTACTCCACGCCCCGGGTCCCGCGGACCCTCAGACCAAGGGCGTCGGCCACGTGCTGCGGGATCACCAGCCTGACTGCGCCCGTGTCCACGAGGGCATCGGCCTTGTAGCGCCGAACCTGGTCGGCCGCGAGCCGGCCCTCGGCTGCGAGCGTCTCGTCCACCTCATTTGTGAGGACTGCTTCCACGCGGACTTCTCCCATGGCAATACCTCCAAGGCGGAACCGGTATGTGGGTATTCTATTCGCCGCCCGACGGTGTGTGAACGCCGCCGTTCTCTGTGCGCGCACCGGCGTGGCAAGACCATCGTCTCTGGGGAGGTTCTAACATGGCTTGTGCCTGAAGCCACCCTCCTAACCCGCCAAATCGTGTCGCCCTACATGTGCTCCGCTCCGACTCGCCGGCGCGGCGCACTGGTTGCCGTACTCGTGCCTCTTCTCGGCCTGCGCTGTCTCAGTGTCGCCCTCTGCACCGGTCCGGAGTTCGTTCCGGTCCCCGACGCCGCGCCGCCTCCATATGAGCTGACCGCGCAGTTGCAGACGGCTGACGCCGGGACCTCGGCCCCGGTCCTGGCGCTGGACTACGTCAGTGCCGCTGACCACGTCGCTGTCGTCTTCGACCCAACCGTCCTGCGAGTGGAGCGGGTCCACGGCGAACGGACGGTCCTGGCGACGCGCGGGAAGTGGCTTCCCTCGGCAAACCCTGGCCGGTACTCGGTCCAGGTTCGCCGAACCACCGCGGAGATCGTGGTCGCTCTCGATGGAGTCACCCTCGTTCGGGTTGCGCAGCCTGCTCCCGAGGAGGCTGCGGTGGCGCGGTGCAATCCGCAGGAAGGGACCGGGCTGGTCGAAACGCGGGTCCAGCCGTTGGCGGAGATCAACTTCTCGGACGACTTCATGCGCACCCCGGCCGAGCCGGGCGAGTGGGAGCGCGTCTTTGGGACCTGGGGCGTGGCCTCGTTCGAGCGGCCGAAATTCAGCGCGAATCCGTTCTGCTGCCGCGGCGAACGAGCGTACGCGCTCTCCACGGCGGGGAGTGCGTTTTGGGCGGACTACCTGGCGACCGCTGCGGTGCGACTCATTCCCGGCACGCGAGCCGTCGGGCTGGCGTTTGCAGTGCAAGACCGTGCCAACTTCTACCGCCTCGACTGGATGGCGGGTCCGAAGGAGTTCCGGCTGGTGCGGAGGCGAGCGGGAGAAGAGCAGGTGCTCGCTCGGAAGCCTGGCGTGATCGGGCTGGACCAGTGGTACCAGCTTGAGGTGCTGACGGTTGGCACCCGGATCGAGGTAGGGGTTGATCGAAACGCCCTATTCGTGGCCGAGGATCCTGGGTTGTACGGCGGCAAGGTCGGCCTCTGGTACCAGGGCTCTGAAGCTGCGTACTTCGATGACGTGACCGTCAGCAGCGTCGCCCCCGAAGACTTGGCGAAGCCGCTGATCGAGGTGGTACCGCGACCGGTTCCGGTGGTCAACGACATCGCGGTGACCGACCAGTTCATGAAGGCGTGGGCCGCGCTCAAGCAGAACGCCACGAAGGGCACGCTGCTGGACTACACCTTCAAGCAAGCCCCCGTTGACTGGCTCGAGTACACGGGGCAATGGGGCTCGATGAACCGCTGGGAGTGCCAGCCGCAGTGGACGTGGTTCGGGGGCAAGGGACCGTGGGGCGTCACTGTCTGGCACAAAGACGCATTCGTCGGCGACGTGACGCTGGAGGCGTTCGGGTCTCACATGAAGGACTTCCCGTTCAACCCCGTCTTCCGCCATCCCGGCAACATGTGCCTCACCATTTGCGGCGACGGAGAGAATCTGGACAGCGGGTACAGCTTCATCTTCGCAGGCTGGGGCAACCACTGGACGCGGCTGCTCAGACGCGGCACCGTGGTCGCTGAGACCAACAAGGCCCTGATGCCCGACAACCGGGATGGGTTGAGCGTCGAGGGGCAGTACCGGAACTGGTATGGAGTGCGGCTGCGCAAGGAGGGCGCCAAACTCATTTGCTTCGTGGACGACAAGGAGGTCCTTCGCTGGGAAGACCCGGAGCCGCTGCCGGGCCGACGAGTCGCAGTGTGGACGGTCGACAACACGATCCTGCTCGCTCGGGCCAGGATCCTCGCCGACGAAGTGTTGCCGGGCGGCCTGCCCTCGCCCGCGATGGTGTGGCGACCGGGACTCGAATCTCCGCCAGGGACGCCGGGGAGCCGTGAGGCGGTTGCCGGGGTCGAGCGGCCACTGACCAACCCGTTGCACCGGGCGACGGAGCCGTCGGCCCGACGAGGTGAGTCGGAGGCGGCCGGTCCGACGGCGGCCCGACTGCCCTTGCGGTTCTCCTTCGACCGCTCGCTGGACGGGTGGGCCAACCGCGACGGCGAGAACGGCGCCCTGTTGACCCTCGACCGGACCGCTGGTGCGCGGGGGGCGTCGTGCCTGAAGCTCGTCAACGCGAAGTCCGGCGGCACGTTCGCAGCGGCGGTACCACTGACGAACTGCGACGCCTCGCGGTCCGCAATCAGGTTCGACTACCGGGTCGGACCCGGGGTCAAGACGAACCTCTACCTCAAAGTTGACGGCTGGTGGTACACAGTCGTCTTCACCGCCCCCGACGCCAAGTGCTGGCGAGCGCCGCGGCTCGGCGAGTTCGAGAACGTGCAGGCCGAGGGGGCGTGGCACGCTACCTCATTCCGGTTGGCGGACGCGTTGACGAGTCGGAAGCTTGTGACGCCGGAAGGCGGCCTCGGCCGGGAGGCGTTCCTGATCGAGGACGCGTTCCTGGGCTTCTGGTCAGACGACGTTTACGCTGTGTGTGGGTTCGAGCACAACCCCGCGGGAGCGACCTACTTCCTGGATAACTTCGAGGTGCGGTCCGCGCCTCGCGCCAAGCACGGCCCCGTGCCGCCGACCACGGCGCAGCCCGAGGGCCTGCGCTGTGACGACTGGCGTAACTACGGCGGCCCGCGCGGCATGACCGTGTGGTCGACCCCGTGGGACACGACCGACGGGTCGCGCAGCCTCCTATTGGTGAACGAGCGCCTCGGTGGAATCGCCGGCGCGGCCATCCGGTCGGTGCCGTTTGACGCCTCGCAGTATCCGGTCGTGTCATTCGACTACAGGTGCGACGACTCCGCGCGGATCGACGTATGGGTTGAGCTGGCTTTCGGCGCCACGATGGCTGACCGGTGGCGGACGGTGAAGTTCACCGACAGCGACGAGGCGTGGCCGGTCATCGGGAAGTGCCCCGGGGTGGTGACCGACGGCGAATGGCGCCACTGCGAGTTCAACCTGGGCGAGATGCTGGGCCGCAAGAGGAATGTGGATTCGACCGTTTCGCGACTGGTGATGGCGAGCGGCGGCTGGCCGGGCAACGAAGAGGGGTGCCACCTCTGGTTCAAGGACTTCCGGCTCCTGCCGGCCCCGAAGGTTGAAGGAACGCCGGCGGACCCCGAGCCGCCGACGGTAACTGAGGTCTCCCCGGCGGAGGGTGCTGCGTCCGGCGAATGCCGGATCACCGCGCGCCTTGTCGACGCGGGGAGCGGGGTGCTGCCGGCGTCCATTCGACTGAGAGTGGGCAAGCGGTGGTACTCACTTTCGGATACTGAGCTGGCATTCGACCGGGCTTCCGGTCTGTTGACGTGGGACGGTCTGAAGAGCCGCCCGCACCCAACCACGTTCGGTAACGGCGAAGTAGTCCCGTGTCGGATTCAGGTCGAAGACAGCGCCGACAATGCACTGGCCAAGCCGTGCACCTGGGCGTGGCGAATGAGCTTCGCCGCCGACAAGCTCGCGCCGCCGGCGCCGTGGGTAAACCACGTGCCGGTAAAACCGCTGGTCCGAGAGGAGTTCGAGGCGGCCGACGCGCCCAAGTTCGGGCAGTGGGGTCATGCCGACCTCCGCGTCACCCAAGAAGCCTCGGCGACGGGGAGGGGCTCCCTGCTGATCACCGACTACGGCCCTGACGGGTTCGCCGGAGGCATGGAGCGCGATCCGGTCGACGTGGAGCAGTACCCCTACCTCGCCTTTGACTACCTGACCGACCCGATCCCCAACCCCGTCTCGGCATACAGCGTGTACACGCTTCAGTTCAACGGCCAGGGGGGGGATCGGTTCGAGGTCGGCCCAATCCCCGCGGCTGCGCCCGGCAAGTGGGCGCACGCCGAGTTCGACCTGCGTTCGTGCATGAAGCCGAGTCTCGGCCCGCCCTACTTCTTCATGGTCGGCGAGAGCGGCGCCCAGAATTCCCGGCCCGGCAGCCGCCTCTATGTCGACAACTTCACCCTCTACTCCCGCGCGGCGCGCACCGTGAAGGTGCAATGGAGCACACCCACTGACGCGAGCGGAGTCACGGGATACAGTTGGTGCCTTGACGCCGACCCCGCAACGGTGCCTGAAGAGACCGTCAAACGCACGGCCACCGAGGCGCAGTGGGACGTGCCAGAGGCCGGAACCTACTACGCCCACGTTCGCGCCCGCGATGGTGCGGGCAACTGGGGTGCGACGGGGCATTGCCGGGTCGTGGTGGAGTAGCTCGCTGGTCGGTGTTGTCCTGACGATCGGCGACTGTGATTGGTGCCGGAGTGGGTTGCGTTGGGCTACTCCGGCGCGTACAATCGTCCCACGCGAGGTGTTCCACCATGGGCCTGAACACAACCGATCTGATGACCGAGGAACAGAAGAAGAACTGGCCCCTCGCGCTCGCCATCAGTCGCGAAGCACGGACGGACCCCAAGTCCCGGTACGCAGGCAAGCAGGTGGGGATTGTGCGGCAGGAAGTGGTGGCAATCGCCGATTCGCTGGACGCGCTGGTGGACCAGCTAGAGTCTGCGCACGCGGACCCCGACGAAGCCACCTGGATTGACGCAAACGTGGACTATGAAGAGACGCACTACATTTGGGGGCAGGCGTAGTGGCGAGAAGAAGCGGGTGGCTACGTGGTGACCGGCCAGTGATACACGTGTTGTTGCGCGGGTCGAGCGAGAGTCCTCCAGAGGAGCGAACGCTCTTGGCCGACACGGGGGCCGGCCGGCGACGAGCTGCCTTCGGTGTCGTGCTCAGCGTCGAGGACCGCCTCCGCCATGCCTCGTGGGCTGGCAGTTCGGCGAAGCTGGGCGGCGCAGTGACAGGGTGGTTTTCCTTGTACCCCGTGATGTTGGAAGTCCCGGAACTGGAGTTCGCTCGCCGCGCCTCCGCCGTTGCAGTGCCGGCAGCGTTGCTGCCCTCTGGTCTCGACGGGATCGCGGGGTTCGCCTTCCTCAACCAGTTCACCTACGGCAACTGCGGCGACCCGGATCGATTCGGTCTGGAGACCCTCACTGCCTGAACTGCGCACTCAACGCCGCGCGCGGTGTAGCACTCCAACGCAGTTTGGAGCCAAGGAGACCACCATGCCCAAGATCGTCATTCTCGGAGCTGGAAGTGGGTTCGGCGGTCGGCTATCTGTCGATATCATGTCGCGGCCGGCCCTGCAAGACTCTACCATCTGCCTGTGTGACATCCATGCGGAGCGCCTGGACAAGGTGCAGGCGTACGTCCGGCGGACCATCGCCAAGCACAACCTGCCGACGCAGCTTGAGGTGAGTCTCGACCGGCGCGAAGTCCTCCCCGGTGCGGACTTCGTCATTACCTCCGTGTCCGTTGGCGGGGGAGCGTACTACGGGTTCCCCTTCAGCGCTGAGGTCGGCATCCCGAGGAAGTACGGCGTCGACCAGTCTGTTGCCGATACCGTGAGTCCCGGCGCGGTGTTCCGTTTTCTCCGAACGGGCCCGGTTCAGCAGCAGTTCCTCCGCGACATGGAGGAGCTGTGTCCGGACGCGCTGGTGCTGAACCACACCAACCCCATGTGCATGCTCACTTGGCTGCACTCGGTGGACACCTCGATCAGGAACGTCGGCATCTGCCACGGTGTTCAGGAGACCACCAGGCGCCTGGCCGGGTGGGCCGGTGTGCCGTACGCGGAGCTGTCCTTCCTCTGTGCAGGCATCAACCACTTGGCGTGGATCCTGGAGCTCAAGCGGGGCAACGAGGACTTGTACCCGAGGATCCGCGCCCTGCTGGACGACCCGGAGAAAACCAAGGGCGAGGAAGTCCGCTTCGAGATCCTGAAGCACTTTGGGTACTTCTCGACTGAGAGCAACCGACACGACTCGGAGTACCTGCCCTACTTCCGGCGGACGCCGGAACTGCGGGAGTACTTCAAGCTGCCGTCGAGAGAGGTGCCGGAAGAGGCGCCGACGGCGCGGGAGTGGCTTCGGGACGCCGCTCCCGGCTCGCCGGAGGGCGGCCCCGTTGGGGAGTTGCGCCTGTCACACGAGTACACCTCAGGAATCATGGAGGCGGTGGTCACTGGCGTACCGTACACCTTCAACGGGAACGTCATGAACACCGGACTGATTGCCAACCTGCCGGAAGGCTGTTGCGTCGAAGTGCCCTGCATGGTGGACCGCCGCGGGGTGAGCCCCTGCCACGTGGGCGCCCTGCCGGCTCACTTGGCGGCGCTGGACCGGTCGAACATCGCCGTGCAAGAACTTGCCGTGCAGGCTGTACTCAACCGAGACCGCGAAGCCGCGTTCCACGCCTGCTGCCTCGACCCGCTCACAGCCGGCGTGCTGCCACTGCACAAGATCCGCGAGATGTTCGAGGAGCTATGGGAGGCCGAGAAGCACTTGTTGACGTGGTTCGACCCGGCGCACACCGGACGGGTGCCGGAGACGTGCGCGGCCTAATACTACAACCGTACTTAGCTCGGGGCAGGTCTCCGATCGCCCCGAAACGCTTGACCGGAAGGTCTCAAAGGGCTGCGAATCCACGGGATTCGAGGAGACCTGTCGGTCCGGGGAGCGGCGGGGTCAGGAGACCCTCGCCGAGCACGGAGAGGTGCGCGGCCTAACCCAAGGGACCTCGGCAGCGCCGCGTTCCCCGGCGAACTCAGAACGACAGCAGGCACTGCCAGATGTACATGTTGGCCAGGCCGTCGGTGCCCTCCCAGACGCTCTGCACCAACGCCTCGTCACCGGTGATCTTGGGTAGTTCTCGGCGCTTGTCCGCCCAGGGGATGCAGGCACCGGGCGGGGTCTTTGTCTGCCGGCCGAACGTAAGCGCGCGACCATCGTCGGGGGCGTCTGACTGGTCGGACTGATCCGTCTGAGCCGACGGATAGGACTGGCCGCCGTACCCACCATACTCGCGCGTGAACTCAGTCATCGCCTGCATGGTCTCGACTCTGGCGTCGTTCTGGACGATGGCGCTGGCGTCCATGATGTAGCCGCCGTCTTGGGCGACGCCGTCGATGATCTCCTTGCAGCGGTCGCGCACCTGCTCCGGCGTGCCATACGCGAGCAGGAAGTTGGGGACGCCGCCACTGAGGCAGAACTTGTGCCCGAGCTTGCGGTGCACCTCGAAGATGTCCGCGCGGTCCACGTGGTAGACGATGCTGCGATCCGGCAGCTCTGCGAAGGCGTCGAGATGGGCGTTCCAGTCGCCTTCCGCATAGAACAGCGTCTGGTGCCCACGCGACCACAGCTCCTGGATGATGGGCTTGAGCGTCGGCCAGTAGAACCGCTCGAACTGCTCCTGGTTCACGAACGGCACGCAGCCGCGGTGCATCCAGAACCCGAGGGGAACGGTGCCCGTGGGGTCAGCGGTGGAGACGGCGACATTGAACAGGTGGGGCATCAGCGCTTCGCATGCGGCCAACACCTTGTCGGGGCGTTCCATGAGGTCCATGGTCAGACCGACGTAGCCGCGAAGCTTGTCGGCGAGGATGTCGAGCGGCGCCTTGAAGATCCCGGCGATGGCGGACACGGTGCCGGACTGCTCCTGCATCGCGGCGACCTGCGGCCCGAAGGCGGTGAAGTAGGACAGCAGCGCCATGCCGCCCTTGAGGAACGACAGGTTGTTGCGGAACGTCGCCGGACTCCCTGGCGTCACCACGTCGCGCGACACCCGCGGCAGCCACACGTTGAAGAGGAACGCCGTCGGGTCGTCGATGAGCGCGTCGTATTCGCTGGGCCGCATGAAGGCTTCCTGTTCGGAGGGCTCAACGTACTGGAAGCCGCGGTTGGGCGGCACGTCGATACCGGGCACGCCGTAGTACTTCAGCCCGATGGCTTCCGTCAGCCCGGTCCACACATAGACCATGTTCGCCACCGTCGCATCCCAGTCGAAGTCGGCGCAGCACTTCAGCGTGGCG
>Ga0210024_1000722_pt1 | contig 29750 bp, 36 predicted proteins | sample CryGeymeta201525_FD_183988 | JGI IMG/M metagenome (GOLD analysis project Ga0210024, IMG submission 183988) | Groundwater microbial communities from Crystal Geyser aquifers in Utah, USA - Crystal Geyser metaG 2015-25 (SPAdes) (version 2) | ecosystem: Environmental > Aquatic > Deep subsurface >...
CACCGTGACCTGTTTGGCCTGCTGGCCTTGCGCCTGTTTGTCGATCTCGATGCGCACGTCGGGTGTCACCTGCATGCCCATCTCGGCGACCCGGCCATTGACCTTGACCCAGCCCTTGCCAATCCATTCGTCGGCTTCGCGGCGTGATGCCAGGCCCAACTCGGCCATGCGTTTGTTCAGGCGCAGCGTGCCGCCCGCGCCATGGGCGGCGGTGTTGCTTTGGCCGGCGGGAATAGGGGCCTTGGCGGCAGGGCGCGCGGCCCGTTGGAAAACAGGGGCTTTTGGAGTGTTGGACATATGCTATTTAAGTTGTAGCTAATGGTGCTTATTTTAGTTGGGTGGCATGCGTGTCATTGCGAGTCCGGTGGCTCAAAAGATATGGCTGCGCAGCGCCTGCAGATCGGTCACGCGCAGGCCGCCGTATTCGACCCTGATCGCCTCCTGCGCGGCCAGCGTGTTCAGGGCTTCATTGACACGCTGGCGTGACAGACCCACCAGATACGCCAGCTCCTGCTGGGTGATGCGCAGCACCGCGCCCAGGCCCGGGTAAAGCACCGGGTTGAACAGCGCGGCCAGGCTGCGCGCCACGCGGATGTTGGGGTTGGTCATGCGGTCAATTTCGCGCGCCGCAATGAACTGGCCCAGGCGCTCGTTGAGCTGGTTCATAACGAAGCGGTTAAAGCCAATCGAATGGTCGAGCAGCCAGTGAAAGGTGTCGACGTGCAGGCCGGCCACCAGGCTTTTACGCAGCGCCTGGATGTTGTAGCGGTAGTCCTCGCGCTTGAGCGCCGTGCCCTCGCCAAACCAGCCGCCGGGCGGGATGCCGGTGAAGGTCATGGTCTGGCCGTCGATGTTGTCGGTGCTCATCTTGAGCAAACCATCGACCACGCCGAACCAGTAGGTCACCGGGCGGCCGGTGCGGCATAAAAAGTCGCCCGCTGCGGCATCGGTGATTTTGAGGTCTTCCACGGCGCGCTCGCGGTCGGCCTCAGAGAGCAATTTGAGCCACGGAATCACATCAAGCTCAGCCGTTGTCAGGGGGCGGCGGCGTTGAAACAGGGTGATTTCGGTTTTCATGGTGGCGAGCTGGGTGGGCGAAAGGCGGAGCGGTCGGTGCAGGGAAAACACCTAGGTGTTAACGTCTGAATTGTCGTCCAAACGACAACATAACGTCAAACCGGGTCTTATCATTCGCCCACTCCAGCAGCATGGGCATACAGCCCGGGCCGCGATGATTCAGAAACAAGGTGTAGCGATGCAAACGACGTTTCCCCGATTACTGTTAGACCACGCCGCCCAGCGCCCCGGGGACGCGGCCATGCGTGAAAAAGAGTACGGCATCTGGCAAGCCATCAGCTGGGCCGACCTGGCCGTGATGGTGGCGCATCTGGCTTGCGGTTTGCACCAGGCCGGTTTGCGCCAGCATAACCACATGGTGGTGATCGGCGCCAATCGCCCGCGCCTGTATGCCACCATGCTGGCAGTGCAGGCGCTGGGTGCAGTGCCAATTGCGTTGTACCAGGATGCCGCCGCCCAAGAGTGCGTGTTCCCGATCAACAACGCCGACGTGGCCTTTGCCTTTGCCGAAGACCAGGAGCAGGTGGACAAGCTGCTCGAAATCCGCGACCAATGTCCGCAGATGTCCAGGCTTTATTTCGACGATCCGCGCGGCCTGCGCAATTACGACGAGCCGGGTTTGCAGTCGCTCGACGACCTGATCGCCGAGGGCAAGGCTTTTGTCGCGCAAAACCCGGGGTTTTTCAAGGCGGCGGTGGACGCCGTCAAGCCCGACGACGTGGCCTCGCTGTTTTTTACCTCGGGCACCACCGGCAACCCCAAGGGCGTGGTGCACACGCATGACACCTTGCTCAACCGCGCCCGCGCCGGTGCCGAGTTCGACAAGCTGACCAACAAGGAAGACGTGCTGGCCTACCTGCCACCGGCCTGGATCGGGCAAAACATTTTTAGCTATGCGCAGTGGCTGAGCTGCGGCTACGTGGTGAACTGCCCCGAAGATGCCGCCACCGTCAGCATCGACCTGAAGGAAATCGGCCCCACCTATTACTTTGCGCCGCCGCGCGTGTTCGAGGGTTTGCTCACCAGCGTGATGATCCGCATGGAAGACGCGGGCGCCCTCAAGCGCAAGATGTTTCACTACTTCATGAGCGTGGCCAAGCGCGTCGGCCCGACGCTGATGGACGGCAAAACGGTGGGCCTGGCCGACCGCGTGCTGTATGCGCTGGGCAACTTCATGGTCTATGGCCCGCTGCGCAACAACCTGGGTTTCAGCCGGGTGCGTGTGGCCTACACCGCCGGTGAAGCCATTGGCCCGGACCTGTTCAGTTTTTACCGCTCGATTGGTGTCAACCTGAAGCAGTTGTATGGCTCCACGGAAACGGCGGTGTTTGTCTGCCTGCAGCCCGACCACGAAGCGCGTGCCGACACTGTGGGCGTGCCATGCAAGGGCGTCGAGATCAAGGTGGCCGACAACGGCGAGATTCTGGTTAAGTCGCCGGGCCTGCTCAAGGGCTATTTCAAAAATCCAGAGGCCACGGCTGAAGTGCTGACCGCAGATGGCTGGTACCACACCAGCGACGCCGGTTTTCTGGATGCGCACGGCCACCTCAAGATCATCGACCGCGTCAAAGACGTGGGCCGCATTAAGGGCGGCGCGAATGACGGCGCCATGTTTGCGCCCAAGTACGTGGAGAACAAGCTCAAGTTCTTCCAGCATATCAAAGAGGTGGTGGCCTATGGCGACGGCCGCGAAAAGGTGTGTGTGATGATCAATATCGACTTTGACGCGGTCGGCAACTGGGCCGAGCGGCGCAACCTGCCGTATGCTGGCTACACCGACCTGGCGCAAAAGCCCGAGGTCTACCAGCTCATCAAGGAATGCGTGGAACAGGTCAACGCCGACCTGAGCGTCGACACCCTGCTGGCCGGTAGCCAGGTCAGCCGTTTCCTGGTGCTGCACAAGGAGCTCGATGCTGACGACGGCGAGCTGACGCGGACCAACAAGGTGCGGCGCGGCTTTATCGCCGAAAAATACGATGTGCTGATCGACGCGCTGTACGGCGGCAAAACCAGCCAGTACATCGAAACGCAGGTCAAGTTCGAGGACGGCCGCACCGGTAGCGTCAGCGCAACACTGCGCATTGACGATACCAAGACCTTTGTTCCCGTCAAGGCGGCTGCATAAGCAAATACCATGGCAACTAAACAAATTGGCGACATCATTCTTGATGTCAAAAACATCTCTTTAGGTTTTGGCGGTGTCAAGGCGCTGACCGACATTTCGTTCGACGTGCGCGAGCACGAGGTTCGCGCCATCATCGGCCCCAACGGCGCTGGCAAGAGCTCCATGCTCAACTGCATCAATGGCGTGTACCGGCCGCAAGAGGGGGCCATCACCTTCAAGGGCAAAACCTTTAGCCACATGGACAGCTACCAGGTGGCCAGCCTGGGCATTGGGCGCACCTTTCAGAACCTGGCCTTGTTCAAGGGCATGAGCGTCATCGACAACATCATGACCGGGCGCAACCTCAAGATCAAAAGCAATTTGTTCATGCAAGCGCTACGCATCGGCCCGGCCCAGCGCGAAGAAGAGCTACACCGCGAGTTTGTCGAGCACATCATCGACTTCCTGGAAATTCAGGCGCACCGCAAAACCCCGGTGGGCCAGTTGCCCTACGGTTTGCAAAAGCGCGTGGACCTGGGCCGCGCCCTGGCCATGGAGCCACAGCTGCTTTTGCTGGACGAGCCCATGGCCGGCATGAACGTGGAAGAAAAGCAGGACATGAGCCGCTTTGTGCTCGACGTGAACGAAGAATTCGGCACCACCATCGTGCTCATCGAGCACGACATGGGTGTGGTGATGGACATCAGCGACCGCGTGGTGGTGCTCGACTACGGCAAGAAAATTGGCGACGGCACGCCCGAAGAAGTTCGCAACAACGAAGAAGTGATCAGCGCGTATCTTGGAACAGGACATTGAATATGCAACAACACACGAATGATTTGCAGGTGCAGTGCTTGCGTTCTGGCGCGGCCAAGCCAGGGATGCCGTGGAACTGGCTTTGCCAGGCCACAGGCATCGCACCCTTGAGGGGGGAGGCTGCTACACGAAGTGAGCAAGCAACAGGGGGGAGCCAATAACCATGGCATTTTTTCTTGAAACTTTGCTGGGCGGCCTGATGGCCGGCATGCTTTATTCGCTGGTCGCCTTGGGCTTTGTGCTGATCTACAAGGCCAGTGGCGTGTTCAACTTTGCCCAGGGTGCGATGGTGCTGTTTGCGGCGCTGGCGATGGCGCGGTTCTCAGAGTGGATTCCGCTCTACACCGGTCTGGACAACCTCTTCGTGGCCAATCTGCTGGCCTTCATTGGCGCTGGTGCCGTGATGTTCGTGGTGGCCTGGCTGATCGAGCGACTGGCCTTGCGTCACTTGGTCAATCAGGAAGGCACCACGCTGCTGATGGCCACCTTGGGCATCAGCTACTTTCTGGATGGCATGGGCCAAACCATCTTTGGCAGCGATATTTACAAGATCGACATTGGCATGCCCAAGGAGCCGATCTTTGCCTTTGAGAATGTCTTTGAAGGCGGCATCATGATCAACAAGGAAGACTTGTACGCGGCATTGATTGCTGCCTTGCTGGTGGGTTTGTTGACACTGTTTTTCCAGAAGACCGTGACGGGTCGGGCTCTGCGCGCGGTGGCAGATGACCACCAGGCGGCACAGAGCGTGGGTATTCCGCTCAACCGCATCTGGTTCATTGTCTGGTGCGTGGCGGGCGTGGTGGCGCTGGTGGCCGGCATGATCTGGGGCAGCAAGCTCGGCGTTCAGTTTTCGCTCACCACGGTGGCGCTGCGCGCCTTGCCGGTGGTCATTTTGGGCGGATTGACATCGGTTCCGGGCGCCATCGTGGGCGGCCTGATCATCGGTGTTGGCGAGAAGTTGTCCGAAGTGTTTTTGGGACCGTACGTGGGCGGTGGCATCGAGATTTGGTTTGCTTACGTGCTGGCGCTGTTGTTCCTGCTGGTGCGCCCGCAAGGCCTGTTCGGCGAGAAGATCATTGACCGAGTCTGATGCCACCAACGACATAGATGAATTTGAGGAAGAAGAATGTTCTACAGAGAAAACGGCCAATTCAAAACCACTTACCGGGCAGATCAGCAGATATTCGCCATCACGCAAGACCGGGTGGCAGTGCTGTTGCTGATCGCGGCGGCGTTTTTGGTGGTGCCCATGGTCACCAGCGAGTACATGTTCCGGGCCATTTTGATTCCGTTCGTCATCATGTCGCTGGCCGCCCTCGGGGTGAATATTCTGGTGGGTTACTGTGGCCAGATTTCGCTCGGTTCGGGTGCTTTTATGGCGGTAGGGGCTTATGCCGCTTTCAACTTCTTTGTGCGGGTTGACGGCATGCCGGTGCTGCTGGCGCTGCTGTTGGGCGGCATCTGTGCGTCGGCATTCGGCATTTTGTTCGGCCTGCCCAGCCTGCGCGTCAAGGGACTGTACCTGGCGGTGGCCACGCTGGCGGCGCAGTTCTTCAGCGACTGGATGTTTTTGCGCATCAACTGGTTCACCAACAACAGCACCTCGGGTTCGGTGTCGGTGTCCAACCTGCAGGTGCTGGGCTACCCAATTGCCAGTCCGATTTCCAAGTACCTGTTTTGCCTGACGATTCTGGTGGTGTTGGCGTTGCTGGCCAAGAACCTGGTGCGCAGTGCCATCGGCCGCGAATGGATGGCCATTCGCGACATGGACGTGGCTGCCGCGGTGATCGGCATTCGCCCGATGTATGCCAAGCTCAGCGCGTTCGCCGTGAGCTCGTTCATCATTGGCGTGGCCGGCGCCTTGTGGGGCTTTGTGCATCTGGGTTCTTGGGAACCCGCGGCGTTCTCGGTCGATCTCTCTTTCAAGCTGCTTTTCATGGTGATCATTGGTGGCATGGGCTCCATCATGGGCAGTTTTTTTGGTGCCGGGTTCATTGTGGTGCTGCCGATTTTTCTGAACCGCTTTTTGCCTTTTTTGGGCAGTCTCCTTGGCGTTGAGATATCAACCACAGCCATTGCGCACAGCGAACTGATCATCTTTGGCACATTGATTGTCTGGTTCCTCATTGCGGAGCCTCACGGCCTGGCCAAACTTTGGTCAATTGGCAAGCAGAAGCTGCGCCTTTGGCCGTTTCCTCACTGATTTGTTTTCGTTAACCCAAAGCACTGCGGTGCATCACTACCAGGAGACTTGTATGAAAATTAAACATATTGCGTTAGCGGCTCTCATGGCCTCAGTCGGCGCTGGCGCGTTTGCTCAGGTCAAAGAACAATTTTTTCCGGTCTTGACCGGGCGCACTGGACCTGTTGCGCCCAATGCAACGCCATGGGCAAATGGTCATAACGACTACATGAAACTGGTCAACGCGCGCGGCGGAATCAACGGTGTCAAGACTTTGCTTGAAGAATGTGAAACAGCCTACGCGACAGATCGTGGCGTGGAGTGCTACGAACGACTCAAGGGAAAACATGGAGGTGCGACTGTATTTCAGCCTCTTTCGACTGGAATTACTTTTGCACTGACCGAGAAGATTCCGACAGACAAAATCCCCATCATTACCTCTGGATACGGTCGCAGCGATACAGCTGACGGAGGCATATTCAAATGGAACTTCCCATTGGTCGGACATTATTGGGTTGCAGGTGACACGGTGTTGCAACATATTGCCAACAAGGCGGGTGGATGGGATAAGTTGAAAGGCAAAAAAATTGCGGTGATTTATCACGACAGCCCATTTGGCAAAGAGCTGTTACCAATCGTTGAAGAGCGCAGCAAGATGCACGGTTTCTCGCTGCAACTATTGCCAGTTCCTGCGCCAGGGGTGGAACAAAAAGCAGTCTGGCTCCAAGTGCGCAAGGAGCGCCCTGACTATGTGGTGATGCAAACCTGGGGGGTTATGACTGCGACTGCAATCAAAGAAGCGGTGGCCACGGGTTATCCACGAGAGAAAATGTTTGGTACTTGGTGGTCGGGTGCAGAGCCTGATCTAAAAGACGTTGGACCCAGTGCCAAAGGCTACAGCGCGGTCATGATGCAACATGGGGCGGAGCCACAGTCAGACGTTGTAAAAGAAATTTTGGCCAAAGTGCATGACAAGGGGCAGGGCACAGGCCCCAAAGACGAAGTGGGCTCGGTGCTCTACATGCGTGGCGTGATGGGGGCCATGCTGGCTGTAGAGGGAGTCCGTTCTGCCCAGGAACGATTTGGCAAGGGTAATGTGATGACTGGAGAGCAAGCGCGCTGGGGTTATGAGAATTTGAATCTGACGCAGGCCAAGCTCGATGCATTGGGCTTCAAAGGCGTGATGAGACCCATCTCTACCAGTTGTAGTGACCACTTGGGTGCTAACTGGGCACGTGTTCACACTTGGGACGGAAGCAAGTTTGTCTGGAGCTCGGATTGGCTGCATGCAGATGAGCAAATTATTCTTCCATTGGTAAAGGCCTCCGCAAACAAATTTGCAGAGCAAAAGAAACTGACTCGTCGCAGCGGTCAAGACTGCCAGTCCTGATTCTTGCGCGACTAGCTGTCATGGCGAGCGCGGTGAAGCAATCCATGACTTCAGGACGGCATGGCCTGCCGCTCTTCGCTCGCAGTGACGCGGCAATCCATGTGCGGTATCTGGCATGGCGCCGAGCGCTTGTGATCTTGGGAAAGAAAAATGGCTAGCCTTTCGCCTTGCCGGGGCACACCAAGTTACGTGGAAACAGCACTATGAGTGAATCAAAAAACATCGTTCTCAACGTCAATGGCATTGAGGTCATTTACAACCACGTCATCCTGGTGCTCAAAGGGGTGTCGCTGAATGTGCCCGAGGGCATGATCGTGGCTATTCTGGGCGGCAACGGCGCGGGCAAAACCACCACCCTGCGCGCCATTTCCAACCTGCTGCGCGGCGAGCGCGGTGAGGTCACCAAGGGCAGCATCGAACTGCGCGGCGAGCGCATCGAAAATTTGTCGCCCGCTGATCTGGTGCAGCGCGGCGTGGTGCAGGTGATGGAGGGGCGGCATTGTTTTGCCCACCTCACCATCGAAGAAAACCTGCTCACCGGCAGCTACACGCGCAAAGACAAAGGAGAAATTGCCGCCAACCTCGAGAAGGTCTACACCTATTTCCCGCGCCTGAAAACCCGCCGCACCAGCCAGGCGGCTTACACCTCGGGCGGCGAACAGCAAATGTGTGCCATCGGCCGCGCGCTCATGACCAACCCCAGCATGGTGCTGCTCGACGAGCCGTCCATGGGGTTGGCGCCGCAGATCGTGCAGGAGGTGTTCGAGATTGTGAAAGACCTCAACGTCCGCGAAAAGGTCACCTTTTTGCTGGCCGAGCAGAACACCAACATGGCCCTCAAATACGCCGACTACGGCTACATCATGGAGTCGGGCCGGGTCGTGATGGACGGCATTGCCAGCGATCTGGCCAACAACGAGGACGTGAAAGAGTTTTACCTGGGTGTGGGTGGCGGCGAGCGCAAGAGCTTCAAGGATGTCAAGAGCTACAAGCGCCGCAAGCGCTGGCTGGCTTGATGGGAGGCTCAGTTTTTTTGTGGGGGCTTCTTTGGGGTCTTCTGTGGGGCAGACTGAAGTCTGCCCCACAGGGGTCAACTGTCATCGTGAATTTGTTTTGAATGGATCATTTTTATGTCTGATTTTTTTGATGCCTTGGAAACGCGCGAACCCGCGGTGCGCGAAGCGGCGCTGCTATCGGCCTTGCCGCTACAGGTGGCGCACGCCAAACTGGCTTCACCGGCTTTTGCCGAGATTTTCAGGGACGTCAACCCCGCCGTGATCACCAGCCGGGCGGCACTGGCCCGCCTGCCAGTCACGCGCAAGCATGAATTGCTCGAATTGCAGCTGCGCAGTCGCAGCCGGGGTGGTAGCGTGTTTGGCGGTTTTAGCGCCAGCGGTTTCGGTACAGAGTTGCCGCGCGTGTTTGCCAGCCCAGGTCCCATTTACGAGCCCGAAGGCACGGCCAAAGACTACTGGCGTATGGCGCGCGCCATTTTTGCCGCCGGCTTTCGCCCGGGCGAGCTGATTCACAACAGCTTCAGCTACCACTTTGTGCCCGCTGGCTCAATGATGGAAACCGGCGCCCATGCGCTGGGCTGCACCGTGTTTCCGGGCGGCACCGGCCAGACCGAGCAGCAGGTGCAGGCCATGGCCGAACTCAAGCCGGCAGGCTACATCGGCACGCCGAGCTTCCTGAAAATCATCGTCGAAAAAGCCGCCGAGATGGGCGTGGCGCTGCCCAGCCTGACCAAAGCAATGTTCGGCGGCGAAGCCTTTCCGCCGAGCTTGCGCGACTGGTTTACCACGCATGGCATTGCCGGCTACCAATGCTATGCCACGGCCGATCTGGGCTCCATCGCCTACGAGACATCATCACGCGAAGGCCTGGTGATTGACGAAGGCGTGCTGCTGGAAATTGTGCGCCCCGGCACCGGCGACCCGGTGGCTGAGGGCGAAGTGGGCGAGGTGGTGGTGACCACGCTCAACCCCACCTATCCGCTGATCCGTTTTGGCACTGGCGACCTGTCGGCGGTGCTGCCGGGCCATTGCCCGAGCGGGCGCACCAATGTGCGCATCAAGGGCTGGCTGGGCCGGGCCGACCAGACCACCAAGATCCGCGGCATGTTTGTGCACCCCGGTCAGGTCGACACCATCGCCAAGCGCTTCCCCGAGATCACCAAAGCCCGCCTGGTGGTGAGTGGCGAAATGGCCAACGACCAGATGACACTCAAGGTTGAAACGGCGTGTAGTGGCCCGGACAGCCTGGCCGCCAAAGTGATGGAAGCGATTCGCGACGTGACCAAGCTGCGCGGCCAGGTCGAGGTGGTGTTGCCCGGCAGCCTGCCCAACGACGGCAAGGTGATCGAGGACGCGCGCAGCTACCAGTAGCGGGTCAAACGCCCCAGGTGATGGCCTCTTTGGCCTTGAGGCACTGGTCAATCATGTCGATGAAGGGCAGTGTGCGCTGGCGCAGGCTGATGGCCTCGAAGCGCGGCGCTGGCAGCTTGTCGGCCAGGGCTTGAGCAATGGCCTCTTTTTGTTGGGCTTCCTCAAGCAGCACCGCATTTTTCAGCGCCTCCAGCGCACCGGGCATCTGTTCGGGCAGCAAGATGCCCTTGATGCTGGGCTCTGAGGCCGAGTGCTTGCCGATGATCTCCAGCAGCCGCTGGCCATTGGCCTGCAACATAATCACATCCCCGGTCACTTTGGATTTGAACTTGTAAAGCATGCGTTTCCTTGCTGTGATGATGGATCGAAAAGGACTCATGTTAGTCCCCTGCCTGCTGGTCTTGTTGCTCAGTGGCTGCGCCGACTCGCGCTACTACGGGCAGTCGGTCGCCGGGCATCTGCATTTGATGCAGGCGGCGCGCCCCATCGACGACTGGCTGGCTGACGCTGCGGCCCCCGTCGCCCTGAAGCAACGCCTCAACCGGGTCCAGCAAATGCGTCGCTTTGCGGTCACCGAACTGCATCTGCCTGACAACGCCAGTTACCACCGCTATGCCGACCTGGAGCGCCGCCACGCGGTGTGGAACGTGGTGGCTGCGCCCGAGTTGTCGCTGACCTTGAAAACCTGGTGTTTTCCGGTGGCGGGCTGCGTTGGCTACCGGGGTTATTTTGCAGAAAGTGATGCGCAGGCCGAGGCCCAGGCACAACGCGCCGCAGGGCTGGAGGCCAGTGTCTATGGCGTGCCAGCCTACTCCACGCTGGGCTGGATGAACTGGCTGGGCGGCGACCCGCTGCTCAACACCTTCATCCATTACCCCGAGGGCGAGGTGGCGCGCCTGCTCTTTCATGAGCTCTCGCACCAGGTGCTGTATGTGTCGGGTGACACGGTGTTCAACGAATCATTTGCCACGGCGGTGGAGCGTCTGGGCGGCGCCCTCTGGCTGACGCAGCAGGCCAGCCCGCAGGCGCGCTTGGCCTATGTCGAATTCGATGCGCGCCGCCAGCAGTTCAGGCGGCTTGCCCGCAGCACACGTGAGCAGCTTGAAACCATTTATCAGGACAACAGCCCGCTGGCACCTGACTTGGCAACCAAAAGAGCCATGAAAGCCAGGGCGCTGCAGGACTTCCGCGCCGCCTACGCCGAACTCAAAATCCACTGGGGCGGCTACAGCGGCTACGACGCCTGGGTGGCGCAAGCCAACAATGCCGCTTTTGGCGCGCAAGCGGCTTACGATGAACTGGTGCCCGGCTTCGAGGCGCTTTTTGAACGCGCGGGGCGCCAGTGGCCGGCGTTTTATGACGCGGTCAGGCAACTGGCCAGGCGCCCAAAAGAAGAGCGGACACAGCACTTGAAACAATTGGCAGCAGAACCGCCTGGATTGCAGCGCGTCGCTTTCCATGAACAGTCCCGTCGCTAACGCAAACTGCCGTCATTGCGAACGCAGTAACGCAATTTAGGCCCCCATCGCTGTTGACCGGGTGCCAACCATACAATCCCGACCATGTCCCTTGACGACGACGCCTCCTACAAACTGCTGTTCTCCGCGCCTGAAATGGTGCGTGATTTGGTGCTGGGTTTTATTCCTGACGAGTGGCTGCACAGCCTGGACTACACCACGCTGGAAAAGGTGCCCGGCAGCTATGTGACTGACGACTTGCGCCACCGCGCTGATGACGTCATCTGGCGGGTGCGGGCTGACGGCGAGTGGATGTATTTGTACCTGCTGATCGAGTTCCAGAGCACCGTTGACCCGTGGATGGCAGTGCGCATCATGACCTACGTCGGCCTGCTGTACCAAGACCTGATCCGCCGCGGCGACGTCCTCAAAGACCGCAAACTGCCGCCAGTGCTGCCCATCGTGCTGTACAACGGCGATGCCAAATGGACAGCAGCCACCGACATTGCGGCGCTGATCCCCAAGGCGCCCGGCCTGGTGGCAAAGCAAACGCAGCTTGGTGCTACCCAAGGTGCAAGACCTGAAGGAGTTGAAAATGACACTAGCCGAACGATTTGACACATGGGCCCAGCAGCATCAGCAAAAGGGCGAGGAGAAGGGCATCGAGAAGGGCGGAGGGCTCTTGCTGCAGCGCCAATTAGTCCGTCGCTTCGGTGCCTTGCCCAGCGAGATCACTGCGCAGATTGCTGCTGCGACGTCGGTGCAGTTGGAACTGTGGGCTGACCGTGTGCTAGACGCGGCCAGTCTGGAGGAAATTTTTCGCCCGTAAAACTGAGGCTGGCAATGCGAGCGCAGCAGTCCATGCCGCCCGAAAGTCATGGATTGCCGCGCTACCCGCCACGGCCACACCGGCCTCGCGGCTGATGGCTTTTTTCAGTAACGAGGCCCCTGTACAAGGTCCGTGTGCGGTGTCGGGCCGATACGGCAGGCCCGCAATCACACCAATTTCTCACACTCATGCAATATGGCTGAATTAAATATCGTTCGCGAACATACGCTGGGCCTGGCCAAGGCACGCAAGATCGCCTATCAATGGGCCGAGCAAGCTGAGCAGGAATTCGCCATGCAGTGCAGTTACGCGCAAGGCCAGCATGTTGACGAAGTCGATTTTGTGCGCTCGGGCGTCAAGGGCAGCCTGATGGTGACCAAGACACACTTTGAGCTGCGCGCTCAGCTGGGTTTTTTGTTGGGTGCCTTCAAGGGCACGATCGAGGCCGAGATTGTGAAAAATCTCGACGCGCTGCTGGCTGCGCCGGCGAAAAAAAAGACAGGGCATGCGGTCAAAAAAGAGACGCATGAATCTTGACTTGCCATGCCTCGTTGAATGGTTGTGGGGTCGACTTTAGTCGACCATGGTGGACTAAAGTCCACCTCACAGGGCGTCGTTCAGCTCAGCGACTCGATCAGGTCGATGTACTGCTGCATTGCGTCGGCGCTGGGGGTGCCTTTGAGGGTGCTCCAGGCATCCCACTTGGCGCGGCCCACCATGTCGGTGAAGCCGGGTTTCTTCTCGGTGTTGTCGCCCGCGCTGCCTTGCTTGTACAGCGCATAGAGCTTGAGCAGGGTCATGTTGTCGGGGCGCTCGCTCAGGTTTTTGGAGTTGGCCACGGCGGCTTCGAATTTGGTTTGCAAGTCAGACATGAAAAAATCCCTATGGATTAAAAATGAAATTGGGAAAGCCAAACAAGATGCATCTTAATGGCCGTTTTGCTCGCAAAATAGAGAACCTTCCCGAAAGCATTGCCATGGTCACACGTCTGCATCGTCCCAGTAGTTTCCCCACCCCGGCCGACCCGGTGCATGAGCGCATGAGCAAGGTGGACACGGCCTGGTTGCGTATGGACAGCCCGAGCAATTTGATGATGATCGTGGGCGTGTGGATTCTCAAGCCTACGGTCAGCTACGTTGACGCCTGCCAGCGCATTGAAGAGCGCCTGCTGAAGTACCCGCGCTTTGGCCAAAAGGTGGTGCAGGACGCCACCGGCGCGAGCTGGGTCACAGACACCGACTTTGATATCAAGCGCCATGTGCTGCGCGAAAAACTGCCACCCTCGGCCAAGGTCCATCCACAGCAGGCACTACAGGCGCGCCTGGCCGAACTGGCGCTCAAGCCCCTGGACCCGCGCCACCCGTTGTGGGATTTCCGGCTGGTTGAGCATTACCAGGGCGGCTCGGCGCTGCTGGTGCGCATTCACCACTGCATTGCTGACGGCCTGGCCTTGATCGCCGTGATTCAGTCGCTGGTCGATGGTGGCACCGAGCCGCCGCAACGCAAACCCAAACCGGCACAGGATTCGGCCTGGGAAGCCGCCGAAGACTGGATGGCGCACACGCTGATCGAACCGCTGACGGGCGCCACGGTTCGGGCACTGACAGCGGCGGGTGAAGGTGCCGCACACGCTTTTAGCGCCCTGGGTGACCCCAGGAATCGGCTCGACAAGCTGGTCGAAAAGGGACTCGCCAAGGGCATGAGCGGTTCTGCCGACATGGCCAAAATGGCCTACCAGGTGCTGCGTGACGGCGCCGCGCTGGCGCTGATGCCCGATGATTCGCCCACTCGGCTCAAAGGCACGCCGGGGCATGCCAAACGGGTGGCGTGGTGCCAGCCGATTCCGCTCGACGACGTGCGCGCGGTGAGCAAAGCGCTGCATTGCTCGATCAACGACGTGTTGTTGGCGTGCGTGGCCGGCGCTATTGGGCAGTACCTCAAGGCGCGGGGCGACTCAGTGGCGGGCAAGGAAATTCGCGCCATGGTGCCCGTCAATCTGCGGCCCGTGGCGCCAAGCTACGACTTGGGCAACAAGTTTGGTCTGGCGCCGGTGGTGCTGCCGATTGGCATGGACAACCCGCTGGAGCGGGTGTTTGAAGTGCGCCGGCGCATGTGCACGCTCAAGGGCAGCATGCAGCCGCTGTTGACTTTTGCCCTGCTGGCGGTGGCCGGCATGGTGGTCAAGCCGGCGCAGGATGCCATGCTAAGCCTGTTTTCCAAAAAGACCACGGCAGTCATGACCAATGTGCCGGGGCCGCGTGACAAGCTCACATTTTGTGGCGCCACCCTGGAGCAGCCGCTGGTTTGGGTGCCGCAGTCAGGCACGGTGGGTTTGGGTGTGTCGATTTTGAGCTATGGCGGCGGCGTGCAGTTTGGCCTCATCAGCGACACCACGTTGTGCCCCGACCCGCAGGCCATCATTGACCAGTTCGAGCCCGAGTTTGCCAAACTGACACTGCTGACGCTGATGTTGCCCTGGGGGGAATAACTGTCCGGCATTCATGGATCGCCACGTCGCTGGCGCCCCTTTTCATGAATACTGCATTTGGGCTGGCTGTGGGGTCGACTTCAGTCGACCTGGCGGACGCCTCGCGATGACGGTTTAGTCTTCCAGCTCGGTCTTGGCCAGTTCGACGTCCAGACGTTCCATGGCGTCGATGGGTTGAGCGTGGGCGGCCATTTTGTACAAGCGGGTGGCCTCGCTGACGACAGTATCGCCTTCGAGCATCAGCATGGCGTGGGCGTATTCGACCATGCCAATGGCCGACTGCATGTTGAACTTGAGCGCCTGCTGAAACAGCGTCAGCCCGATGTGTTTGTGGGCGCCATAGGCCATTGCGCCGATGAGTTCACCCACCTTGTCAATCACCTCGGCATGAAAGGCGCCCAGCGCAATATGGGCATCAGTGTGCTTGGGTTGCTCGCGGATGACGTGCTCTAGGTCGGTCTTGATTTTGGTGCCCAGGCCTTGCGCCAGCGCCTTGGCCACGCTGATGCCCTGGCTGTAGCGCCCCAGCGCGTAGGCGTGGAGGTAATAGGCATTGATGTTGTCGGGCTGATCGTTGATTTGGGCTTCAGCGCGCTCGGCCACTTCGGCAAACAAGGCCTGCCGTGTTGCCTCCTGCTTCTCTAGGTAGGTGGCGTACACGCAAACTGCCTTGTTGGCCACGTTCAGGCCGGCCAGGCCCATGTCGAGCCCCAGCGTCATCGACTTGTAAAACTCGCCATTGTGAAAATGCGCCCAGGCCTGTAGCAACTGGGGCTCTTGGGGCAAGGGCTCCAGATCGCCCATGTGCAACCTGGTCCACTTCTGTTTGACGCTTTCGACGTCGAAGTTGTAATCTCCCGCGAACGGGAATTTTGTCCATTTCGTCATTTTTATCTCCTGTGCCCTGCCGCTTTGCGCCTTGTTTTCCGTCTTTCTACTTGACCTCCCTATTGTAGGCATCGGCTAGTTTCAGCAAGTGGCTGCGCTGGCCTGGTTCCAGATAAGGTGACAGCAGGTTGAGCACATGCTGGGCGCCACGCAGCAGGGCGGCCTGGGCGTTTTGTTCTTCCAAAGCGTTGCGCGGGTCGCGCACGTATTCATAACTGAGCCAGTAGGTCAGCACCACGACCATGTTGGTGGCGGTGGCGTCGATTTCGCGCGAGTCAATCTGCAGCGAGCCGCCACGGCGCATGCCGTCGAGCAGCGCCTTAATGGCGCGAGTCTTGTTTTTCAGGATCGACTGAAAGTGCATTTCCAGACGCCGGTTTTTGCTCAGCAGGTCGTTCAGGTCGCGGTACAAAAACCGGTATTGCCAGATCAGCTCGAACAGCGTGTGCATGAAAAACCAGGCGTCTTCCACGTCACGCACATCGTCGCCTGCGCCTAGCAGTTCGTTCAAGGGGCGCTCAAAGCGGTCGAACAATGCGTTGATGAGCTCGTCTTTGGCCGGGTAGTGGTAGTACAGGTTGCCGGGGCTGATATTGAGCTCGGCCGAGATCAGCGTGGTCGACACGTTGGGCTCGCCAAAGCGGTTGAACAGCGCCAGCGTGACTTCCAGAATGCGCTCTGCCGTGCGCCGGGGGGCTTTTTTCACCATGACGAATTGCCTTGCGCGGGCTCGGCCGCTTGCACCACCTGGTTCAGGTTGTTCATGATGTTATGCAGCTTGGTCAGGGCGTGGCTGATGCGCGTGGGCGCGCGCCGGGGTGGGCACAGGTGGCGGCTGCTGTCGTCGAGCACCGCATGGTTGAGGGTGATGCCGTGGTAGCCCAGTTTGGTGCTCAGACCGGTCTGGCGCGAGCGCAACAACTGGCGCGTTTGCTGGTAGGCGTGCTCGGCCAAGTGGCGGCGCTGGCTGTAGCTGAAGGTGTTGGCCAGGTACAGCTCGGGGTCGCGGTGGTCGGGCTCGAACAACACGATGTCGGTATTGGGGTAGGCCTGCTCGTAGCTTTTGAGCCCCAACACCAGGCGCGAGTGGATGAGCGAGCGGAAGGTCTGGCTTAGCACGGCGGGCAGGCCACCATCGGCAATGCGCGGAATTGGCTCGGGCGCGGCCCAGGGGGTGGCGGCGTCCGTGGCGGTTTGCCGTGCTGAAGCATCAAACGGCACCAGCGGGTTGATGCACAGCATCAGGTCCACGCCTTCGTCCAGCGCAATCGAGGCGTGCATGGTTTTGATCAAGGCGCCATCGACAAAATGCTGGCCGTCGATGTCCACCGGCGGAAACAGCCCGGGCAGCGCGGCGCTGGCTTGCACCGCTTTGGAAATGGGCACATGGTCCCAGCCCGGGCGGCCAAACGACACCGTCTGACAGCTGTCCAGATGCGTGGCGACCAGTGTCAGGCGGCTCTTGAGCTTGCGGAAATCGTTGCTGCGCCCCGGCCTGGCAAAGAGCTTGGCCAGTTCCGAGTGGATGCGGGCGTTGGAGAACACCCCGGTGGGCAGGCTCGGGCTCAGATATTCCAGCGTGCGCAGCAAAGACTTGCGCCCCAGCGTGCCTTGCAGGGTGCCAGCCGCCAACAAACCCGGCAGCAGAAGGCTGCGTGAGAAAAATTCGGAAAAAGCAGGCCGCAACAGCCAGGCCGGGTCAAAGGCTTCGGTCTGGCGTTTGCGGTCTTCGATGAACAGCGAGAACAACTGGTGCGGCGTGATGCCGTTGGCCAGTCCTGCCGCAATAAAACTGCCGGCTGACACTCCCACGTAATGCTGCAGCCGGTTGAAGTCGATCCCCTCAAGCGACTCCTGTAGCGCACACAGGGCACCGATCTCAAAAATGGCACCCAACGGACCGCCACCGGCCATGGCCAGGGCGATCCTGGGTGCGTTGGGTTGTTGTCGCGTCATACCGGCGCAGTGTAGGGCGCTTCAAGTCCCTTTTTATTCAGGGTTTACCTGGGCAGCCAGGGCTGATGGCGTTGCTTTTTTGGCGGCTGGCGTCTTACGCGGCGCCGCTTTTTTGGCAACCGGTTTGGCTGCCACTTCGGCTACTGGCTTTGTGGCCGCCTTACGGGCGGGCTTGGCCCGCACAGCCGCGGTTTTGGCTGGGGTGAGCTTTTGCACGCTGGCGTTGAGCGCGTTGATGCGGGCTATCAGGACGTCGATGTCCTTGGACGACGGCACGCCCAGCTTGTTGAGCGCCTTGGCCACACGGTCTTCAAAAATGTTTTCCAGCTTGTCCCATTGGCCCGAGGCCTTGCTCGTGATGTCGGTGGCCATGGTGGTCATTTTGTGCGTGGCCACGTTGATTTTTTCTTCCGCGGCTGACTGGGTTTTGCGCTGGAAGCTCACGCCCTCCTTCACCAGTGCTTCAAACGCCTTGGTGCCTTCCACCTGCGCCTTGTTGAAGGCGCCCAGGCCGGCCTGCCAGATTTGCTGTGCCGAGTCTTTGACCGAGCCTGACAAAACCGACGACTTGTCTGCTGCTGATTTGGCAGACTTTTTGCCGGTAGATTTGGTGCCAGGTTTTGCGCTGGATTTGGCGCTGGATTTAACCGGTGCTTTTGCGGCTGGGCTGGCTTTTTTGAGTTTGGTAACCATGATGGACTCCTGGTGGGTTTAAGGTTGAAAACGTCTGCACCAAGATCATCGGTGCGTGGCAGTGACTTTAAAGAGGATGTGCGCCTATGTGTAGGGGCAGCTTTCTAAAACCACGACTGTTGTGGCGTCGACTTCAGTCGACCATGGCAGACTGAAGTCTGCCCCACAGGGCTCGTGATGTCGACAGGCGCGGGTTTACGCTAAAGTGAAGCCAGCCAGATTCGGACAAAAATAGCACCATTATTTTGGAGACATCGATGCGTTATTTCGTCACAGGGGCAACCGGGTTCATCGGCAAGCGGCTGGTTAAAAAACTGCTCGAGCGCAAAGGCGCGGTGGTGTATTTTTTGGTGCGCAAAGACAGCGAGGGCAAGGTCCGGGCGCTGCGTGAATTCTGGGGTGTCAGCGCGGCGCGCGTCGTCCCCATTTTTGGCGATCTGACCAGCAAAAAGCTCGGCATATCAGCGGCAGACATCAAACTGCTCAAAGGTCAGGTGGACCATGTTTACCACCTGGCGGCCATTTATGACCTGGGTGCCGACGAGAGCAGCCAGATCGTGGTCAACGTGGAGGGCACCCGCAACACCATCGAACTGGCAAAGGCCATCGACGCCGGGCACTTTCACCATGTGAGCTCGATTGCCGCCGCCGGACTGTACGAGGGCGTGTTCCGCGAAGACATGTTCAATGAGGCCGAGAATTACGAGCATCCGTATTTCATGACCAAGCACGAGAGTGAAAAAATTGTGCGCACAGAGTGCAAAGTGCCTTGGACGGTCTATCGCCCGGCGATGGTGGTGGGCGACAGCCGCACCGGCGAAATGGACAAGATCGACGGCCCGTACTACTTCTTCAAGCTGATCCAGCGCATGCGCCAGCTGCTGCCGCCCTGGCTGCCGTCGATTGGGCTGGAAGGCGGGCGCATCAACATTGTGCCGGTGGACTTTGTGGTGGCGGCGCTGGCCACCATCGGCCATCAAAAAAGCATCGCAAAAAAGTGCTACCACCTGGTGGACCCGGTGGGCTACCGCGTGGGCGACGTGCTCGACATTTTCAGCAAGGCCGCGCACGCGCCCAAGATGAACCTGTTCATCAACGCCGCGCTGTTCGGTTTCATTCCGCGCAACATTACCAAAGCCATGCTGGCGCTGGCCCCGGTGCGTCGCGTGCGCAACGCCATCATGACCGACCTGGGCCTGCCCGAAGACATGCTGACGTTTGTCAACTACCCGACGCGTTTTGACTGCCGCGAAACGCTGGCAGCGCTCAAGGGCACCGGCGTTGAATGCCCCAATTTGCGGGATTACGCCTGGCGCCTGTGGGATTACTGGGAGCGCCACCTTGACCCCGACCTGCACATCGACCGCAGCCTGCGCGGCACCGTGGGCGGCAAAGTTGTGCTGGTCACCGGCGGCTCTTCGGGCATCGGCCTGGCGGCTGCGCACAAGTTTGCCGAGGCCGGTGCCATCACCTTGATCTGCGGGCGCGACCAAGCTAAATTGGACCAAGCGTGTGCCCAGGCCAAAGCCAAAGGCTATGAATTTATCGCCTACGCAGTGGACATTTCCGAACAAGAGGCCTGCGCCAACTTTGTCCAGCAGGTCAACCAGGCGCATGGCGGCATCGACTTTTTGATCAACAACGCGGGCCGCTCCATTCGCCGTGCCATCGAATCCAGCTACGACCGCTTTCACGACTACGAGCGCACCATGCAGCTCAACTACTTCGGGTCCTTGCGCGTGACCACCGGGTTTTTGCCCGGCATGGTGGCCAAGCACAAGGGCCATGTGGTCAACATCAGCTCCATCGGCGTGCTCACCAACGCGCCGCGCTTCAGTGCTTATGTGGCCAGCAAGGCCGCGCTGGACGCCTGGACGCGCTGTGCCAGCAGCGAGTTTGCCGACCAGGGCGTCACCTTCACCACCATCAACATGCCGCTGGTGCGCACACCCATGATCGCGCCCACCAACTTGTACAACAACGTGCCCACGCTCAGTCCCGAGGAGGCCGCCGACATGGTCGCCCAGGCCTGCATCTTCAAGCCGGTGCGCATCGCCACCCGCTTGGGCATTTTTGGCCAGGTGCTGCACGCGCTGGTGCCGCGTGTGGCGCAAATCGCCATGAACACCAGCTTCAGGATGTTCCCGGACTCAGCCTCTGCCAAGGGCGCCAGGCCGGGCGACAAACCCGCCAGACAGCAGTTGTCGGCCGAGGCGGTGGCGCTGCAGCAGATGATGCGGGGGATTCATTTTTAGGGGCAGACCTGGCGCCGTCAAAATGAACGGAGTGAAGCACAATTGACCCGAACGCAAACCCGCCAAACCCCACATGCGCCTAAGCACTGATCAAATCCAGGCCATACGCTACGCCGCCACAGCAACTTTTGGTGACGGCACGGCGGTGTGGCTCTTTGGCTCACGCGTGGACGACGCCAAAAAAGGCGGCGACATTGACCTGCTGGTGCGCCCGTCGCCCGCTGCGGCCAATCAGCCCTTTGCCAAAAAGATCAAAATGCTGACCCTGCTTGAACGTTTGCTGGGCGAGCGCAAAATTGACTTGGTCATAGAACAGCCACTTGATGCCCGGCCCATCGTGGCAGTGGCCCACACCACCGGCATCAAAATTCAATGAAAAATTCCCCCGAGCAACTGGCTCTGCAACACATTCAAGCAGTGTGCCAGGGCCACGCTGAAGCACTGTCAGAGGCCGTGCAAGACATGTAATTGCGTGCGCTCAGCGTCGACGACTACAGCCACATGAGCAAGGCAGACCGCCGCCTGCTCGACCAGTTTGCTTACCGCTACACCCGGCTACAAGATGACATGGGCGCACGTCTGATGCCTGCCGTGCTCAAAGCCTTGGGCGAAGACATTGCACCCCTGTCGGCTATAGACCGCTTTACCCGTCTGGAGCAACTCGGCTGGCTACCCAGTGCAGACGAATGGCTGACCCTGCGACAAGTGCGTAATCAGTTTGCGCACGACTATCCAGACAGCCCGGCAGAGTGCTTTGAGCGCCTGCAAGCCGCCACTCAGGCTTCAAGGCAGTTGTTAACAGTCATGGCTCAGTTTCAGCAAAAAATTATTGGAATCTGACCCTCCTGTCCATTTTCAGGGGGGCTATGCACTCCCTTGTGGGGGTGACTTCAGTCATCCATGGCAGGCGCCACACTTTGCCTGCATTTATAATTCAGGCAACTCGGGAGTTTGAAAACAATGGAAGTTGAAGTGCAAGAAGACGAAGTCAGCCTGCTGGATTTGCTGCTGGTGGTGGCGGAAAACATCAAGCTGCTGGTGCTGGGGCCACTGTTGGTGGGGCTGGTGGCGCTGGGCATCGCCTTTATGCTGCCGCAGAGCTACACCAGTGTTGCCTACCTCGCCCTGGGGGAATCGGGCCCAGAAGTGCAGGCCATTTTGCGCACACCTGTGGTGCTAGATGATATTTTGCGAAAGTTTTCCCCAGACTTGGCGTTGACGGAAGCGAACAGGGAAGTATTTGCTAAAAAAAATATTCGCATTAGTGCAGCAACGGGTAAAAAAACTACCCCTGGACTGTCCAAGCTAGAAATCACCAGCAATAGCCCGAAAAAGGCCAATGAACTTGCAAGCGCGTTGATTGACGCCTGGTTGCTTAGCACTCATCCCAAACCTGAAACCAAAATTGAACTTGAGCGAAGACTCAAAATCACACAAGATGCTCTCGAATCTGTGTCCAAGCTCATCGCTCGGCAAACGGCCGAATCAGCCCAGGTTGCGCTGCCAACCATGCAGTTTGATATGGCCGCATCGGGCGCCTCGCTGATGCAGTTGCGAAACGGCTATGTTGAATCCATCTCGGCGATTGAGCGGCAACTCAAAGGGCAAACGCATGATGTGGTGTTTTCGCCTCCCACGCTGCCCACCGAGCCCGTTTCCAACAAAAAAGCCCTGATCGCCATCATGGCCACCTTGGCCACCGGCTTTGCGCTGCTGCTGTTTGTCTTCATGCGCCAGGCCTGGCGCAATGCGGCGCAAGACCCTGAGTCGGCCCCCAAGATAGCGCGCCTGCGCGCCGCGTTTGGATCGCGCAAATCCTGAGCTACGGCACGAGGTCAGGGTTAAAGCCCATGCACTGGTACGTCGTCCACACCAAGCCGCAGCAAGAGCAGCGCGCCCTGCAAAACCTGCAGCAGCAGGGCTTCACCTGCTTTTTGCCACTGCTGGCCCGGCAAAAACTGTGCCGTGGCGCACTCACCGTGGTGCCGGAGCCGCTGTTTGCGCGCTACCTGTTCATCCAGCTCGACAGCGGCCAAATGGGCCAAAGCTGGGCCCCCATCCGCTCCACCCCGGGCGTCAGCCGGCTGGTCACTTTTGGTACAGAACCCGCCAAGGTGAGCGACGACCTGATCGACGCGCTGCGTGCCCACAGCAGCGCGCCCACGCAAGCGGTGCCGCTGTTCACCCCCGGCGAGCGCGTGCAAATCAAGGACGGCCCCTTTGCCGGGCTCGAAGCCATTTACCAACTCGACGACGGTGAGCGTCGCGCCATGGTGTTGATCGAATTGCTGCACAAACCCAGCCGCATCACCGTGGCCCCGGCCAGCCTGCGGAAAATTTAAAAAGTGATGCAGCGCCCTTAAAAAATGCGGTATTCTTTAATGCATGCGCCTATCACAGGATCAAGTCAACGCCATACGTCACACTGCCCAGGCCGTGTTGGGTGATAGCGCACGGGTAATTGTGTTTGGCTCAATGGCGCAAGATGATCGCAGGGGCGGCGACATTGATCTGTTTTTTGAAACCGACCAGTCTCTGGAAAACCGGGCCAAAGTGCTGTGCAAACTGTCGGGTTCGCTCACTTTAGCGCTGGGTGACCGCAAAATTGACGTGATCTTGAAAGATGCCAATACGCCACCCGCACGCATCTTCGACATTGCCAGACGCACGGGCGTGCCCTTATGAGCTTGCGCTACCTGCCAGAGCACGCTGAAAACGCACTACTGGCGCTGGAACTTGCCCGCCATGAGGCTGCCCACCTGCGCTATACGCACCGCACACTCTTTGCGCAGACCATCGACACCGCCTGGGTACAGCAGCTTCATGAGCGCGACGACCTGGCCGAAAAAGTGGATGCCTTTGTCAGCCGATTTGGCCGACTACAAGACCATCTGGGTGAAAAACTGATTCCACGCTTTGCGGCATTGCTTGGTGAGTCTCCAAAATCCATGCTGGATGTACTCGCCTACGCTGAAAAAATGCAGTGGATCGATAAATCCGAAGACTTTATCGGTGCCCGCAAGTTGCGCAACCTACTGGTTCATGAGTACATGTCAGATGCACATTTGTTTATGCAAGCCCTGCTGGCGGCAGGTCAAGCGGCTGAAATGCTCTTTGGCGCAGTCGCAAAGCTTGAGGCTCAAGCCGCGGCACTTGGGCTGCCAATCAACACGGAGAGCCAGTCCATCAACTTCATCCGTGGCGGATGAATGCTCCCCGTAATTTGGCTGTGCTACGCTGTTCAAAATTGAACAAACCTTGTTCCTGCGTCGGCCGACGGCGTGATACGGCGTGGCGGTAGCCTGTCTGAAGCACTATTTCCCTCCCATGACCGACAAAGTTCCCCTGAACGAAAACACGCGTTTTACCGTGCTGCGCCTGTTGCAGTCCAACCCCCAAATGACCCAGCGCGAGCTGGCGCAGGCCTTGGGCGTGAGCTTGGGCAAGACCAACTACTGCCTCAAGGCGCTGCTTGACAAAGGCCTACTCAAAGTGCACAACTTTCATAGCAGCCAGCGCAAACTGGCCTATGCCTACCTGCTCGCGCCCAGCGGCATCGCCGAAAAAGCCGCCCTGACGGGCCGTTTTTTGCAGCGCAAAATGGACGAGTTCGGAGCCTTGAGAGCAGAAATTGAGTCGCTACAGAGCGAGGCAGAGATCAGCCTTGCGGCAGTGCAAGCCAAGCGCGGCAATCCATGAACCCTTCACCAATCACCGCCACGCCATGAAAATCTACGTCGCCGGCCACCGAGGCATGGTGGGCAGTGCCATCGTGCGCACGCTCCAAGCCATGGGTTGCCACGTCGCTGGCGCTTCTCGCAATGACGAAACCGTCATCGCGAGCGAAGCGCGGCAATCCATGCCCCCGGCCACCCTCATCACAAGAACCCACGCCGAGCTTGACCTTACCAACCAGGCCGCCGTGCAAGCCTTCTTCAAACAAGAAAAGCCTGATCAGGTCTATCTGGCCGCCGCCAAAGTAGGCGGCATCCACGCCAACAACACCTACCCGGCAGACTTCATCTACCAAAACCTGATGATGCAGGCCAACGTGATCGAAGCGGCTTTCAGAAGCGGCGTGCAAAAGCTCCTGTTTTTGGGCTCAAGTTGCATCTACCCGCGCCTGGCGCCGCAGCCCATGCGTGAAGATGCATTGCTCACCGGCCCGCTGGAGCCCACCAACGAACCCTATGCCATCGCCAAAATTGCCGGCATCAAACTGTGCGAAAGTTACAACCGCCAGTATGGCGCCAGCCACGGTGTGGACTACCGCAGCGTCATGCCCACCAACCTCTATGGCCCGGGCGACAACTACCACCCGCAAAACAGCCATGTGATCCCGGCGCTGATCCGCCGCTTTCATGAAGCCAAGCTGGCCAACGCCCCCAGCGTGGCCATTTGGGGCAGCGGCACGCCCCAGCGCGAATTTTTGTATGTGGACGACATGGCCGCTGCCAGCGTGTTTGTGATGAACCTGCCCAAAACCGTTTATGACCAGCACACCAGCCCCATGCTGAGCCACATCAACGTGGGCTTTGGGTCAGACATCACCATCGCGCAACTGGCCCAGGCAGTGAGCGACACCGTGGGTTACCAGGGCCAGATCACGTTCGACCCCACCCAGCCCGACGGCTCCCCGCGCAAGCTGATGGACAGCAGCCGCCTGAACGCGCTGGGCTGGCAAGCCAAGGTCAACCTGGAACAAGGCCTGGCATTGGCTTACCAGGACTTCCTTTAGCTGCCCCCAAAGTTCACAGCCCCCCAACATCGCTTTCCCCATGACCCCTCAAAAAACCGCCCTGATCACCGGCATCACCGGTCAAGACGGCTCCTACCTGGCCGAATTCCTTTTAGAAAAAGGCTACAAAGTGCACGGCATCAAGCGCCGGGCCAGCTCGTTCAACACCCAGCGCGTGGACCACATCTACCAGGACCCGCACATTGAGCACGCCAACTTCACCCTGCACTACGGCGACCTGTCTGACAGCAGCAACCTCACCCGCATCATCCAGCAAACCCAGCCCGACGAAATCTACAACCTGGGCGCGCAAAGCCATGTGGCGGTGTCATTCGAATCCCCCGAATACACCGCCGACGTGGACGGCATGGGCAGCCTGCGCATTCTGGAAGCCATCCGCATCTTGGGCCTGGAGAAAAAAACCCGCTACTACCAAGCCAGCACCAGCGAACTCTTTGGCCTGGTGCAGGAAACCCCGCAACGCGAGACCACGCCCTTTTACCCGCGCAGCCCCTACGCCGTGGCCAAGCTCTATGCCTACTGGATCACGGTGAACTACCGCGAAGCCTACGGCATGTATGCCTGCAACGGCATCCTGTTTAACCACGAAAGCCCGCGCCGTGGCGAAACCTTCGTCACCCGCAAAATCACCCGAGGCCTGGCCAACATCAGCCAGGGGCTGGAAGACTGCCTGTACATGGGCAACATCGACGCCCTGCGCGACTGGGGCCACGCCAAAGACTACGTGCGCATGCAGTGGCTGATGCTGCAACAGGACAAAGCAGAAGACTTTGTGATCGCCACCGGCTTGCAATACAGCGTGCGCCAATTTATCAACTGGACGGCAGCAGCCCTGGGCATGCAAATTCGCTGGGAAGGCGAGGGCGTTGATGAAGTCGGCTATTGGACCAACCATCCCAACCCTGATTCGTCATTGCGAGGAGCCGAAGGCGACGCGGCAATCCACGAAGTCCCGGTCATCAAAATCGACCCCCGCTACTTCCGCCCCACCGAAGTCGAAACCCTGCTGGGCGACCCCAGCAAAGCCAAACAAAAACTAGGCTGGGTGCCCGAGATCACCGCGCAAGACATGTGCGCCGAAATGGTTGCCAATGACTTGGCTGAAGCCAAGAAACACGCCTTGCTCAAACACCACGGCTACAGCGTCAATGTGAGCGTTGAGTAAAATCTGGTGTGAATGCTAGTCGAATAAGAAAAAGCAGCTATAAACTTAATAGTGAGTCTTTATGAACACGGTCAAAAAAATAGTTGATGAAATACGCTACCTGCCAGAAATGCAGGCGCGCGAAGTGCTTGATTTTGTTGGCTACTTAAAAAACAAGCTCAAACACCCTGATAACACCAGCCAAAGCGTTGATGACTTTGACCAATTTGGTGCTGTATTTGACGGTAAATTTAATCGAGTCGAATGCTATGACCGCCAAAACATTTCTTGATACGCACAAAAAAACGGTAGCTCGTCAACTCATTGCCAGCAACCCCATGGTTAGTGCGCAAGTTATCAATGAATGCGTGAACGTTTGCCTCAAGAAATTCAAGTTTGACAAAAAACAGGCCTATGCCTTCGCCGACACACTGATGAATAAGGTAAACGTGTTGCCAGTAGATGAAGCCGTGATACGCAAAAGTGCCGACCTTGCCATGGCGCATCAACTATCCAATTGGGACGCCTTGATTGTTGGAGCCGCTCAACTAGCTGACTGTGAAACAGTCTATTCCGAGGACATGCAGCATGGGCAGATTTTTGAAAAAAGTTTAAAAGTGATTAACCCCTTCTTGCAACAACCCGCCCCATGAAAACCGCCCTCATCACCGGCATCACCGGCCAAGATGGCTCTTACCTGGCCGAATTCCTTCTGGCAAAAGGCTACAAAGTGCACGGCATCAAGCGCCGGGCCAGCTGAGTACCGCCAGCTATCGTGTGGACCACAACGTCAGCCTTGAATAGTCCCCGTGAAAACGTTACACGACCTGAGCGTCTGTCCTTTCGGGATCGCCTTTTAGAACCCGTGCTTCGTGCGTGTACCCCATCGTCGCCAAGTCATCGTATCCGCGCCATCCATCGGTACGCACAGTCGCTCCGTTTGCCACGCTTTCTCGCACAAACGCGGTAAGCGTTTTCGACTCTCGGTTAGGAACAACGCGCAATCGCAGTCGCCCCGCGTAACTCTTCCTTTTTGGAATCTCACCATTTTTCTTCGCTGCCTTTTGGCGAATTTCAATAGCGCCAATTACTGTCGCCATATGGTGAACCCCGCGCCCTTTGCCCTTCGTCCGCCCGCCAACAAAAGCTTTGTCAACTTCCACCGGATATTGCGATCCAATGGTGTCACGCTCTGGTCTGACCATGCCGGCGCGAAGTTTATGCAAAAGTTGAAAGGCTGTCTCGTAGCGAGATAACCCCAGTTGTCGTTGAAACTGAAGTGCCGATTGGCCGGGAGTTTGTGTTGTGACGAGATAGGCTCCCCAAAACCAAACGGACCATGGCATGCGACTGGCCCTCATCACTGTGCTGGCGGTAAGCGACACGTTGGCGTGACAGGTGCGACAGCGTAAAACAACTGACGTTCGTTTTGCAAAGCGATACGGCTCACCTATCGCTGCACACTTGGGGCATGAAAATCCTTGTGGCCACCGTAGGTGTTCCAGATATTTTGCGCAGGCCTCGTCATCTGGGAATACCTTTTGAAATTCGCGGAGTGTCGTAGGGAAACCTCGGGGATCTATTGCCCGAACTTAGCGCAAAACCATAGTCTTGGCAATCAACAGCCCTGTCCAATGAGGTGTGAGCCTGAACGGCCTGCGTATTTCCAGCCAGGAATGAGCCCAAAGCGGGGTCGGTAATCCACAAAATCGCCAGCAGGTTGATCATCCAGGAATGGTGATCAACATGAACGAATCCAAGCTGCGCACGATTGCGCAACTCGAAGAATTTCTAGCAGCAACCCCCAGCGTGAGCTTCAGCGGCGCAGCCAATGCAGCCACTGGCATTGACGAGCGATATGGGCACATCAGCCGCGTACTCAAACGCTTTGACTACTTCCATCGCAACAAACACGAACGAGGCGTAGTACTGGCCTACCTGCAGCACACCAGTGGCTACAGCCGCGCTCAGACAAAGCGGCTGGTAGCACGTTGGCATGAGAACCGTCTGGCCGAAGTCCCCCTGGTCAAACGCTACTGCGCCCCGGCAGCCCCCTTCGCCCGCAAGTACACCGCCAGCGATGTTGAACTGCTCGTGGAGATGGACAAAGCCAATGAAGATGTTTGTGGTCCGGCCATCGTGCACCTCTTTAAACGTGCCTTCAACATCTACTGCGACCAGCGCTATGAGCGCCTGGCAAACCTGTCGGTATCGCACCTGTACAACCTGCGCAAAAGCAGTGGTTACCAAGCCCTACGCGTGACCCTGACCAAGACCCACCCGGTATGCAACCCAATCGGCGTACGCAAGGCCCCACGCCCCAACGGGCGCGCTGGCTGGGTGCGCATCGACAGCGTGCATCAGGGTGACCTCGACGGCATCAAAGGGGTCTATCACATCACCTGTGTGGATGCGATCAGCCAGTGGCAAATTGAAGCCTGCGTAGAGGGCATTAGCGAGGCATTTTTACTGCCCGTGCTGATCTTTATCCTGAGCCAGTTCCCATTTGTGATCAAGGGATTCCACTCTGATAACGGCTCTGAGTACATCAACAAAAAAGTGGCAGAACTGCTCAACAAATTGAACATCGAGCAGACCAAATCACGCTCGCGTCAAAGCAACGATAACGCTCTGGCTGAGAGTAAAAACAACAGCGTGGTCAGGAAGCACATGGGCTACAGCCACATCCCGCAAAAGTATGCAAAACCCATCAACGAGTTCTTCGCCAACACCTTCAATTCGTGGCTCAATATGCACCGGCCATGCCTGTTCGCCACCGAGGTGGTGAGTGACAAAGGCAAGATCAAAAAGGTCTACAAAAACGCTGACGTGAAGACTCCTCTGGAGCGCCTGGCAGACTTGAGCAAGAAGCGTTTGGTGACGTTCAAAAAAGGCATCACGCTCAAAGATTTAGAGGCCCAAGCGCGCGAGAAAACTGACCTGCAAGCGGCCAAGGAAATGCAGGCGGCCAAGGCTGCACTGTTTGCCATGTTCAACAAGCCTGAGGTCAAAAAGCGGGCTTGATATTGAGGTCAAACAGCAAGCAGGATCGGGGCTCAAAAGCAGTGTCTTGATCGGATGATGTGCGGTCTGAATGCAGGATCATGCATGAGTACATGGCACGATCGGAGGGCCTGCCGGCGGCCCTGGCAGGGGCCTATTAAGAATAAATTCAATAAGGCAGAAAGGCAGATTGACGCCGTTTACACTGCCGCTTTCAACCCGGTCAGCCTGTATGACGATTGCGGCTACATTGGCCTCGCTTCAGGCTCATACCTGAATTGGAAAATACTGCTTTAACAAATGACGTGATTGACTTGCT
>Ga0210024_1000727_pt1 | contig 29650 bp, 32 predicted proteins | sample CryGeymeta201525_FD_183988 | JGI IMG/M metagenome (GOLD analysis project Ga0210024, IMG submission 183988) | Groundwater microbial communities from Crystal Geyser aquifers in Utah, USA - Crystal Geyser metaG 2015-25 (SPAdes) (version 2) | ecosystem: Environmental > Aquatic > Deep subsurface >...
CGGAGGGAGTTGTGGAACAGAAAAGGCCGGAAGTTTTTACGCCTCGGCAAAAATTTGAACCAAAAAGCGAAGAAAGGTCTTTTCCGGCAAGACCACAGATAGAAGACTTACCGGTTGTTAGACAGGAAAAACCCGAACAGCCAAGGCCTCAAGGTAAACCGCCGGCAGATTGGTTTGAACCAAAAATCTTCAAAGGAACCTCAACGGCATAAATTGGTTTAAGGCGATATATTTCCGTGAATATCCGATAGTCGGGGCACTCCGACTTTACTCAGTGTAAACCAGCTGGTCCTTAAAATATCCAAAAATTCCCTCAAGATGGGGAGATTTTTCCGGAGGTGTGAAGCTGTTACACCCTAAGGGTGTGAAACCACAATGATCCGGCCGAAACTATGCAAAGAGCAAAAGAGGTCAAAACTTTATCTAAATACGAAGTTATGGATGCGCAAGTAAAAGTTGCGCTACAATATCAAAGGTTAGTTCAACTTTTCCCAGAAAGAATTAAAGTTGTTGATGCAAGAGGGAAAGAAATTCCAAAAGTATATGAAGATGCAAAAAAAATACTTACGGGAGAGGTGGTGAGACATTATTATGAAGGAAAGTGAGTTATTTTTTGGTGTTGGAGAAAAAGTTTAATCGACCAAATTGTTTTCTTGGACAGTAGATGAGTTTGAAGATTTCCCTTTGGTTGTGGAACCAGGACAAACAGGGATAGTCAAAGAAATACTAGATGAACATAAAATTATTTATGTCGCCTGGGACAACGATGAGTATCCAGAAAGAAGAAAATCCTTGACCTTTGAAGAAGCAATTACGCTTAAAAAAATAGAAGAACAAGATAAGCCTAAATAAAAAGTTTCTTCTTAAGTTTTTCCAAAGCTATTTTCCTCATTGATAAGCTATTCTTTTCTTTATCTTTCATTTCTGCAAAGGTTTTATCTTTGCCCTTTGGAATAAAAATGGGATCCCAACCAAATCCATTTTTGCCTTTCTCCTCTTCTGAAATTCTACCTTTAATTTTGCCGGATACTACAGTGCTTTTCTTTCCATCAAAATAACATAAAGTTGTTTGAACAAGAGCTGATCTTTTTCTCTCTTTATTGAGTAATTTCAAAATACCTTGATTCCCGAGAGACTTCATAAAGTAATCTATAAAAACACCCGGTAACTTACCCCAACCATTTATGAATAGACTCGTGTCCTCTACTAAAATTGGAATTTCTACTTGGTTATACGCAGCTTGGGCCTTCTTTTTAACACATTCGACAGGATCGAGCGTCTGAATTTCGTCAACTTGAAGTTCTAAGGGGTCAACTTGTATACCTAATATTTGTCTTGCTTCTCTTAGTTTCCCTTTGTTTGTTGTTGCAAATACAATTTTGTTCATCTTGAAACAAATTTATTACCTTTAATCGCAAACCGCAACTCCCAATCTGCTGCTTTTGTTATGCCTATACGTCTTGTTGTTTCTATTTCAACTTCTCTAGAATGTTTGTTATCGCATATAATCAATTCAGATTCTTGTGAGGCTAAATCTATCCCATTAAAACTCAAGTCTATTCTAAAAGTTCTGCATAACTTACCGGGCCCATTTGCTAACTCAACATCAGAAACATTTCTGCCCCTTAGTTTTTTCATCACGACTGAACCACAAACGGGCTCTAAAGCTCTCACCAAAACACACCCAGGACTTCCAATCTCTTCGGCTACCACATTTAGACAGTTATATCCGTGGATGCTGAAGATATATGCATGTCCTGGTTCACCAAAAAGAACTTCTGTACGTTTTGTCAAACCGGCCGAAGCATGAGCTGCGGGATCATTGGTTCCAATATATGCTTCAACTTCCACTATTTTCCCTACAATAATCTGTCCTTCAACCTTACGAACAAGAAGTTTTCCTAAAAGATCTCTAGCAACTTCAACGGTTTTCCTGTTATAGAACTTTCTATCGAATACATCTAAACTCATATTTTCTGGACACATTTGAGGAATTCTCTCTTTATCTACCATAATACGAAATTCTAATCCCTCTTTTAATTATACTTATCTTACTAGAATTTGTAATAAAATTAAGGTATTCGTATATTCCCAAAATACATTTTTGAATTGTAAACCAGAGTATTTTGGGTATATAGGCAAATATCTCCTCATTCTTTTGTAATTGGGGACAGCGGATCCGCCAACACATATTTTTATACGATATTATACTATAAGTATAGTAAGTTCTAACTTCATCCACGATTGGTAACTATCTTTTGAAGTCATATCCTGAAGGCTTTTTGGTTTGGCATGGTATAATATAGGCTTATGAGAAAAGAGGCAGAAATCAGGCAGTCGGAGTTAGAAAAAGTTCCTCGGTATACGAGAGACCTTCAGGACGTTATTGTTAGGAGTAAAGAAGTAGGCGTTGAGAAAGCTCTTACTGAATGGTCAGGCAGGATTATTGAAAGAAGACTTGCCTGGCTTGAGAAAAACAAAGATTGTTTTACTCGCCTGCAGGGAACAGAAGTTAGAAAAGGATTTCAATTAGTTCTTTTTGAATACATGGGTATTTCTCCCGAAGAAGTTCCAATTATTGAAGAAACAGAAACAAGAATTACCTGGCAAGCATATGATTTCTGTCCCTATTTTGAAGCAATTAAAGCGCTAGGGATGGACACGAGGATGGTTTGTAAATATGCCACGGAAACCCCAGTGCAAGCTCTTCTTAATGTCTTAAACCCGCGCCTTCGCTTTTCTAGAAACTATCAAAATGTAAGACCATATACAGATTATTGTGAGGAAACCATAGAGTTGATTGAATAGCTTGAACTAATTGGAACTTCTTACACCAATATACCCGGAATTTTCTTTAAGACGGGGAGGATTTTCCAGAGGTGTGAGGCAGTTTACCCTGAGTGGTTCGACTTCGCTCACCGTTACATTTTTGGTGGTAAATCGACCTTGACAAGGAGTATATTACCATAATATACTTAGTTTGTGGCAAAATTACCTGTTCCTTTAGTATTTGACTGGGATAAAGGTAATACAGAAAAAAATTGGGCAAAACACAAAGTTCATTTTAAAGAAGCCGAAGAGGTGTTTTTCAATAAACCTTTAAAAATATTTGAAGACGAAAAACATTCTCAAAAAGAAAAGAGGTTATTAGCATACGGCAGTACGAATAAAAGAAGAAAACTAACGATAATTTTTACCATAAGAAAAGAAACAGTAAGAGTCATCTCAGTAAGGAATCAAAATATAAAAGAAAGGAAAGTATATGAAAAGAAAAATTAAACCCATACCGGAATTTAAAAACGAAGACGAGGAAAGAAATTTCTGGGCAACTGCTGATACTACTGAATATTTCGATACCAGTAAGCTCGTGGAATTGGATTTGTCCAAATTAAAGCCGTCCACAGAATCTATCTCATTGAGGCTCCCTTCTTTCTTACTGGCGAGGATAAAGGAAATTGCAAATTCCCGCGATGTACCTTATCAATCTTTAATGAAAATATTTTTGGCAGAAAGGGTTGAAAAAGAGCTTCGAAATACAGCTTCAAAATAATTTCGGCGGGACAGCTGCTTCATTCACTAAAATATGTGAATTACTCAAAGAGGTTGGCAATAGCTTTTTCTAGTTCGGTCCGAATTGTAGATGCCCCAATGTCCGCCAACTTCTCCTTCGTATTTTTTCTTCCAGTTTTCATCGAAGGCTTCAAAGAGATAAAAGGAAACTCCTTCTGACGTCGCCCATGAAACGAACTCTGCCAAAAATAGGTTATGGTTTTGCAAGCTTGGAATTGCTCCTCCTCTTGCTTCTCCAGCCGATGGCCAACCAGCTTCGCCGATGATGATTTTTTTAGAGGGATAGGCACTTTGAAGTAAATGAAATTTCTCTTTAATGAAATTGACAGCTTCATTTGCCGGTACGGGGTTTGGTTCCCAATAGGGGAAAAAATGGGCAAGAATAAAATCGGATTCTGCAGCAAGATTTGGTTGCGTAAGCCAAGGATACCAGGTGTCGCCGGTAGTTACTTTGACACCTTGCGGTATTTGACTTTTTACTCTTCTTATATAATCGATGAGTCTTTGTTCAGGAAGGGTTTGAAATTGTTGAGTCTCGTTGCCAACGGTTACGGCGGTAACATTCGGAAAACGTTTAGCCTCTTCAACCAGAGCGGCAATCATTCTTTCGTTTACGTCCAAATCATTTCCCAACCAGCATCCGGCGTTTACTTTAATAGAAGAACTTTTTTCTAAAATCAACTGAGGAATTTTTTCCCCGTTGTGATCCGAGCCGTAGGTTCTGATTTCGTTTACAAGTCCTTGGTTAAAATAAGGACAGAGAATTGTTGAATTTAGAATATCAATGTCTTGTCGGATTTCATCTAAGCTAGGGTAAGGACCCCAATCCGGATCTTGGCCGTCGCGGTAAGGGCTGTAACTAACTCCGTTAATTGGAACTTCGGGATAATAATCTTTTTCATTTAAGATAATGGGTAAATAAACGGAATTTTGCGCTTGGATTTCTGCTCTTTTAGTACTCGCAGAAACGAGATGATTCTTGTTTTGCTTTGTTTCTGTGAATAAAACCCCCAAACCCAAACCGCAGAATAGTTTGAGGCTTTTTTGCAGCAGCTCTCGGCGAGTAAGTTTGGCGGTCACGTTTTTTTCGTTCTCAGCAATTGCCATCTCTGCGGTTATACCACAGCTGTTTTGTGGTAAAATGCAAATAGTATGGGTAGTGCGGAAGATAATTTAAGACAGGTTCGTTTGGAAAAATTAAAGAAAATAAAAGCATTGGGAATTGACCCCTATCCGGTCAAGTTTGTTAAAGAGCAATCTTGTTCACAAGCAAAAGAGATGGAAGGGGAAAAAGTTTCTGTCGCCGGCAGACTCAGGGGTTTGCGCGGACACGGAGGATTACTATTCGCCGACTTAGTCGACGAGAGCGGTAAAATCCAGCTTTTCTTTTCCAAGAAAGATATCGGGGAGGAAAAATTTAAACTGCTCGAGCTTCTTGATTTAGGTGATTTTATCGGTGCTACTGGTACGGTTTTTAAGACACAGGCGGGCGAATTAACGGTTAAAGTAGCCGATTTTTCAATTTTGACCAAAACCCTGCTTCCTTTACCGGAGAAATGGCATGGGTTGACTGACATGGAGATTCGACTCCGGCAAAGATACTTGGATTTGATAATGAATCCAGAGACAAGGGAACTTTTTGTCAAGAAAGCAAAATTTTGGCAGGCGGTCAGAAATTTTCTTACCAAAAAAGGGTTTATAGAAGTGGAAACTCCGGTTCTGGAAGAGATTCCCGGAGGGGCGGACGCGATGCCTTTCATCACCCACCACAATGCTTTAGATACTGATTTTTATCTGCGTATTTCTCTGGAGCTTCATTTAAAAAGACTAATTGTCGGCGGGTTCGAAAAAGTCTTTGAAATCGGCAGAGTTTTTAGAAATGAAGGTATCGATGCAGAACATTTGCAGGACTATACCCTTTTGGAATTTTACTGGGCTTATGCGGATTACAATGATTTGATGAAATTGGTTGAGGAATTCTATAAATATCTTGTCCAGGAAACTACCGGGGGCACGGAAACGACATATGAGGGGAATAAAATCAATTGGTCTGGTGATTGGCCGAAGTTTGATTATTCCGATCTTTTTGAGAAAATGACCGGGCTAAATCCAGTGAAAGCAAGTTTGGAAGAGCTGCGTCAAAAAGCGGACGATTTAAAGTTGAAGCCGGAAAAAAACACCGCCAAAGGAAGGCTGATTGATTTAATTTATAAAAAAGCCGTCAGACCAACTTTAATTCAGCCGTGTTTTTTGATTAATTCACCGGTAGTGATTTCTCCTTTAGCAAAAAGACATACACAAAACCCAGAGCTGACACAAAGACTACACCCGGTTGCCGGAGGGGTAGAATTGGGCAATGGTTTTTCCGAATTAAACGACCCTCTTGATCAAAGAAGCAGGTTTGAGGAACAACAAAAATTGCGTGATGCCGGTGACCAGGAAGCGCAGATGATCGACGAAGATTTTATAACGGCCCTGGAATACGGTATGCCGCCGACAGCCGGTTTTGGCATGAGTGAGCGGCTTTTTGCTTTTTTAATGGACAAGCCAGCTCGGGAATGCGTCTTTTTCCCCCCGATGAGACCGGAAAAGTAAACCGTATTAAATCATGAAATTATGTAACGGAACTAAGATTCGTTAAATCATGAATTTTTGAAACGATTGTTTTGTTAAGTTTTTCTGTTAATTTTTTAATTTTTCTTTATCATTCCTAAACCGATTTTACCTGAAAACTCAATTACTTGATACTTACCGCTTTTCTTAATCTCTTCCCAAAAAATATTCACTCCGTAGTCTAATTCTCCCAAATTCTTAGTGTATATATCATGAAGTAATAAATATCCGTCATTTTTTAATCGGGGGTAAAACAGATTGAAATCATTTTTAACACCCCCATATGAATGGTCGCCGTCAATATAAATATAATCCCATTTTTGACCTTCTGTTTTTCGAGCAAAGTCTTTACTGGTCATCAAATATAACTTTATATATTTATTCAGCCCCATTTTCCCAAAATGTTTAACTACATCAACCTTGTTCCAAAAACCCACTCCTCCCCAATGATTTTTGTCTTGAGGCCACTTAGTGTAATCATAAGAGGCATCTACAAAATCAACCACTCCTTTATTATTATCTTTACAAGCCATAGCGCAAACAGCTGGGATATAACCGTATTTGCTGCCGATCGCTAAGACCCTCTTGGCTTGAATTAATCGAATCAAACCATAATGAATAAATCCATAACCCAAATTACCTGTTTTTACATCAATCTCATGCCAGTTATCTTCTCTGGCATATAACCTAATTAGTTTTTTCAGTTTGGCCTTTGTCATATTTTTGCTAGATTGTAATATAATATACCAAATGACGCCTAATAAAAGCAAAAATCAGAGAGAACTCAACCCTTTTCCTTCAGTTAGTTTAAATATAAAAAAGCTTAATGAAATATTATCAAGCCACCCAACGCCTCTTTTTGTTTCTGACAGAACCATTATTAATCGTCAATTTAATGACATAGATCAAGCCCTTAATCAACATTGGGGGGAAAATCACGCTGTCGCTTACTCATTAAAAACTAATTATGATTTGGTCCGGCCGATAAAAAAATTAGGCGCCTGGGCAGAAATAGTTTCCAGCCGCGAGTTTGAACTAGCTTATCAATACCGATTCTCTCCGCAATTAATAATTTATAACGGACCTTTAAAGTCTAAAGCTTCACTAATAAAATCTCTGAGCCATAAAGTTATTGTTAACGTTGATAATCCCCAGGAGCTTAATACAATTTTATCTTTGATGAACAAAATTAAAAAAATAGAGATCTGCTTGCGTTTAAACCCCTATAAGCACGATTATCGATTTGGGTTTCCGATTAATTCTCAAGCTACCCTAAATACAATTAATTTGATTAAAAAATCTAAACAAATCAAAATTGTTGGCTTCCATACTCATTTAGGTTCAGATATTAACAAATTGTCTATCTATTCCTATGCGGCTTCTTCAATCGCCCGTTTTTTAAATTCTTTAGATCTAAAACTCATTTCGTCAATTAAATATTTAGACATCGGTGGCGGTTTTCCGTCTGGTGGCCTAAAGCCTTATTACTATAAAAAATGGCAACCGGAACCGATCAATAACTATATCAAGGCTATTTGTAAAATTATTAAGCCTGTTTTTAACCAACAAAATTTACCGAAATTAATTGTCGAACCTGGTCGCTATCTCACTGATGATTCAACCATATTTATAACCAAAATAGTCGATTCCAAGGATACATCGCGTGGCCAGGTTTTATCTGCAGATGGAGCCATCACGATGCTTCCGCTCATTTACTACCGTCCACAAATTGTTAAACTCTACTCAAACAAGTTAACCCTCAGACAATCTCTTCCTCAAAAAAGTTTGGTTTATGGTTCTACTTGTAAACAAGACGATATTCTCTATCAAAAACCTTTACCTGCCGCAGGAATTAATGACTATTTATTTTTTTTCTGCACCGGCGCTTATAACCTTAATTTAAGCCCTGATTTTATTTTTGATAAACCTAAGACTTATTTTATTAATTGAAAAAACTGATTTTGTTTATATAATTACACCTATGGCAAAAATAGTTTTAACGGCAGAAAATTTTGCTTTTGGCCCAATCGGTAAATTACTTAATGTGGCAAGCTTGCTTATTAATTCTGGCCACACGCTTATTTTTGTAGGCTATGGCACTTCGTTGCAGCTGGCAAAGAAATTTCCTTTCAAAAAGATTTATGAATTAGATACGGATAATCCTAAATCTTCCAATGAACTTGAGTCAATTATATCGACTTCAGATGTTCTTATTAGTTCTATGGACATTCCCAGTGTAGTCGCCGCTAAACATTTAGGTAAGCCGGTTATATGGTTAGATTGCTTATTTTGGTTTTGGGATAGAATCCCTCAGGAAGTTTTAGATGTAGATCTTTATATTCGGGAACGATCCATGAATGACAGTAAAAACGATAAAAAGTTTGCCCCTCTTATTAAAAATCTATGCAGTGTCGGTCCAATAATCGGCAAAATAAATAAGAGTCAGCGGGAGCAAAAAGTACTAATTTCTTTTGGTGGGGGAGAAGCTTCCTCTTGGTATAAAGCCGGTCATGATACTAATTATCCTTTTATCATGACTAAAATACTGCTAAATAGTGTTAATTGGAAAAAATTCAATCAAGTCATTGTTGCCACTAATGAACGCATTATAAGACAATTAATTAAAAAATTTCCTCAGGTGCCTTTTCAATTTACCTGTTTATCTCATAAAAAGTTTATCCAAGAGATGGCCGAATCTAAAATTACCCTTATTACTCCCGGGCTGGTAACTGCTCAGATTGCCTTTTACTCAGGCACGCCGACAATTTTTCTTCCCGCCTCAAATAATAGCCAGTATTTACAAATAGAGGAATTTCGTCAACGTCATTTAGCACCCGCCTCGGTTCAATTATCAGATTTCATGCCTAAACTTAAATTAGATAAATTACCTGCCTTAAAAAGTATGCAGGCAGTTTTATTGCAATTGCGTCAATTTGAAAAATCTCCCGATGTTCAACAGCAAGTTGGTAAAAAGCTTAATGAATTAATTAATAATCAAGCGAGTTGGGAGAAAAAATTTGTTGTCAATGGTAAAAAATTTATTGCCAACCAAGGCGGCAATGGCGCCCAAGCTGCCGCTGATAAAATAAATGACTTTATCTTATTAGCGAGAAAAAGAAAAAGGCAATAATAATATCGTCAATAAACCAAACTAACGTAAGACCGCTATTACCCCCTTCAAACATATGCTTAGGATCCATATTTGCAAAAAGTGAATTTTTATTTTTAATGTTACCAATCATAAGTCCGAATTGATAAACCCAAATCATAAAAGCTTTATAAATTGATGTAATAATTGTAAAAAATAAACCTTTTTCGTATACCTTTAGATCTGTATAACAAACAGAGAATAAATAATAAGCTGAAAATAAAAAATGAAATAAGGGCCAAAAAAGATATTTCCAGCTATTTAACTTAAAGGCAAGAAAAAACATATAAATAAATGACATCAATATTATTAGTCTTCCTAATAATTCCCATGAAAATACGCTTTTCTCCGGGTTAGTTTTTATCAACACGCCTGTTCCTTTTCCATATCTAAACGTGCGGCTAATCGCTGTTTTAAAACTATCAAAAGATTTATGATAAACAACGGCCTTGCTGTTAAATAAAATTCTATACCCCTTGTTTCTTATCCTAAAACAAAAATCAATATCTTCAGCCGCAGCCGTGGTAAATGTGGGGTTAAAAGAGTAATTTTGATATATTTTTTTTGGAACACATAAATTGTTGGTAGCAGCCCATAATAGCTTAGAATAAATCCCGGCCCTCATGGAAAAAACGTCTCCTCTTTCTATTATTTCAGTATTTAGGTTTTTGTTTCCGAAATATTTAATGTTTCCGCTAAAAACTGCCGTGGGGAATTTTCTTGCGGCAACAGAATAATGTAATAGTATATTTTTATCTACTATCGTTTCTGTGTCGATAAAAATCACATAGTCTGTTGAGGCCTTACTTTTACCAATATTCCTGGCATTGGCGGGTCCGCGATTTTTCCTTAACCGGATCAGATTCACTTTTTCAAATTTACCTTTTTTTATAACGGACACTGTTTGGTCTGTTGAGCAATCATCTACAATAATTATAAAAAATTTGTTCTTTGGATAGTTAATCGACAATAAAGACTCTACCCCTTGCTTAATATTTTTCTCAGCGTTATAGCAAGGCATTATAAATGTAAAAGTAGTCGGATATTCAATCATTTTATTTAAATAAATTGGAGTAGTTGTTTTAGCCTGATTTCATATGAATGCTTTAATCTTAATATTTCTCTGATTTCTTTTGATAAATTTTTATAGTATTGATAATTATTGATTATTTTTAGTATGTCGCTGGCGGGATTGTCAGCTAGCATTAACTGATGGATTTTTTCGCCATATAAATCCTTAGCATAGATAAAATACCTAGGGATTAATGGGACCGTATTAGCGTTCAATGTTTCAAACATTCGTGGAGTGATAAATTTCAGTTTATAGAGAATGGGTCTGACGAAAATCGGGTTTAATAACCCACGGCTCATAAATTTTTCTACTTGACCATAAGGCGCAGATTTTTTAACTATAATTTGATTTTGTTTTAGAAAATTAAGATCAGACGTAGTCGCTTCTTCATAACCTGGCATAACCTCTTCGTTCCAATATTTACCAACAATGCCTATTGTTTTAAGACGCGATCGTATTGTGGAAGTTTTTGTGATAAACGCTTTAACATCTTTCCATCGATACCAATTGTTACCCACATATAACAAATCAAACTCTTTCTTCACTCTATGAAAATCTGGAAGTTTGTTGTCCATACCAAAATATAGAAAGGAATGGACACTTTTTTTGTTTTTTGTTTCTTTGCCAATAAATGGTTGAAGAATTACATCTGAAAGTGAATCATATAGACGCGTCCAATAGTTGTGAGAGTCGGGAGTTGGATGATTGCTGTCATTTTCAACTGAGCAGGGCTCAGAATATTTACCATCAGGATCAATTAAAATACGTTTTGATCGTGGAATAAAAGTGCAAATTTCATCAATAGTTTCGTTAGAAAGAAATGGATAAGATTCATATATAATTACCAGTAAATCCGTTTTCCAGTTTTTAGCGGCAATAGGAATTAATGTTTTTATTTTGTCATCAACATAGCCAAATTCTGAAACCCTAACATCCCAACCAAGAGCTTTTCCGGCTTTCACATAACCCAAAAGAGTATTGCTTGAACCACAGTAATATTGATAATTTCCTACGAAAGCTATTTTATATTGACGACTCATTTTTAATTTCTGCGTTTTAATACGATTAAACTTTTTCTTTTTGATTTTTGTCGTGCTATAACCTCAAACAATTTTCCTCTTTTAATAAACGACTCAATGCGAGTAATGGGGGTGGAACCCGAGCCAAGTATTAATAATCCTCCAGTCAAAAGTTGCTCGCGCGCTTCTTTTACAAGCATTAAGTGAACTTTAGGATCATCCTTTTCGTCAAGAATTCCTATTACCAAGTCTGCCAGTCCTTTGTTAGTTTTTGGAATACCAACCTCATGAAACAACAATATTTTTTCAGGATTAAAACCGCTGGAAATAAGATTTTTCTTTGACATCCTTAAAGCCTCAAGATCCCGGTCAATCAAATTAATTTCTTTTACTTTTGTAGTCTTTGCCAAGACTGTGGGAATAATTCCTTGTTCCGGATTAAAAATAATCGCTCTATTTATCTCCCGGTCCTTGAAGTCCTTTAATTTATTTAAAATCGTTTCAGTTTCGTAACTAAGGGTGTCAAATTCAGAAAGTCCGTAGGCTGTTTCTATAGAAACTTCAGAGTTGTCAAAAAGAATATTTTGTTTGCCACGGTTATAAAGCCCTCGATCAAAGGCATTAAGTTTTGGTCTTATAGGACTATCGTCGAGAAATTCATAATGGAAAACCAAGTACCCTGACCATCTTTTGTAAAAAAGAATGTTTATGTTTTTGTTTGATTTAAGAACTTTAGTTACATAATCCCCAATTGCATCAATTACAACAATTGCCACTTTGCCGCCCTGGCAAAGATAGAATCGGGCATCTTCCAAAACATGAGAGAGAACCGGTTCCCCAACCTTTGCGGGAATATTAGAAACAATTAAATCAAAGTCTGTGTCGGAAATATCATCATATCCTAAACTTCCATAAATTTTGACCCCACTCAAATTATTAAATTTGACGTTTTGTTTGCTAAATTCTAGAGCCAGAGCATCTCTGTCTACCATATGAACCACACTTGGTTCATAAAAACTTTTCAAAGAATTCCCAATTGGTCCATAACCACAACCAAGATCTAAAACTTTGTTATATTTATTAAAGCCTTCGCTTGTAAGTGTTTTCAATAAATGATTTGTGCCTAAATCTATGCTATGGGAACTAAACAAAGCCTGTGAAACATAGAATTTTAACTCTTTGCCGCGATAATTATAAGAGATATCTTTTTTAAGATACGCATCAAAGTTATCCATATACTTACTTTTGCCATAGTTTATCATTTTTTGAGAGTCAAAGTTTGTTTTTTTGAAAAAATTGTTATAACATAACCGAATAATGTCTTATCTTAGACAACATGAATTGGGCTTAGCGGGACTAGCATTATTGAGAAATTGGTTGGTCGGTGACGAAGCAGTTGCCAAATCCATTAGCAAAGAAATCCGGGAACTGATAAAAGAAACAAAAGATAAAACTCTAATAAAATCAGAAAAAGTAACATCATTTGATGTTTTCGGAGGTTACGAAGCATGGGCAGATACATATGATAGTATGCCCAATCTTCTGCTTGAAGTGGAAGAGCCAACTGTTAAAACAATACTAAAAAAATTTACACCCGGGATTGCACTCGATGTTGCTTGTGGAACCGGCAGATACAGCGAATTATTAAATTCTCTTGGTTATAAAGTAACCGGTATGGATTTCTCACCGGCAATGTTGTCTAAAGCAAGAAAAATCCGAAATAAAAAAATTAATTTCATCGAAGGGGATTTAACGGCAATACCCCTAAAAGATGCAAATATAGATTTAACAATCTGTGCACTGGCACTCACTCACTTGCCTAACATAGAAAATGCCCTATTAGAACTTAAAAGAGTCACCCGCCCAGGTGGTCATATTATTATATCTGACATTCATCCTTGGCTAGTAATGTTAGGCGGACAAGCGGAATTTTTTGATAAAAAAGGCAAGCATGGCTATATTCTTAATCATGTTCATTGGCTTAGTAATTATTTTAAATCTTTTCAAAACCTTCAGTTAAATATAGTCGAATGTTTCGAGCCAGTGATGGAATCAAAACATATAAAATTGGCCCAAACGGGATTTGCTCTAAAAGAAAAAACTGTTGCCACGGCACTTGAGGGGTTACCAATCGCACTGATATGGGTTCTGAAACGATAATGGCCACAAAAATTCTTAAACAAGTAATTGCCGAAAAAAATAACGATTATACTTTAAGCAGCTCTTTGTTTGACCCCAATAACCCACCTCCAACAATAAACTCAAAGAAATCTCCCACTGTATCTGTTATTGTTCCTGCCTATAATGCACAAACCTCAATTCTTTCTTGCTTAGCATCTATAGAGCAAAGTAGTTTTAATATTAAACACCAAGATAAATTACAGGTAATAGTAGTTGATGACGGATCAAAAGATGATACGTGGAAACTCGTTAAAAATTCTGATTTTTCTTTAAATCTCACCCTTCTTCGACAGACAAATCATGGTCAAGCACAAGCATTGAACACCGCCATTAGTATTAGTGAAGGAGCCATAATCATTTCCTGCGACTCAGACATGGTACTCGGTTACTATACAATTGAATATTTTGTTACAGGTCATCAACAAATGCCCAATGTTCTTTTCGCTGGTTTTCGAAAAGATACTCCTAAAACTGATTTTAGGGTGGATATTGATCTTATTAAAAAACATGGAAGTCATCATGAATCTTTTTTTGCAAATGATGAAAGAATTATTTTTCCTGTTCCTGGTTGGCCAAGTAACATGTGTTTAGCCAGTAATCACTTTAAAAATTTAGGAGAAGCGCATAGCCTTTGGATGCCAGATAACGACGCCTGGCTTTTACCAGACATGGTAATTGGAGCACTTTTTAGTCTTTCAAGATCGGTTTATCTTGACGTTGGTGGATATGACGAACGGTTAGTGGGTTGGGGTTGCACAGATGGATATCTGGCCGCAAAAGCAATTGGCGCCGGTCAATATATTGTGCCGTTGTATGCCGCCTCTGGATTGCACATAAATCATCCGGTATTCCTTGAAAATAGACAATTGCAATACAAGGCAAACCGAGAATTATTTTTTAAATTTATCGAAACAACTAAAATTAATAATCACCCAGACTGGTTGGCTCATGCAAAGGATAGAATTATCGAATCATTTGTGCACACCCCGACAAAAGCACCGTTAAAACCTAAAACCAATTCTGTTAACACTGATAAATTAAAATCTTGCTTAAATAAGATTGATAACTGGCTGGCAATTGGCCAATATTCTCGAGTACTAGAAACTATTAAGAGTGAACCCAAAAAAGGTAGCGATTTAAAGCTCTCTTTAAGAGTCGGAAAAGCGCTTTCTGGCATGAATCAGTACAAAGATGCAATTAAAGTATTTAACGAAATTTCCACCTCCCCAGAAGTAATAGTAGAGTTAGTTATTGCACTAGCCGCAGATGGGCAATTCAAATCTGCCAAGAAAACATTAAAGAAACTGGCCCAAACTCATCCGGAAACACCAGAACTGGCATATTGGTATAAAAGCACTTCGGAAAAACACATCCAACAAGGAAAAAAATTTCTCAATGAAGGATTTTACAAGGTTGCTTCTCGTTGTTTTGATGCGGCACTTATTATTGAACCAAAAAATAAGACGGCTTTAAAATATCGAAAACAAAGATAATCGTCAAGTTTTCCTTGCTTTAAATCGAGAAATTTTATATAATAACCCAAGTAAGCTTTAAAGATATCTAAAAAATATGGCTTTAGATCCAAACGAAAAAAAGAAAATTATCGATAAATATGCCACGGCGAAGGGTGATACCGGCTCGCCGGAGGTCCAAATTGCCTTGCTTTCCAGCAAGGTTGACCGGCTGTCAGAACATCTGAAAGGCAATAAAAAGGATGTTCATTCCCGGCGCGGGCTTTTGTCCATGGTTTCTAAAAGAAGAAGGCTACTGTCGTATTTAATGAAAAAAGACGAAGAAAGGTATCGAAGAGTTATTAAAGACCTGGGTCTTTCTAAGTAACCTCGTTAGAAAAAGATGAAGATTGTTTCCAAGGAGACCGAAATTGGCGGTAGAAAATTAAAACTGGAAGTTGGCAGGTTTGCGCCTCTAAGTACGGCTTCTGTTTTGGCTCAATACGGCGAAACAATGGTTTTAGCCACGGTTGTCCGGGCCAAACCAAAAGAAGATTTAGGCTATTTTCCCTTGAGCGTTGAATATGTGGAAAGGCTTTATGCCGGCGGAAGGATTAAGGGTTCACGTTGGGTTAAAAGAGAGGGCAGACCAAGCGACGTGGCGGTTTTAATTGACCGTTTGGTTGACCGTTCAATCAGACCTTTATTCCCCAAAAACTACTTTGATGAAGTTCAGGTAACCATAACCGTTTTATCGGTTGATTTGGAAAATGATCCCGGAGTGCTTTCGGCAGTTGCCACCTCGGCGGCGTTAACTGTTTCTGACATTCCCTGGAATGGTCCGATTGGTGTAGTTAGGGTTGGTTTAAAAGAAGGGGTATTGTTTGTTAACCCGACAGAGACGGAAAAAGGGTTTTCTGATCTTGATCTGGTTGTTTCTTCCGGTCCAAAAAAGGTAATCATGATCGAAGGGCAAAGCAATGAAATTCCGGAATCACAAATTTTGGAGGCAATTTCTTTTGCTAAAAAGGAAGCCGAGACCGTGATTTCTCTAATTGAGGATTTGCGCCATGAAGTAGGATCGCCGAAGCTTACTTTGGTTGAGAAGGAACTTAAACCCGAGATTAAACAAAGCGCCCAAAAATTTGTCGAAGAATGCTTGGAGACAATTTTTACGGACAAAGTAGGAAGAGAAATTTCCGGGAGTGGTAGCGAAGAGATCCTGCCAACATTTTTGGAGGACTTTCCGGCCGAACAAAAGAAAGAAGCGAGAGAAGCTTTTGAATATTATTGGAAAAAATTATTCAAAGAGAAAGTTCTTGCGGGTAAAAGAGTTGACGGAAGGTCTCTCGACGCCATAAGACCAATTGAAATTGAAGTAGGAGTTTTGCCAAGAACTCACGGAAGCGCCATGTTTAAGCGCGGCTTAACTCAAGTTTTGGCCGTAACTACTTTAGGGGCGCCTTCTTTACACCAATTGATTGAAAGTGCTGCCGGGGAAGAATCAAAAAGATACATGCATCATTATTCCATGCCTCCTTATTCGATGGGCGAAGTTGGCCGGTTTGGCAATCCTTCTCGAAGGGAAATTGGTCACGGCGCTTTAGCGGAGAAAGCCCTTGAGCCGGTAATCCCCGGCGAGGAAGTTTTTCCTTACACCATCAGGATTGTTTCCGAGGTACTTTCTTCTAATGGTTCAACCTCAATGGCTTCGACCTGCGGTTCAACGCTATCTTTAATGGACGCTGGAGTTCCTATTCTTGCTCCGGTTGCGGGTTTGGCCATGGGTTTGGTCACCGGGAAGGATGAAGGAGAAAATGGGGACTTTGTAATTTTGACCGATATTGCCGGGATCGAGGATTTTAATGGCGAAATGGATTTTAAGATTGCCGGGACAGAAAAAGGAATTACCGCCATTCAATTGGATGTCAAAGTTTCCGGTTTGACGGATGAGATTATAGAAAAGACTTTTTCTCAGGCAAAAGAAGGAAGATTTTTTATTTTAGGAAAAATGTTGGCAGTTTTAGACAAACCAAGACAAAAAATTTCTCAATATGCTCCGAAAGTGGCGATTCTTCATATCGACCAGGATAAGATTGGCGAAGTCATTGGCCCCGGGGGAAGAGTGATTAGAAAATTGATCGAGGAAACAGGGACAAGTATTGAAGTAGAAGATGATGGTTCGGTTAATATTTCCGGCATTGACGAGGCTTCGGTTGCCATTGCCATTGCTAAAATTAACGGTTTAACTCAAGACGCTGAAGTTGGTAAAACTTATGACGGGGAAGTAAAAAGAATCCAGCCATTTGGGGCCTTCGTCGAGATTTTACCGGGCAAGGAAGGACTTGTTCATGTTTCTCAGATGGCAGAAGGATTTATTGATGATCCGGCAAAAGTAGTCAGTTTGGGACAAAAAGTGAAAGTGAAAGTTATGGAAATTGATGATCGGGGCAGACTTAATTTAACCATGCTTCTTGAAGGACAGAAAAAACAGGAAACCAGCAGTCGCCCGACAGGGGGATTTCGGCCGCAAAAGCCTGGTTTTAATCAAGGAAGATTTTCTCCCTTTTCTCCCCGCCCGCGATACAAGAGGTAACCCCCGACTTTGTGATATTATTAAATCATGGGTAAGAAAGAAGAAGATTTATTGGTGGAGATAAAAAGACTGGAGGAGCAAATTGCCTCGGTTACTTTGCCGCCGGACTTAAAAGAGAGATTAAAAGCAGCGATTGAAAGATTAAGGTTGGCCTTCCGCTTTGAAAACTATTCTAAGAATTTTGATGAAATTTCTCGCTATGTTGATTGGGTTTGTAGTTTGCCTTGGGTTAAACAGAGTGACGATATTTTGGATCTTGGCCATGCCAGAAAAGTTTTGGATGAAAATCATTTCGGTTTAATCCAGACTAAAGAAAGGATTTTGGAATATTTAGCCGTGCTTAAATTACAAAAAGAAAGACAAAAAGAAAGACAAAAAGAAGGAAAAATAAGAGCGCCGATTTTATGTTTTGTCGGTTTGGTTGGTACGGGTAAGACTACCCTCGCTTATTCAATTGCCCAAGCTTTGGGGAGGAAATTTGCCCGTATTCCTTTCGGGGGTTTGGGAGACCCAACTTTCCTGCGTGGCCGCTCAAGAATGTTGAGTGAATCTGAACCCGGGCAGATAATTAAAGCCTTAAAATATGCAGGAACGAAAAACCCGGTAATTTTACTTGATGAACTTGATCGGGTAGCCGAGGAGAATCACTCTACCATTATGGGCGTTTTGGTTGAGCTTTTAGACCCTCAGCAAAACGACAGATTTGTGGATTATTATATTGATTACCCGTTTGACTTAAGCGATGTTTTGTTTATCACGACGGCTAACAATACGACTAATATTTCAACTGCAGTTCTTGATCGTCTCGAGCCGATGCAAATGCCCTCTTATTCTGACGAAGAAAAAATTACTATCGGGAAAAATTATATTTTACCCAGGACAATGAGAGCGATGGGTTTAACTGCCAATGATTTAGAAATTTCTCCCAGTATTTGGCCAAAGATTGTCCGGCCGCTTGGTTTTGATGCGGGGGTACGAACCTTGGAAAGAAATATCGCGGAAATTTGTCGAAAAGTGGCCAAGTTGATTGTCGAAGGCAAACAAGGGAAAATAATTATTAATGAAAATAATCTGGGAGAATTTATTCAGAGCTGGTAATAATTAGTGCAAAGTTCAAAGTTCAAAGTGCAAAGTTAAGTCCAAAATTTTTAGTTTCGTAACTTTGAACTAATAACTGTCCCACCTCAGCGGCCACCGCCACAGCGAGGTCCCGCCATTCGGCGGTGAGATCCCACCAAAGGCGGTGACATCTATTGTATTCTCAAGAGGTTTTGCCTCCCCTGATTTCCAATGACAAACTTCTTTGAGAAACAAGAATTTTACCGTCATTCTCAACGACTGCGTTTACTAAAACTAAATTATTATCTTCTCTTTGCTGTCCAGATATTGTTCCACCAAGAACCCGGTTTTTGCGTGTAAATTTCTTTTGCTAACTTTTTAGCAGATTTACTAAACAATCTTTTTTCCTGTTCTTTTCCTTCTAGCCAAATTTCTGCTTCTTTATTGCCAACCCATTCATATTCTCGAAGAAGCATGATTTGATCAATTAAGTCAGCATCTTTTGCGAGCCTTGCTTCTTTTGTTTTCCTTTCAGCATATTCTCTTGCTAATTCGATCAATTCTTTTTCTTCTGGAACATTTGCCAGTTGGTCTTTAATAATTTCTTCTTCAAAAACTTTAACGTATTTCTTGTGTACCCAATTCTGATCATTGCTTCTTGCTTCAGGAAGATCATGCATAAGGCACATCAACACAACTTTTTCAGAATCAGATTTTTCAAGCTTCGCCAGGAAATATCCAATGTACACTACTCTAAAAGAGTGGGAAGAAATGTTATCCGTAAAATCGTTGGTTAAAAGTATCTGCCTGTGTGCACGAGCAACCTTTCTTAAAGTGCCCACCTCGAATAAAAAATTCACAATTTTATTGATCTTAATGTTCATAGACTTACCATCCAAGAATATTAGAATTTTACTACGATTTTGTGAAAAAGCCAAACGCGTGTACTAGTTCAGTACATCCCGTACACATTCCTTTCTTTGTTTTTACAGATATTAACATACTCTTGCGGGGTAAGATAATTTAACGCTTGGCTTGGTCTGACTGTTTGGCAAATCTCCTCCCATTTTCTAAGCTGCTTCCTTAATTCTTCTAAATCCAAAGAGAAATCATTAACTTCATAGAATTCCTCAGTATGGGTCCGGTTGGCTCTTTCCACACAACCGTTAAGTCTGGGTGAGTAAGGAGGAAGGACAAAGAGTTTAATACCTCTCTTTTTACACTCTTCTTCAAATTCTGCCTTAAACTCACTGCCCCCATCTACCTGGATAGCCTTAATTAGAAAAGGACACCTTAAGATTAGACTGTCTAAGAACTTGGCAGCAAGGTTAGCAGTGGCATTACCATAGACTTCAATTACATCCCATTTACTGATAATGTCTCTGGCAGTAAATTGTTTCCTAACAATACCTGGGATAGGTCTAATGTCTAAGGTATCCACTTCCACTAAATCACCAATTTGCTTGACCTCGTAATCCTTAGGTTTCCTGACTGCCCAATCACGTTTTAAATACCTTTTCTTACTGGAAACATAGTTAGTAATCGGTTCTTTTAAATATCCTCTTTGTTTAAGCCTGTTTATGGTTCTGCCAATGGTGGAAACAGAAACAAGCAAGTTTTCTTTTCCTTCATTAGCCAGTTCTTTTTTTAAGAGAATAAACAATTTTTCTTTTCCCCATCGGGGATAAGTTTCTCTAAGAGATTTAATTTTCTCCACCACCAGAATGGGTGTTTCAGGATGACGTAAGGCATTTGGTCTGCGGGACTTTCTGTCATCCTCAAGACTCTTTAAATTATCCTTTTGGTACTTTCTTTTCCATTTGTAGAAAGTATCAGGAGAAATACCAAAGTGCCTGCAGGTTAATCTTCCGTTTCCTGTCTTAAAGTAATAATCCATCCAAGATAAACGAGTGCTGGCTTCAGAACTGATAACCGACTGAGAAAGATGACTTAATTTACCCCCTCTGGGAACAATAAATCCTTTGTACTTCATATGAGCGCCGATTATACCTTTCATACATCCATATGTGTACGGGATCTATCTGAACTTAAACATTATTGACTGCTCAATAAATTTCCGCATGACCTTAAACTGATTTTCGATATCTCTCCTCATACTGGGAAATTTGAGATAGAATCTAGATTCTATTGATGAAATCGAAAATAAATATTTCTTTAAATTTCTTATATTCAAATTTTTAAAACCGCTTTTTAATTGGTACATTTGTATTACTTTTTCTGAATTTAAGTTCTTCCTAAAAATTATTTCTGATAAATCTATTAGATCTCTTGTCTCTGTTCTCGTAATAGTACATAAAAGTTTTTCGACAAATATATCATTAAGAGAGTGAAGACTTATATCAGCACTCTCGTTATTTAAAGTCAGGTTATCAACTTGGTAATGGCAGTATTTTGGAGGTACATAATAAATATCAATATGAAAAATTTGTGACCCATTTATGCAGATTATTATTTTATTTGTATCAATTATTTTTTTTAAATTCCATTTCGCGTTTCCATGATTAACCTTTTGTAATGGTATCAAAGAGTTATTAATGAAATTTGACAGTTGAGATTTTCTCTCTGCAGTAAAATCGAGATCATTTGAAAAAATTCTGTTAATTTCATAAAAAAAGTAAAGAGCCGCGCCTCCGTCTAAATGTATACCTGTACTTAGTTTTGCGTCACGAAACAAGTAGAATAAATATTTCTTAATAATGCTGCCGGTTTCTGTCATTGTAAAAGGTCTAGGGAGTTATTTATCTTTTCAACTAAAGTGTGGTTTACAATAGTGGTTTTTCTGTATTCATTGATAAAATCGTAAAGTTGAAGAAAAATCAACTGGATCTTAAACATTAACTCAAAACACAAAGGGGAGTTATACTCCACCAAGAAATCGTTTCTCAGTTTAAGATCAATATTCGTGTGGTAAAAAAACTGGACCACATCACAAGCCCCAATGTCTATACGACAATCTGTCCAATCGATAATTTTAACCCGATTTTCTCTGTCGATAATCACATTATTGCCACTCAAATCGCCGTGAATTATAGATAAGTCATAAGGTATTTCTTTTAACTTGAAATCGAGTCTTTCTGCATAAGTTTCTATTTTTTGAGTGTCGACATACTTAGAAACGAAATTTTGATAGTCTTGCGTTATCAAAGAGTACACTTTTAAAGGCAGATATTTGCCTTTTTTAACAAGTGGTGTTGTTAACAGATTTCTTACACTTGTATAGATTGGGTAGGAGTGAATTTCCCTTAAGGCCCGTGCAATCGATTTAATGTTTTTTGAAGTTAAACTAAGTTGGTTTATTTGATCTCCGAAAATAAATTCTTCCCAATATCCATCATTACAATAATCTTTACAAAGTGGTACATTCTGGGTTGGATATAACATTTTTTGAACTTCGTATTCAATTTCTTGTATTTTTTTATTGTTAACTTCCTTAAAAACCCATTTTTCCCCTTGCTTAATAATGGTCGTATTCCTATGAGGATAATCAACGTAGATTTGTGCCATATTTGGCGAAATTCTCTTTGAACCACTTAAAAAATTTCGGAAGTTCTTTTTCATAGTCCTGGTAGTGATAAAAATATCCACCAATTTTATTCATATAAACTCCTATCTCGGGTGAATCGTCAAGCAAAAGTGTTTCGGAAGGAGACGATTTCATTTTTTTGATTGTCTCTTTCAGAAAGAATGCATCGTTATCCAATTTTAATTTCTTATATGTGGAGGAAGAAAATATAAAGTCAAACTTTTCATTAAGACTATGATATGGTACAAAAACCCGATCAAAAATGTCCATATTATCTGTAAAAATTGCTGTTCTCACTCCCAGCGAACGCATCTGAATTGCAAATTTGATTAGTCCTTTGTTTAATTGCATTCTGAGAACACTGTCAATAAGATGTTTATTTAAAAACTCAACATTTGATCCAACTTTTTCAGCAATCGACTTATGAATTTCCTCGAATGATTTTTCTCCTCTCATCCATGTTTGCATAAGATTCCAAGATCCTTTATTAAAAACATTTTTGTTAATGGCGTCTTTGATTTTGTAGTTTTTCTCAGGGATAGTGCTGTAAAATCTTCCCTTAGAAAGAACCCCATCAAAGTCAAACAAGATCGAACGTAGTGCAGCTTTGATCATAAAATTTATTTATGGAGGGTTTTCATAAGTAATCACGATTAATGCTCAAGGTTGGAGTATCAATCGATCAGAAAATTAATCTTACAAGATAACATCTTTGTATTCTCTGTCTTTATCAATGATCTCAGTTTTAATTGCGTCTCGAAGAAATTCAGATTTAGAAATATTCTTCTTTTTTGCAACCCATTCAATATAATTTTTAATTTCCTTAGTCGCAATAAAATTAAACTTTACCAATATTGATTTTTCAACTTTAGAAACAAAATCTTTTATTTTATCTTCTAAATATTTATCTCCTTCGTATTGCTCAAGAAATAAATATTTAGATCTTATACCGGGGAGCATGTTGGAAATTTCTGATGCCTTAAGTTCTTTATCAAATAAGCAAAGAGTTGGAATTTCCTTTGTAATTGCATAGGTTATTTGATAAACCACACCCCAGCTAACGATACTGGTTTCAAAAATACAGGCCTCAGCTTTCGTCAAGGCACTTAAGTTCTCCTTAAAAATTTCAGCAGGATTAGCACGCCTACCTTTTAATGGTTCTTTTTCATCTGTAGCAAGTTTTATCCAGTCTAAAGATAATTTGCAAGATAGCTTTTCTATCTGATTAATTATCTTCCTACAGATCTCTTTTTTTCTTTTTACACCCTCCGACGAAATAGTAAAATACACTCTCATATTATCTTTCATTTATCTTCTATAATAGCAGAAAAACTATACCCCTCTCTCCGCTCCCCATAAATCAAGATGAAGCCTAAGGAGAATTCTGTACCCGCGACTTTTGACAAAGTCAACCATTTTTAGAGCATTAATTCTTACTTCTTCTTTCGTCACACCCTGAGGCATTATTATCACTCTATTCGGGTCAAGCATAAAAGGTTTAATATAATCTCTTTCTATTTCTTCAATGTCCTTTGCTTCCACCACAACAAATTTAAAAAAGGTATCCACACTTTTAAGGGCATTTATGACTTTCGGTTTTACTCTGGCACTCTTACGGTTCAACGAATTGTTCGTCTTGGGAGAACAGTTAAATTGACACCTACTAGTCAATTCCTTTTCGGGTTTAATTGTACCATTGGTCTCTATCTCAACATTCCATTCCGGCAATTTTTTGAGTACTTTAACTAACCCATCTTGTTGAAGTAGAGGCTCACCTCCTGTAATAACCAATCTTTTTTTAACCAATTTATTTTGGCATTTCCAAGTTTGTTTTATTTTCCTGACTGTTTCTTCTATCGTCCATTTTTTACTCTCGCTCCGAAATTCGTCTGTTTTTCTATTCCAAGTATACCAAGTATCACACCAAACACATTTAAGATTACAAAGATGTAGCCTCAAAAAAACTGCGGGTAAACCCATATTTACTCCTTCACCTTGAAGGCTGTAGAACGCACCGTCCCCCGAAATAATTAACCGATCATTCTTCTCCATTTCACTTTTTTTCATGCTCGCTAACTTCGGCAAAAGAAGACGGGGTCTCCCAAATAACAACTTTTTTTAACTCCAAATTTTTTCCTTTTAGTTCAGTCTTTAGAACTTCAAAAATATCGAATACCATATTTTCGGCTGTTGGATTATAGTCAACCCAACAAATCCAATCTTCGTCTTTGGGAATTGCTTTGGAGATAGCTTGGTTTAAGATGTCATCTATCTTAAGAATAAGCTTATGGTCAAATTTATTTTCCACTTTTTGAACAAGAATTTCTTTAAGTTGACTAAAATCAACGATCATCCCCTGTTCATTAACTTTACCTCCAACGGTCACCTCTAATCTATAAGTGTGACCATGAATTCTTCTGCACTTTCCGACATAATCGCTTAAACGGTGGCCACAATCCATAAAAGTAGTTATTGCGCAGTATTCCCATAGGTAAAATCAATTACCAAGATTTTCAACTATTGTTTTAAGTGCTGAATCCTGAATTTGTGAGCAGTTTGGATTCAGGTATATCTAAATATTTAAGATATTATAGGTGCTCGTTAAGCCAGTGCACCAATTCAACCCAACACTGACCCCATACTTTAGCTTTTTCATTCTCAGTCATATCGCCATAAATTTTATCCGAAGTATTTGTTCTAAAAAACCCATCTATAGATACACCATTTCCTCCCTCCTTTTCTTGGACAATTTTACCAGTAGCTTTTGAGGAGAACGTTTTTATTAATTTACCATCATAAAAAGAAACTGTCTGTTGTATATACGCAGACCGATCAGCCTCGTTTTCCAATAATTTAAACACATGTTTATTAGATAGCATTTTAAGAATCGGGTTAGAATATACACCAGGAAATCCATTCAAAGAAACAATAAACACTCCTGAATCCATGGTTACAATGGGATGCTTAACTTGTTTATAGGCCTGCTTTACTTTGAATGCTGAAACTTCCTCTTGCGACATCGACTGAGGTTCTACTAACTCAACCTTTGCAGAAATTGCTTTCCACCCATATTTATTAAGTATATTATTGGCATACTTAAGTTTATATTCATTTGTCGTTGCAAAATAAATTTTTCTCATATTTTTTATCATCCAATATAATAGCAACTCTGTTCACCCGTTCATGAGCTTCACCACTAAAGATATATTTACCAAGTATACCACATGTTTTCAATAGTTTTGTCATCCCCCTCTTATCATATGATGCTTTTTTGGCCGAATAGTTGAGGAACTCCTGTCGTGTTGTCAGATCGTGAAGATAATCATAAACAATTAATGCCCCAGGTTTTGCAATCCTGGCAATTTCTTTTATTGCAATTTCCTGACTACCATAAGGGATATGAGAAATCATAATTCCTCTAGATATCAAAATATCAAAGTGATTCGTAGGATAATTCATTATTAATACATTTTCCACTTGAAACTTTACATCCATATCTTTTCTATTAGCGATTCCAATCATTTTTGGTGATAAATCTATCCCCCATACTTTACCTGCATATCGTAGTAATTTTCTTGTACTTTCACCAGTTCCACATCCTAAGTCAATTGCTGTCAAAGATCTAATATTTTTGTTATCAGTATATTGGGTGAGCATTTTTTGCGTGAATAAGTCAGTCCGCTCATAAGACTTTTCAAAGTTAGTATAGTGGTTGGGGTCTTTTAGATTCTGATCCCTGTCAAGTACCCAATTTTTAAGACACAGGTTTGATTTTGAGTTTATTAAATTGTTTTTTGTATTCTGCCGGCGGCATTTTTAATTTAGAGTGGATTCTTTGATTATTATAGTAATACATCATCCGGTAAATTTCTTCAATTAGTTCTCCTAATGTTTCAAATCGGTTTAAGTCTCCAGCTTCCCCTTTAAAATGGCCAAAGAAACTTTCTTGATGGCCATTTTCCCAAGGAGAGGCTTTTCTGCTCATGGATATTTTTATCTTCAGGCTTTCTATTAAATCAATAAAATCTTTAGAGTCATATTCGCTTCCTTGGTCAGAGTGAACAATTGCCGGAGGCGGATATTTCTCCAGGGCAGAAAGAACCGCTCCCATAACCAAGAATCGATTATGGAATCTTGAAATATTAACTCCAACTACTTCTCTGGTAAAAAGATCAACTACTGTTGCCAGATAGATAAACTTTCCCTTAAATCTAATGTAAGTAAAATCAGTTACCCAAACAAAGTTCGGACGATCAACTTTTATGTTTTCTGTCAGGTTAGGATAATTGACAGCTGGTTTGCCTTGGTCTTTTTTCTTTATGGGAAATCTTGCTTTCCGGCGGTAGGGTTTAATACCAAATTTCCTCATTACCCTAATTATTCGTTTCCGGTTAAGCTTTAATTGTAAAGCAATCCGTTTATGGCCATAGGCTGGATGATCTGCCAGCACCGACTCAATCTGTCTTTTTACTTCCTCATCAATACTTGGTCTTTTTGGCTGGTAATACAAGGACGACCGGCTTATTCCTAGTCTTAGGGCCAATTGTGACTTGTTGACAGCTTCTCTAACCATAGCGATCTTTTTTCCCCCTCTCCTGCAAAAGCATTAAATTGCCGATAATTTGTTTTAGGCAAGTGTTTTCTTTTTTGAGTTTTGCCAGCTCAAGAAGAGGAGAACCAGATCCACCGGCTTCCCTGTTTATCCAATTGTAAACAGTATTAACCTTAACCCCGTGCTGGCGGGAAATTTCTACTACCGTTTCTTTGCCTTCCCTGACACGGGCGAGAATTTGTTCTTTGATCTCCTTAGGTATTGCTTTATTCATACACAGATTTTATCAAATCTGTGTCTATTTTAAGGGGTACCCGTCATGTAAGGATAAATATCCCGTGTGTTTTAATTATCTTGGCTTTGTGGTTATTGCCGTAATGGGGAAAGAATAGGTTTAACAAAAAGGACATGATACTATTTAACCACCTAAGGGACTAAAACGTAAAGTTTCAGTTCTGTTTAAAAACACACCTTTAGAAAGGCAAAGAAGAGAGGATTTTTTCGAAAAAGGGAAGCTGGAAACGGTCATAATCAAGATAGTTGGCAATGGCATAAAAAGAAAGAACGAAAACCACAACTATAAAACAAAATGATAAAATTTCATACATAACCGAAAAGACACTCACCCGATTATTTTTCCGCATAAAGCCTTCTTTCTCTTAATATGCCCCTGTTTTTTTCAACCAGCCAAATTGATGAAAATAAAAATAATATTACATAGAGCAAAATATTTCTGTTCTTGGCAAAATTATCTGTGATACTGGAGGCACCCAACACTTGCCCTTCATATTCTTCCGGAACAATTGCCTCGACTTGGGGAATAAGTTTAAGTCTTATGTTAAAATCCGATCTCGCTTCATTGGAAAAAATTTCGTTGCCGTTTATTGCTTTTCCGTACGCTACCGCAATTGCCCGATACGGCCCGGCTTCAAGCCCTTTTTCCAGCATCTTTAAACCAAACGAAAGGGTGCCTTTCTCCCCCGGCTCTACGGTCCCAACCGTAAATTTAAAAGTACCAAATCCTTCCGGCGTACCGTTGTACAGTTTTTGCTCAATAATGGTATTATAGACGGGCACATCGCTGGTATTAGCAATTGTAAGCTCAAAACTAACCGTATCTCCCGGATAAATAAAATCGTTAACGTTGTTCCAGGAAGTAATCTCCAGCTTCGGCTGTCGCAGGTCAATTCCTCCATTACTGTCACCACTACTCTCATTGCCAACTGATTTTGCAACCGGTTGATAAACAATAGTCATCGTCGAAGAAGAATTGTTACTAAAATTACTCTCAGGGTCAGTCGTGCTGATTCGCACGGAAACCGAAACTTCTTTCCGATTTAATACTTCTGCGGCCATTACCGGACGGATTATTTTCTGCCAAAAACCAAGAATCTGAGTAAAGTCAAAGTTGGGATCAACCATAACAGATACTGAAAAGCTGCCCTCTTGACCGACTTTTAAATCACCAACCGGCCATAAAATATTCTGACCAAAAATCTGAGAAGGCAATCCGCTTAAATCACCCAAGTAAATAAAGCCGTCCGGAAGCTGAATTTGCACTTTTACATCTTTGGCAGTATCATAACCGCTGTTTTTGTAAAAAACATTAAAACTGGTTGTCTGGCCGATTTGCACTTCCGGCTGGGTTTTCTCAAGAGCTACTTCCACATCCGGATAGGCAAAAATCAAATTCCCGCTCCATTTGCCCAAAATATTGATAACTCCAAAAAACCACCTCCCGCCCAAGATATTGGTATTGATCAAACTAAAAAGGTTGGCAATCGCGCTGGCGTTCCCTGTCGCAATGGAAACCCCTTGCCTGTTGTTATTTGCCTGATTATTACCGGTAGAAGCGGAAACAAAAACAGTATTGTTAACCTCAGCCGTGCTTTGATTTTCCACAATGACTTGCGGTTCGGAGCTTGAATTTTGAGAACCGCCTGCCAAATTGCCGGCTGATAAAGTCTGACTGCCTGTGCCCAAAGAAGATTGGCCTGAAGGCTCCTGCCAGCCGAAAACACTGCCGTTCCAGTCTCCCAAATTGTTTATCAGCAAATAAAACCAGTCGTTGCCCCAAACATTGGTATTAATCAAAGAAAAGGAGTTGCTAACCGCGCTGGCATGCCCGGTAACAGTCGTGTTGTTTCCGGCAGTGCTTGATTGGTTGCCGCCTGTATCGGCCAGAGAGGTAACGCTGTTTGCCGCAACAGCGGCATTCTGATTAGTAAAATCAGCCCCGCCTACTCCGACCGAAGAAGAATTCATCATAAAAAGTTCCGGCCGGGGCAGGATTAAATCGCCTTCAGCAGAGATCAGATAGTTAATGATGCCGAAAAAGAATTTTGCCCCGACAATATTGGTGTTAACCAGATTCGCCACGTTTGCCAAAGCAGTTGCGTCTCCGGTAGTAATTTCCGCGCTTGAATTATTATTTGCCTGATTATTTCCGCTTGCGGCAGAAACATTCACCTCGTTGGTTAAACCCGCCTCATTAGAATTGCGAACATAAATCGACAATTTTGAAGGATCCGTTCCTTCAAGCAGGGATAAATCATCGCTTGTTCCTTTTTCCAAGATATCCTTCCAAAGCTGGTTTAAATCGATTGTTTGGGAATTGCCGTTTATGTCCATAACCAAGATTTCAAAATTCGAGCCGACAATATTGGTATTTAAAAAATTCAAGATATTTACCCAAGATAAAGAATCGCCGGTAAAAATCTGGGCATCGCCTTGATTATCAGAAGCGGTATTTTCACCAGTGGAAGCAGAAACATTAGCAGTATTCTCAACCGTACCTTCATTAGAATTCTCCACTGTCAAAACAATAGGAGAAATAGACGGAACA
>Ga0210024_1000742_pt1 | contig 29483 bp, 26 predicted proteins | sample CryGeymeta201525_FD_183988 | JGI IMG/M metagenome (GOLD analysis project Ga0210024, IMG submission 183988) | Groundwater microbial communities from Crystal Geyser aquifers in Utah, USA - Crystal Geyser metaG 2015-25 (SPAdes) (version 2) | ecosystem: Environmental > Aquatic > Deep subsurface >...
GCAGGGCGTCACCCCGGTAAAAATTGACGCTCTGGCGGTGGTGCTGGTCAATGGGGGACAAATCCCGGTTAAGCGTGAACGGATGGCGATTTTCCCGACAGAACACGGTTTTCCTGTTAAGTTGGCGCTGCCTGAATTTGTGGCCCGGCAGGAGACTTCTTCCCCGACAAACGTGTGGATCGAGAAGGAGGCGGTGCCGCTTTATCCGGTTGAAAATCTTGCGGCTATCGCGGTCAAAAGCCTGGAAGATCGTATCGGTCGTGTGCTGGCCAAGGCGATTGCGCGCACCCTGGCCAAGGAAATCGCCGCGCGCAAACTTGAAAAGCAGCACGGCGGTGGCGCCGGGGCTCTGGTGCGCATTTTCAATGTACTGAGCGAAAATGCCGACCTGCGCAGTTGGACGGGTTTACCGGCAAGGGTTCAAATGGCGGCGCTGCCGCTAGAACCTGGTGAGCATCGCTATCGCCTGACGGCCAAAGGGCGCACTATTGAAGGAACCCTGGTAGTCCCGGCCCGTGGTGTCGGGTTTGCTTTTCACCGCATTTATTGATGGAGGTTGAGTATGCAGAAGTTGGCGTTAGCTTTGTGCGGGATTTTTCTGCTCCTGACCAGTGGTTGCGCGCCCAAGGTGCCGGATTGGATCGCAGGTCACAGCCCGAACTATCCGGAGGATGCCTGGCTGATCGGAGTCGGCAGTGCCGAAAAGCGTCAGGAGGCGGAAGATCGTGCCCGGGCGGCGATTGCGCGAATTTTTTCTGTTGCGATTCAATCGACCCAAACCAGTTCCGAATCTTTCTGGCTTAATCGACTGGCATCGGGGGAACGCAGTGGCTATGAGCAACAAGCCAGTTCCCAGCTGATCACAACCACCCATCGCATTCTCAGCGGCGCACGGATTGCGGAAGTTTGGGAAAAACAGCCCCGTGAGATTTATGCTTTGGCCGTGCTCGACCGCAGCCAGGCGGCCCACCCCCTGCGGCAGGAACTGGCCGATATCGATCTGGCCATCAGCAATGATCTGACCAGGGCAAAAAAACAAAACCACGCCATCGAGCGCCTGGCGAGTTATCTGCGGGCCTTGCAACGCTATGAGCGACGGCGTCAGCTGGCGGCAGACCTGGCGATTCTGGTGCCCTCGGGCTATGTGGCGGCCGCACCGGCCTCGGCGGCTGAAGTGGCGGGCTGGGCCGAAAAAACCGCTGCCGATATCCGGCTGAATCTTAAACTCACTGGTGACGAGAAGGGTGTTGTCGAAGGAGCAATGATTTCAGCCCTGGCAAAGCTCGGTTTGGTTCCACAGATCAATCAACCGGGGGATATGCAGATTGATGCGCGCATTCAGCTGGAACCCTATCAGGGCAATGGCCCCTTGCACTGGGTTATGGCGACGGTTGAAACCCGCTTTCTGCTCCCCGACGGTCAGCCCCTGGATGCCCTGCGCACTAGTGTGCGGGAGGGTTCACAGGTGGAAAGCCGGGCGCGCATTCTGGCCCTGGAAAAGATTGGTGATGCCCTGGCCACAGCCGTGGTGCAAAAACTCTTTACCCTCGGCAGTGCCGGGCTGAATTAAGGGGTGGAACGCTTGCCCTGATCCTCCTCCTCGTGGCGGAAATTTTCGACCGGGAAAGGGGCCACATTCCAGATGTCGGCGGCGTATTCGGCGATGGTGCGGTCACTGGAAAATTTCCCCATTTTTGCCGTGTTCAGAATAGCAGTGCGCGCCCAGGCGGCCGGTTTGCGGTAAAGGTCGCTGACCCGATCCTGACAGGCAAGGTAAGAGGCGTAGTCGGCCAGCAACATATACTGATCCCCCTGATTCAGCAGGCTGTCGGCAAGCGGTCGAAACAGGCCGCGCTCGCGGGGAGAAAAGGCCCCTTCGGCAATCATATCGATCACCTGGCGCAACTGGGGGTTGTGCTGGTAATAATCCCGCGGGTTGTAACCCTTGGCACGCAGAGACTGAACTTCCGGGGCCGTCATCCCAAAGATAAACATATTCTCCCGCCCGATTTCTTCCATCATTTCAATCGTAGCACCATCCAGGGTGCCAATAGTCAGGGCGCCGTTAAGGGCAAACTTCATATTGCCGGTGCCTGAAGCTTCGGTTCCGGCGGTGGAAATTTGCTCGGAGAGATCGGACGCCGGGAAAATTTTTTCCGCCAGGGACACGCTGTAATTGGCCAGAAAAACCACTTTGATCCGATTGCGCACCAGCGGATCATGGTTGACCAGATTGCCGACGGCGCTGATGAGCTGGATAATCAACTTGGCGATAAAGTAGGCTGGCGCCGCCTTGCCGCCGAACACAAAGGTGCGCGGCACCAGATCAAGAGCGGGGTTTTCTTTAATGCGGTTGTACAGGGTAATAATGTGCAGCACATTGAGCAGCTGGCGTTTGTATTCGTGAATGCGCTTGACCTGACAATCGAACAGCGACGCCGGATCAATGCTGATGCCGTTGTGCTGTTGAATATACTCCGCCAGGGCCTGTTTGTTGCTGTGCTTGATCTGTTGCCAGCGCGTCACAAAATCGGCATCTTCGGCCAAAGGCAGCAGTTGCTGTAATTCGTCGAGTTTTGTCACCCAGCCAGAACCGATTTTCTCGCTGATCAGAGCGGCCAAGCGGGGGTTGGATTTTTTCAGCCAGCGACGCTGGGTCACGCCATTGGTCTTGTTATTGAAGCGTGCGGGGTACATCTGATAAAAATCGTGAAACAGCTGGTTTTTGATGATTTCTGAATGCAGGGCCGCCACCCCGTTAACGGAATGGCTGGCAATGATGCACAAATTTGCCATGCGCACCTTGCGCTCCCAGTGCTCTTCGATAATTGACATACGTTCCAATTTACCAACATCGCCAGGGAAAGCAGCGCGCACCTCGCTGAGAAAGCGTTCATTGATCTCATAAATAATCATCAGATGACGGGGCAGTATCTGCTCAAAAAACCAGATTGGCCATTTTTCCAGCGCCTCGGGCAGAATGGTATGGTTGGTGTAGGCAAAGGTTTTTTGGGCAATCTGCCAGGCCGCGTTCCACTCAAGCCTTTCAAGGTCAAGCAACACCCGCATCAATTCAGGAATCGCCAGGGAAGGGTGGGTGTCGTTAAGTTGAATGGCAACTTTTTCGGGGAGCAAAGTTAAATCTGCATGTTTTTTCTTAAAGCGATAGATTACATCGTGAACCGTGGCTGAGGCCAAAAAATATTCCTGTTTGAAACGCAGTTCCTTGCCCTCAATCACATCATCGGCCGGGTAGAGAACCTTGGAAATATTTTCCGAATTCATCTTCTGCTCAACGGCGCGGATATAATTGCCCTGATTAAAAAATTTCAGATCAAACTCACGGCTTGATTTGGCACTCCATAAACGCATGGTGTTGACCGTGTGGGTTTCATAGCCGGGGATGAGCATGTCGTAGGCCATGGCCATCACATCTTCGGTATCGACCCAGCGATGTTGCAGCTTGCCATCCTCATCGTTTGAACTGACTACCCGCCCATAAAATTTCACCGGATGCAAGCGATCACGGCGATCCAATTCCCAGGGGTTGCGATAGCGCAACCAGTTATCGGGGATTTCTACCTGGGCGCCATCGACAATCTTTTGGCGAAAAATGCCGTATTCATAGCGGATGCCATAACCGTAGGCGGGAATCGCCATGGTCGCCATGGAATCAAGAAAACAGGCCGCCAGCCGGCCCAGCCCCCCATTACCCAGCCCGGCATCGTGTTCATCGTCAACAATTTTATCAAAGTCGTAGCCCAGAGAGGTGATAGCGTTGCGAAAATCGTCGTAGCAGCCCAGGTTTATCAGGCTGTTTTCGAGGGTGCGCCCCATGAGAAATTCCATCGACAGGTAGTAAACGCGTTTCTGATCGCTGTGATAGTAAGCCTGCTGGGTATCAAGCCAGCGTTCAATCATGCGATCGCGCACCGCATAGGCCAGGGCAGTGTAAATATCGTAGCAGGTGGCCGAGTATTTATCTTTCCCCAGGGAATATTCCAGATGTTCCAGGTAGCTCTTAATCACGTTCATCATGGGGTCAAGATCGGGATGGGGATCCGGCGGGCAGGGATGGTCAGACATGAGCAAACCTCATAGCAAAGCAGAAGAAAAGGCACGACCTCCACAAGTATAATCGACGAATATCAATTGGAAAGGGTGTCAACAAATAAACCCCTAACTGTTCAGTAGCCTTGGTGTAAAAATGACCGTGAGAGTCAAGGGTGTTTTGCGCAGAGCCGCAAAGGCGCAGAGAAAAACCAGAGTCTTAAGGCTTCAATTCGGGCCATAACTTTTATTTTTCTCTAGCGTAATCGGTTCTTTGTGCCTCTTTGCTCTCAAAGGGTTTCGCCCTTCTTTGCGGCTCTGCGCGAACAAGCTTTTTTGAACGTAAAGGTCTCTCGACCAGGAAAGAGCTGTAGTTACATAAAACACTGTGTCCCGACAAGATGTACTCAATACGTTAGTTTTGTGCGGAAAATTTATGGGCTCAGTGTTTCTGCGGGATTATTTTTAAGCTGCCACAGGGAATGAACCACCAGGGTGGCGAGAATCAACAATCCGGCCAACAGAGTGGACAGATCGGGGGATTCACCGACCACCAGCCAGACCCAGAGCGGTCCGAGCAGGGTTTCGAGCAGCAGAATCAAGCTGACCTCGGCGGCCGGTAAATAACGCGAGCCGCGAGTGATAAGGGCGAAGGACAGGGGCAGCACCAGCGACCCTTGAAGCAGCAGCAACGCGGCATCGCGCGCAGATATGGCCTCGGGCCAGCCGCCCGCCAAGGCAAAAGGAATTGCGAGCAAGCTGCCAAAGGCAACGGCGGGGATCATGTTGTGGGCCCGAGCCTGGCGCAAAACCACCAGGTTGCCCCCCCACAGGCTGGCCGCCCCCAGGGCGAGGAGATTGCCAACCATATCACCCAGCTCCAGGCTGCGCGTAAAAATCAGAAAAATACCGCAAAAAACTGTGAAAATTGCGGCAAGAGTGGCACGTGAAATACGCTCGCGAATAAAAATATAGCCGATCAGGGCCGCAAACAAGGGGGTCGCCGCCAGAATGACCAGGGTATTGGCAGCGGTGGTGCGCATCAGGGCATTAACGAACAGCAGGGAACCGGCTGCGGCAATCATAGCCGACATTAAACCGTAGCGACCGGATTCCAGGCTCAAGGTTATGAGGCGGCGGCGATAGAGCAGCGCCAGCCCGGCCAGCAGGATAATTCCAGTGATCAAACTGCGCCAAAAAAGCATGGTCCAAACATCACAACTAAGCAGCTTTACCAGCATGGAATCAGGGCTGAGCAATAAAACTGCGCCGATCGTTATCAGCAGTCCGCGGCGATGAAGATTTTCGACCATGTATTTTTCCTGCCTGAGCTAAAAAGGCGTAGATCTCGTGGGGCTCGAAGCGCATCGTTACGCGACAAACGTCTGTAGCAAACCAATTTGATGGCACCTTCAGGGGGCAAGCTGTATTTTTGCCTGTTCAGTACACCTCGGGGATAAAGGTCTGGTCACTTAAGGGCGGCCTGACATAACCGATTTCCTCCTGGCGGGGAGGCAGTTTAATCGGTTTTGGGGTTAAATCTTTGTAGGGGATCATCTGCAACAGATGATGGATGACATTGAGCCGCGCGCGCTTTTTGTCGTTGCCGTCGACCACGTACCAGGGGGCCTGTTTGATGTCGGTGTGGGCGAACATTTCGTCTTTGGCGATGGAGTATTCGACCCAGCGCGAACGGGATTCCAAATCCATGGGGCTGAGTTTCCAGCGTTTGGTGGGATCCTTGACGCGGGCCTGAAAGCGGCGCTCCTGCTCCTCGTTGCTGACCGAAAACCAGTACTTTATCAGCAGGATGCCGCTACGCACCAGCATGCGCTCGAACTCGGGGCAGGAACGCAGAAACTCGGCGTGTTCTTCGTTGCTGCAAAAACCCATGACCTTTTCGACCCCGGCGCGGTTGTACCAGCTGCGATCGAAAAGCACCATTTCGCCGGCGGCTGGCAGCTGTGCCGCATAACGTTGAAAGTACCACTGGCTGCGCTCCCGTTCGGTCGGAGACGGCAGCGCCACCACCCGCACCACCCGCGGATTGAGGGATTCGGTGATGCGTTTAATCGCCCCACCCTTGCCGGCGGCGTCACGACCTTCAAAAATCACCAGCACCCGAAGTTTTTCCGCGCGCACCCATTCTTGCAGCTTGATCAGTTCGATCTGTAATTTGGCAAGTTCTTTTTCATAGTCATTCTTGCTGATCGTGCGCGGTGGTACTTCACGGTCGGCGCTGCGACGCTTGAGGTTACTTTCCGGGTTACCGCGGCGATATTCTTTAGCGTTTTGCGCTTTTTTGCTCATGGAAGTCTCCTTATTCTGCGGATAAAATGCAACTGTAGTGCAAAATGGCCCAATAAAAAGCCGTAACTCTTCACCTGTCCACCCAATGGTCGTCATCCCCGAGGGATTCTGTCGGGTAACCAGATTTTTCAACCCGAAAACCTGGGATTTCAGCTAAATACTGGCGGAATGACGCTGTCGGAGTCGCCTTCCGGCGCGATTTTCGCGGCTGAAAGCCGCTCCCACAAAAAAGTGCTAAACAGTTACATCTTTGTTAATAGTCGATTTTACTGCGCAGGGCTTTGGTTTGGCCCTGGCGGTTTTTCTGGTCGAGGCGGCGGGCGCGGGCGGCTTTGCCGGGCTTGGTGGGGCGGCGTGGTTTGGCCACCTGGGTGGCTTTTTCAATCAAGGTTTCGAGGCGCAAAATAGCATCGGCGCGATTTTTTTCAAAGCTCCGGTAACGCTGGGCCTTGATCATGACAACACCCTCGGCGGTGATGCGGCGATCGGCCAGTTTGAGCAGCCGCTCTTTGATCTCGTCGTCTAGGGATGATGTTCTGATGTTAAAACTGAGGCTGACGGCGCTCGCAACTTTGTTCACATTCTGGCCACCGGCGCCCTGGGCTCGAATGGCGCTGATCTGAATGTCCTGCTCGGATATCATGGGAAGTTATGAACCTGCACTGATCATTACCTCCGATTGGGGCAAGTCGTGAACGGCTGAAGCATAATCATGCCCATAAAATCAGGAACGAGCCGTTACGCGCTTGATCAAAGCTAGCAGCAGCCCCAGGGTAATAAAGGCCCCCGGCGGCAGTATCATCAACAGCATGGGGTGGTAAGAGCTGCCCAATAAATTGACGCCCAGAATCGCGCCAGAACCAAAAAATTCGCGCAGGGTGCCGAGGATGAACAGCCCCAGAGTGAAGCCGAGGCCCATGCCGAGACCGTCGGCGAGGGCAGGAATCAGGGGATTCTTTGAGGCAAAAGCTTCGGCGCGCCCTAAAATCAGGCAGTTGACGACAATCAGCGGAATGAAGATGCCCAGGGCCTGATAAAGATCATAAACCCAGGCTTCCATGGCGAGCTGAACCACGGTGACGAAGGAGGCGATGATGACGATAAATGCCGGAATCCGCACACCGGCGGGTATCAGCTTGCGCAGCAGGGCCACCACGCTGTTGGAACAGACCAGCACGAAGGTGGTCGCCAAGCCCATACCCAGGCCATTTTCGGCACTGGTGGTCACGGCCAGTACCGGGCACATGCCAAGCATCAGCTTGAAAACCGCATTTTCTTTCCAGAGGCCCTTGGAAAATTCCTTCAGCAGACTCATTGGTTGGCTCCCAGATCGGTGGTCAGTTCGGCGCGATGTTGGCGGTAGAATTCCAGCCCCTTGCTCACGGCCCCGACAACCGCCCGAGGTGAAATAGTGGCGCCGGTAATTTGGTCGAATTCGCCGCCATCTTTTTTGACTCGCCAGTCAACATTGTCCAGCCCCTTACCTTTGAATTGATCTTTAAAGGCGGGTTCGTTAATTTTTGAACCCAGGCCGGGGGTTTCGGCGTGGGAGACAATGGCAATGCCGTTAATAAGATCCTGGGGGTCAACTCCGACCATGACCTCGATATTGCCGCTGTAACCATCAGGCGCAATGACCTTGAAAGCTACGCCCTTGAGTTCGCCGCCCTGACGGGCACGATAAAAGGTTTTCATGCGCGGCTGACCTTTTTTGTCCAGGCCATCCGGTATTTCAACCTTGTCGGTATCGGGGCTGTTGTCAAACGGGGGCAGCACGGCGCTGAGGGCCTTGAGCATTTGCAGGCGGCGCTGCTCCTTAATCGGTTCGCGGGTGGCACGTTCAACCTGGGACAGAATAAATCCGGCGCAAACGGCGATCAGGGTCAGGGCCAACAGCAGGCGGGTCATCTCTTTCATAGCATCAGGCCTTTGCCGGGCGCTGTCCGTAAATTTTCGGACGGCAGAAGCGATCAATCAAGGGCGTAGCGGCGTTCATCAGCAGAATTGCGAAGGAAACCCCTTCGGGGTAGCCACCGAAAAGACGAATCAGCAAGGTCAGCAACCCGCAGCCACAGCCGAAAATCAACATGCCTTTGGTCGTGACCGGCGAGGTGACCATGTCGGTCGCCATGAAAAAGGCCCCGAGAATCAGGCCACCGGTGACCAGATGAAACAGGGGGCTGGGATATTTCTCCGGCGCAATCGCCCAGAAAATACCGCCAAGCACCAACACCGTACCAATAAACGCCACGGGAGTGTGCCAGCTGATAATTTTTTTGTAGAGCAGATAAACCCCGCCCAAAAGCAGAGCCAGGGCTGAAACTTCGCCCAGGCACCCACCCATGTTCCCCAGCAGATAATCACTGAAACCGCTCTGGGCTAAAGCCGGTAGTTTGCCGGTGAGCATGACGGCGGTTTTCATTTCTCCCAGGGGGGTGGCGGTGGTAACGGCGTCGAATCCTGAAGTGAGGGGCGCGGGTGCGGTCCAGTTAGTCATTTGTACCGGGAAGGAGATCAAGAGCACCACCCGCGCGACCAGGGCGGGATTGAAGGGGTTGTGGCCCAAGCCGCCGTAAACCTGTTTGCCGATCAAAATCGCAATCGCCGCTCCCAGCAGCGATATCCACCAAGGGCTCGATGGCGGCAAATTGAGGGCCAGCAAGATGCCGGTGAGGGCCGCCGAACCATCGGCCAGGGTCTGGGGAATCTTTTTCAGCCAGCAGCTCAGGGCTTCAAAGACCATGCACCCCAGGGTGCAGATCAGCAGCACACTCAGGGCCGGGAGCCCAAAGAAATAAAGAGACACCAAACTGGCAGGCACCAGGGCGTAAATGACCTTGCGCATGACCTGGTCGGTCGTTTCACCATTGTGGATATGGGGCGAAGATGACAAATAAAGCTGGTTTTCCACCTCAGGTTGTCCTTTTTTGCGCCATGATGGCGGCCTTGGCATAGCGGATTGATTGCACCAGGGGCAGAGTTGCCGGGCAAATATAGGTGCAACAGCCACATTCAATGCAGTCGAGGGCATGATAGCCTGCCGCCTGGTCGATCATGTCGAGACGCGCACAGGCGGCGATGCTGGTGGGTTGCAAATGAATAGGACAGACACTGATGCAGCGACCACAGCGGATACAGGGCCCGGCTTCATAACGTGGCAGATCCTGCTGACGGAAGATCAACACCCCCGAGGTACCGCGAATCGCCGGAACATCGAGGGAGAGCTGGGTCTGGCCCATCATCGGCCCGCCCATGATAATTTTGGCCGCAGTACCATTGAGACCACCGCACTGATCAACCAGAAATTGCAGGGAGGTGCCAATGCGTACCAACAGATTTTTTGGTTCAACCAGGGCCGGGCCGGTGACGCTGACCACGCGCTCCACCAGCGGATGTCCGCGACGAATCGCATCGCTGATAGCCGCACAGGTGCCGACGTTCTGCACCACGACGCCAACTTCCATGGGCAGAGTACCCGAGGGTACCTGACGGCCGGTTATGGCATCGATCAGCTGCTTTTCAGCGCCTTGGGGGTATTTCACCTCCAGGGCCTGCACCTCAATCTGGCGCGCCGCGCCGCGGGCAGTCAGCAGTTCAATTGCATCGGGTTTATTTGCTTCAATGCCGATCACCGCCCGAGTGATACCGAGAATTTTGCGCAGAATATCAATGCCGTCAAAGATGCGTTCCGTCTCTTCGAGCATCAGGCGGTGGTCGGCGGTCAGAAAGGGTTCACATTCGACGCCGTTGAGAATCAGGGTGTCGATGGGCTTGTCTGCCGGGGGGGATAATTTCACATGGGTCGGAAAGGTGGCACCCCCCAAGCCGACGATCCCGGCGGCTTGCAGGCGATTCTTGAGCTCCGCGGCATTCAGATCTTGCGGATCCGCCCCCGTCAGACTGTCATCCCACAGATCCTTGCCGTCGGGTTTGATCACCACGGCGGGCAGGTGTTTGCCCATGGGATGCAAACGGGGCTCGACTGCGATAACTTCACCCGAGGTTGAGGCGTGAATCGGTACGGAAACAAAGCCTTTAGCCTTGGCGATCGGACTGCCCTTCTTAACTAGGGCCCCGACTTCAACACAGGCCTCGGCCGGTGCGCCGATATGTTGCGCCAGGGGAATAACCAGTTCCTCCGGCAGGGGGCAGATTTCTATCGCCTTGCCTGCGGAAAAATGCTTACCGTCGGGGGGGTGCAGCCCGCCTGCGAAACTTTTCAGATTTTTCAGTGCTGATTTCATTGTTTCAAACCGCCTCCCCTCTCAATTTTTCTGGGGTCGGTACGCCGTAGCTACTGCCATCGGGGTAGCCGTGGCTGAAGTCACGGATACATTTGGTTGGGCACTTTTCGGCGACGGCCGCAGCGGCGGCCGCATGGGAGTAATCAACCCGGGCGAGGAAGTTTTCAATTTGATACGCCTCGGGAGCGTTCTTTTTGCAAATTTGGCAGGCAATGCAGCCGACCTGGCAATATTTGCGCACCTGTGCGCCCTTGTCGGTGCTGTTGCAGAGGACGTGGGTTTCCGCCAGGCGTGGGGTCATGTGGATGACGCTGCGTGGGCACTGGGCGACACATTTCTGGCAGCCGGTACACTTGTCGCGGTTGATAACCGCCAGACCTGCGGCAGTGATTTCGATGGCATCAAAGGGACAGGCACGCACGCAGGAACCAAGGCCTAAACATCCGCCAGGGCAGGTTTTGGGGCCATCGGCAATCTTCTGGGCGGCGTTGCAATCGTAAAGGCCCAGATACCGATATTTCAGGGTCGCCTTCTGGTTATCGCCCTGGCAGCAAACCACCGCCACCTGAGGCTCGGCGCTTTGGGCTTCGACGCCCATGATCTGGGCAATTTTTTCAATAGCTTCGCTGCCGCCCGGTGTACACAAATTGGGCGCCATGCTGCCATCGACAATCGCCTTGGCATAACCGGCACAGCCGGGCATGCCGCAGGCGCCGCAATTGGCCCCCGGCAAGGCGTCGAGAACGGCCAGTTCGCGCGGGTCAATTTCAACCGCAAACTTTTTGGCTGCCACCCCAAGGGCAACGGCGGCGAACAGACCAATTCCCCCCAGGGTTAAAATTGAAGCGAACATTTATCTTTCTCCAGCAGTCAGACAAACAGGCAGGATCAGGGGGTCACCCCTTCACCAACCCGGCGAATCCCATGAAGGCCAGGGACAGTAAGCCGGCGGTGATCAAGGCAATGGCTGTGCCTTGAAAGCTTTTGGGCACCGGTGACATATCGAGACGCTCGCGCAATCCGGCAAAGAGCACCATTGCCAAGGTAAAACCCATGCCTGCGCCCAAAGCAAAGACCACCGATTGCAGAAAAGTGTAATCTTTTTGAATGTTCAGCACCGCAACGCCCAGAACGGCACAGTTGGTGGTAATGAGAGGCAGGAAAATGCCAAGGGACTGGTAAAGAACCGGGCTGGTTTTCTGAATCACCATTTCGACCAGCTGCACCAGGGAGGCAATGACCAAAATGAAGGCTATGGTCTGTAAATATTCGATGCCAAAAGGAATGAGAATCAGGTATTGAATGAACCAGGTCACCACGGAAGCGACGGTCATGACAAAAATAACCGCCATGCCCATGCCGAGGGCGGTTTCAACTTTTTTGGAAACCCCGAGAAAGGGACAGATACCCAGAAAGCGGGCCAGCACAAAGTTATTAACAAAAACCGTACTGATCAGAATGACAAAAAGCTCAACCATCTGCGTCTCCAGCATGGGTGAAAAATGGTAAGACCAGCTGTTTTAGGACAGGGCAGGGGCGTTTGTCAAATATTTTGTTGGGGTCTCAGTGCCTGAGGCGGCCCTTTCTCGGTGCGAAACACGATCTCTTCAGCGCGGTAGTCACAGAGCCCGAGACCCTCATTCCCGGGCCGCATGAATCGACCCTTGCGCTTCGCTGGCGCCATCCGGGCGACAGCGCGCCCTTCCCTGACGGCCTCGCGCTCTGCATGGTGAAGGGGGATTGCACCTGGAGGCTGATTGAGGGAGTTTCGCGGTCAGGCACTCCTTGCAGCCAGCACTTCGAGAAGATCCTGGGCCTTGAGTTGCTCATCCAGATCCGCCCCCTTGATGCCATCTTCAAACATACTCATGCAGAAGGGGCAGCTGGAAACCAAGGTTGGCGCGCCGGTTTCGGCTGCCATGCGCGCGCGGGTCTGGTTCATGCGTATGCCGAGTTTTTCTTCGGCGAGTATCCGGCCACCACCGGCGCTGCAGCAGAAGCTTTCGTCTTTGCTGCGGGCCATTTCCCTCAGGCTGGCACCGGCGGCTTGCAGCAATAGACGCGGAGCTGCGTAGAGGCCGTTATGCCGCCCCAGGTAGCAGCTGTCATGGTAGGTGCAGTCAAGGGGCGCAGGATTGAATATGAGTTTTCCGGCCTGGTGGAGGCCGAGAACAAAACTGTTGGCGTGTTCGACGGGCAATTCCAGCCCCAGATCGACATAGTCCTTAGCCAGAGTATTGAAACAATGGGGACAGGCAGACACCACACGTTTTGCGCCGCTGGCTTTGATGAGTTCAATATTTTCGGCGGCCATCATCTGGTAGAGATATTCATTGCCGAGTTTGCGCATGGGTTCGCCACAGCATTTTTCTTCCTTGCCGAGAATGCCGACTTTAACCCCGGCGGCCTGACACAGCTGGACAAAAGCGCGGGCAATTTTCTGGTTACGCTTGTCAAAACTGGCGTAGCAACCGACGAAATAAAGGATGTCCGCCTCTTCACCCTGGCCTGCATCCACCAGATTGAGGCCTTGCGCCCAGTCAGCACGGGCCGCGGGGGCCATGCTCAAGGGGTTGCCGTTGACTTCGGTGCTTTCCATGGCCTTGGTCACTTCTTCGCCCGGGAACTGGCCTTCCATCAAAACCAGATTGCGCCGCATATCAATAATTTTGGGGATATGTTCAATGGCCGCCGGGCAGATTTCCTGGCAGGCCCGGCAGGTGGTGCAACTCCAGAGCACATCGGTAGTAATGTTTGCGATGAGATTGGCCTCGGGATGGGTGAAGGCAACTTCGCCAATCTGGTTGACCAGCTTCATGGGCGACAAGGGCTTTTCGGTGAGCCAGGCCGGGCAGCGATCCTGACAGCGCTTACAATAGGTGCAGGCGTCGGCATCGTAGATATCTTTCCAGGTTAAATCTTGCACCTGGGCAGCGCCAAAACTTTCGTTGGATTCATCTTCCAGATCGAGGGTGCGCAATTTGCCCAGGGGCCCAAGATCACGCAGGAAAATATTGGCCGGGGTCAGCAACAGGTGGCGCAGCCGGGTGAAGGGAATGGCACAGAAAAAAGCCAGCACCAGGGCAAAATGAATCCACCAGAAGCCGGTATGCAGGGTGCGCTGGCTGGCTTCGGTCATGCCGGTCAAGCTTTTGGCAAACGCCAGCCCCACCGGTGACCAACGGGCCAAAGGGGTTCCCATTTCGGTGGCGGCCATGCGGGCACCTTCAACGGCAAAACCGGTGAACATAATCGCCAGCAGCAGCACCAGCATCACCGCATTGTCGCTGACATTGGGCAGGTCTTTGGGGCGCAGCAGATAGCGCCGGGCCGCTAAACCCAGCAGCATCATTATGGCAACCAGCCCGGCCAGATCGAGGGTAATGGAAAATAATAAATAAAATTTGCCGGTGAGAAAGCGCACCCCGAAGAGCGGGTCGAGCAGGTCGGCCTGGACGAAAACCAGGGTGGTGCCAATGGTTAAAAGCACAAAACCGAAAAAGAACAGGCCATGAGCGCTGCCCGCGCCCTTGACCCGCATCACCCGCAACTGGAGCAGGCTGTCACGCAGCATACCCGTCAGCCGCAGTTGCCACTGGTCGGCGCGCGCCAGGGGCTGACCCAGGCGATAGACCTGCAGGCGTTTGCGAATTCCCCAGACAATAACGCCGAAGGCCGCAGCCACCAGCAGATACATGGGAATCATGACAAGGTGGCCGACATTCCAGTAGATTTCGCGGGTCAGTTCCATGGCAAGCCTCTTTTATGCAGAAAAAATGTGGATGAACCCTTTTTACTCTTTACAAACATCTATATAATCTGCTTACGTAAAGGTCAACTATAAATATAACATCAGTCTATTTTCCGACGGCTGGTGGATGAGCAGTTTCACCATTTCAGCGCAGAGGCACTGAGCAGCGCAGAGTCGGAGGGAAAAGTTAAAACCTGTTTCATCCAACGTTGTGAACACAGGCCCGAGGCCCCATTCCACAGGCCACACGAATTTTTCTGCAACGGGCTCTGCGTGCGGGAAAATTACAGTCCGTTTTGAGTTTCACCCTTGCAAGACCTCCGGTTTTGGTCTTGTCTCCATCGCAAGCTGGTTACAATGGTTTTTGGGCTTCGTGGAAGGACTGAACAGTGGCATGTATCCACTCTTAAAGGAATCCCTATGAACGAAAAGAACGAGAGTCCCATTGCCATAGGTGAGGTTGCGCGCCAGCTGGGGATAACCACGCGCACCATTCGTTATTACGAAGAAATTGGCTTGATGGGCGAACCATCGCGCCTTGAAGGTGGGGCGCGAACCTACAGCCGTTCCGGCCTTTTACGCCTGAAATTTATCCTGAAACTCAAGGACTTGGGCATCAGCCTTAAAGAAATGTTGCAATTGGCGCAGTTTTTCGATGTTAACGACCAAAAGTTTGATACCATCACCCCCCAGGTGGTGGAACTCCTCGATGCGCATATTGGCAAAATTGACGAAAAAATGGTTAATCTCTCTACTCTGCGCCGCGACATTGTTGCCTACCGCGGGCGGATTGTCGCTATTTTGCAGGGAAAGGAGCCATCGGTACAATGAACAACCCCTCTCCGCTCACGACCAGTATTGAAGTCCGTTTCGCTGATTTGGATGCCTATGGCCATGTCAACAATGCGGTGTATTTTACCTACCTGGAAACGGCACGCGTCAAGTTGTTTCGCGAAGGATTTGCCGATCTGGTAGCGGAAGGTTTGCAATTTCTGGTGGTAGAGGCCAGTTGCCGCTACCGCAAGCCGATTGGGCTGAACGATGAGGTTTTGGTCGACATTCGCTCGGCTAAACCTGGTCGCAGCAGTTTTACCCTGGATTATCGGGTGCATAATCGCAGCGGCACCCTGTTCGCCGAGGCGCGCACGGTGATGGTATGTTTCGATGCTCATAAGGGTAAGGCGGTGCCGCTGCCCGACGAGTTACGCCTGGCCTTCGAAACCCAATTAACTCCATAGGGATCTGAAGCTGGTAAATAAGGCCAATCACTGACATTTTCATGGGAGTGCTTATGCCGAAGATTCTGGTGCCGATTGACGATTCCCCAACCTGCCGCAAAACCATTGATCAGATCATTGCCCATCGTCAGCGCTTTCCCGAGCAGCTGACGCTGCTGCACGTGATTGATGATCAGCTGGCCTGGCGCATGATCCCCGATTTCCAACGAGAGATGGTGCACGAAAATGCCCTGCGCGCGGGCAAGGCGCTGCTGGCGCGTAAGGCGGTCAAATTAGTCGACGCTGGTTTTCAGGTTACGGAAATTCTCGAAAGTGGCGCGCCACGGCAGTTGATCCCCCAGATTGCCAATGCCGGGAATTACGAGCTGTTGGTGATCGGTCGCCACAGTGGCAGCGGTGAAATTCGTGATGTGCTTTTTGGATCGGTGGCCAATTACGTTCTGCACCATGTGACGTGTCCGGTGCTGCTGTTTTAAAGCCAGCCGTTCAGCGGACCAGCTGCTTGGCCTTTTCCGCCTCAGGCGACAGCGGAAAGTTTTTAATCAGCTGATTCCATACCGTCTTGGCATTGGCCAGGTCACCTAAAGCGTCAAAAGCCATCCCCTGTTTCAATAGTGCGCTGGCTGCCTTGGGGTGATCGCTGTACAGCTGAATCACTTCTTGAAACTTGAGAATAGCATTTTCAAACTTTTTCTCACCGTAATAGGCTTCGCCAATCCAGTATCGGGCGTTGATTGCCAGCTCATGTTGCGGATATTTTTCGATGAAGTTTTCCAGCCCGGCGCGGCCGACGGCAAAGTCCGTGCCGCCGAGAATTTTGCTGAGAGATTGCTGATAGAGTTGTTCCGGGGCGATCTGATTCTGTCCGTTGTCCTGCGCTTGAGGGGGCGCGGTCGGTGTGGCCGGGGGGGTGGCGGTTTTTTGTAGTCTGGCGTCCAGGGTATTGAGGCGTTCGCTCAGTGCCGCCAGCTGCATGCCCAGGTCGTCCCGCGTGAGGGACAGATCGGCCGCCAGCTGTTCGTTGGTGCGTCCCAGATCATCAAGCCGCCCGTTGATGGATTGGAATTCAACCCGCAGAGTATCGAGGCCCGCCTGAATTTCAGCCCCCTGGCGCCCCAGGGCTTCCAACTGCCCACGGGCCTGACTACCGCCATCGCTGTTCTTCTCTTCCAGGCGAGCCAGGCGGCGCTTCATCTCTTCAAAATCGCTTTCCATCTTTATTTGCGCTTGCGGCGGCTGAACGCAGCCGGCCAACAGTAACACCAGACAAAAAATCTGAATCAATCGCGCCATAAGATCACCTCACTTATAAAAAAAAGGCCGCGTCAAAGACGCGACCCTTTATGCTTAAACCGCAGGAAATCAGTTCAATTCTTTAAACTCGGCCCGACGGTTCTGTGCCCAGGCATCTTCGGTGTTGCCCATGACCAGCGGAATCTCTTCGCCGTAGCTGATAACCGTCATGCGGTCGGCCATAACCCCCAGGGAGACCAGGTAATTTTTAACGGCCAGTGCGCGTTTTTCACCCAGAGCCAAGTTGTATTCATCAGAGCCACGCTCATCGCAGTGGCCTTCAATCTGTACCCGGGAGCCCCTGCTTTTCAGGTATTCGGCATTGCCGGCCAGAGCCATTCGGGCTTCAGGGGTGAGCACATACTGGTCGAAGTCAAAATGCACCCGTACCAGCTTTGCCGCCATGTCTTCGTGGTTCATGTTGTTCATATCGTGAACCGGCTGGCTGACGACGGGCTCTTCAGTGACGGGCTGCTCACTGACGGCAGCGACCTGCTCTTGGGCAATTTCGGTTTGATCGACATTCGCCGTTGCGTCTTCGGTCGGCTTCTTGGCACAACCCGCGGCCAGGGCAAGAACCAGAACAAGCAGCAGAGCCGGTTTGAAAATGTTTTTCAGAGACATGGTTGACACACTCCTTTCGCAATCGCGAACAAAAATTTGAATTGGCTGGATGACCAGATTTTTCTTACAAGGCGTCATTATACTAAAAGCCCATTGAAAAACAACAGAATCCGCAAAATTTATCCGCGTTTCGTCGCCTTATTGCCAGTATCCCGACCAGGCCGGATGGCTGTCGCTGCCACCGGGGGCCGATAAACGCCGATCCCCGGTGCCGTCACGCCGCATGACGTGAATCGACTTCTTACCGTCAAGATCCAGCGAATAGACCAGAAATCGGCCATCGGGGCTGAAGCGCGGGTGTTCTTTGGTGCCGGGCCCAAAGGTCAGGCGGTGCTCACCGCTGCCGTCGGGCTGAATCATGAACAGATCAAACTGGTTTTCGGTGCGGCGCGTGAAGACAATCCAGTCACCGTCCGGGCTCCAGTCGGGCGTCGCATTATATTGCCCCGCGGTGGTCAGGCGTTCGATTTTCAGACGGTTAATGTCGACCATAAAGAGGTGTGGATTGCCGAAACGGTCGGAGACGAAAACAATTTTGTCGCCGTTGGGGCTCCAGCTTGGCGCGACATCGATACCCCAGTGGGTCGTCAGGCGTTGGTGAATGCTGCCATCGGTGCCCAGCAGGTAAATGTCGGAATTGTTGCCCTGGGAAAGGGTTGCCACCAGCTCGCGGCCATCGGCGCGGTAGCGCCCACCGCTGTTAATACCGGGGCGTTGGGAGATTCGGCCTTCTTGTCCGGTATAGATCTCCTTGCGGTAGAGGTCGGGGTTGCCGTTTTTGTAAGACGTAAAAACAATTTCCTTGCGCACCGGTGAAAAATCGGGATCCAGCACCAGCGAGCGGTGATCGGTGAGACGCAGGGGATTAGCGCCATCCACATCCATCAAGTAGAGTTCTTTCCGGCCCGTGCGTGATGAAATATAGGCAATGCGGGTCGAAAACGGCCCCTGTTTGCCCGTCAGAGCCAACAGGATCTGGTCAGCAAAGCTGTGGGCAATGCGGCGCTCGTCACCTGGGCGACCCACATAACGGCGACCAGTTAACAGGCGGCGGGTGACTGCGTCATAGAGCCGCGCTTCAATCGTCAGCTTGTCGCCGTCAAGGCGGTAGCCCCCCTTGACCACCGCATCAACCCCCAGCAGGCGCCATTGAGCGAAATCGACCTGGGTACTGCTTAACCCGAGTTTTTGTGCATCGGACAGAAAGGCCACGGGGTTGGCGAGTTCGAAGAGCCCCGACAGCTCAAGGTCGGCCATCAGCACCTGGTCAATCTGGGCGGCGGTCTTGTCATTCACGTCTGCCAGGGGCAAAAAGCGCGTCAACGCCAGGGGGATGGTCTGTTCGCCCGGCGAGTTAATTTCAATTTTAACCGCCGCAGCATAAGGGGCGAAAAACAACAAGAGTAAACAACAGAGCAGATTGGTTTTATTCATCAATTTTGTAAATCCTTCAGGTTGAAAGTAATTTCAAAGGTCACATCGTCGGGCAGAGGTTGGCTGAGTTCACGTGATTTCAGAATAGCGGTGCGCAGGGAATTATCAAACTGCGCGTTGCCCGACTTTTCCAGCCATTCCCAGCTGCGCATTATCCCGGCTCGTGAGTAGCTTACCCGCACCTCGGCCTGCAAATCGAGTCGGGGTAGTTGATATTGGGACAGTCGCCATTGTTCGCGGATAAACCCTTCGATGAAACGAGAACTGCTGATACCCACCTCGTCGCCCTGGCCATCGGGCTCACCCACCGGGGCCTGAAGCTCGGGACGACCGATTTCGGCCTTCTGGGCCGCCAACGCCGCCTTGAGCTGATCGAGGCGCTTCTGGCGCTCGGCCCTGGCCTGGATTTCAGCCAGGCGCTCGGCCAGATTCTGCTGCGCCGCAGGGTCAGGTTTCGGCGCGGGCTTGGGGGCCGGTTTGGGCTTGGGCAGGGGCTTGGTTTCCGGTTTCGGCGCGGGTGGTTGCTTTTCTGCGGGCTGGGGCGGCGGCACTTTTTTGGCCGGAATCTTAACGGCTGCCGGCTTTTCTTCGACCGGTTTGGGCTTCTTGGTGGTTTTCGGTGCCGCATCGGGACGCCCCGCCTGGGGATTTTTCACCGGTTTATTGACCAGATTCACCCGGTACACTGGCAGCTGCGGGGTTTTGTGGGTCATCTTCAAAACTCCCGCCAACATCAGCGGTACCAGCAGGTGCAGTAAAAAAGAGACCAGCAGCATGCGCCGCAAGCCGGGTTCAAGCGGTCGGCGCTGGTGCTGACGGTGGTGCTCGGGCATGCGCGGCGTCACTCCTCTGGCAAGCGGGTGATCATGCCCAGGCGCTCAATACCGGCTTTTTTGACGGCTGCCATCACCTCAATCACGCGTCCGTAAGGCACTGCCTTATCGGCTTCAAGAAAGACCTCGGCATCCTGCCGGTTCTTGAGTGCCTGCAGAATGACCGGCGCCAGTTTATCGAGTTGATCGATGCGGGTTTTCCCGATGAGCAGTTGGCCATTTTTTTCAACCGTCACCACCAGGGGTTCGGTTTTACTCGGTAAGTTGGGGGCTTCGGCCACTTCGGGCAGATCCACCGTGACGCCTTGATCCAGCATGGGCGCGGTGACCATGAAGATAATCAGCAATACCAGCATCACATCGACAAAGGGTGTAACGTTGATTTGTGACATGCTGCTACGGCGGCCGTTACCTGGACGTCCCACTTCCATGGTTTTAGTGACGCTCCATGCGCTCAACGATATTGAGAAATTCTTGACTGAAATTGTCCATTTCGCCGATCAACTGGTTGACCTTGCTGAGGAAGTGGTTGTAACCCATAACCGCTGGAATGGCTGCCGCCAAACCAATGGCGGTGGCCACCAGGGCTTCGGAAATACCCGGCGCGACCACCGCCAGCGACGCACTGCCGGTCTGGCCGATACCGTGAAAGGCATCCATAATGCCCCACACGGTGCCGAACAGGCCAATAAAAGGTGCCGTTGAGCCGGTGGTGGCGAGAAAGGTCAGGTATTTTTCAAGGCGATGTGTCTCCTGGGTCGAAGCGCGGCGCAAAGCGCGCGAAATGTTGCCCAATCCACCAAGATCCGCCGAAATTTCGCGCGTGGCCTCAGCGCGATTCTGTTTACGCCGCTGCAGCAGTTCGTGATAACCCTCACGAAACAGCACCGCTAAAGGCGTTTGACGAAAGTCCTTAACCCCCTGACCAATCGCATCAAAGCGTTTCTGTTCCCAGAAAAAGTCGAGAAAGCGTTCCGACTCACGCATGGCTGCATGGATAGTTTTAAATTTGTAAAAGATGATTCCCCAGGAAACCAGAGAAAAATAGAGGAGAATCAACAGCACCAGTTTAACGACCGGCCCGGCCTGTAGAACCAGATCCAAGACAGACTCCTTTGAGAGCGGAAGAACACGATGATCGGGTGAAATGCTGTTTGGATTATCGACCAGTGCCCAGGGCAAGTCAACCCGACCGGGCCGAATTCGGCCTGAATGTTTTCCCCTGTTTTTAAGCTTTTCGCGAACCTAAAGCCGTTTTTAGAATCAGCTGTGACTTGAGCGGATTATTCGCTTTCCTCGTGCACAACCGACTCTACCGGCTTTAGCAGCGCCAGGATGTCTGCGGAGCTTAAACCCGGCAGAATCTGGGTTTTGTCTTTGGTCTGGCGGTAAACGCCATCGGCGAGCAACTGCTTTTTGGCTTGCATTTGCAGAATTTTTTCTTCGAGGGTGCCACGAGCCACCAGCTTGTAAACGAAGACAGGTTTGTCCTGGCCAATGCGGTGGGCGCGATCGGTGGCCTGGTTTTCCACCGCCGGATTCCACCAGGGGTCGTAGTGAATTACCGTATCGGCAGCGGTTAAATTCAGCCCGACGCCGCCGGCCTTGAGACTGATGAGAAAGACTGCCGCTTCCCCTTCCTGAAAAGCCGCAATCGCCGCATCGCGTTTGCGCGTTTGGCCGGTTAATTTACTGTAAAGAATATTCCGCGTCTGCAATTCGGCCTCGATCAGGGTCAACATTGAGGTGAATTGGGAAAAAACCAGAATTTTGCGCCCTTCGGCCAGCAGTTCGTCGAGCATTTCGAGGAGGGCTTCAAGTTTGGCCGAATGTTTAACCTTGCGCGCGGCTTCAAGTTTGACGAGGCGCGGATCACAACAGACCTGACGCAGTTTGAGCAGGGCATCAAGAATTTCGATGTGACTGCGTGTCATGCCCTTTTCCTGGAGCAGTTTACCGATCTTGTCAGTCATGGCCAGGCGCAGACTTTCATAGAGCTTGGTTTGGGCGGTATTCAGTTCAACTTCGCGAAGCATTTGAGTTTTCGGCGGCAATTCCTGTACGACCTGACTCTTGTCGCGGCGCAACACAAAAGGGGCGACCCGCTGTTGCAGCTGCTGCTGACGCTGGAAATTTTGCTGTTTTTCAATCGGGGTGCGAAAGAGTTGGGTAAATTTTTTGCGCGTGCCCAGATAACCGGGCATGAGAAAATGAAACAGAGACCAAAGTTCGCCCAAATGGTTTTCCAGGGGTGTGCCGCTTAAACAAAGGCGGTGATCGGCCGCCAGGGCGCAGGCCGCCTGGGTACTTTGCGCCTGGGGATTTTTAATTGCCTGGGCTTCGTCGAGCACCAGCGAATGAAAGTGATAGCGGCGTAACACTTCCAGGTCGCGGGTCAGCAGGGCGTAGCTGGTAATGACCAGATCATAATCAGCGAGATGCTGAAAAGAGTCTTTGCGTTGTGGGCCGTGGAGCACCAGGGTTTTCAGGCTGGGGGTAAAACGCTGGGCCTCACGCTGCCAGTTGCTCAGCACACTGGTGGGGGCGACAATCAGGGCGGGCTGGGTGAGGCGACCTGCCTCTTTTTCCAGCAGCAGATGGGCCAGAGCCTGAATAGTTTTGCCCAGCCCCATGTCATCGGCCAGCACCCCATGGAAACCGTACTCGCGTAAAAACTGTAACCAGGATAAGCCCTGAAGCTGGTAAGGACGTAATTCGGCTTGTAAGCCCTGGGGGAGGGTCGAAACTTGTATTCCACTAAAATCTCTCAGCTTTTTTGCCAGTTGCCGCACTTGCCCACCACCGGTCCAGGCAAAGTCGCAGCCCCTGGCGGTCAGATGATCTTCCAGATCGAGAAGACCATGGGCCAAAGGCCGAGGCAATTTCAAGTGACCGCTGTCACTCAACTGGGGGTCTTGAAAGAGTTCGACCAAAGTTCCGACCACCGGCTCAAGCATGCTGGCCGGGATTTCCAGCCAGCGGCTGCCCCCCAGATGGTACAAGAGGGGCTGCTGGGGGTCGTGATTTTCGAGCCACTGGGTAACCAGGGGTAAAAGGGCGATACGGTGGCCGTCGTGTTCGACGCTCAGGCCAAGGGAAAACCAGTCGTTGTTCGCCTCATTAATCTCGACGGCGAGACTGTCGGCCTGTTCAAAATTCAGCTTGAAACTGGGGTCGAATTTTACCTGCCAGCCCTGCTCTTCAAGCTCGGGAATCCGGGCAAGAAAAGCCTGCCAGGCCGCCGCCGAATCGGTCAAACTAGTGGGGTGAAAATAAAAGTCACCTTCGCGGGCAGCGCCAAGGTGCGGCGGCACGGGAACCAGCTGCCGATCAATCAGCACATCAAGGGCATCTTCTTCTGCCTGGGGCTGACGCAGAATCTGCCAATCTTCATCTTGATGCTTCACGAGCGCGAGCCGGGGTTCATGGGGTTTGAGGGGCGCCAGGCTGACGGGCCCGTAATTAAAACGCAGCCGCGCCAGGTGGTGGCGCGAGCCACTGGGGCCAATAACTCCGTGGAGCATCAGCTGTGGCTGTGGCGGTTGCTCCCAGCGTTTGATCTTTATTTCCACCGGTAAGGGCAGGCTGTCGGCTGGAATCTTCTCAAAAAGAAAATAGCTGAAATCTTTAAGCTGAGACTCTTGCAGAGGGGGCAATATCTGCAGGGCGCGAAACAGTTCTACCGACAGGGGCTGCTCTATGGGGCCGCATTGCAAACTTTCGCAATCGAGATACCAGGTTGGCGTGGTGGGCAAAAGTTCCCAGCGGGCGCAGTTCTCTAGGCCAATCACCAGGCCGGTCATCCCCTCTTGCTGCTGCCAGCGGAAGCTCGCCTTGCGCGCTGGCCCCAGGCGCAAGGGGTTTTGTATCTGGGGGGGATAAAAGCAGCGTTCCGACTGCAACAAGCGTTGAAACGCCAGCAAGCCCATCTCACCTTCTATCATCTGCGCACTATGGTAATGAACAGAACTACGATTGAGCAGTTGGCCAATCTCATGATCAATGGGGGTCGCTCCCGCGGGCGCGTAGTAAGAGGAAATTTCGTGCAGATTGAAATAGCTGATGTTTCCCCAGCCGCCGCGTTTGAGTCGCCGACTCTTGAAGGCTTTGACACACAGTTTGCGTTCGAAATCCTGACCCTGGAATTCAAGGTAGTAAAGAATGCAGATTTCACCTGGGGTCGGCAGCTTTTTTTTGCTGGCCGAGCTTAAAATAGTGCTGGTTTTTTGCTGCCAACGCTCCAACAGGCCGGGATCGGGGTTACATTGGCGCGCAAAGGTTTCGAGATTCAGCTCGATCCATTCGAGCAAAATCGCGACCACATGCTTGCAATTTTGACCTATGGGGCAGGAACACTGACCGATAAAACGTCGATGGCGGGCTGGAGTAAAAGAGATGGTCTGTTCATAGGGTTTTTTGCCGCTGCCGCGAACCTGCCCCCGCAATTGATGGGATTCTGGATCAAGCGCAACATTTTGAACCCGGCCCTGACGTTGATAGCTGAGGCCGCGCTGATAATAGGTGTTTCCGCAAATTTGGCGAATTTCCGAAATGGTAACCGAGAAAGGCATTTCAATATCCTAAACAGGGGCACGCAGATGTCCCTTCTAAAGAGCGCACGTTGCTAAAAAAGGATTTTCTAGCGGCAGGCTTTAAGCTCTTTTCAAAAGCTGCTGACCAACCCAGTGCCGCGAAAATTGCAAAGCGGTGCGGCCGCAACGTTTGGTTTTGTCGCGCGACCATTTAATCGCGCTTTCCTGAAGGTCATCGCTCCACTGGGGAGCCAGGCCGTGTTCTGCGCACAGGCGCGCCACCGATTGCCGCACCAGTTCCAGATATTGATCCTGAGTAAAAAGGTGAAATGGAACCCACAGACCAAAGCGGTCGGCCAGGGAACTTTTTTCTTCTACTCCTTCACCGGCATGCAATTCGTTGTTGACCATTTTGAAACCCAGATTGTCGGTTTCGTATTCGGGCAGCAGGTAACGTCGATTACTGGTGACATAAAACCGCACATTTTCAGGGGCGGCGTAAACCGAGCCATCGAGCGCGCTCTTAAGCACCTTGTAACCGGTTTCACCCGCTTCGAAAGAGAGGTCGTCGCACAGTAGAATGAAGCGATACTTCTGCCCTTTGATGGCGGCAAAAATATCGGGCAGATAACTTAAATCATCTTTGTCCACCTGAATCACGCGCAAACCCTGATCCGCATAGGTGTTGAGCAGGGCGCGTACCAGGCTGGATTTCCCTGTGCCCCTTGTGCCCCACAGCAGTACGTTGTTGGCCGGAAAGCCCTGGACAAATTGGCGGGTATTTTCTTCGAGCAAAAGCTTCTGTTGCTCAATGCCCAGAAGTTCATCCAGCTGAATGGGATCCAGGGCGTCAACCGGGTGCAGAAACCCGGCCAGGGACTGCCGCCGCCAGCTTGCGGCCCAGGTGTGCTGCCAGTTAAGTTCTTCAACCAGGGGCGGCAATAACTGTTCTACCGCCGACAATACCCTTTTTAATTGCTCTTTGAGTTCATTATCGTTGAACATTTTGACCTTCATTTGTTTGAGGGTAACTATTTACCAGGCAGAGCACGGGGCCGCCATGGAACGGGCATCTGTCGCCCGGATGGCGACAACTAAGCTCCAGGGAGGGATTCATGCGACCCGTGGAATGGGGGTCTCGGGCTCTGCCGCTACGGAGCTGAATAGATACGTTTGAGAAATACATATTTTCACAGCAAGCGCAAGAGTAACAGGTTAAGAGTTCCGATCAAAAATCCCAGCAGCGCGCCGAACAGGTTGATGTACTTGAACTGCTCCTGCATGATGCCCATGAGGAGGCCTTCGACCTCAAGCAGATCGAGGCGGTTGACTTTTTCTTCGACCATCCGCCGCACATTCAGGGTTTCAACCAGGCGCGGAGCTTCCTTTTTCAGTAGATCTTCGACCATTTGGCAGATCCCCGTTTCCAGCTCCTGGCGCAGATCGTTGGGCAAGCGGGCAGACAGCAGACCGAGATTCTTCTGCATCAGCCAGAGCTGAGCCTGTTCGGCCAACACGGCATCGACGATGTGGCGTGAGTGCGCCGACCGCAGCTGGGTCAACAGATAAGCTATCAGCGACTCGCGACTTTGTTCCAGGACCCCGGCGGGCAGCCCCGTCTCCAGCAATTGGTGCAAGGATTGGCCTTTTAGCCGCTCCAGAGCAGTGTCCATCAGCTCGACTGCGGTTTCTGCGGTACGCTGTGACTGCACCACCGCAATCGCCTGCTCACGGGCAAAGCGGCGCATGGCGTTGGCTTTTTCCAGGGAAAGCTTTTCGAGATAGCTCGCGGGCGAGCGCGCCAGCAGGCTTTCGACTCTTTCACGCAGCAGTTTCGCCAGCTGCTGCTGGGTGCCTTCTTCCTTGAGCCAGGCGGCCACTTCATCCCCGGCCTTATCGAGAAAATCGGGAATTTTGGCATAAATCTTATTAAGATCCATGAAGCCACTCAGCAAACCCGCCAGGCCGCCAAGGGAATCGAGGAAAGCGTCAATTGCCGCCTTGCCCTTGAGGATCAGGCGTTCGCGAAAACCGGGATCATAGAGCAGGGTGCCGAAATGTTCGACCAGGGGTGGAATTTCTTTTTCGAGCTGGTTGAGGAGCAATTCGATCAGCTCGGGTGGCAGCAATTCACGCAGGGGCTTCTGGTTGGCAAAGAGCTGTTCGGTTTTGTGATCGACATAATGCCCTAAAGCTTCGGCCAGTTGCGCCGATTGTAAAAAATCGCTGAGTTTTTTTTCCAGGTGCTGATGGAGTAACTTCTGCCGGGCGGGGCTTAAAAAAGATCCGAGTTCGCGCTGCAAAAACTGGCCGGACTGCTGGTAAACAAAACTGCGCAGGGCCAGTTCAAAGGCAGGCCGATGGAGATAATCAAAGATCAGGCCGACAAGTTTGGTGCGCGTCAGCTCAATCAGTTCGCGAAAGCGGCTGCGAAAGCCTTCAGGTACGAGGCTTTCAAGGGAACCCAGCTGACGATCGAACAGGCGCGCAAGTTTGTCGGTCACTGCCAGCCGCAGGGCATCACGCACACTGCTTTTGCTAAAGGCCTGGCCAACATCTTCGGCGGTCAGCAGATGTTCTCCCACCATCTGCCCCATCTTGTGCGCCAGCTCACCACGTTTGGCCGGAATAATTCCCGGCGTCAGGGGCAAGCGCAGGCCGAACAGGCGCCAGGCGCGCAAGGGGCGGAACAGCATACGGATCGCGATGTAGTTGGTGACATAGCCGATCAGCGCCCCCAGCAGCGGTGGCAGCAGCCAGGGTAGCCAGGTATTCAGGGTTAAACTGCTCACCGGTGCATCCTAATGATTCATTTCGATGATGGAGTGATCACCAATATTCATGCGCCGCGGCCCGCCAATCAGGCTGACCGCATCCCCCAGCAGTGAGCCTTCGAGGATCATATTGCTCACATGGTTATCGGCATTGATAATCGAATCACGGATGATACTCTTTTCAATGCAGCTGCCCGCCGCCACCGAGACATTGGGGCCCAGAATCGAATCCCTCACCCGGGCGCCTTTTTCAAGGTGAACCGGTTCGATCAACACCGAATTTTCCACCTCGCCATGAATGTGATGGCGGCCTTGCAGCAAATAACGGTTGGTTTCGAGCAGGGTTTCCGGCTTGCCGCAATCGAGCCAGGCATCAATTTCCGGCGCGTGCAGAATAAGACCATCGGCGATCATGCGCACAAAGACCGCGGGCAGGTAAAATTCGCCCTTGACGGTATCACCGGCGGCGATGGTCTGTTCAATATAGTCGATGAAGCCACGACCGTTTTTCAGATAGTAAAGGCCCACCTGCGCCAGGCGTGACACCGGCTTGTCGGGTTTTTCGACCATTTCAACAATGCGACCATTCTTGACCACATTGACCCCGAAACGCTGGTAATCTTCGACTTCGCATGAATAGATCAGGCCGTCGGCATCGGCGCAGAGGGTAGGGATTTGGGTCAGATCGGTGACAAAAATGGTGTCGTTAAAAACCACCAGCAGATCATCGTCACTGCCGACCGCCGGCGAAGCCAGGGCGACGGCATGAGCCGGGCCCAGGCGCTGCTGCTGAACAATGTAACGGCAGGGCAGTTGTGGAAAGCGCCGCGCCATGAAATCTTCAATCTGCTGACCATTTTCATCGGTAATAAAAATGTATTCGCTGATTTCCAGGGATTCGAGACGGCTGATGATGTGTTCGAGCACAGTTTTGCCGCCAACATGCACCAGAGACTTGGCCTTGGTATGGGTGTGGGGGCGCAGACGGGTACCTTTACCTGCAACAGGTAGAATGACTTTCATAGACCCTCCGGTCGATTTGTTGGGGGTGGCAAAAGAGTAAACTCAAGGGGTGCGCCCCCCTCGGCGAGGGCCTGGGGGGTGAGGAGTTTCATGTCCAGCCCACTGCCGCTGAAATAGAAGTTCAGGTTGCGCAATCGTGCCTCTGCCAGTTGACGGTCGTACTCGGGTCCGTATCCTGTCGCGGCGCGCACCTTCATCTGCCATTTGAGCCCCGCATTTTTCAGCAAGTTTACCAACCTGTCCAGTTGGGCTACGCCGCCGGGCATGGGCAAAACCGCGGCGGCGCCAAACAGACTGTCGACGGGATAGCTGAAACGCAAAGGCGTGCCTGCGGCGATGTCAATGCCGTCTATCTGCTCTAACGCGGCCTGCAGCTGGGGAAAGTCCATGGGCACCGCCGTCTGATGGCGAGTCGGGGTGGCGGCAGGTGGCGGCGTGGCACAACCCGCGAGCATCACCATCAAACAACAACTTAGGGCAAAAACTTCCCGGCGCAACATGGCTTGATCCTTTACTGAAAAAGGGGGCGGTGATGAAGTGTTCAGGGTGTCACAATTTCGCCGATGAGATCGTATTCGGAGGAATCGGTGACGCGCATGGTGACAAATTCGCCAATCTCGGCCTGACCGGCGGTAATCAGGCAACAGCCGTCAACATCGGGGGCCTGATGAGCGCTACGGCCCTTGAGCAGCAGCTCAGTTTCTTCGCTGTAGCCTTCGATCAATACGCGTTCCAGTTGACCCAGGCGCTGCCGGTTCTGGGCAAAGGCCACCTGCGCCTGGGCTTTCATCATCTTGTGCATGCGCCGAGTCTTGGTCGCCGCTGCAATCTGCCCCGGTAACTGCGCCGCCGGAGTTCCTTCTTCGCGGGAATAACGGAAGACCCCCATGCGCTCAAAGTGGCCTTCTTTAACGAAGTCGAGCAGGGCATCGAACTGTTGCGGGGTTTCGCCCGGAAAGCCGACGATAAAGGAGGTGCGCAGAGTGAGATCGGGTATTTTTTGCCGCAATCGCTCAAGCAGTTGGCGAATGCCGGCACTGTCGAGACGGCGGTTCATCTGCTTTAAAATGTGATCGTCGATATGTTGCAGGGGTAAATCAAGGTAAGAACAGATCTTTTCTTCCTGGGCCATCAGCTCAATCAGTTCGTCGCTGACGCCATCGGGATAGGCATAGAGCAGGCGAATCCAGACCAGTCCTTCAATTTTCACCAGCTGGCGCAGTAATTTTTCGAGCGTTGCACCATCCTGGCGGTCGGCCCCGTAGGCGGTAATATCCTGAGCGATGAGGTTAATCTCGCGCACGCCCTGTTGCACCAGGCGGGTGACTTCACTCACCAGAGAATCCATGCTGCGCGAACGTAAATGACCGCGCAACT
>Ga0210024_1000743_pt1 | contig 29475 bp, 28 predicted proteins | sample CryGeymeta201525_FD_183988 | JGI IMG/M metagenome (GOLD analysis project Ga0210024, IMG submission 183988) | Groundwater microbial communities from Crystal Geyser aquifers in Utah, USA - Crystal Geyser metaG 2015-25 (SPAdes) (version 2) | ecosystem: Environmental > Aquatic > Deep subsurface >...
GAAACACTGTGAAACAAAAAACAATAAAAAACACACCGTGTAACCCTGTGCCAAACACCGAGAAACACTGTGAAACAAAAAACAATAAAAAACACACCGTGCAACCCTGTGTCAAACACCGAGAAACACTGTGAAACAAAAAAGAATAAAAACCCTGAGTAACACCGTGTCAAACACCGTGAAACTCTGTGAAACAAAAATAAAAAACATGAATACAACCAACCCAAAAGTAGCCCTCATCACCGGAATCACCGGTCAAGACGGTTCTTATTTAGCAGAATTATTGATAGAAAAAGGCTATATCGTACATGGTATCAAACGAAGATCTTCGTTATTTAATACGGATCGTATTGATCATTTGTATCAAGACCCGCACGACCCTAACCAACGTTTGCATTTGCATTATGGGGATTTGACGGATTCTATGAACTTGACCCGTATCATTCAAGAAACCCAGCCTGATGAGATTTACAATTTGGGTGCCATGAGTCATGTGAAGGTGTCTTTTGACATGCCGGAATATGTAGGAAATGTGGATGGATTGGGAACGCTTCGTATTTTGGAAGCGGTTCGTTTGTTGGGCTTGACCGAAAAAACACGTATTTACCAAGCTTCTACTTCTGAATTGTATGGAGGATTGGAAGAAAACAAAAATGAGCGTGGCTTTTATGATGAGAGTACGCCTTTTTACCCACGTTCGCCGTATGGAGTTGCGAAGATTTATGGATTTTGGATTACCAAAAACTACCGTGAAGCCTACAATATGTTTGCGTGTAATGGTATTTTATTCAACCATGAATCCCCACGTAGAGGAGAAACTTTTGTGACTCGTAAAATTACAAGAGCCGTGGCAAAAATTGCGATGGGCTTGCAAGATAAATTGTATCTAGGAAACCTGGAAGCAAAACGTGATTGGGGACATGCCAAGGATTATGTGCGTATGATGTGGATGATTCTCCAAGCAGACAAACCCCAAGATTGGGTGATTGCTACTGGAGTTACCACCACTGTGCGTGATTTTGTAAAAATGGCATTCGGAGAAGTGGGTATTGCCTTGGAATTTAAAGGAGAAGGTGTTGATGAAAAGGCTTATGTAGTCTCCTGCTCACAGAAAGAGTATCAAATTGCAGCAGGTAAAGAGGTCTTGTCTATTGACCCTAAATATTTCAGACCAACAGAGGTGGATTTATTGATTGGAGACCCAAGTAAAGCCAAGAATGAGTTGGGTTGGGTGCCTGAGCATGATTTGGCTTCTTTGGTGCATGATATGATGGAGGGTGATATTGCCTTGATGCGTAAAAATGTGGACTTGTTGAAGGCTGGGCATGAGATATTAAAGCAAGAGGAATAGTGGTTTCTTGGTATCACAGAGTTGCGCAGCGTTACACTGTGTGCATTGTTTCACAGAGTTGCGCAGAGTTCACCACAGTGTACCACAGTGATACATAAAAAACAATAAAAAACTCTGAGTAACTCAGTGCAAAACACCGAGAAACTCTGTGAAACAAAAAACAATAAAAACTCTGAGTGACTCAGTGCAAAACACCGAGAGACTCTGTGAAACAAAAAACAATAAAAAACACACCGTGCAACCCTGTGAAAACTCTGCGAAGCACCGTGTAATAAAATAAAAAAAAATGAAAGTAAAAAACATTTGTTGTATCGGAGCAGGCTATGTAGGTGGTCCTACGATGGCGGTTATTGCCGATAAATGCCCTGATGTTTGCGTGGAGGTTGTGGATTTGAATCAACAACGAATTGCTGCATGGAATGACGCAGAATTGAATAATTTACCCATTTACGAACCCGGTTTGGATGCTGTTGTCACTAGAGCTCGTGGGAAAAACTTATTTTTTACCACTGCCGTAAATGAAGCGATTGCCAAAGCTGATATGATTTTTATCTCTGTCAATACCCCTACCAAAACCTATGGAAAAGGGAAAGGTATGGCTGCTGATTTGAAATTTGTGGAATTGTGTGCACGACAAATTGCGGAAGTTTCTACTACCGATAAAATTATTGTTGAGAAATCTACGCTACCCGTAAGAACTGCAGAAACCATCCGTACCATCGTTGAAAATACAGGTAAGGGAGTCAATTTTCAGATATTGTCCAATCCTGAGTTTTTAGCAGAAGGCACTGCCATTGAAGATTTGTTGCATCCTGATCGCGTATTGATTGGAGGCATGCAAACCACAGCAGGGAAAGAAGCCATTGAAGCGTTGGTTGAAATATATGCCCAATGGATTCCTAGAGAACGTATTTTAACGACCAATGTGTGGTCATCGGAGTTGTCAAAATTAACCGCCAATGCCTTTTTAGCTCAGAGAGTATCTTCCATCAATTCCATTTCCGAATTGTGTGAGGTGACAGGGGCAGATGTTAGCGAATTGGCAAAAGCCATCGGTACAGACAGCCGCATTGGACCAAAGTTTTTAAAAGCTTCTGTAGGTTTTGGGGGCTCTTGTTTTCAAAAAGACATTTTGAACTTGGTCTATATTGCCAAATCATACGGATTAGACAATGTAGCAGATTATTGGGAACAAGTGATCATCATGAACGATCATCAGAAAAAACGATTTTCAGATACGATTGTAAAAACATTGTTCAATACCGTTTCGGGAAAGAAAATTGCCTTTTTGGGTTGGGCATTTAAGAAGGATACCAATGATACTCGTGAATCTGCAGCCATTTATGTAGCCGATCATTTATTGGATGAAATGGCAAATGTAGTCGTTTATGACCCGAAGGTATCTGCCGCAAAAATATATGCCGATTTGGATTATTTGGGAACTAGAAACCCTGAAGAAAATACTTCTTTGTTGACGGTAAGTAATGACCCCTACCAAGCGATGAACGATGCCCATGCTGTGGCAATTTTAACAGATTGGGACGAGTTTGCTACCTATGATTGGGAACAGATTTATAAAAATATGAAAAAAACCGCTTTTATTTTTGATGGTCGTAAAATTTTGAACAAAGCAGACCTTCAAGAAATAGGGTTTGAGGTGTTTAGTTTGGGGACGAGTGCATCGTAAAAAAAAGTATCACAGTGTCTCACAGAGTACAACACCGAGTAACACTGTAAAAATAAAAACATTGAGTAACACAGTTTCAAACACTGCTTAACTCTTTGAAACAAAAAAATAAAACCCACCGTGTAACTAAATGAAACATTGAGTAGCACTGTGAAACAAAAAATATAACCAACGAATGTTCACAATACAGTTAAAGAACGATAAACTATTTAGTTGTGATTCCACTACCACTATCTTTGAGGCAGCTAAAGCTGCGGGTATTTTTTTAGAACACAGTTGTTTAACAGCAAGATGCCGCAGTTGTGTTGTAAAGATTACCGAAGGAACTACTAAAGATAAATTAGATGATATGGTACTAACTCCTGCTGAAAAAGAGACCCAAACCCTCTCTTGCAATGCCATTCCTACCTCAGATTTGCTCTTAGATGTAGAAGATTTGGGCAATATTACGTTGTATGAAAAGAAAATAGTACCTGCCAAAATACAAAGTATTGAAAAGTTGACACCTGATGTCATTAAGGTGATGCTACGATTGCCTCCCACCGCAAATTTCGCCTACAATTCAGGACAATATGTCAACTTGATTCGCGGAGATATTAAACGAAGTTATTCTGTAGCCAATGCTTTTAAGGAAAAAGAAAGTTTGGAATTTTTTATTAAAAAATACGAGCACGGTGCTATGAGTCGCTATTGGTTTGAGGAAGCGAAAGAAAATGACTTGCTGCGTATGGAAGGCCCGTTGGGGTCATTTTTCTTACGAGAAACGGATAAGTCGAACATCGTCTTCTTAGCTACAGGCACAGGGATTGCTCCTGTAAAAGCCATTTTAGAACAAGTACAAGCACATTCGTTGGACTATACACATAAAAACTTTTGGCTGTTTTTTGGCGCAAGAACTGAAAACGATGTTTTTTGGGAACCTACAATGATTTCGTTAAAAAACTTACAATATATAAAAGCATTGTCAAGAGAAATGAATAGCTTTAACGGGCATAAAGGCTATGTGCAAGAGGCAGTGATACAAAGTACTATTGATTTAAGCAATGCACAAGTATATGCCTGTGGCTCTAATGACATGATTGAATCCGCTAAAAAAGTATGTATGGAACACGGACTCCCCGAAAAGGAGTTCTTTTCAGATGCCTTTATTTGTACCAATTAAAACAATTATAAAAAAAGAGTATGAAAGCAGTATTATTAGCAGGGGGCTTAGGTACCCGATTGAGCGAGGAAACCGTCTCTAAACCAAAACCCATGGTAGAAATTGGGGGCAAGCCCATTTTATGGCATATCCTTAAAATCTATTCCCATTATGGTATTAATGATTTTATTATTTGCTGTGGCTATAAAGGCTATGTGATTAAAGAATATTTTGCCAACTATTTTTTGCACCAATCGGACGTGACGTTTGATATGAAAGGCAATGAGATGATAGTGCATACCAAAAGAGCCGAACCATGGAAGGTTACCTTAGTAGATACTGGCGATGATTCTATGACTGGAGGCAGGTTGAAACGAGTTGCCCCTTATTTGAAAGACGAAGAAGCATTTTGTTTTACCTATGGAGATGGGGTTGCAGATGTAAACATCGCAGAATTACTTGCTTTTCACAAGGCACATGGCAAACAAGCTACCTTAACCGCCACCTACCCTCCCGGACGTTTTGGGGCTTTGAACATTGTGGACAATCAAGTAAAACGTTTTGAAGAAAAACCCAAAGGCGATGGCGCCTTGATCAACGGAGGTTTCTTTGTATTATCACCCAAAGTAATTGACCGTATTGACGGCGATCAGTGTATCTGGGAACAAGAACCGCTAAAAGGATTGGCAACTGATGGCGAGTTGATGTCTTTCAAACACGAAGGATTTTGGCAACCTATGGACACCTTGCGAGACAAACATCATTTAGAAAACTTATGGGAAACCAACAAAGCACCTTGGAAACTATGGACAGAGTAAAAGGAAGGGTGCAACCCGATTTTTGGAAAGGAAAAAAAGTATTTGTAACCGGACACACCGGATTTAAAGGTTCTTGGCTGTCCTTATGGTTGCAGTCGATGGGCGCTACTGTAAAAGGCTATGCCTTGACACTCCCCTCCCAACCCAATTTATTTACAGAGGCGAATGTGGCAGCCTGTATGCATTCAGAAATTGGCACCATCAATGACCTAGCTGCTATCAAAAAAAGCATGACCGATTTTAATCCTGAGGTATTGATTCACATGGCAGCGCAACCTTTGGTGCGATTGTCTTACAAAGAACCTATTGAAACCTATATGACCAATGTGATTGGTACCGCCAATGTATTGGAATCTGCAAGAAGTTGCTCTCATTTGAAAGCCATTGTTTCTGTCACCACTGATAAGTGTTACGAAAACAAGGAATGGGCTTGGGGGTATCGTGAAAACGAACCTATGGGAGGACATGACCCTTATAGCAGTAGCAAAGGTTGCGCTGAATTGGTAACAGCTGCCTATCGCAGTTCTTTTTTCAATACCAATGATACTCCTAATCTTGCCTCTGCAAGAGCTGGTAATGTGATTGGTGGCGGTGATTGGGCAGACGATCGTTTGATACCCGATATCTTAAAAGCCTTTGAAAAAAGCGAGCCTGTGATTGTCCGAAATCCGATGGCAACACGCCCTTGGCAACATGTGTTAGAACCCCTTTCTGGGTATTTGGTATTGGCACAGCACTTGTATGAAGAGGGTGCTGCCTACGCCGAAGGCTGGAATTTTGGCCCTAAAGATGAAGATTGTCAATCGGTGGGTTGGATTTTAGACAAGATGGTTACTAAATGGGGTAAAGGCGCTGCCTGGGAATTGGACAAAAACAACAATCCACACGAGGCAGGGTATCTGAAACTCGATTGCTCTAAGGCAGCCATGAAATTGCATTGGCACCCCAAATGGAATTTAGAATACACCCTAGATAGTATCGTCAATTGGCACCAACATTGGTTATCAGGAAAAGATATACAAGAACAATGCTTGCATGAAATTGCGGCTTATCAAAACAACAAAATATGAGTAATACATTAGAAAGTTTAAGAGCGGAAATCGCAACTTTAGTATCAGAATATGCAAAAGTACAATATGCACCAAAAGCTTTTATTCCTGGAGTGTCAGTAGTGCCTCCTTCAGGAAAGTTATTGGGTGAAGAAGAATTGCAAAACATGGTAGCCGCTTCTTTGGATGGTTGGTTGACCACAGGAAGATTCAACAAATTGTTTGAAGAAAAATTAGCCCAATTCTTAGGGGTAAAATACTGTTTGTCTGTGAATTCAGGTTCCTCAGCAAACTTAGTAGCGTTCAGTACGATTACTTCTCCAAAATTGGGTGACAGGGCCGTGAAAAAAGGTGATGAAGTGATTGGCGTTGCTGCAGGTTTTCCAACCACCGTAAACCCTATAGTGCAATTTGGCGCGATACCAGTGTTTGTGGATGTAGATATCAAAACGCACAACGTGAATGCCGATTTGATTGAAGCTGCCATTACACCCAAAACCAAAGCCATTATGTTGGCACATGCTTTAGGAAATCCTTTCAATGTAGCCAAAGTAAAGGAAATTTGTGACAAATATAATTTATGGTTGATTGAAGATACCTGCGATGCATTGGGCGCAGAATTCAATGGACAAAAATGTGGTACTTTTGGGGATATTGGGACGTTAAGTTTTTATCCAGCACACCACATGACCATGGGCGAAGGGGGAGCCGTGTTTATGAACAATCCAGAATTGAAAGTGATTGCAGAATCTTTTAGAGATTGGGGTAGAGACTGTTATTGCCCACCAGGATGTGATAATACTTGTGGCTGTCGTTTTGAACAAAAACATGGGGACTTGCCTTTTGGATACGACCACAAATATGTGTATTCCCATTCAGGATACAATTTGAAAATTACGGATATGCAAGCGGCTTGTGGTTTGGCGCAATTAGACAAGTTGGATTTTTTTATCCAACGTAGAAGAGAAAATTATGCGTATTTAAGAAGCCGTTTGGAAACGTTGACAGATTTCTTAGAATTGCCTGAGCCAACACCCAATAGCAACCCATCTTGGTTTGGTTTTCCATTGACCGTAAAAGAAGGTGCAGGTGTTACTAGAGTAGCATTGACCCGCTTTTTAGACGATAACAAAATTGGCTCTCGTTTGTTATTTGCAGGGAACTTGCTAAAACAACCCTATTTTAAAGATATTGAGTATCGAGTGGTGGGCGAATTGACTCATACAGATACTACCATGAACAATACCTTTTGGATTGGGGTACAACCTGCCTTGACCAACGAGCAATTGGATTTTGTGGCTGATAAATTGGAAGAGTTTTTTGGATTAAATTTTTAAGGAATTGAAAAATAAGATACTCATTACAGGAATTAATGGCTTCCTCGGAAGCCATTTGGCAAAGCATCTTAAAGCAACTTTTGAAGTTATTGGCTTGGAATATCGAATTGATAACCTACACAGAATTGAAAACGAGGGTTTTACCGTTTATGAAAGTCATGAAGCTAACCTAGAAAATATTTTCAAAGAACATTCTTTTTATGCGGTACTTCACGTAGCTACAATATATAGAAGACAAGACGAACCCATTTTAGATTTACTAAAAACCAATATCAATTTACCTGTTAGGTTGATAGAGCTGGCAATCAAATACAACGTAAAGCTATTTTTAAATACTGATAGTTTTTTCAATGATGCAAAATATACATATTCTTATTTGTCAGATTATACTTTATCAAAAAAGCATTCTTTAGAATGGATTAAATTGTTAGCTACAAATTCTTCTTGTAAATTGGCAAACATGAAAATTTTTCACATGTATGGTGAAAATGATGCACCTGGAAAATTCATTCCATTTTTAATTGAAAAAATTAAAAGCAATCAACCTACATTAGATTTAACTCCCGGTGAACAAACAAGAGATTTTATATATGTAAAAGATGTAGCAACAGCTTTTGAAAAAGTGTTATGTAATTTTGATGTATTATATCAATACCAAGAATTTGAAGTTGGAACTGGGAAAAGTATTACCATAAGAGAATTGGCAACACTTATTAAAGAAATTACTAACTCACAGACTAATTTAATTTTTGGTGGAATACCTTATAGAGATGGAGAGATTATGGAATCTTATAATGATATTTCTTGTTTAAAAAAGTTGGATTGGATGCCAAAAACATCAATAAAAGAGGGATTGTTAGAAGTGATTAAGTTTCAAAAAATTAGAACATAAAAGTTAATAATCAAATTGTTATGAGGGTTTTGTATGCCTTAGAGAGTGACTCTGTTGATAGTGTTACCAATTTTATAAATAGTGGCAATGAGTACCCAAAAACCTATATCTGGTGGGATTATATTAATCCAGATTCACGTTTTAAAATTGTTTTTATAAAAAGCAGAAAAGGAAATAAGATTGTAGAATTTATCGGGCGAACATTTTTGATAAGACATTTACAATATCAAATTGATGTTATTAGAAGACAAAATGAATACGATGCTATCTTTTGCAGTTTAGATCATTTTCATGTGCTAATCTATTTGTGTAGATTATTAGGAATTGTAAAAAAACCAATTTTTGGGATTGCTCATTATTCATTCAATTATAAAGTTTCTTGTGAGAAGTGGATTTGGAAGTACCGATGGAGAGTCTATAGCTTTATAGCTATTCGAGGGTTCGATTATTTGGCTTTCTTTTACGAAAATCTTTTGAAAAAATCACTCGAAATAAATAATTTACCAGCAAAAGCGAGAAATATTATAGAATGGGGCGCTGACGTTGATTTTTTTGACAACTACGTTCAAGATTTTGATAAAGAGTTAAAAGAACCCTATTTTATGTCTATTGGAAGTTCGAATAGAGATTATAAATTATTAGTTGAAGCTTTTAGAGAGAATTCACATAAATTAAAGATATATCAAAAACTTGGCCTTTTTTCAACTAAAAATGTACAAATACCTGCTAATGTTTATTTCGATGATGAGTTAGAGAATGGTAAAAATTTAGAAAAACATCAACTCATTCGCAAGGCATACAAAGAGTCTTATGCGGTTTTGATTCCATTAGAAAGGCAATTTGATAATTTAACAGGTGTCACAGTTTTACTTGAAGCTATTGCCTGTGGAAAAGCAGTGGTTGTTACAGACAATGTATTGTTGCCCTTTGATGTAGAAAAGGAAGGAATAGGAATTAAAGTAAAATATGGAGATAAACAAGGCTGGATAGATGCTGTCAATTTTTTAGTAGCCCATCCTGAAGAAACCAAAATTATGGGTGAAAGAGCCTACCAATTAGCAAAAAATAAATTTAATTACAATAATTATAGGGAAAAATTATTTAATGAGTTTGCAAAGTTTTCTGAAACGTATAAATTAAATTAAAAATGAGTACAGCAAAGCGTGTTATGGTCAATTCTTCATTTTTATACATGAAAATGATATTAACGTTGTTTATCTCTCTGTATACTACCAGGGTTATATTGATTGCTCTTGGTAGCTCAGATTTTGGTCTTTACACTGTTATTACTGGGTTTACAGTAATGTTAACTTTTTTTAACGCCACATTAGCCGCTTCCTCACAAAGATTTATGGCTGTAGCTCAGGGGGAAAATATTTATACGAAACAACTATCTGTTTTTAACATTAGTATTTTGTTACACATATTTGCAGCACTAATCATTGCATTGATCCTTATAATTTTGGGATTTTATATTTTTGATGGTTTTTTAAATATTGACACCTCTAGAATTGAAAGTGCAAAAATTGTATACAACTTTGTGATTATAACTACAGTATTCAGTATTTTATCAGTACCATTCGATGCTGCTGTAAATGCACACGAAAAAATGATCTTTGTTGCCATACTTGGTTTTTGTGAAGCTATATTAAAATTGACAGCAGCTTTGATTTTAACATATTTAAATATGGATAAACTTATTTTATATGGTGGTTTACTTACAATTATTAGCTCTCTTCTTTTTATTAGTAAGGCAATTTACGTTTCTAGAAATTTTAAAGAGGCAATATTTAAGCCAAAGACCTATTATGATAAATTCTTATTTAAAGAGATGCTAACTTTTTCAGGTTGGGGTTTTTTAACAAGCACTGTGTCTATGGTTGCAGGTTATGGTCAAAATATTTTGATTAACATTTATTTTGGTACTGCTGTCAATGCAGCGCAAGGAGTAGCGAGTCAAGTTGTAGGGCAGGTAGGTTCAATAACTAATGTGTTTTTAACTGCATTGACTCCTGTAATTTATAAAAGTGAAGGTGCCTCAAACAAAACTTTGCTATTGCAGTCAATAAAATCAGGTAGTAAAATAGCATTTATGTCTTTTGCTCTTATTGCCGTTCCTATCATTATTGAAATGGATTTTCTTTTTAAATTTTGGTTAAAAACAGTGCCTGATTATACCATAATATTTTGCAGATTACTTTTGGTTACCTATATATTAGCACAATTAACAATTACATTAAACTCAGCAATTTCTGCAACTGGTAGAATTAAAAATTTCACCATTTTTTTTTCAATTGCAGGGATGACTCCAATTATTGTAAGTTTTATTTTATTTATAATGGGGTATGATGTGACCTTTTTATACATTACCTATTTAGTGTATGAATTATTTAGACTCTTTTTTTTACTGTATTTTGGCAAAATAATATGTGGATTATCTATTAGAGATTATTTGAGTGATGTTATTTTTAAATGTCTATTCATCACCATTCTCATATTGCCTGTTTTGTTTTTTATACATTATAACATGGATGAAAGTTTTCTAAGATTAGGTGTTGTATTTTTATGCTCTTTTACATTGAATATCATTTTGTACTATTTTTGGGGATTGTCGAATAGAGAAAAAGAAATTATTACGAATTTATATCAAGGAGCGAAGTTATTTTTGAAAAAAAATTAGATAATTTTTTAATTTAATTATAGTATTATAATAAATATTAAAAAATAAAATAAAATCAATAATAAATAAGTTATGATTACAGGATCTGGAGAGATGTTATCACGATAAAAAAAGGGGGAACAATTAAAAATAGATTTATTATCGGTCTCCATGTATCATTGAAAAATATTAATTTTAATAAAATTTTATTTGTGTTTTTGATGTTACTGTAAATATGATTAATAATAAAATTTAAAATATGATTTCTATAGTAATTCCGATATACAACAAGGCACACACAATTGTTGATACATTGCAAACTGTCTTAAATCAGTCATTTACTGATTTTGAAGTTCTTTTGATAGATGACGGATCAACAGATGATAGTCTGAAAGTTATTAAAGAATTATTGTTAGACAAGCGTTTTCGGATTATTTCACAAACAAATCAAGGAGTGAGTGCTTCTAGAAATAGGGGTGTTGAAGAATCAAAATATGAATTGATTGCTTTTTTAGATGCAGATGATCAATGGTTTCCTGACTATTTAAAAAAGATGGTTGAAACCATTCATAATTTTCCAGATTGTGTAATGTATAATTGTGCTGGTATAGTTAGAAATGCGGATGGATCAAAATCTAATAGAATTGCGATAAAATATATAGACACGATATCTACAATAAATTTCTTTGAAAATCCACATGTTTTTCTCCATACTAGTGCTACTATTGTAAAGAAAGCAGTATTCAATACTTTAGGCGGTTTTCCACTTAGTATGAAAAGAAATCAAGACTTTGCATTGTTTTATTCCATTGCATTATATGGAAAAGTAGGGTATTGTGGTTACCCCTTAAGTATCTATATTGGAGGTGTTGAAGGGCAAGCAACAAGTACACCGTTTATAAAAGTCATGGAGCATATTGCAAAGAGATACAATCATGTGCATCAAAACTACTTATTAGCCGGAAAAAAAAATAGAGCCTATTTGATATTTTTAAAATACGAATTAAGGCATTTATTTAAGATAATTTTAATAGACGAAGGTAGTAAAATTGTCGAAAAGATGATGAATCTTTTAGATTATGATATTATTCAACAGTTTTCTAATTTCGAAATTTCACTCTATAAAAATATCAGGTTAAAGTCTTTAACTTTTTTATTTATTACCATTACAAAACTTCGATGGAGGCTCAGAGGATACCCAAGAGTGGGTAAATAAATTAAAAGAAATACAAATTATGATTCAATCAAAAGAAGACCTAAAACATTACATCTCAGAAGACGCAAAACAATATCCTGCTAATAGATTTGGTGATAGCATTTTGGAGCGCCCAAAGCATATGATAAAGAGGTATCTCTATTTTTTACGGAAGGCGGAATATGCAGTCAATGTATTACAAAATAAAAAATCGATCATCGCAACTTTTGGCAAAATTGCGCAAATTTATTATCACTATAGAATGCGTAAATTATCTTGGAAATTGGGTTTTCAATTCTTTGAGAACGTTCTGGGACCGGGAGTTAAAATATATGCATATGGCACGATAATTATAAATCCTGGAGCTTCCATTGGTAAAAACTGTACAATTTATCCAGGAGTCACTATTGGAGGTAAAGGTAAAAATGAATACCCGACAATTGGTGATCATTGTTTTATTGGTTTAGGAGTTAAAATTTTAGGGGGGGTTACTATTGGTGATAATGTTTACATTGCGCCAAATGCGGTAGTAGTAAAAGACATAGAATCTAATAGCATAGTAGGCGGCATTCCTGCCAGAAAACTAAAATAAACGCAGAGTGCTATTGGTTTAAAAAAACATAATGAAAAAAATTACTTTAAAGAAAATAAAAAATAAATTATGGAGTAAATTGGTGAAATTTACTTTTGGAAAAAAATTGTTTGCTTTTATCTACAAATCGTATTGGCATTATTTATTTACTAAAAGTAAGGAATTAACGTCAAGTTTATCGTATTTTACAGCAATGCCTAATTCAGGAGCAGGTATTGGACATCAAATGGCAAACTGGATTTCAGGATATTGGTTTGCAAAGCAGTTCGGAGTCGCATTTGCTCATAGCCCATTTTCTTCAACTCAATGGGAAGTATTTTTAGGTTTCGGTGAAGATGAAATAATGTTGCAAAAACTAATAAATAAAAAAGGATATAAAAAAGTTAAATTACCACTATTTGATGAAAATAATCTTAAAGAGTTGAGTTTGATTCAAAAAATCATAAATTCTTACAAAGGCAAAAAAGTAGTTTTTGTTTGTGAACAAGATCAATTTTATAGAGACCAATTTGGCGTAATCAAAGAAATACAACAAAAGTTTTATAATTCTCCTTCAAGAAAAGAAGATAAGCTATTATTCGATTTGAATGCCTATAATATTGCCATTCATGTAAGACGAGGAGACATTGTTGCAGGTCAAAATAAAATTGATAATCATACTATGCGTTGGATGAATAATGAATATTTTTTAAATACCTTACAAAACACACTAGATTTTATTAATACAGATAAAAAAATTTGTATTTATTTATTTTCTCAAGGTAAAAAAGAAGATTTTATTGAATTTGAACAATTTTCTAATTTAATCTATTGTCTAGATATGGGAGCAATAGATTCTTTTTTACATATGGTTTATGCGGATGTGTTGATAACGAGTAAAAGTTCATTTTCTTATAAGCCTGCTTTATTAAACAAAGGATTAAAGATTGTTCCAACTAATTTTTGGCACGGTTATCCAAGTACTAATGATTGGATACAAGTCAATAATGAAGGGATGCTATTAACTTATAAAACATGATATTATGCATAAATATACCATATTTGTATTAAAAGCAAGCCGAAAAATATACAGCTCTCTATTGGGTGGTGTAGATTTTAAGGCAACAGATTCTGAGAAAAATCCCGATGTTGCAGGCCAATTACTATACAACTTGCTACTAAAAGATGAGCCTTGTATGATTACTCGTTTTGGTAGTACGGAATTGACGTGTATGTACAATTATCTCGGAGTTTTAAACAAAAATAACAATTATCTAAAGTTTATACAAGGGAAAACACCTCCATTATGGTGGGAGCCAGCCATACTTAAGCAAATGCAAACGTATTCTGGTTTTTTTCCGCCAACCAAAGATAAAATAGAACAATTTTGTGAATTAATGTTGCAAGAAATACCTCAAGCAGATATTTTAGGCTCTTGGTTAACCCTAGAAAAGCAATTTGAGTCCTATTTAAACGCTTCAAAAGTGCACTTTCAGTTGCTGGAGCCATTTTGGTCGCAAACACCTTGGACAAAGGCATTGGAAGGCAAAAAAGTATTAGTTGTACATCCTTTTGCAGAGACTATTGTACGTCAATATATGCACAGAAAACTATTGTTTAAAAATCAAGATGTATTGCCAAAGTTCCAATCATTACAGGTAATACAAGCCGTTCAAAGCTTGGGCGAGGGAGATACTCGTTTTAATGATTGGTTTGAGGCGTTGGATTTTATGAAAAACAAGATTGATGTCAGTGATTACGATGTTTGTTTAATAGGTGCTGGTGCTTATGGATTTCCTTTGGCAGCTCACGTAAAACGTAGTGGGAAAAAAGCAGTACATTTGGGGGGTGCCTTGCAATTGTTGTTTGGTATAAAGGGCAAACGTTGGGAAGACCCCAACTATGGGGTAAAAGAATGGGGTATACCCTATGGTAGTTACACTAATCTAATCAATGAATATTGGGTGAGACCAAACGATCAGTTAAAACCTAAAAATGCAGAGCAAGTTGAAGGAGCTTGTTATTGGTAACCTTACTAAGTAAAAATGAAAAACATTATTTTTCTTATACTGAATTGGATTAATGCTGCTTATCTTAAAATATTTTTAGGAAATACTTTATTTAAAGAAAAGTCTCGATTTATTTTTGTGAAAATATCTGAAACGCTCAGAAATCAAAATAAAATCAAAATCAACTCTTCAGTTGTAGAGAAAAGTGTATTTAAAATTAAAGGAGAAAAAAATGAAATTGATATTAACGGGTCATTAATTTCTAATAGTAAAGTTAGCATTACAGGATCAAATAATAGGTTAATTATAGCTAATAACACCAAAATAAGAGAGGTAATTATTATTATAAGAGGTAATAATTGTATTATTGAAATTGGAGAAAATACCACTTTTGGTGGTGCACGGATTGTAAATGTAGGAATTGACAATAGTATTACTATTGGTGAAAACTGTTTGTTTTCCGATCATATTGAAATTTGGGCAAGTGATACGCATTCTATTTTTAATGAAGATGATGTAATGATTAACCACGAAAAACCAATTGTTATTAATGACAGCGTTTGGGTTGGTAGTAGGGTTATCATTTTAAAAGGAGTAACTATTGGAGCAAGCAGTGTGATTGGAATGGGAAGTATGGTTACCAAGGATATAGATGCAAATTCTATTAATGTAGGAAGTCCTGCAAAGAAAGTTAAAGAAAATATACATTGGAAACTAGACTATAAAGATATATTATGAGAGTATTGCATATTTTTAATGAATTAAAATTTTCAGGTGCAGAGATCATGTATGTTGATGCAGCTAGCATATTTCAAGAAAAGGGTTGTGAATTAACAGCCATGGCAACTGGAACGAACATTGGAGAATATTCAACTTATTTTGAAAATGCTGGTTATACAGTAATACATAAACCTATGCCAGCTATTAGAAATTATTTTAAGCGTATCGTTTATTACAAAAATATTACAAAATACCTAAAAGAAAACGCTTATGATGTTGTTCATATTCATAGCTCTGCTGCACGTTGGGGTTTTGCATTTTGTGCTTGGTTAGCCAATGTAAAATCTGTGTATACATTTCATAATGTTTTTAAATCAAGGAAAATAACGTACCCTTACCATTATTTATTGAGATGGTCTGCAAAGAATATTTTTAAATGTTCCTTTCATACCATCAGTGATTCTGTTTTCGAAAACGAGTTAAAATATTATTTTAATAAAACTAATAAAATTTATAATTGGTATGGAGATCATCGTTATTATCCATCATCAGTAGGCGAAAAATTAGCAACCAGGATTGAATTAGATATTGATGAAGAAGCATTTGTGCTTATTTCTGTAGGAGGCTGTAGCCCTGTAAAAAGACATTCAGATATTATTAAGGCGCTACCAATCATCCTCAAAAAACATCCTAACGCTTTATACTTGCATCTGGGAAAAGGGATTTCTGAAAATGCTGAGATGAAATTGGCACAAGAATTAGGGGTATCTGAACACATATTATTTTGTGGAAATGTTACCAATGTTAGAACGTATTTAATTGCTGCTGATATTTATCTCATGCCAAGTAAATTCGAGGGAATACCTATAACTACAATAGAAACTATGGCAACTGGAATACCTTGTATATTATATGATGTTCCTGGTTTGCGTGATTTCAATAAAGATGCAAAAACAGCTATTTTAATTGAAGAAGATTTTACTATTCTAGCTCAAGAAGTGATAGATTTACATGGTGATACAAAAAAAATACAGGCTATTACTCAAAGTGCTTTGTTGAATGTCGCTAATTTATACAATATGAAAAAGAATGCTTTAAATATTTTTAATTTGTACCATTAGTATGATAAAAATCAAAGACATTTATTTTTTATTTTTTGTTCTTATAACTATCCTATCAGTTAATAATTGGACATCTCTGCCCATAGGAAATACTTTTTTTTGGTGGGCGGTTCAGATTTTGTTTTTTATTACCGTTTTGGTTACAAAAAAAAACTTTTACAATCCACTAAATAAAAAAAATAATTTCCCCATAATCTTATTTTTATTTTGGATGTTCATTTGTATTGTACGTGGTTGTTTTGTTGCGGAAAATTATTGGGAATGGAAAAATTTAGTGACTACCTCATTTGTGTTATTACTAGGTTTGGTGGTTTTTGTTTTTGAAAATCCAATACTAAATCAATTTTTATTAAATAAGTGGTTTAAATTCATATTACCGCTGTTTTTTATTTCTATTTTGTTCACTACAGGTGATGCCTATGGGCATTATTTAGCACCCATCTTACTCTTATTACTAGTATTTCCGCTGCTTACAAAAAAATGGAAGATCATAGTTGTTTTTTTAACACTTTTTGTCATTGTAATGGCGCAAACAGCCCGTAGTAATGTCATAAAGTTTTCTGTGGCATTATTTATGGGGAGTTTGATATATTATTTTCGATTTTTTTTTAGCAAAAAAGTCTTTACTATATTAAGATTAGTTTTTTTATTGGCTCCGATAGTTCTTTTTACTTTGGGAATTTTGGGTATATTTAATGTTTTTAAAATGTCGGAGTATATTGAAGGAGATTATAAAGCAAAAGTAGAAGTAGATGGTAAAATTAGTGAAGAATCCTTGACAGTAGATACAAGAACAGGTTTATATATTGAAGTTTTAACGTCTGCGGTAAAAAATGATTACATATTGTTGGGCAGAACCCCAGCTAGAGGCAATGATTCATTGGCTTTTGGTGAGTTTTTGGCGGTAGAATTAAATACTGGAAAAAGTGAGCGATTCGGGAATGAAGTGTCCATTTTAAATGTGTTTACTTGGACTGGTGTGGTAGGTGTTGTATTGTACTTTTTTATTTTTTTTAGGGCATCTTACCTCGCTATTCATAAATCAAATAATATTTTTATAAAAATTATTGGTTTGTTTGTTGCCTTTAGATGGCTGTATGCTTGGGTAGAAGATTTTAGCCGTTTTGATATGTCTAATATCATCCTTTGGATGTTAATTAGCATGTGTTTTTCAATTGAATTTAGGAATATGACAAATTTTGAATTTAAATTATGGGTTCGTGGTATTTTTTCGGAAAAGTTTAAAAAATTATCGAAACTAACTCAAAATAATAATCGATCTATTTAATCACTATGAAAACCTTAAATATGTCAAAACCATTATTATGTTGAGAAAAAATAATTTTAAAAACAACATGATATATTTAAAAATTATAATAATTAAACTACACTAATTATGAGTACAAGACCACTATTTATTACTTTTCCAGTTGACTTAGGAAACACAACATATGAATCAAATTTGGTTGAGTTGTTTTCTGATAATATTGATTTTTTTCGATTTGCACCCGAACACGTGGGTAAAAAAAACAGCTTAAATAAAAGTATTTTGTACAGGTTAAAGTCAATGTTTAAACTGAGAAAAGAAGTGAGAGCGGTTTCTAAAAAAGGAGGAAAAGTAATTTTTCATGGTATAAGTCCTGCCTTATTTTCTTTTGGGGCCTGGAAATCGGATAATGTTTTAATTATTGTAGATTGGACTAGAGAGCTTTATCCCTCTGTTCTTGGTAAGGAAAGAAAAAAAGGCATTATGTTTCCAATTCATAAAAAGATTCTTGAGCATTGCCCTAAAATTGCTTGTTGGACTGAAGCTGTTATGGAAAATATGATTACTTTTTATAAAATACCACCCACACAACTTTACAGACTTCCTGCCCCCTTTTTATTAGAAAAATTAAGTATGATTCCTAGGGTAACTCCAAAATTGCCACGAGTACTTTTTATTGGTGGAGACTGGTTGAGAAAAGGAGGGGATATTATTCAATCTTCATGGGAATCTAATTTGAAGACAAAATGTAAATTAACAATATTAACAACGAATACCAATATAAGTATTGATGGAGTTCAAATATTAAACAATATACGATATGGAACTCCAGAACATTGGGAGATATTTGAGCAAAATGATATTTTAATTTTACCTACTCGCATTGATTCGTATCCTCAAGTAATAGGAGAGGCAGCAGCAGCAGGTTTAGCTGTTGTAACCACAAAATTTGCATTGGGAGCTAAGGATGTAATCATACATGGGGAGTCTGGTTATATTGCAGAAAGTCCAGAAGATAGTATCCGTTTTCTTGAAGAGCTACTTGACAATCCATCTAAGATTGATCAATTTAAGAATATAGGTTATACCCATATGTTGGCAAAGTTTTCAAAGTCTGAAATAAGAAAAAAGTATTTTGAAATTATTGACTTATAGCTGCATACATATTCGCTTTGTTATTACCATATTAGTAAAAATTAATTCTATTTAATGATGTTAAAAATTGCCATACTTATTACTTCCCACAACAGAAAAAACTTAACGTTGAAATGTCTTTCCTATCTATTTGCTCAAAAAGCACTTGGTAGTGAATATGAATTTCAGGTATTTTTGGTAGATGATGCCTCAACCGACGGTACAGGTAAAGCTGTTGCTGAGCAATTCCCAGTGGTACATTTGGTTTTGGGAACTGGTAGCTTATATTGGAATAGAGGCATGCACTTGGCATGGCAAGAAGCTGTTGCCTCAGGTCAAAATTTTGATTATTATTTATGGTTAAATGATGATGTGGTTTTGTATGAGAATGCAATATTACATTTGTTAAATTGTGCTAATCAATCTGAAGAAAAAGGTATTATTTGTGGTGTGTTTGAAAGTGAAAAGCATTCAAATAGTATTAGTTATGGTGGAGGGAATATGAAAGGAAAAGTATATTACCCCAATGAATTAAAAATAAAAGAATTGCAAGAATGTACTATAATTAATGGAAATTGTGTATTGATTCCGGAATATGTATTTACAATAGTGGGTTTTATAGATCCTATTTTCCCACATTCTTTGGGCGATCATGATTATGCCTTGAGAGCCAATAAAAAAGGAATTAAATCTTATACTTCTCAGGAGTTTATTGGTCATTGTAGTAAGAATGCGTCTCTACCAAAGTGGTGTCTTCCTGAAGTTTCCTTAACAAAAAGGATACAATCATTGTATTCGCCTTTAGGAAATAGCCACCCCTACTATTATACCATTTATATCAACAGACATTTTGGGTTGTTCAAAGCTGTTAAAAATTTCATTACCATTCATATCCGTGTTTTATTCCCAAGCTTATGGAAAAGTTAAAAGAAGAAGTATTTCAAGTAGATAGTGCTATTGTGCAAAAAGCCAGAGCACTTGATAATTATGTGATTGTAGAAGATGATAAAAAGGTTGGAGATGAAGATCCAATTTGTGCGGTATATTTTGCAAGTAATTATATCTATTACCCTAATACTGAGGAAACTTTTAAAAAGGCTATTTTAGATAAAAATCGATTTGAATGGTGGAATTTGAAACATCCAAAAGCCACCAAACATATTTTTATACGGGATATTTATAAGCAGTGGTATTTGCATGGCATTAATAATCAGTTGAATTCTTTAGAAAAGTTAGCCGAATTTTTAGAAAAGGAGGTTAAAGGGTATACCTCCTATTTTATTGGAAGCTCTGCTGGGGGGTATTTAGCCGTATTATTGGGTAGTCTCTTGAACGTAAGCCGAATTTATGCCTTTAACAATCAATTTTATTTGCACGATTTATTAGAGACATCATCAGCTGCTATAGACCCATTGATTTTTAGAGAACAACACAATCCAATTATAAATAAGTATTATACTATTAAAGAGTTTATTAAAGAGCCTAAAAATGTGTATTATTTTCATTCTAATAGAAGTGATTGGGATGTAAGGCAGTTTAATGCGGTACGAGATGTTAATATGCATGTTGTTTCTGTAAATACCAATATTCATGGCATACCTTTATTAAAAAATAATTTGATAACGTTATTTTCTTTAGATGCGCCAGAATTAGAGAAGTTGGCAAAAAAGCCTTTAAACCCAATAAAGTTTTCTATAAAAATCATTGGTTTTTTTGAAACAATGCTATTTTTATTTACATTATTACCCAATGCTTATAACAGATGGATCTACAATCCTATCATTAGTTTTTTTAAAAATAAAAAGTAGTATCGTATGAGTTCAAAATTATCACAAATACTTCACAAAATAGTAAAGTCAACCATTCATTTGAAACCGACAAGTAGCATTGAGGCAGGCAGCATTATTAAAGAACATTTAGTGTCTCAAGACCCTTGTATGATAGCCCGTTTTGGTTCTACTGAGATCAAAGCTATTATTTACCCAAATACGCCATTTTTTTTGAAAGGAGTGCTTAAAAAAATGATGAATTATAATGCAACTACGAAGGAGTTTTCCAATATGAAAATACTTTCTGGGTTTTTTCCGTCTAATTCTCAAACCATCACACGGTTTTCTGAGTTAATGTACCAAGATATGAAATTATTGGATGTATTGGGTTCTTGGCGGTTTGAAGAACGTTTCTTAGTATCTCATTTTAAAAAATCAACTATTGTAAAATTAGATGCCTTAGAGCCCTATTTGCAGAAAAATCCTTGGTCGGAAGCTTTAGAGGGCAAAAAAGTATTGGTCATACACCCTTTTAATAAAACCATTGAACAGCAATACCATAATAAAAGAACGTTGTTGTTTAGAGACCCACGCGTATTACCTGCATTTGCATCCTTACAAACTATCAAGGCTGTACAAACCTTGGCAGGGAATAAAGTAGCGTTTAAGGATTGGTTTGAAGCCTTGGATTTTATGAAAAAGCAAATTGATCAAAAAGATTTTGACATTGCTATTATTGGCGCTGGTGCTTATGGTTTTCCATTGGCAGCGCATATTAAAAGAATGGGTAAAAAAGCCATTCATATGGGGGGACCTACCCAAATGTTATTTGGTATAAAGGGAAAGCGTTGGGTAGATAACCCAAAATTTAAGGATATTATCAATGAGCATTTTATAGTGCCTAGTGATGAGGATGTTATTAAAGATGCCACTAAAGTCGAGGATGGCTGTTATTGGTAAAAATATTTAAACTATGAAAAATTTTATGGTATGACATTAGCTCCAATAGCTCTTTTTACCTACAATCGTTTGGAAGAGACCCAACAAAATATAGCTGCACTGCAAAAAAACTTTCTTGCCAAAGAAAGTGAATTGTTTATTTTTTCAGATGGACCTAAAAACGAAGAAAGTAAAAAAAAAATACAAGAACTTAGATTATTTTTAAAAACAGTTACTGGTTTTAAAAAAATTATAATTTTTGAATCTAATGAGAATAAAGGCTTGGCAAATTCTATAATTTCAGGTGTTACAACACTATTACAACAGTATGAAAGGGTTATTGTTTTGGAAGATGACTTGGTTACTACTTCTAATTTTTTAAGTTTTATGAATGGAGCATTGGATTATTTTTCAAACAACAATTCAATCTATACTGTTAACGGATATTCACCATATGTAAAAAAAATTGATCTAGATTCATATTATCTTCATAGCAGGTGTTTTCCCTGGGGTTGGGCAACTTGGAAAAGATGTTGGAATGAAAACTTTTTTGATATTGAAAGTATGGAAAAATATATTTCAGAAAATTCTAACATACTAAATAAATTTAAAAAAAGCATAGGAGAAGATGCCCCTGGAATGCTATTAAAAACATTAGATGGTAAAATTAGTTCTTGGTACATCAGGTGGGTGTTTAATAATTTTTTAGAAGGGAAAAAATCAATTTTTCCTGTTTTATCAAAAGTACAAAATATTGGTAATTCATCAAATGCTACTCATTATTCAGGAGGCATCTCAGCTTACAAAAGTAAATTAGATTATGAATCTAAAAATTTATTTAATTTTGAAAAGTTAATACACCTTGATGATTCAGATATTCGATTTTTAAAATATTTTTCAAAAAAATACAAGCTTTTACATAGGTTTAAATTAATGTTTACGGTTAATGGGATTTTACAAATTAAAGAAGAATTAAGTACAAAAATTTTTAAAAAATGAAAATCTTAAAAAATCTTAAATTATATATATTTAAAAACACGATTTGGCGAAAATATGAGTTTGGAAAAAATTTTCATGCAGGAAGAGGAGTTGTACTCTGGGCAAAAAGTCACATTAAAATAGGTGATAATTTTTATATTGGCAGGTATTCGCAAATTGAATGTGATGCTACAATTGGAAATAATGTTTTGATTGGAAATAACGTTGCTTTTGTTGGTAAATATGATCATAATTATAAAGAAATTGGCACCCCTGTCAGATTAGCAAGTCAGATAAGAGATGCAGATTATAGTTGGCACGGTTTAGGTTCACAGGTAGAAATAGAGGATGATGTTTGGATTGGTTATGGGTCTATAATTATGTCAGGAGTAAAAATTGAAAAGGGAAGTATAATTGCAGCAGGAAGTGTTGTAACAAAAGATGTTAGAAAGTATACGATAGTCGCAGGCTCGCCTGCTAAGTTTATAAAATATAGATTTATAGAAAATGAGATTTTACAACATGAAGAAAAACTAAAAAGTATTTAGTTTAGGGCTTTTTAACGTAAATGTTTTATGAAAAAATATTAATATGCTAAAAACAATCCCACTATTAGAATACCAAGTATTTACTGATGATATACTTCGTATTGATTTTACAGAGAGACAATTGATTACCACCATCAATCAATATTCGTATTGCATTGCAGAAAGTGATTACCAATTTAAAAAAGCACTACAAGACTCGGATATTCTGTTACCTGATGGGGTGGGTATTGTCATTGCTGCTAGATTGTTAAAAAAACAACGCATTAAAAAAATTGCAGGGGCTGACATTCACCAGTATTTATTGGAAAGTTTGCAGGAAAAATCTGGGAGTTGTATGTATTTGGGTGCTTCTGAAAATACCTTGTCAAAAATTAAAAAACGTATTCACATTGAATATCCCAATATTAACGTTGCTACTTTTTCGCCTCCCTACAAACCAACATTCTCGAAGGAAGATAATGACCAAATGATTGCAGCTGTCAATGCAGTAAAGCCTGACGTGTTGTTTGTAGGGATGACCGCTCCCAAACAAGAAAAATGGGCTGCAAATAATAAGCAATTTTTAGAAACCAATACAATTTGTGCCATAGGTGCTGTTTTTGATTTTTATGCAGGTACCGTAAAAAGACCTAGTCAATTTTGGATAGACTTAAAATTGGAATGGTTTATACGTTTGGTGAAAGAGCCCAAAAGAATGTGGCGTCGCTATTTGTATTATGGGCCTTTTTTTTTATATTTACTGTTAAAAGTATTCCTTAAAGGAAAAGAATAATTTGCTATAAATTAACTTGAGTTTTATTTAAGCATTAATTCCATTTTTGACAATTTCTATATTTAAAGAAGGTTTTTTGTCAAAAAAAGAATAAGCGATTAAACCAGTTTCACAATCAAGAATACGACCCAGCTTTGCTTTTTCAAATTCTTTATGAAATTCGTCTGTAATAAAGTAAATTTCAGTAATTTTATTTGAAGAAATCATAAGTAGATAATTTAGTTAAAATATTATAAATCAGTATGTTAATATACTGAATTTACTACTTTCTTTGTTTTTAAATCTCGCTTTTTTAAATTTAAAAACACTTTAAATATGATAGAACAATAAATAGTGAACTTATATTTGTTAAAATAATTTAAAGGAACAAGTTTATAAAAATCCTTTATTATTAAAAATCAGATATTGCAGTCTTATTGAATTATATGTTTATTGAAGAATCGATAAACTTTAATTAACTTTAATCTTTTTTTTATTTCTATTTAAAGTATTGTTTGTTAAAGATTTAATATCTTCTGATAGTTTCTTTGTAAAAACTGAAGCACCCTTAATATTTAAGTGTTGAGAGTTGTAAAAATAGTTTCTATTATATACTAAAAGAGAGTCGCGAGAATAATTAAGAAAAGGAATATTGTATTTTTTAGCAATTTTATCGAAGTATTCTATATGTTTAATAGTTTTGTCCGCCTCTGTATAAATTGGGGGATAAACTAAAATAACATTGATTTTATCTTTTCTACATTCAGCTATAAAACTCTCAAAATTTTCGCAAGAAATGCTGTCTAAAGATGTAAATATGTCAACTTTTTGAAGATTATTAGAGTTTTCTATCTCTTTTATTTTGTTTGAAATACCTATTTTATCTTGGGACTTCTCTGACCAAAATTTATTTTCAGGAGAATATCCTTTTAAATCTTTAGTTTTAAATAATTGAATATTAAAGAAGGACAGAGTACCTGTTATTATCTCAAAAGGAAAATATGAATATCTTAGCATTGGAATATGGTAATCCCAATAATTAAAACTACCCGTTAGCTTCATGTTTTTCTTTACTTCACTAATATTTAAAAATGGTGCAAATTTAATAGGGTCTTTAAAACCATCTTTTAAACTCCTTAGTGTTCCATTACTTACTATTTGTATTATTACTTTAGGCTTGATGTTTTTTAACTTATAAATCTCATATTGTGCTCTTTGAGGTATAAATGGGCCACCATCTAGTCCTAAATTATAAGAATTAACACCTAATATAGTATCAATAATAACAGGATCAACCTGCTTAAATGCTTTTGAACTTCCATTAATTATAATATCAGCATTAATTTTCCCCTCATTTATATTTTTTAAACTATAAAATATTTTTGTTTCACTCTTCATGAGTCCAATTGAAATAATTTTATCAAAAAATGCAGCTGTGAAATATAAAAGTATTGTAAATACTATAATGTTTGTAATGAATCGTTTCATAATTTACATCTAAAATTGAAAATAAATAAAATCTTGAGAACTACCTCCAAAGGTTATGATGAATAAAACAATTAAAACATATAAGCACCATCTTAAAATTCGAAATTTAATCTCATTTAAAAATCCTATTCCATATTCCTTATCCCGACCAATCCATTCAATAATTATAAATAAAACTATACTTAAAATTGAAAACGCAAAATCAGACTGCATGCGTCCACCCCAAGTTTTAGGAATAATATTAAAGAAATTTTCGCCTGAAAATATTCCACCAATATAACTCAATGCATGTCCCATATTCTCAGCTCTAAAGAATATCCAAGAAAATACTACTAAACTAAAAGTTAAAAGTACTTGTAAAAATTCTCTTAATGTTGGTAAAAGTTTTCCTTGCGCAACCGTGTTCAAGTTTTTTCGATTGTTTTTTGTTAACATTATGGGTAGAAAATAAACCGCATTTAAAGCTCCCCAAACAATAAACGTCCAATTTGCCCCGTGCCAAAATCCACTGACAATAAAAATGATAAAAGTATTTCTAATTTTCATCCAAGTACCACCATGACTTCCTCCTAATGGGATATATAGATAATCTCTAAACCATGTTGAAAGCGAAATATGCCAACGTCTCCAAAATTCTGCAATATCTCTCGAAAAGTAAGGAAAGTTAAAGTTTCTCATTAAATCAAAACCGAAAAGACGAGAAGTTCCAATTGCAATGTCTGAATAGCCGGAAAAATCACCATAAATTTGAAAAGTAAAAAACAAAGCACCAACAACTAATGTGCTTCCACTCAAATCTGCTGAATTATTGAATATTTGGTTTGCAAATTCGGCACAATTGTCGGCAATTACTATTTTCTTGAATAATCCCCAAAGAATTTGACGCATTCCGTCAACAGCTTTTGAATAATCAAAAGTTCGTCTTTTATAAAATTGAGGTAGCAAATGCGTCGCTCTTTCAATTGGTCCCGCAACTAATTGCGGAAAGAAGCTTACAAATGCTGAAAAGGCAATAAAGTCTTTTGTTGGTTCTAGTTTTCTTTTGTATACATCAATTGTATAGCTCAATGTTTGAAAAGTATAAAAACTTATCCCTACAGGCAAAATAATGTTAAGTGAATTTGCTTTTATGTCTGTCCCAAAGAAAGTAAAAGCTGTTATAAAATTGTCTAAAAAAAAATTATAGTACTTAAAAAAAACAAGAAAACCTAAATTAACTAAAATACTTGTCCAAAGTAATATTTTTCTGTTTGTTTGATTTTCTTCCATTCTTAGTTTTCGACCTATTACATAGTCAACAATGGTGCTAAATAATATAAGTGATAGAAATCTCCAGTCCCACCATCCATAGAATATATAACTTGCTATAACTACTAAAAAATTTTGCAGTTTCAAGTTCTTATCCGTTACAAACCAATATAGTATAAAAATTATTGGTAAAAATATAGCAAAGTCTATTGAGTTAAAAAGCATAGAATTTTATGTGTATTTTAGTTTACAATATTAGTTTTTTTTCGCATAAATTACAACTGTTTTATTTAATATTTATTTGCCTTTTCAGTCTTCAAGATTTTCTTTAATAGAACATCGAAAATCGATGGGCGCAAATACAAAAGTGTTCCTGAATCTTTTTACGACCATTTGTTAGTGAGCTTAAAAAAGCTATCTTTGCATTGCTAAAAAATAATCAATGAAAAAAGGAAGTTCTCGTTTTGTCCCCCTAGTGTTCTCTTCCATAGATATTTTGTTATTAACGATTGGCTTTATTGTAGCCAAATTTTGGGTGTTTGCTGGGCAAGTACCCGATCCGCTATTTTATAATTACTTGTATGCAGGGTCTGCTTTGTTATGGTTGGGGTTGAGTTTGAAATTTGATTTGTATGAAATACCCCGCATCTTTTTCATGCATAAAATTGTGGCTAAAAATAGTTATGTACTTTTTGTGTTTACCTTGGTCAGTGGAGGCTTGCTATTTTTTAGTACCAATTTTAAGTTTTCCAGAGGGTATTTTGTAAGTGCCGTACTTATTTTTAGTATCCTGTTACTTTGTTGGAGAATGACTGCCTTTACCCTTTTGCGTTATTTTCGTAGAAGAGGTCATAATACCAACCGTATTGTATTGGTGGGGTTGAATAGAAACATGTCTAAGTTGATTGATCGCATCTATGTGAATCCTAAATACGGTTTTCAGATTGTGGGGATGTTTACGGATGCAGCTATTAAAAAAAGACAGCAACATTTTTATAAAGGAAAACTGAGCTGTATTTTTCCCTTTTTATCGCAGCATGCTGTGGATGAAATCATCATATCCTTGCCACACCATCAAGGAGAATTGATCAATGAATTGTTTCAATATGCTGACAACCATATGATTCGGGTACGGATTATTCCGGAGTTTTCAGAATACTTGTCGCAGAAGTTTTCTATTGACTATGTGCAAAGCATTCCGATATTAAAACTGCGTGATGAGCCTTTGAAAAGTTTTACAAACCGTGTCATCAAACGGGTGTTTGACTTGGTGTTTTCTTCATTGGTTATTTTATTGATTTTTTCTTGGTTGTTTCCTATTATTGCGTTGATTATCAAATTGACGAGCAAAGGCCCTGTATTTTTTGTACAGCAACGCACAGGTCAAGATGGCAAGTCTTTTCCATGTATCAAATTTCGGAGTATGACTGTCAATGCCGTTTCCGACCAGTTGCAAGCAACCAAAGGTGATGCCCGTATTACGCCTTTTGGTGCTTTTATGCGCAAAACGAGTATTGACGAATTGCCGCAAATTTTGAATGTATTGTTCAATCATATGTCTTTGGTGGGTCCCAGACCCCACATGCTGAAACATACAGAAGAGTATCGTGTGTTGGTGGATAAGTTTATGGTGCGTCATTTTGCCAAACCGGGTGTGACGGGTTGGGCACAAATCAATGGGTATCGTGGGGAAACCAAGCTGATTAAAGATATGAAAAACCGTGCTGCTGCCGATATTTGGTATATTGAAAACTGGAGTTTTTTATTGGATGTGCGGATTGTGATTGCCACTGCTTGGGGGATGATTTTTAAACGGGATGAGAATGCTTTTTAGAGAGCCTATCCCCCCTCCCCCCTTTCCCAAGGAAAGGGGGGAGATACTTCTCATGCTTCGTTCAGGATGACAGGATTACTTGTTGATACTGAATTTTAAATGATTTTTTTGACTTGCTGAGGTTGATTTACATTAGGAGTTGAGATCCCTCCTGCGTCGGGATGACAACAGGATGGGGGATGACAAACTGCACGTCGGGATGACAATTGCATGAGGGATGACAATTGCATGGTGGATTACAACACCCACGCAGTTTGTCATTCCGAAGGAGGTACGACTGAGGAAACTAATTTATTGGGATTTGTATTTAGGAGTTGAGATCCCTCCTGCGTCGGGATGACAATTGCATGGGGGATGACAATTGCACGGGGGATTACAATTGCACGGGGGATTACAACACCCACGCAGTTTGTCATTCCGAAGGAGGTACGACTGAGGAAACTAATTTATATTTGGATTTGTGATCCCTCCTGCGTCGGGATGACAAACTGGGTGGGGAGGCACGACTGAGGAAACGCTAGTTATCAATTACTTCTGGAAACTTATCATCTAAAAAGTCGAATTCTTTATTCATTTTTTTGATAAGTGCTAACTTCTTCTCCCTTCTCCAACCTTTTAATTCTTTTTCCCTTACAATTGCATTTTGAATCCAAGTATATTTCTCATAATATATCAAATGTTGTAATTGGTACCTTCCTACAAAATTAGAGGCTTTATTTGCAGCACTTTCTTTATGCTGTTTTAATCTTACAGCTAAATTATTAGTAACACCAATATAGAAAGTAGTTTTATTTTTATTGGTGAGTATGTATACGTAAAAGGTATAACTTCCTTTTTCTTCATCATATATGATCATAGTGATTGGTGTGTTTTTTGGGAGGCAATTTACTCTTTTTTTTCTGGATTACAACCCCGCACGCAGTTTGTTATTCCGAAGGAGGTACGACTGAGGAATCTTTTTTATTGGGA